>Ga0194127_10003586_pt1 | contig 19724 bp, 7 predicted proteins | sample TA2KigC100mmetaG_FD_148624 | JGI IMG/M metagenome (GOLD analysis project Ga0194127, IMG submission 148624) | Freshwater microbial communities from Lake Tanganyika, Tanzania - TA2015036 Kigoma Deep Cast 100m | ecosystem: Environmental > Aquatic > Freshwater > Lake | place: Tanzania: Lake...
GACGTCCCGGAAGCCCTGCGCGATCCTCCTGACCCTTCCGACCAGTCCTCCCGCGATCATGGCCCGTCCCTCCTTCAAGGACGATCCGCAGGATTTCAACGTCCGTGCCGTGCGGGCGTGCGCCGCAACGTAACGCAATCATTGGAAGCAGCCTCCCGCCACGGCCGGCGCGCCGGGGAGTCGACACCCCGGGGCCCGCGGCCGTCCACCGCGATGCGTCGTTATTCCGGAGGGTTGCGTGTCACCATGGCGCGGGAGGCGGAGTCACCGGGGGCCGGCGGGCGCGAGTCACCAGAGGAAGGACAGCATCGCCGTGAACACCGGGACCCAGGCCTTGTCGCCGCGGGAGCCGGTCTCGACGCGGTAGGTGGGGAGCCCGGCGCGCACGTCGAACATCAGGCGCGTGCCGTAGAGCCGGAAGAACTCGACGCCGCCCCCGACCGTCAGGAGCACGCCCATGGTGTGGTCGGTATCGCGGAACGTGGAGCCGCCGAAGCCGACGCCGCCGCCGACGTAGGGGGAGACGTTGGTGTCCAGCGGGAGCCAGTAGGCCGCGATCGTGGGCGCGCTCCAATGGATCATGCCTTCCTGGGCGTTCAGCTGGAACCAGGTGTCCGCGTCGATGCGGGCGTGCGCCATCTCGTACGAGAAGCGGAGCCCGAGCCCGTACGACACCTCGGAGGACCCGCGCAGCGACGCGCCGAACGGGATGCCGAGGCCCCACAGGAACTGCCCGGCGCGCTTCCGCCAGGGGCGCCCCTCGTGCTCGGTCACGGTCTCGACCGACACGGTCTGGTCGGCCGTGCGCCCGCCCAGCACCGCGTCCACGAGCCGCGGCAGGACCGTGTCCAGTTCCTCGATCCGCGACGCCGTCATCCGCTCGGAGCGCACGAGGTCGAGCGAGGGCATCCGGTGCTCCCCGAGCCCGACGACCAGCTTCTCGCCCAGCGGCATCACGGACAGCACGAAGACGCGCCTCGCGCCGGACGCCTCGATCGCCGGCCGGACGGCGTCCGGATCCGCGAAGGACTCGCCGACGCCGTGCGCCGCGGAGAGGCCGCGACGCCCCAGATCGCTCCGCAGCAGCGACAGGACGGCGGGTGCGCTTCCCCCGAGAGTGGATGAAGCGTTGTCCAGGAACGCGGCGACCGTCTCCGCCCCGGCGGGCAGGGGCGCGGCGAGTAGAAGACCAACGATCCAGAGCACTTGCAGCTTCCGCATCCGTCGCCTCCGTGGAAGGAGCGCGCGCACCGGACTGAGGATTGAGCAATGGGCGTGCCAGCGCCGGAGGAGGGAACGCGGCCGGAGGCCGCGGGACCTGCCGCGGGGAGGACGCGGCGGCTACTCCAGGGGGCCCTTGAAGCCGTTGCCGTCGACGTCGACGTACAGAGGATTCGTGTAGGCGTACGGCTCGCCGCGGCCGGCAGGGGCGAGGTCGCCCTTGCCGCGCACGAGGAAGACGTACCAGGTGTCCTCGGCGGGGAAGAGGTCCACGTCGATGTCCACCCGCACGACCGCGGTCGGGGTGGTGTTCGTGATCGGCACCGGCGTGGTGACCAGCTCGTCCTCCTCGGCGTCGTCCTTGTGGATCAGGCGGCCGCCGATCTCGACCAGCGACACGGGGCGACCGTTGCCGAAGACCTCCAGCGAGGACACGTCCACCCACGGCGGGGCCTGGACCTGGAGGCGGACGACGACCTTGCCGCCCGCGGGCTCCACCGGCTCGGTCGCGCCCATCTTCTCCTTGCCGCCGACGAGCAGCCGGATGAACGGACCGTTCGACACCACGACCTTCTGGGCGCGCACCGCGGCGAGCAGGTCGGCCGTAACGAGCTTGTCCACCTCGACCTTGCCGACGCGCACGAGGCTGCGCGGCCAGCCCGATCCCTCGTTCGGGAAGCTGGTGTCCGAGTTGCCGGTCCCCGCCACCGCGCGGCCGAGGTTCAGCCACCCGAACCAGTCCCGCATGACCGGGATCGAGTCTCCGCCCGCGCCGCTCGCGGCGAACTCCGAGATCAGCGGGTCGGAAGACGGGAAGTAGTCCGCCACGGTCCCGAGCGACCCCTTCACCTCGATCGCGTCGAAGTCCCACTCGATCGGCTCCTCGGGCGCGTCGCCGGACACGTCCCTGCCCCACCGGCCGGTCACCGGGTCGAACCGGATCCAGCCGAGGTACGCGTAGGACCCGGACCGCGGGTGGTTGATCTGGAGCAGCCCGACGCCCGGGATCGCGCGGATGGCCGCGACCATCTCGGGGATCGTCCGGCCCGCGAACAGCTTGGATCCGACCACGTCGTAGAGCGGACCCGGGCCGCCGTTCGCCGCGACCAGCGCACCCTCCGGACCGACCATGTTGAAGTGGCCGACCAGGTTGTACGAGACCTCGTCGCCGGTGAGGCCCTTGAACCGCGCCGCCGCGCCGAGCGCGGACACCGCCGGGTCGTACGAGCTGATCATGTCGTGGTCGGTCAGCGCCGCGACCTCGACCCCCTCCGCGAGGTTCTCGATCACGTGGTCCGCGGGGGTGACGGGAGTGTCGAGGCTCCCGTTCGCGTGCTGGTGGAAGTCCGCCGCGACCCAGCCCGCCGTGTCGACCACCCTGCGGAGCGCCACCGGCTTGTCCGGCGCGGGCCGCAGCCACGTCGTCTCGCCGGCCTTCACCTCGACGTCGTCGAACGTCGCCGCCTCCCACTCGGGGCCGTGCGCCACCACGACGCGGTACGTCCCCGGCGCGACGGGGTATTCCGCCGCCTGTCCGGTCGCGGTGAAGAGCGCGCCGCAGCCGCCCTCGACCCGCGGCTCGCCAAGCTCCTTCCACTCGCCCTGCGCGTCCACGCACACGAGCGCCGCCTTGGCCGGGACGTTGCCGAGCACGACGGGCGGGTCGGACGCGTCGATCTCCACGACCTCGAAGCCGATCCTCCCCTGTGCGCCCATCGCGAAGTCCGCGGCGGCCCCGCCCGCCTCGACCCCCGCCTTCAGGACGCGGGCGCGGCCCGGCGCGGACGCGACCAGGTCGTAGGTGCCGGCGGGCGCCCGCGCGCGGAAGGTGCCGTCCTTGCGCGAGAACGCCTGCTCGAGCGCCGGAGCGCCCGACCCGGCGACCGCGCCGCCGGGCTCGAAGAACGTTACGGAGGCACCGGGGAGCGCCTTTCCCGCCTCGTCCCGCACGGTCCCGCGCACCTCGAGCGCCTCCTCGTTCCGGAGCGTGCGGACCGCGTCCATCACCGACGCGATGTCGCCGTCCCCGACCACGAGGTAGCGGTCGAACGAGGCCGCGCCCTTCGGGGGCACGGAGAAGTCGTTGCCGAGGAAGGCGACCGTCCCGCTCACGTCGATCTCGGGCACCGACATCTCGCCCGCGTGGACCGTGTACGCGTACGACACGCCGTCCCCGGCGCTCGCGATGGCCGCGACCGGGCCCTTCGGGGTCTCGCCGAACCCGCCGAGCGGCGTGAACACGCGCTCGGTGCCGCCGAACGCGAGGAAGTCGCCGACGATCGGGACGTCCATCGTGAGGTCGCCGGGGTTGTGCACCTCGGTGCGGATGCGGATCCACGGGACGTCCGGCTCGAGGACGTAGTCGGTCACGATCGTGACGCCGAGCGGGCTCGCGACGTTGTCGAGCAGCGGCACGATGCCGGTGGCGGTGTCGGTCCCGGTGGTCCGGACGATCGCCTCCTGGCCGTCCGAGCCGTCCTTCACGACCTCGACGGTATCGACGGTCGAGACGCGCCCGCCCACGACCTGGAACGTCTCGTGCCACCGGTCGTTCCCGGCCTGGCCCGCGGGCCGCTTGACGTCCGCGTCGATCAGCGACCCGCCGTGCACGAAGTTGTGGACCGCGGTGTCCGCGTCCTGGACCAGGAAGCGGGCGCGCGAGTTCTCCAGCACGAAGGCGCGGCCGACGAGACCGTATGCCTGGGGCCCGCCGACGAGGTCCGCCTTCTTCGTCACCTTGCGCGCGGACAGGAACGGCTTCGGGCCCACGTCGTGCGGCACGTCCTTGACCTCCGGCGCGTCCGCCGGCGTGTCGGAGGCGGGGTCGGCCGCCGCGTCGCCGGCCTCGGCCGAGCCGTCCTCCGGCACGTCGTCCGGCACGTCCGCGAGGCCGCGGTCCGTCACCTTCACCGGGTCCGAGCACCCTGCCGCTCCCGCGACGGCGGAGACCGCCAGCACCGCCATCATCGTCCCGATGGTCCTGCTCATCCCGTCCCTCCTGCCTCGTCCCCCGGGAACGCCTCTGCCCCGGCCCTTTCTTATCGGGCGGGCGCGGCGTTTGTTCCGCGGCGCCCCCCGAGCGAGGCGGCAAGTATCCTACATCAAAGCAGAATCGACCGCAAGAGCGACGCGGCGCGGACCTTCCCCGGTCGATGACGCAGGGAGCGCCGCGGTGGGCGGCGGCAGCCGCCGAAGCGCCGACCTTGGCGCGGAAGCGGGAATCGGCCGGCCGAGTGCCATTCCGCCCGATTCCCTGCATCGCCTCCTCCACCTCGGCTATCATCTCCCGGGACTGAAACGAGGTTCGCGTGGGCCGGCAGTTCACCGTCGGCGACCGCTTGCTGGTCCGGGACCGGCCATGGCGCGTCAGCGCGTCGTCGCCAGCGGGCGACACGCACCGCGTGCTCGGGCTCGAGGCGCTCGACGGCGACAGGCCCGCGACCATGTCCGTGGTGGTGCCCCCTGAAGAGCCGCTGCCGCTGCCCAGCGCGGACCTGGAGTTCGACCTGACGGGCCTGGAGTCGTTCGCGGCGTGGTCCAGGGCGCATCGCATCCTGGCGGCCACGCTGGTCCGCGAGACGGGCATGCTGACCGGGGCGCGCTTCGGCCGCGTCGCTCTCGAGGCGTACCAGCTCGCGCCCGCGCTGCGGCTGCTGGTCATGCCGCGCCCGCGCCTGCTGGTGGCCGACGACGTGGGCCTCGGGAAGACGATCGAGGCCGGGCTCGCGATGCTGGAACTGATGGCCCGTGGCCGGGCGGGCCGCGTGCTGATCGCGGCGCCCCCGGGCCTGCTGGATCAGTGGAGCGAGGAACTCGAGGAGAAGTTCGGGCTGTCGTTCACGGTCCTGGAGAACGCGTCGGGCGTGTCCCGCGTGCAGACGACCCTGCCGGCCGGCGTGAACCCGTGGGACGTGCTACCGCGCGTGCTCACGTCCATCGACTTCTTGAAGAAGGAGACGATCTGGAACCGGGCGCTGCGGAAGCGGTGGGACCTGGTCGTGGTCGACGAGGCGCATTCGCTGGCCGAGTCCGGCACCGCGGCGAACCCGTACCGTACGAAGAGGACGCGGTTGAGACAGGCCTTGCGCGAGCACGCACGCGGGATCCTGCTGCTGACCGCGACGCCGCACAACGGCCATGCGCACTCGTTCCGGTCGCTGCTGGAGATCGTGGAGCCGTCGCTCGCGACGCTGTCCGGGGACCGGGCGCACGTGGAACGGCGCATCGACACGGCGCGCATCCGCCGGATGAAGACCCAGATTCGCCGGCGCCTGCCGGACGGCCGCGAGGAGGACGTGTTCCCGCAGCGCGACGTCCGCGGGCTGCGGGTCGAGGTCGAATCGGAAGCCGAGAAGCGCCTCTTGCGGGAAGTCGCGTCGTACTGTTCGAAGACGGCCCGGGCCGCGCGCGGGACCGACGACGCGGAGTTGATCGGCTTCGCGATGCAGATCGTGAAGAAGCGCGCGCTGTCGAGCCGGGCCGCGCTCGCGACGACGCTCGACCACCGACTGGAGGCCCTTAAGAAGGAAGAGGCGCGCGAGGAGCCCCCCGATCGGTCGGAGCTGCGCGACCTGCAGGCCGACCTTCCCCTCGGCGAGGCGCTCGCGGAACGCACGGTGCGCCGGATCCTGCGTTCGGCCATCCCGCGCGAGGAGCAGCGCCGCCGCGCCGAGGTCAAGGCCCTGACCGGGATCTCGAAGGTGCTGAAGGGCCTGACCGGGACCGATCCCAAGATCGACGCCCTGCTGTCGGAGCTGCGCGGCGTGTTCGCGAACCCGGACGAGAAGGCGATCGTTTTCACCGAGTACGGCAACACGCTCGACGCGATCCGCGCCCGGATCGACGCCGACGCGGACCTGGCCGGCTCGTACGTGGTCCTGCGCGGCGGGATGAGCCGGCGGCAGCGGCTGCGTTGCCAGGACGCGTTCGACGAACCCGCGACGCGCCTGCTGCTCGCGACCGACGCGGCCAGCGAGGGCCTGAACCTCCAGAAGCACTGCCGGCGCGTCATCCACTTCGAACTGCCGTGGAACCCGAACCGGATGGAACAGCGGAACGGGCGCGTCGATCGCTACGGCCAGACGCGCCCGCCCGTCATCCGCTACCTCTACTACCCGCACAGCCCGGAGGAGGAGGTCCTCGACCTGCTGGTCCAGAAGATCGAGAACATGGCCGGGGACCGCGTTTCGACGCCGGACGTCCTCGGGATGCTGGCCGGGGACCGGGACGTCGAGGCCGGTCTGGTCGAACTCGACCCGGAGGCCGCGGACGTGCGGCAGCGGACGGCCGACCTGGTGCGGCTGTTCGAGGACCGGACCGCCGACTTCGTGCGGAACGTGCAGCCCCTGCTCGCCGCGGGCACTGGCCAGGATCTTGCGGCCGAACGCGACCGGATCCTCAGGCTGCTCGACACGTCAGAGCCGCTCGTCCCCGACGACCTCGACCTCGAATCGATCGCCATAGACCTGCTCGGGCCCGGCAACGCGACCGCCGATCGCGACCGCGACGGCGTGTTCGCCGTGACCGTGCCGACCAGCCTTCGCGGCGAGAGCGTGCCCGCCACGTATCCGGCGATCACGTTCCGGCGGTCGGTCGCGGTCAAGCACCGCGCAGACGAGGTCGAGCACGCGACCCCGATCCACCCCCTGGTCCGCGCGATGGCCGCGGACGCGCGGCGGCGGCTGCTCCATGTGTACCCGATGGCGCGGGGCCTGCCGCCGCGGAGGCTCGCGGTTCGGACGGTCGCGCCCGCCCAGGCGCCCGGGATCCTGTTCACGTTCGTGGGCGCCATCGAGGGCGGAGGGGCCCTGCTCGAGGAGTTCATCCTGACGGTTCGCGTGACGCTCGGCGGGACCGTGCTCGACCCGGGCCCGTCCGACCTCGCGTTGCTGTCTGAGGGCGACCCACCAGGAAACGTGACCACCGCGGACGTGGCCCGGATCTTCGAGACCCGGTTCGAGACACTGCGCGCTGCTGCCGTGGCCGCGGCCGGGTCGCGCGTGCGGGCCCGCGCCGATGCGGTCGCGCGCGTGCGCTCGCACCAGGCCGACATCCTCCTGCGTGACCTCGAGGCCGACACGGCCGATCGGATCAGCGAAGTGGAACAAGAGGAGCGGCGCGCGAAGGGGCTCATCACCGACAGGGGCGAGCAGCTACTGTTCGCCGAGCACGACACGGGTCGCGGCTTTTCGGCCCGCCGGGCCGCGGTCGAGGTCCAGGCCACGGCGCGCCGGGAGGAGATCGCCGAGTTCCGGGAGGTCCGGTCGCCCGGCGGACCACGCCCCCTCGGAGCGCTGTTCCTGGTGGCGCGCGGAGGTGAGCCGTGACCCTCCGCCACCTCCGCAACGTTCGCGGGTTCTTCTCGGACTACTACCTGGGCAGCGTGTTCGGCCGGCCTGCGGGCCGCGGCCGAAGGAAGGTCACGGACCGCGCCGCCGACGCCGCGTTCGCGCGCTTCCGCCGCATCCGCGAACGCACCGAGGGTTCCGCCGAGGGCGCCCCGGAATGCCGCGAGAGGTTCATCCGCCCGTTGCTGCGCGACGTGCTCGGGTTCCACCTCGGGGCCGGCGACGATCGCCTCCACGGCCTGTACCCGTCCGCGGACGCCGAGGCTGCCGGGCAGCCGCGCGTCGCGGCCGGGCCCGTGATCGAGCTGAAGTCGCAGGGCCGCACCTACGCGCTCGCCCCTTCGGAAGTCGTTCGCCTGTGCCGCGAGAAGTCGATCGCCCTGAAGGGCGACTTCGAGATCGTCGCGGGCACCGAGGCGGAATCGCTCCACCCCGCCGCCGCCGAGGACGACGACGAGGACTCCCTCGACGTGGACGACGAGGCCGACGAAGACGCTGACAGCGAGGACGGCGAGGCCGGCGAGTCGGAAGACAGAGGCCTGAGGAAGGGGGCACCGGCACTGCTGCTGCGCCGGCTCCAGCCCGGTACGTTCCACTTCGTCCCTGGTCCCGGACGCAAGGGCTCGGGGTCGTTCTACACGCCGCGCCCGCTTGCGCAGGACCCGGTACGCCACGCGATCGGGCCGCTGGTCGAGGGCCGGACCGCCGCCGAGATCGAGGGCCTGCGCATCCTCGACCCCGCGTGCGGCAGCGCGCACTTCCTGGTCGAGTCGATGCGCTTCCTGGGCCAGGCCCTGCACCGCGCGTACGTCGTCGAAGGCAACGGCAGCGCGCCGGCCGCGTTCCGCTCAACCACGGGCCAGGGCTGGGACGACGCATGGAAGGTGGCGGACGACGAGGCCCGGGCCGCGGGGTCCGAGGCGCGGGCGTGGTGCAAGCGGCGCGTGGCCGAGAGGTGCCTGTTTGGCGTGGACCTGAACCCGACCGCGGTCCAGCTTGCGCGCGTGGCGCTGTGGGTCGAATCGGTCGCGGGCGACCGGCCCCTGATCTACTTCGAGCACCACGTGCGCGTCGGCAACTCGCTGGTCGGGTCGTGGATGGACGGACTCGAGGCCCCGCCGCTCCCCGCGACGCGCGGCAGCGGCCGGCGGGCCGGGCCCGGGCTGTTCCAGGCCTCGGTCCGAGCGGCGATCGAAGATGCCGCGTCGCTGCGCCGCCTGATCGACCAGACGCCGCCCGAGGCCTTGCGGCGCGAGGGCATCGAGCCCGAGAGCGTGGCCGAGCAGGAGTACAAGGACAGTCTCCGCCGTCGCGCTGACGCCATCCTCGCGTCCGCGAAGCTGCTGTTCGACCTGCGGTCCGCGTCGCTGTTCGTGCCGGACATCTGGGCCGACTGGGAGACGTTGTGCAGCCAGGTCGGGACCCCCGGCCTCGCCCGGATCGCGGAGTCGCGGCCCTGGTACCCGCAGTTCCTGGCCAGCCGCGACCGGGATCGCTACTTCCACTGGGAGATCGAGTTCCCGGAGGTCGTGCTGGACCCGGCCCGTGCCGGGTTCGACGTGATCCTGGGCAACCCCCCGTGGGACAAGGTGCTGCCCGCCCGAAAGGACTTCTACGCGGCCACGGACGTGCTGATCCGCGCGTTCACGGGTGGGGACCTCGACCGGCGAATCCGCGAACTGCACGCATCGCACCCGGGGCTCGACGGCGAGTTCGACGAGTACAGCAAGCGCACGAAGACCACTGCGCAGTTCCTGCGCAACGGCGGCGACTTCCCGCTGTCCAAGGCCCGGACGGGCGCGGCGCACGACGATCTGTCGAAGTACTTCCTGGACCGCGCGATCCGTCTGGGCCGGCCCGGCTGCGCGGTGGGCATGATCGTGCCGTCGGTCTTCTACAACGGCGACGGGTGCGTGGCCCTGCGGCGATACCTGCTGGCCGAGGCGACGATCGACCGGTTCTACGCGTTCGAGAACCGCAGGAAGGTCTTCCCGATCGACTCGCGGTACAAGTTCGTGAGCCTGGTCGTACGAAAGGTCCCGTCCGGCGCGCCGTTCCAGGTCGCGTTCATGCGGCACGAAATCGAGGAACTTGACGCCACGGCTCGTTGGCGGGAGCCGGGGCGGGGGGGAGGCGGTGCCGCAAACCCGCCGTGGTTCGTGTCCGCGAGCAAGGCCGAGTTGGAATGGCTGTCACCGGAGTCGTCAGCGTTCCTGGAGTACCGCGGCGCGCGCGATCAGGGTCTGGCCCGGCGGATGCACGAGCAGCGACCGAGGCTCGGGGATTCGGAACCGGGAACGTGGCAGGCGAACCTGTTCACCGACCAGGCGCACATGCAGATCTACAACGGCAGCCGTCGCGATAGCGACCTGTGGACCGATCGAGCAACGGGCCGCCTGTTCCAGCCGGGCTGGGTCCTGCCCTCGATGCCCGCGGACCCGGGCGACGCGATGGAGCTGATGCGGGACCGCGGCTTCTGGCCAGTGTTCGAGGGCAAGCACGTCGAGCAGTTCTTGGTCGGGATCAAACCGATCCGCTGGTGGCTATCGGTCGAGGCCGCGGAGAAGAAGTACGGCCGGCCCCCGCGCCCGGAGCCGTTGCTGGTGTTTCGCGAGACGGCGAGCAACACGAACGAGCCCACGTGCATCGCAGCGGTACTGCCGGCACGATCTGCGGCCAGCCACAAGCTCACCGGAGTTCTGCCGGACGCCCTGGACCCACTTGTCGCGGCGACAGTCCTGAACTCGCTGGTGTTCGACTACGGGCTCAGGATGCGGACCGCCGGGACCAGCGTCAGTTTCACCTACATCCAGCCGATGGCCGTGCCAGCGCCAGCGGCCCTCGTGGGGCTGAGGGGGGTCGCGACCCGGCTGGCCTGGAAGTCCGGTATTGACCACATCACCGACGACGAGACCGCGTGGCCCGACCTGTGGGCAGCGAATCGCGCCGTGGCCGAGGCGTATGGTCTCGATCCCGACGACTTCGCCCACGTCCTGTCCGCGTTTCCGGTCATGGCCCGCAAGCGCCCGGCCTTCGTCGCGTACCTGCACGAGCGACTCGCCGAATGGGCCGGCGGGAAGTAGCGCGACGACCCCCGTCCATTTGTTCCATTTGAATGGATATTGACTTCATTTCAAGAATGCGCCAATATCCATTCCCATGAAGACGACACTCGCCGAGATCCGGTCGCTCCTGAAGCAGCTCGATGGCGCGCCTGCCGACGTCATCGAGTCGGAGCTTCTCGAATGCAAGCCCTGGGATCCCGGCCGCCTGAAGGAGCAGTTGCGCGAGGTCCGTGAGGCTGCCGTCGGGATGGCCAACCAGTCGGGCGGCGTCGTGCTCCTCGGGGTTCACGACAGGAAGCGGACGCGCGCGGACGCGCTGCGCGGCGTGGGCGACCTCGCGGTCGAGACGATCCGGAAGTCGATCTTCGACGGCACCGACCCGCCGCTCCTCGTCGATGTCGAGGAACTCGTCGAGCCCGAGGCCAGGCTTGTCGCGATCCACGTGCCGAAGGGCTACGGCGTGTTCACGACGCGGGAAGGCGTCGCGAAGATCCGCGTGGGCAAGGAGACGAAGCCCCTGACGGGCTCGGCCCTGGTGAAGCGCGTCCTGGCGGCCGGGGAAGGGGACCGCACGGCGCTGCCGGCGGACGGCGCCACGATGGCCGACCTCGACCCCGAGGAGATCAAGCGCTTCCAGACCTACCTGGTCACCGAAGGCCGGAAGCCGGCGCTGGCCGGGCAGACGCCGGCGGAGATGCTCGCGAACCTCGGGCTCGTCCGCGGGAACGACGTGACCATCGCTGCAGTGATGCTGTTGGGCCGGTCCGCCGCCATAGGCAGGTGGGTGCCCCAGCACGAGATCCAGTTCACCCACTATCGGACCGCCACGCGCTACGACGCGCCGTTCAACCTCCGCGGGCCGCTCATGTCCGTCATGGACGCCTTGCGCGGGCTGTTCGAGGCGCGGATGAAGGTGTCGCTGGTCGAGACGCGCGGCTTCGAGGAGCTGGCGCTTCCCGACCTGACGTGGTGGGTCGCGCGCGAGGCCATCCTCAACGCGGTCGTGCACCGGGACTACTTCCTGAACCAGTCGGTCTACGTCGAGGTCAGGCCGGGCCGGATCGATGTCGTCAGCCCCGGCGGGCTCCTGGGCGGGATCACGCCGCAGAACATCCTTCGGCACGCGCCCTTCCGGCGGAACCCGCTGCTGGCGGAGGCGTTCGAGGCGATCGGCTGGGTCAATCGCCGGGGCATGGGCGTCGATCGGATCCACGAGGAACTGCTGCGCCTGGGAAAGGGGATGCCCCGCTACGAGGCGGACGAGTCCACGGTGAGGCTCGCGTTGCCGACGAAGACGCACGACGCCTTCGCACGATTCGTCGTGAAGGAGACCCGCGAGGGTCGGAACCTGGACCTGGACGACCTGCTGGTCCTGCGGGCGCTCGCGGACCGCGGGCAGATCGATCGCTGGTCCGGCGCGCGGGCGTTGCAGGGGGACGAGGACGAGGCCGCGGCCAAGCTCGTGGACCTGCGCGAGCGAGGGTTCATCGTGCCTCACGGCCGTGGCCGAGGCACGACCTACCGGCTCGCGCGCCAGCACTCCGACCTGCTTCTCGGCAGGCAGGCGACGGACGAGGCGCTCGACCTGGACGGCGAGGCCGTGCGGCTGCGCGTCCAGGCGGTGATGATCGAGCGAGGCTCCCTGACGAATGCCGACGTCCGGCGGATCTCCGGATTCTCGCGGACCGAAGTCCTGCGTCTGATGCGCGAGCTGCGCGAGGAGCGTCTGGTGGCAATCGTGGGCCGCGGACGATCCGCGCACTACGTGCCTGGGCCGGCGCTGAAGCAGGCTCCGCGGGCGGAGGCGCGGCCAAAGGTGCGAAAGTGAATCCCGTCGCGGATCGCGAAATGCGCCATTCGGTGCATTTGAATGCGCCAACGGCGCATTTCGGGACGGGCGGATCCGGGAATTGCACCATTTGGCGCATTTCCCGCACGCGTTGAAGGAGGGCAGGCGTGGCTGCGAACATCCCCCTGGCCGTCCGCGACCTCGTCACGGAGTACGGCCGGTTCCTGCGCACGTCCTACCGCTTCCTGGACGAGCGCCTGCGCACGCAGTTCGAGGAACACCTCGCCCGCACTGACCTGATCGTGAAGGGGCCGTATGTCACGCTCGCGCGGGAGTTCGAGCGCGGCCGGACCCTGGCCGAGATCGCGGCGGACGGGGGAATCGACCCGGACCTCGTACGCGCGAACTGGCCGTTCGACATGGGCAGGCTGTACCGGCACCAGGAACAGGCGCTCGAGGCGGGCCGGGCCGGGCGGTCGTTCGTCGTGACGACGGGCACGGGCTCTGGCAAGACCGAGGCGTTCCTGCTCCCGGTGCCCGACGCGGTCCTGCGTCGCAAGGCCGAGGGCGTCCGCGGGGTCCAGGCGATCCTGCTGTACCCGATGAACGCGCTGGCGAATGACCAGCTCGAGCGCATGCGGCGGCTGCTGCGGGGGACGGGCCTGTCGGCCTCGTTCGGTCTGTACACGGGCGACAGCGACGCGACCGCGAAGAACCTCCGCGAGGCCCCGGCCGAGACCGAGCGCACGAACCGGATGGCCATCCGCGCGAACCCGCCCGACCTCCTGCTGACGAACTACAAGCAGCTCGAGTTCCTGCTGATCCGCAGGGACGACCGCGGGCTGTTCACGAAGGCCCTGCGGTTCCTGGTGCTGGACGAGGTCCATAGCTATCGCGGCGCGCTCGCGACCGAGATCGCGTGCCTGATCCGGCGCCTGAAGGCGCACGCGGGCCTGGGGCCCGGGGAAATGGTCGGCGTAGGCACGTCCGCGACCGTGGCCGCCGGCGCCGGCGGGGCCGCGGCCCTGGCCGGCTTCGCGACGTCCCTGTTCGGCGAGACGATCGAGGCTGGCGACATCGTCGGCGAGCGGTACGCGGCCCGCACGGACACGGCGCCGGGCTGGATGCCACCCGCCCCGAGGCTCGCGGACTCGGACCTGGTCGCAGTGGACACCGAGAACGACGAGTCCGTGGTCGCGCTGGCGGAGCGCTTGACGGGCAGGCGGTGCCCCGCTGACGGGTTCGTGTCCGAGCGCGTCGGCGCGCTCATGGACGGGAACCGGGTCGTGCGGGAACTCGGGGAGATATTCTCGACGCCCGCGGCCCTGGACGATGCCGCAGCGCAGCTCCGCCAGCGGTTCCCGGGCCGCGAGGCCGTCCCCGTCGAACAGGTCCGCCGAGAGATCGAGGCGTACCTCATCGTGGGGAGCGTCGGCGATGACGACCATCCCCCTCGGTTGCGTCCCAAGCTGCATACGTTCTTCCACGGCATCTACGACGTGTCGCTTTGTCTGAACGCGGAATGCCGGACCCTGGTCCGCGAAGGCGGCACCGAGTGCCCGGCGTGCGGGTCCGTGGCGCGTCCCGCGGCGCTTTGCCGCACATGCGGCCAGGACTTCGTGAAGGTCCGGTTCGAGAAGGAGGGCGACGACCGTCCTGTGGCCACCGGGGACTTCTTCAGCGACGAGCACACCGCGTTCCTGACGCACAAGATCCTGGACCTGCCCGAATCGGAGACCGACGAGGAAGACGGGAGCGGCGAGGGGGGCGAGAAGCGCCCGGAGCGGAAGTCGCGCGCGTCGAAGGACCTGGAGCCGGTGTCCGTGTGCCCGCGGTGCGGCTGCGTGGGCGAGCCGGGCAAGGAGTGCCCGAAGTGCCACGCCGGCACCGTGGCGATGTGGATCCACAAGGGCAAACTGAACACCTGCCCCGCGTGCGGGGACGTGTACACGCGCGGCGACATCGTCACGCCGCTGCGGACGGGGACGGCTTCCACGGTGTCCGTCCTGACCGCGCACCACCTGGACCACCTGAAGGACGCGGACCGGAAGCTGCTGGTGTTCGCGGACAACCGCCAGGACGTGGCGCACCAGGCCGGGTACACGGCCGACAAGCACCGGACGTTCGCGATGCGGCATCTGGTGGCCCATGCACTGCGCGACGATCCCGGCCGCGGCGTGTACCTGGTCGAGCTTCCGGAGAGGCTGTTCGACCACTACCGCGCGATCGGCGTGATCCCGTCGCGGCTGACGCGTCCCGAGCGCGAACGCTGGCTGGAGGCCCTGACGTACGAGGCCGCGAACGAGTTCACGCGGCACAGCCGGCAGCGCCAGTCGCTGGAGAACCTGGGCCTCGCCGCGGTGGACTACGAGTTCCTGGACGACGTGGCGGGGGACGCTCGGTTCGTCGCTGCCGCGTCGGCCGCGGGCCTTCAGGCCGACCAGGCGATCCTGCTGGTCCGGGCGCTGCTGGACGTGATGCGGAAGAACCGCGCCGTCACGTTCGACTTCTTCCAGGAGTACATCGACCCCAACCGCAAGCGCCGCTTCCGCGAGCTGGAGGTCGAGCCGTACTGCGTCCGGTTCCCGGAAACCGACCGGTCGCCGAAGGCGTACGCGCTGGACCGGCCGGACCACGTGCGGAAGGCCGGGTGGCTGTCGGGCTTCACGCAGGAGAACCCGAAGGCCGGACAGCTCACTGCCCCGCACAAGCTGGCGGTGAAGCTGATCCGCGACCGCGCCGCGGCCGACCTGTTCCTTCACGCGATCGTGCCCGCGCTGGTGGACAAGGAGGTCCTGGAGCCGGTCCCGGACTTCCCGATCCCGAAGGCGGAACGCGTGCACAACCTGAAGGCGCTGCAGATCGCGAAGCGGGTCATCCGCCTGTACGCGCCGTCCGAGGGGTTCCGCTGCAACGCCTGCAAGACGTGGCGGCCGTACACGCTGCCCGTGTGCCCGACCCCGAGGTGCGGGAGCGGGCGCCTGGTCGCGTCGGCGATCGAGCAGGAGAACTACTACGTCCGGCGGTACCTGGACCACGAGCCGAGGCGGCTCGCGATCGTCGAGCACAGCGCGCAGATTTCCGGGGAGGAGCGTGCGAAACGCGAGACGGGGTTCAAGGAGGGGCGCCTGGACGCGCTGGTCTGCACGCCCACGCTGGAGCTGGGCGTGGACATCGGGCCGCTTCTCACCGTGGTGCTGCGCAACGCACCGCCGACGCCGGCCAACTACACACAGCGCGTCGGGCGCGCGGGCCGGCGCCTGCGGATCGGGTTCGTGTCCACGTTCTGCGCGGGGGGGGCGCACGATCGGCACGCGTTCGACAAACCCGAATGGCTGGTCGCGGGCACGTTCGAGCCGCCTCGCCTTCGGCTGGACAACGTGAAGGTCGTGACGCGACACCTGCGTTCGTACCTGCTGGAGTGCGTGACGGCCCAGTTGCCGGCCTTGCTGGGCGACCTGCTGGACGACATGCGTGTCCCGACGCGCTGGAAGTGCGAGGAGATCGAAGGGCTGCTGGCCGAGGTCCGGGGGGGGCGAATTGGACTGGTGCAGCAGGTCGCGCACGTGCTCGCCGAGGACCGGCGCCTGGGACGCGTTTCCGGGTACGGTCCCGAGGAGACCGGGCGGATCGTGGACGGCTTCGAACGCGACCTCGGGCAGGTGCTCGACGGCTGGTGGGAGCGCGTGCGGCAACTCGACCGCGAGTTCCGCGAGTACTCGACCGTCGGCTCGCCGAGGCAGGACGACCGCAAGGCCAGCGCGCGGAAGCGTGCATACTTCGAGATCACGCAGGACCGCGAGCGCGCATACACGCTGAACTACCTGTCCACCAAGGGGCTGCTGCCCGCGTACCAGTTCCCGCTGGAGACGTTCAGCCTGGATCCCGGGGTGCAGGACACGCCCACGCTGTACCGGCCTTCGCCGATCGCGATCGAGGAGTTCGCGCCGGGCAACTTCGTGTACGCGAACGGGCGCAAGCTGCGTTCCATCCGCGTGCTGTTCCCTGGGGGCCCTGGCACCGCGGAAGGGCGGGTCGGGCGGAGCGACGCCGAGACGTCGGGACGGTTGCAGGCGTTCCACTTCTGCGAAGAGTGCGGGGAGGCAGTCGAATCGGGGCGCAACCGGTGTCCACGGTGCCATGGCGCGCTGCCGCACGCCACCGACCTGGTCTTCGTCGACGCGTTCGAGGCCGAAGAGAACCTGCGAATCTCGTCGGACGAGGAGTCGCGCCAGAAGCAGTCGCACGAGCGGCGCGAGAACCTGCTGTCCGGGTCCGGCACGAACTGGCGGACGTATCCGTACCCGCTGCTGCCGTTGGACATCGTTTCGCGGGGCGAGGTTCTGGTCACCAACTGGGGGCGCCTGGACGGGAAAACCGCCCGGGGATCGCGGTTCTGGCTATGCCCCGACTGCGGCCGGCACCTGCCGCACAACCCGAACGACCACGACAAACTGCGCCAGGTCCAGGAATGGAAGACCCAGCACGCGAAGTTCTGCAAGGGCGAGCCCGCGTCGCTGGTGCTCGGGTATCGGTTCGAGACGGACTGCCTGGTGCTGACGTTCCCGTCGCGCGAGGACGAGAAGGCCATCGGGCGATCGAAGTTCTCGCCGACCGCCGTGACGTTGGCCGAGGCGTTGCTGGTCGGGGCAGGCGCGCTGCTGGAACTGGAGACGGGCGAGATCGCGGCGTTCCCGAGGAGGATGCCGAGGGGAGCGGCCGGCGACCAGATCGTGTTCTACGAAACGGTCCCCGGGGGCGCGGGCTACCTCGAGGAGATGGCCGCGAGGCTGCCCGAGGTCGCCGGTGCCGCGATGGAGCGGTTGTACGGCCACCCGTGCCTGAAGGCGTGCTACCAGTGCCTGAAGCACTACCGCAACCAGACCTGGCATCCGTTCTTCGACAAGGACCGCATCCGGGACCTGCTCGTCATCCTGTCCGAACAGGTGACCGTGGAGCCGCAAGCCGTCGAGCCCGAGACGACCGGCCTGCCGGCGCTCGCGCGCATGCTGGGCGAGCAGCGCCCTGGCGCCTCCGATGGGGCACCGAAGTATCGGAGGGGCGCGATCGAAGAGCCGCTCGCGGCGGCCCTGGCCGCGTTCCCCGACCTTCCGCCGGGGCGTCGCGACTTCGAGGTGTTCGACAAGGGCGGACGCGTCGTGACCGTCCCGGACTTCGCGTGGCCCGACGTGAAGCTCGCGGTGTACTGCGACGGCTTCGCGTTCCACGGGAACATCGACGTGGCCGAGTTGGACGCCGGCAAGCGGAACCGCCTCGAATCCGAGGGCTGGAGCGTGCTCGCGTACTGGGGGCGGACGATCCTGCGGAACCCCGCGGCCTGTGCGAGACAGGTCGCAGATGTGTACCGGCAGCGGCAGGGGATAGGGAGGGCGGCCAGGGCAACCTGAGGCGGCCCGCCGGGATCAATCGTTCGTGTACGCCTGCGTCAGGAGGTCCCAGTACGCGGGAGTGTCGAGCGCGGACGACGGGCCCTTGCCGGTCACCTCGTCCACGAGCGCGTTGAACGTCTCCTCGCAGCGCTTCGAGATCTTCGCCTCGATCGCGCCGCACTTCGACGTGCGCTCCTTCTCCTCCTGCTCGCCGAGCTGGTCCAGCTTCTGCTTCGCGTTCTGGTACTGGGAGATGGTCTTGGCGTACTCCTTCTCCTTGCCCCACTTGTCGTACTGCGGGCCGTACTTCTTGTCGATGCCGTCGTGACACGCCGCGAGCTTCTTCGCCTCGGGGTCCGTGGACTCGGAATGGCAGCGGCGGAACGCGAACTGCGTCTTGACCGCGCGGGACGCCGGGGCCTTGCCGCGGACGCCGTGCTTCTGGATGCGGCTCTCGGACCCGGTCAGGGTGCGGACGGTCAGCCACACGGAATCGAGCCCGTCGTTGCTCGACACGACGTAGGGCTCCTTCTCGCCCCACACGAGCGTGCCGGGGATCGGGTTCTGCCAGAGTGCCTTCCACGCCGCGCTGTCGCAGAAGTCCGGCGTCGAGATCGACATGTCCGCCGCGATCCACATCGGGAACTTCGCGCGCGGGAACGCGATGACCGCGTAGCGGAGCGCGTTGGAGGTGCCCGCGAACTTCAGCTCGCCGCCGGCCGTGACGGGCAGGTCCGCGGTCACGCAGACGCCGCCGTTCTTCGCCCAGCGCATGTTGCGCCAGAAGTGCCACTCCTGGATCGCGGAGGCGTTGCCCTTCGTCGAGAAGTCCATCCTGGCCTCCTCGCCGCCCGTGTAGACCTTCCAGCGGCCCGCCACCCAGTAGCAGTGGTCGGCCTTGGCCTGGAACGACACCGCGAGCGCCTTGCCCTCGGTCTCGCCCGCCGCGACCACGGTCCCGCCGAACAGGCCCGCAAGCTCGTTCGCCGCGTCCGCGGTGGCCGGCTTGAACCACGCGTTGTAGAACTTGTAGTCCTGGATCTCGCGCTCGTAGTACGCGCCGGCCGGCTCGAAGACGGCCTTGACCTTGCCGATCTCGCCCGCGACGTCCTGGATGGTCTTGGCCGGCAGCTCCGCCTCGCCCTTGACCACGATCGCGCGCGCGTCCTTCACGTACTTGTCGATCAGCTTCTCCGCCTCGGCGAGCTTGCGGTTGATCAGCTTCTTCTTCTCGCGCGCCACCCGGTCGCGCTCCGACGCCGCGAGGTCCTTGTTGTTCCCGCGGACGTTCTGAGCCTCGGTCTGCCACCACTCGACCTGGCGCTTGAACTCGGGCTTCGCGCCGCCCGCGAACGCCGCGACCGCGTCGTCGAGCTTCTTCAGCTGCCCGTCGTTCGCCTCCTGGCCGGCCACGTGGGTCTTGCGGACGTCGTGACGCGCCACCGAGCACGCGAGCATCAGCTTGTGCATCGCGATGGTCGCCTCGAGCTGCTGCCGCTTCCCGTCCACGTCGTTGAACTTGCTGTTCAGCTTGGTCTCGCTCGTGAGCTGCGACCTGCCGGAATCCAGCAGCTTCTGGGCCTCGGCGAGCTTCCGGCCCTCCTCGTCCGCGTCGCGGCCGTAGGACTCCGGGAGCGCCGCGAACCCCTTCTGGAACGCGTCGTTCGCCTTGTTGACCTTCTCGTCGCCGCCGGGGACGTTCACGTTGACCTTGAAGCCCCCGAACTGCGCCGCAGCGGGCGCCGCGGCCAGCAGGACCGACGCGAAGCCCAGCCCGAACAGAGCCTTCACGTGGACACGCATCCGAACCTCCTCTGTTGGCCCCCAAGACCGATCGGAAGGGACGTGGGCCGGAGGCTACCCCTCCCCGGAGGGCAAGTCAACGCGCTGGGGGTCTGACCCAAATCGTCGG
>Ga0194127_10003589_pt1 | contig 19706 bp, 10 predicted proteins | sample TA2KigC100mmetaG_FD_148624 | JGI IMG/M metagenome (GOLD analysis project Ga0194127, IMG submission 148624) | Freshwater microbial communities from Lake Tanganyika, Tanzania - TA2015036 Kigoma Deep Cast 100m | ecosystem: Environmental > Aquatic > Freshwater > Lake | place: Tanzania: Lake...
AAAAGAGGAAGTTCGTCGGCGGGAATCGTCTCGAGGACTACGATCCGCATCCGGCGGGCCACTCGGCGGTCCTCACCGTCCGCGGCCGTCCGGTGGCGATGGGTCTCTGGGACGGCCCGGCGACCGAGTTCGGCGCGCCCTGGCGCGGACGCCACCGCCTGGCGCGCTGGCTCTCCGACGGCAAGAGGATCGTCGCCGTCACCGACGAGCCGGGCGAGGAGCAGCTCGAGATCTTCACGCCGGGCCGGGGCGTCGAGCGGGTGGACCTCGAGGTCGACCTGGGCCGGGTGACCGACCTGGCCGTCGCTCCGGCGCCGACCGGGGACGGCGGGGAGGCGGCGGGGGCCCGCCGCGGGCGGCGGAAGATGCGCCCGGCCAAGGCGCCGGCGCACGATCGCGTGGCGGTCACCAATCACCGCCAGGAGGTCTACATCGTCGATCTCACCGCCCGCCGCGCGCGGCGCGTCGACGGCAGCGGGTTCCATCGCATCGCCGGCATCGACTGGTCGCCCGACGGCCGCTACCTCGCCTACTCGCTGGCCGTCGACCGGCGTCACATGGCGATCCGGGTGGCCGACTCCCGCAGCGGCGCGGTCCGTCAGGTCACGGGCGGCGACTTCATCGACTACGCGCCCCGCTTCGACCCCGAGGGCCGGTACCTCTACTTCCTGTCGCTGCGCACCTTCGACCCGGTCTACGACCTGATCCAGTTCGGCCTCGGCTTTCCGCGCGGCTCCAAGCCCCACTTGATCACGCTGCGCGCCGAGGAGACCTCCCCCTTCAGCCCCCCCCCGCGACCGCTCGGTCCCGGCGGCAAGGGCAAGGAGGCGGCCCTCCTCGGCCGCAATCCCTGGGACGCCGCCCCCGACGACCAGGCGCGACCGGCGGACGCCCGCGCGCGCAAGCGGGCCGAGCCCGGCGAGCCGACGCGCATCGACTTCGCCGGCATCGGCGAACGCATCCTGTCCTTCCCGGTGCCCGAGGGGCGCTACCGCGACATCGGCGCCATCCCCGGCAAGGTCTTCTTCCTGGCCGAGCCGATCGAGGGCAGCCTGGGCATGTCCTGGTACCCGGGCGTGCCGGCGGCCAACTGCTCGATCGAGCTCTACGATCTGCGCGAGCAGAAGGCGGCGACCTTCGCCGGCGGCGTCAGCGACTTCCGCGTCGCCGCCGATCGCCAGACGATGGTCTATCGCGCCGGCGCGCGTCTGCGCGCGGTGCTGGCGACGGGCGAGCCGGGGAAACTGCCGAGCGGCGACGAGCCGGGCCGGGCGACGGGCTGGATCGACCTGGGGCGCGTGCGCTGCTCGGTCGAACCGGTCCACGAGTGGCGCCAGATGGTGCGCGAGACCTGGAGGCTGCAGCGCGACCAGTTCTGGGTCCCCGACATGTCGCGCGTCGACTGGCGCCGGGTTTACGAGCGCTACATCCCGCTCGTCGAGCGGATCTCGACGCGCGGGGAGTTGGCCGACCTCATCTGGGAGATGCAGGGCGAGCTGGGCACTTCCCACGCCTACGAGCTGGGGGGCGACTACCGGGTGCCGCCGCGCTACGGCGTCGGCTTCCTGGGCGCCGACCTCGCCTACGACCGGCGCGCGAAGGCCTGGAAGGTGGTCCGTCTGCCGCGGGGCGACTCCTGGAATCCGAAGCAGAGCTCGCCGCTGGCGGCTCCCGGCCTGGGCGTCCAGCCCGGCACGCGGATCCACGCCGTCGGCGGCATCGAGGTGGCCGCCGATCTCTCGCCCCAGGCCTGCCTGGTCCACGCGGCCGGCCAGGACGTCTGGCTGACCGTGTCGGACCCGGCGGGCGATGGCCGGCGCCCCGGACGCGGAGCGCGCGGGAAGGCGATGGCCCGCCTCGCCGAGGGCGATTCGGGCGCGGCCTCGCCGACGAAGCCGGGCGAGCGCAGGACGATCACCGTCACGACGCTGGCCACCGAGCACGCCCTGCGCTACCGGGACTGGGTCGAGCGCAACCGCGCCTACGTGCACGAGAAGAGCCGCGGGCGGATCGGCTACGTGCACATCCCGAACATGGGCCCCTGGGGCTACGCCGAGTTCCACCGCTACTTCCTGAGCGAGCTCGACCGGCGCGGCCTGATCGTGGACGCCCGCCACAACGGGGGCGGCCACGTCTCGCAGCTCCTGCTGGACAAGCTGCTGCGCCGCCGAGTGGGCTTCAACGTCTCCCGCCACATGGGCGCCGAGCCCTATCCGAGCGAGGCGCCGCGCGGCCCGCTCGTCGCGCTGACCGACGAGCTGGCCGGCTCCGATGGAGACATCTTCAGCCACGCCTGGAAGCTCTTCCGCCTGGGCCCGCTGGTGGGCAAGCGCACCTGGGGGGGCGTCATCGGCATCTGGCCGCGCCATCCACTCGTCGACGGGTCCGTGACGACGCAGCCCGAGTTCTCCTTCTGGTTCGAGGATGTCGGCTGGGGCGTCGAGAACTACGGCACCGACCCCGACATCGAGGTCGACTTCCGCCCGCAGGACCACGCCGCGGGCAGGGATCCGCAGCTCGACCGGGGCCTCGAGGTCATCCTGCGCCTGGAGAGCCGCTTCCGCGAGAAACTGCCCGACATGACGATGAGGCCCGATCGTTCGCTGCCGGCGCTCCCCATGGCCGGCGCCCCCGCCCGCCCGGCGCGCCGAGCCTGAGGGCGACCGGAGAGGGGCGCGGAGGAATCGGGGCTCCGGAGCGCGCCATGCGGTTGCGCGCTCCGGGCCGCTGGCCGACGGCGCCCTCGCCCGATGCCGCCCAGGCCGGAGGCTCTCGCCGCTCTTTCCGCGGCCGGCCCGGCGGTGGTATACTACCGAAAGGAACGCTCCCGCTTGATGGTGGGAGCTCTTTTGACTTGTCCCGCAGGCTCCAGGGGACAAGGGAGGATGCATGCCCGCCTCATGGTCCAGGATCCGTTCATCCCTCCTCTCTCGAGCGATCGCGCTCCCGGTCTCGCTCCTTCTCGCGGCTCTGACCGCGACGGAGGCGGCCGCCACGCCGGCGGCGGGGCTCGTCCCGCTGCGCCCCGGGGCGGAGAGCACGCAGCCGGAGATCACCGTCTTCTCCTCCGACGACCGCTCCGTGCACCTCGCCTTCGAGCTGCCCGCGGTGGAGGTGGAGGCCTTCACCGTCCTGGGCGAGAACTTCCAGGCGATCCGCTTCGCCCGCGGCGAGTGGATGGGCTCACCGGGGGAGCCCGCGCTCCCGGCCTTCACGCGCTTCGTCGCCGTCCCCGCCGAAACCGGGACCGAGCTGCGCCTCCTGGCCGTCGAGGAGGAGTTGCTGACCGGCGTGCGCCTGCTGCCGATCCAGGATCTCGACGGCTCTGACTTCGCGCTGGACCAGACCGTCTACGGGCGCGACGAGGAGCTGGGCGGCGACGCCGTGTCGCTGGGGGAGCCGGCGATCTGGCGCGATCTGCGCGTCGTGCCGGTGACCTTCCGCCCCGTGCGCTACAACCCGGCGCGGGGCGAGGCGCGCGTGCTCAAGCGGATCGAGCTCCGCGTGGCCTTCTCGGGCCTGGACCCCCGCAACGCGGTCGTCCCGCGAGAGGCCCCTCCGGCCCCCGATCTGGAGCGGATGCAGCGGGCGAGCGTGATGAACCGCGACGGGAGCCTGCCCGGCGGGCGCAGCGTCGAGACGGAGAACCTGGGCACCTGGGTCCTGATCTACCGCGACAACGCCAGCGTGCTCACTCGCCTGCAGCCGCTCATCGACTGGCGGCGGCGGATGGGTTTCACCGTGCGCGTGGCCTCCACGGCCGAGACGGGAACGACGAACACCGCGATCCGCAACTGGCTGGTCAACGCCTACAGCTCCTGGCCGCAGCCGCCCGACTACGTGACGCTGGCGGGCGACGCCGGCGGAACCTACGGGATTCCGACCTTCTACGAGACCGTCTCCGGCTACAGCGGCGAGGGGGACCACCCCTATTCCACGCTGGCCGGCGCGGACAACGTGCCCGAGGTCTTCATCGGCCGGCTCTCGTTCGAGACGCTCGCCCAGCTCGAGACGATCGTCGCCAAGATCCTCGACTACGAGAAGACGCCCTACACGACGAGCACCGGCTGGTTCACGAGCGCCTGCCTGGTCGGCGACCCCTACATCTCGGGCCTCTCCTGCGTCCAGATGCAGCAGTGGCTGAAGGAGCGGATGCGCGCGCCGCACGCCTTCACCAGGATCGACACCGTCTTCAGCAGCCCCTTCGTGACCAAGATGCGCAACTCGCTCAACGCCGGCGTCTCCTACTACGGCTATCGCGGCCTGGGCGGCATGAGCGGCTGGACGACGGGAGAGATCTACGCCCTGAACAACGCCCGGCGGCTTCCCTTCACGGTCAACCTGACCTGCGACACCGGCTCCTTCGCCAACGGCACGTCGATCAACGAAGCCTGGATCCGCGCCGGATCGCCGACCAATCTGATCGGCGGCATCGGCAGCATCGCCACGGCGACGAACGGCACACACACGCGGTACAACAACTGCTACTACGGGGGCGTCGCCCACGCCTTCTACTGGGACGACATCTTCCGCTTCGGCGCCGCCCAGGCCGGCGGCAAGCTGGAGATGATCCTCAACTACAACCAGTGGCAGCCGAACATCGTCACCGCCTGGTGCTACTGGAATACCCTGATGGGCGATCCGGCCACCGAGCTGCGCACCGCCGCGCCGAGGGCGCTGACCGTCACCCACCCGGTGATCGTGCCGCTGGGCGCCAACGCCGTCACCGTCGAAGTGTCCGGCTCCATCGGCGAGCCCGTCGCCGGCGCCTGGGTGTATCTCTACCGCGCCGATGAGATCGGCGTCGGCGGCCACACCGACGCCGGCGGGCGGGTCGACCTGCCGATCGGCAATGCGCAGGCGGGAACGGTTCTCGTCACCGTAACCGGCCACAATCTCTACGCCTACCAGGGCAGCCCCTCGATCCAGCAGGCGCCCCACTTCGTCGGCCTGGAGGGCGCGGAGGTCGACGACTCCAGCCCGCCGAGCAACGGCAACGGCGACGGCCTGGTCAATCCGGGCGAGCGCATCGTGCCGCGGGTCACCCTCGTCAACCGGGGCACGAGCCAGGCACAGGGCGTCACGCTGACGATGAGCTGCAGCGATCCCTGGGTGACCCTGGTCGAGGCGGGCCCCGTGGCCTACGGCGACATCGCGCCCGGCGGGACGGCGCTGCCTGCGGGCGACCTCGTGCTCGACGTCGCTCCCGGCGCCCCCAACGGAAGGGTCATCCGCCTGGAGCTGACGGCGCAGTCGGCGGAGGGGGCGTGGCTCTCGCTGCTCGACCTGCCGGTCTTCGCCGCGAAGCTGAACTACGTCGGCTCCGCGCTGACCGGGTGCGGCGCGCGGCTCGACCCGGGCGAGAGCTGCACGATGACGGTGACGATCCGCAACGACGGTCCGGTCACCGCCCCGGGGCCGATCCAGGCGCAGCTCTTCTCCGACAGCTTCGCCATCCAGGTGACCGACGGCGCGGGCCTCTTCATCGCCTCGATCCCGCCGGGCGCCACGGGAACGAACACGGCCAACAGCTTCGCCCTCTCTTCCCCGGCCCAGGCCATCCCCGGGCTGCTGGCCCCCCTGCGCATGGCGCTCACCTTCTCCGACGGCGGGCGCGACACGGTGCGCTTCGCGCTGCCCGTCGGCGCCGCCGGCACGCAGGACCCGACCGGCCCCGACGCCTACGGCTATCTCGCCTACGACGACACCGACGTCGGCTACGACGAGCGCCCCTTCTACAGCTGGATCGACATCGCCGCGGTGGGCCAGTTCGTCGGGTTGACCGACTACGGCAACCACCAGGACGACGTCGTCACCGTCGACCTGCCCTTCCCCTTCCAGTACTATGGAGAGACCTTCACCCGGGCGAGCATCTGCTCCAACGGCTGGATGGCCATGGGCTCGACCTACCTCACCGACCACATCAACTGGTACATGCCCGGCGCCAACGGCCCCGCCTGGCAGATCGCCCCCTTCTGGGACGACCTCTATCAGACGACGACCGGCAAGGTCTTCCACTGGTACGACGCCGCCAACCACCGCTACATCGTCGCCTGGGACAACGTGCGCATGCTCGGTGAATACGGCTCGTTTCCCGAGAGCTTCGAGCTGATCCTCTACGATCCGGCCTGGTATCCGACGCTCTCCGGCGACGGCGTGATCGTCTTCCAGTACGAGATCGTCAACAACAACGACACCGTTCTGCACTACTGCACCGTAGGCATCCAGAACGGCGACCACTCCGACGGCCTGACCTACAGCTACCACCACACGGAGGCGCCGACGGCCGCGCCGCTGCAGGCCGGCCGGGCGATCAAGTTCACGACCGCCGGACCGGGCGCCTCCAGCGCCCACTCCGAGGCCATGGCGGGCCCCGCGGCGCGGCTGTCGCTCGCGAGCTGGCCGAACCCGGCCGGCCCGGGCGCGCGCGTCCTCTTCGATCTCCCGCAGGCCCGGCCGGTGACGCTGAGCGTCTTCGACGTCGACGGCCGGCTGGTGCGCACGCTGGCGCGCGGCACGCTCGCCGCCGGCCGCCACTCCCTGGAATTCCCCGCGGCGGACGCGCGGGGCCGTCCGCTGCCCGCCGGTCTCTACTTCTACAGGCTCGACGCCGGGGACAGGACGGCCACGCGCAAGCTCCTGTGGCTGCGCTGAGCGCGCGGCGAGCGAACCCGCCCCGGGGACGGGGGTTCGCTCCGGGAACGGCGAAGCGGGCGGGCCCAGCAGAGGTGAGAGCATGAAGTTCGCCTCGGCGGCGACGAGGGAAATCGATACCGGCCGAGCGGCGGCCGCGATCGTATCCGAGCTGGCCCGCCAGCTTGGACAGGTCGCGCGTCCCGATCTCGTCTTCTTCTTCGCCGCGCGCCCGCACATGCGCACGAGCGGCGTCATCGTCTCGGCGCTGCAGGACGCCTGGGGGGACTCCACGATTCTGGGCGCCACGGCCGCCGCCGTGCTCCACCCCTCGGCGTCGGCGAGCAGCCGGCCGACGCTGACCGCCATGGCCGCCTGCCTGCCCGGGGTGCGCCTGCTCCCCTTCCGGCTCAAGCTCGAGGACTTCGAGCAGACGCCGATCTGTCTCGAGAGGTGGCAGAATCTGCTCGAGGCGATGCCCGATCCCCGGCTGATGCTCCTCTTCGCCGACCCGTTCACGACCCCCAGCGCGGAGATGCTCGAGACGCTCGACCTGGTCGCGCCGGGGCTGACGGTCGCCGGGGCCCTGGTCAGCGGCGCCCAGCAGCCGGGCGGCCACGTCCTGACGCTCAACGACTCCCTGCACCGCTCGGGGACCATCGGCGTCGCCATGGCCGGGAATCTGCGCGCCGACGTGCTCGTCTCGCAGGGCTACCGGCCCGTCGGACGCACGTTCAAGGTCACGCGCGCCGAGGGCAACGTGGTCCTCGAACTCAACGGCGTCCCGGCACTGGAGGCGCTCGAGTCGATGGTCTCCACGCTGCCCCGCCGTGATCAGGCGCTCCTGCGGCGCGGGCTCATGCTGGGAGAGGCGATCCGGGAGGGGGAAGGGGATCCGGGCCGGGGGGACTTCCTCATCCGGCCGGTCGTCGGGCTGGACCATGAGGAGGGGGCGATCTCGCTGGCCGGACTGGTCGATCCCGGCCATCCCATCCGCTTCCAGGTCTGGGACAACACGCTGGTCGAGGACCTGCAGATGATGCTGCTGCCGCAGGTGGCCGACTCCCCCGCCAGCGGCGGGCTGCTCTTCGGCAGTTGGCCGGGCCAGCGCCCGGCAGTCAAGCAGACGGGCCTGTGGGCCAGCGACGTGCAGACGACGCTCGGCTATCCCTTGCCGCTGGCCGGCTTCCGCGGCTCCGGGGAGATCGCCTCGATCCATGGCGTCAGCCGGTTGCACACGCACACGGCGACGCTCGTGCTCCTGCGCCCGCAGAAGGAGCGGCAGCGAACCCCGTCGATGCGGTAGAATCTTCTCATGGGGTTCCCGCCGCCGCGGGGACGTCTGGTTCCAGCCACCCCTCGCCCGGAGACGGCCATGATCCGAGCTCGGCAGCACGACAGCGTCTTCCCCGGCCGCGGGCGCCGGCGACTCCTCTTCGCCGCCGGGGCCTCGGGGGGCGTCCTGCTCCTCTCGATCCTGCTGATCGCCTCCCTTCCGGGGAACCGCGCCGATCGCCCGCGGCTAGAGGCGCCGGTCGAGGGCCGGCTCTCGCCGGAGCCTGGCGCGGCTCTCGGCGCCCCCTGTTGCGCCGAGGGCCCGGACGCGGCGCCGGCCCCCGGCCCGGCGGACCATGCCTGCCGCTTCTGGGGGATGATCGGAACCGCGCCCCACGCCCCGACCCTCCTCGACCAGCTCGTGACCGGCGCCTACTCCCTGCGAACGCTGGCCAGCGCCAATCCCAACGGCTGGGGTGTGGCCTACTTCTCGCCGGCGCTGGCCGCGGCCGGGCTCGCGCGGCCCGAGGTCCTGCGCGGCGGCCCGCCGGCCAATAACCCCCACGACGCGAGGTACGCGGCCGCCGTCGAGGAGCTGCTCGCCCTGGGGGCGACCTGCGCCGTCGCCCACGTCCGCGCGGCGACGACGGGCCACGCGGGCGTGCCCGACCCGCACCCATTCTGCAACGCCGAGCTCGCCTTCGCCCACAACGGCACGGTGTCAACGGCGGCGGTCGCCGGCCTGTTGACGATCGACGATCCCCAGTACCTGAGCACCCACCCGCTCGACTACACGAACCCCAATCTCGACAGCGAGCTCTACTGGCAGCTCCTGCTCAAGCTGCGCGGCGCGGGCGTGCGGCGAGCCGACGGGCGGCGCGGCTTCAGCACCGCGGAGGCGATCGCCGAGGCGGCGCTGCGCATGCACCTCGAGGGGGCGATCCTCACCGCCGCCAACTGCGTGCTCGCGCAGCGCGACACGCTCTACGCGCTGCGCTTCGACAACAACGCGGCCGAGCGCTACCGGGTGCGCTACAAGCAGAGCTCCGGCGCCTGGATCGTGGCCTCCGAACCGGTGGGCAGCGACACGACCGGATGGCTGGCGCTGCCGCCGCGCAGCATGGGCATCTTCACGGCGACTGGCCCGCCCGTGCTGCGCACCGTCTTCCCGCCCCCCGGTCCCTATGTCGTCGTCCACGCCCACGTCGCCGACGACGCTTCGGGCGGCAACGGCGACGGCGCCCCTGACGCCGGCGAGGTCGTCCGCTTCCGCTTCGAGCTCGAGAACATCGGCGCGCAGGCGGCGCTCGGCGTCCAGGCCTCGCTGAGCGCCGCGAGCCCGCACGCCACCTTCGAGGACAGCGTCGCCTTCTACGGCGACATCCTCCCCGGGGAGAGACTCGCGGGTCTGAATGGCGACCACTTCGTCGTCCGGATCCACGGCGACTGCCCGGATCAGGAGGCGCTGCTGCTCAAGCTGCGGATCACGACCGGGGGAGGCGAGAACTGGACCGCCTGGTTCCCCTACACGATCAATGCCCCGGTCCTGCGGCTGGCCTTCTTCACCATCGACGACGGGACCGGCGGCGACGGCGACGGGGTGCTAGAGCCGGGCGAGTCGGCCGCGCTGCGGATCGTCCTCGACAACGCCGGCCACGGCGCGGCCAGCGGGCTCTCGGCCACGCTCGTCTCGCTCAGCGACACGCTCGCTGTCACCCAGCCGATTGCCGGGGCGGCGGTCATCCCCCCCGGCGCGGCGGTCGCCCTCGAGCCCGATTACGGCGTCGCGCTCGCCGCCCATGCGATCTCTCCGAGCCTCGTGCCCTGCGCGCTCCAGATCAGCGGCGACTGGGACCTCTCCCTGGCCTTCGGCTTCCACCTGCCGGTGGGTGGATTCCGCGACGACATGGAGTCGGGGGAAGGGGGCTGGACGCACGGGGTCGTCACGCCGGGCTTCATCGACCAATGGCACCTCTCGAGTCACCGCAATCACACGCCCGGCGGATCGATGAGCTGGAAGTTCGGCGGGCCGAACGGCACCGTCTACGCCGACTCGTCCGACGGCGCGCTGACGACTCCGCCCATCGAGGTCCTCCAGTTCACGACGCTTACCTTCTGGCACTGGATCGACGCCGAGGCGGTGATCGGCGGCCAGAACGACGCCTACGACGGCGGGCTGGTCGAGTTGTCGCTCGACGGGGGGCCCTGGCAGCAGGTCGCGCCGGACGGGGGGTACCCCTACCAGATCCGGGCCAGCCTGCGTCCGGGCCCCTTCCCGCCCGGCACGCCGGTCTTCTCCGGCGCGCACAACTGGAGCCAGGAGACCTTCTCGCTGCAGACCGACGGCGGCTCCATGCGGCTGCGCTTCCGCTTCGGCAGCAACGGCACGGTGCGCAAGGAGGGCTGGTACATCGACGACCTCGCCGTGACCTCCTACACGAACGCGAGCGCCGTGGACGCCCCCCCGGAGGGGCGCGCCGGCTTGGGCCAAGCCAGCCCGAACCCCTTCGCCCCGGAAACGCGCATTCGCTTCTCGCTGCCCGACGCGCAGACCGTGACGCTGCGCGTTCTCGACGCCCAGGGCCGCGTCGTGCGCACGCTCGTGGACGAGCGCCTCCCCGCCGGCGAGCACGCCGCCGTCTGGGACGGGCGGGACGCGCGCGGCGCCCCGGCCGGATCGGGCGTCTACTTCTCGAGGCTGGACACCCCGGGGAGAACCGAGACGCGCAAGCTCGCTCTCGTTCGCTGACGCGGAAGGACCCCTCGGTCGAGCACGCAAGTCGGGAGGCGACCATCCGCTCCGGGAGGATCCCCGCGCGAGCCGGATCGGCGCGTTGACCGGGTCGGCGGCGATCCCCTAGAATCATTGCAGATGTCTGTTCCCGTCCGGGCCTGGAGGCGTCCACCTGCCGCCGCGAGCGGGGGTTGCGATGTCGCGGGTGTCCGGCATCCCTGATGAGTCGGCTTCGTCGATGGGCGCCCACATGGATCCCGGAAAGGCGCGCGACTGGAATTCGCTGCTGGCGAGTTGCCTCGACGGCGGCGGGCGGCGGGCCTGGAGCGAGTTCGTCGCCGCCGCCTACCCGGTCATCGCCCGCGTGCTGCCCCCCGGCACCGACGAGGCCGCGATCGAGGACTTCGTCCAGAGCCTGCTGCTCAAGCTGCTGGAGAACGACTGCCGGGGCCTGCGCTCATTCGACTCTTCCCTGGGCGTGCCCTTCCCCGCCTATCTGCACGTGATCGCGGTCCGCCACCGCATCGACCGGAGCCGCGTCTCCCGCTCGCGCCCGGCGATCGACATCGAGAAGGCGGTGGAGGTGCTGGGCGTCGCTCCCGAGGCCGAGCGGCGCCTGCAGCGACGTGAACTGCTGGAGGCCGTCGAGCGCCTGTCCCCACAACAGCGGATCGCCGTACGCCTTCTGCTGGAGGGCCTAAGCGTCAAGGAACTCGCTGGAATACTTGGAGTTACGGAAGGGGGCGCGGGCGCGCTCGTCTGGCGGGCCCGGCAGGAGCTGAAGGTGATCCTCGGGGCGGGGGTCTAGGCCCGAAAGCCCGAGCCGGCCCGCTGCGTATTCTCCAGTGGGCACGACCCTCGAGAGGCCGATGGTATGGACGGCGACGGAATGGGGCACCTGAGCGACATCGAGATCGCCCTGCTCCTCACGGGCGGCGGCAGCCGCGCGCTGCACCAGGTTCTCACCGAACACCTGGAGGCGTGCGCGGCGTGCCGCGCGCTGCTCGTCGAGTCCGCGCTGGCCGACCGTGCCGGCTCTCAAGGGAGCGAGGGGCGGGGCGGGCCGGCGACCGTTCCACCTGACGGCGCCGTCGCCCGGGTGCTCCAGGCGATGGAGGCCGCATTTCCGGAGACCGTGAACTCGCCCGCCGCGCGCCGGCGGATCCCGCTCGTCCCCCTCTCCACCTCGTGCGCCGATCGGCCCGTCCTGGCGGCGCAGTCCCTGTCCGCGGACACGCTGCCCACGCTGACCTCCGACGACGGTTCGGTCGTCGTCCACTTCCGCCGGCCCGAGCCGGGCGGGCCGATCCGCGCCTATGTCGTTCGCCGGGCCCCCTCGCAGCCGGGGCAGATGTGGATCGTCTTCGCCGGCGGGCAGCGCGCCTTCCCCGTCGACAGCGGCGGCGAGGCCGATCTGCCCGGGATCGCGGAGAGCGATCTCCTCGACGGGCGATTGGCGCTGGAGCTGAGGCCCCGCGAGGGCGAGCCCGGCGATCCCGAGGGGTGAGAGCGCGGGCGCCGCGGCCGCGGCGTCCGCGCGCTCACCCCTCGGCCAGCGAAGCCTCTCCCGCGCCACTCCCCGCCTCCTCGATGACCTTGCGCTTCCAGGTCCCGAGCGAGAACCAGATCGCGCCCGCGATCGCCGTCAGCGTGTTCGAGAGGAACATCGCCCACCAGATGCCGAGCGGACCCATCCCCAGAGGGATCGCCAGCAGGTAGGCCGCGGGAATGCGCACCAGCCAGAGCCGGCCGATGTTAAGCACCATCACCGGCACGGTGTGGCCTGAGCCCTGAAACGACCCCATCAGCACCATGATGAAGCCGAAGACGAAGACCGAGAAGGAGGTCACCCGGAAGAGGTCGTCGGCGTGGCGCAGAACATCGGCGTCGCGGACGAAGACGCTCGAGATCGGCCCGCCGAAGAAGAACATCAGCGCCGTGACCGGCAGCAGGACGGCTCCGATGATCGCCGAGCTGATCTTCACCGCTCGCGAGGCGCGATCCGGGCGGTCGGCGCCGAGGTTCTGCCCCACCGCCGTCGCGCTCGCCTGGGCGAGTCCGAAGGCGGGCACCAGCGCCATGTGGATGACCCGGTTGCCGATCCCGAACGCCGCGGTCACCGCCGACCCGAAGGTATTGACGACGCCGATCAGGAGCGTGAATCCGAGAGAGGTCGTCGTCTGGCCGATCGCCAGCGGGAAGCCGATGCGCAGCATCCGGGCGACCATGGACCCATCCCAGCGCAGATCCGCGCGACGGATGCGGAAGCCATGGTCGCCGACGATCATCCGCCGCAGGCCCAGCGCGCCGGCGACCGCCCGCGTGAGGCTCGAGGCGATGGCCGCGCCGGCGACGCCCAGCGGGGGGAAGATCCACAGGCCGAAGATCAACAGCGGGTCGAGCAGCGCGTTGAGCGCCACGGCGACGAGGTTGACCTTCAGCGGCCCGATCGTGTCCCCCAGCCCGGTCGAGATGCCCTGGTAGACGAAGAAGGCGAACATGAAGGGCATGCCCGCCAGCGTCCAGCGCAGGTAGATGAGCGTGTCCGCAAAGGCGTCGCCCGGCGTCCGCAGCAGCTTCAACAGCGGCTCGGCGACGGCGAAGCCGATCGCCGCCACCAGGAACCCCGCCGCGACGAGGACGAGTAGCGTCTGCCCGGCGGCGCGCTCCATCTCCCGCGTGCGCCCCGCCCCCTTGTACTGGGCGACGAGCGTCGTCCCGCCCACGCCCAGGCCCATGGCCAGCGAGAGGGCGATGAAGAAGACATTGAGCGTGATCGTCGGCGCGACGAGGGCGGTCCTGCCCAGCTTGCCCAACCAGAAGGCGTCCGCCAGATCGTAGAGCGTCTGCAGCAGCGACGAGAGCATGACCGGCCAGGCCAACGCGAGAAGCGCGGGCGCGAGCGGGCCCTGCGTGAGGTCGCGACCCCTGCCCCGTGCCTGCGCCGGTGCCCGCATCCGCCGCCCAGCTCCTTGACGCGTCCCCTGCCGTTCGGAATCGGGAAGGGGGCGATTCTACCACCGGCCGCTCCCGTGCCCAAGCGACGAGCCCCCGGCGAGCGCCCGGCGAGCTCCCGGCGAGCCCCCGGGCGTGGCGAGCCCGCCGGGAAACCCGGCGAGGCATGCGGGCTAGGCGAAGACGCCCGGGATCGTCTCCCCGCAAGCGGCGCACCGCGAGCCGGCGAGCCCTAGGACCCGCGCCGCGTGCCAGTCGCGCTCGATCACCGTCGCCCCGCATCCCGGGCAGGCGGTCGCCGTCGCCTCGCGGTCGCTCACATTGCCGGCGTAGACGAAGCGTAGACCGCGGTTGCGGGCGATCTCGCGCGCGCGGGCGATGGTCGCCGGGGGCGTGGGGGGAACATCGAGCAGGCGGAAGTCGGGATGGAAGGCGGTGAAGTGGAGCGGCACGTCGGGCCCCAGGCGCTCCAGGATCCAGTCGCACTCGCGCGCCACCATGTCGGCGGAGTCGTTCAGCCCGGGGATGAGCAGCGTCGTCACCTCCAGGGGGATCCCGCTCTCGCGGGCGATCCACTCGAGCGTCTCCAGCACCGGAGCGAGGCTGCCCTGGGCGCGCTGGCGATAGAAGTCGTAGCTGAAGGCCTTCAGGTCCACATTGGCCGCGTCGATGTGGGCGAAGACCTCGCGGCGCGCGCCGGGGGCGATGTAGCCGTTGGTGACGGCCACGTTGCGCAAGCCCCGGCCGCGGGCCATGGCGGCGACGTCGATCAGGTACTCGCCGAAGCTCGTCGGTTCGTTGTAGGTGTAGGCGATGGCCGGCAGCCGATGGCGCAGGGCGAGGGCGACCACGTCGCCGGGGGGCACGGCCTCCTCGGCGGAGTCGGCATGCCGGGGATGGCTGTGCCGCCAGTTCTGGCAGAAGTCGCAGTCTAGCGTGCAGCCGAGCGTGCCGAAGGAGAGGATGCGCGACCCGGGCAGGAAGTGGAAGAGCGGCTTCTTCTCGATCGGATCGACGGCGAAGCCGGTGGGGTGCCCGTAGCTGAGCGTCAGCAGGCGGTCGCCCGAGCGCCGCCGCACGCGGCAGTAGCCCGTCTGGCCTTCGGCCAGCCGGCAGCCGCGCGGGCAGAGCAGGCAGAGGATACGCCCGCCCCCCTCCTCCAGCGTCCACCAGCGGGCCTCGGCGTACCGGGCAGCCATTTCCACCCCCCACGCCGCTCCCCGGCATGGCGACCACGGCCCGCCATGCCCGCGGCCGCCCGACTGGCGCCGGGCGCTCTCCCGATCGCCGGCGCCGCGCCGCTCCCCCGTGCCCGCCCGGCCGTCAGGGCACGCGCGGCGCCTCGCGGAACCAGACCCCCGGCTCCGCCGCGATCAGCGCCGCGAAGAGCGCGCGGCCGACTTCGGTGCGCAGCGCCGGGCGCGTGTTCTCCACCCAGGAGCGGCAAGGGGCGTGCCCCTCGTAGATGTACTCGATCGCCTGGAAGGCGCACTCGAGGCGATCGGCGTCGCGCGCGATCCGGGCCTCCGGGGTCTCCCCGGCCTGGAACTCCCGGTGCACGTCGAGCAGCGCCTCGCCCTCGGCGACGCTCGCCGCCTGGTCCCGGAACGCCTTCGTCTCCGCGGCTGGATAGTCGAGATAGGCCTGGCCGATCTTGTGCAGGTCGTTGATGCGCGCCTCGTGGAGGTCGTTGGCCAGGCACATGAGGACGACGCGGGCCGGGTCGGCTGCCCCGTCGCGCGAGGCCAGCAGGTAGCCGATCCAGGCGGCGCGGAACGAGTGCTCGGCGACCGATTCGGGATCGCGCACGCCGGCCACCCACCAGCCGGTTCGGGCCACCCTCTTCAGGTGGCCGACCTCGTGGAGAAAACGCACCAGGTCCTGCATCGCCGCTCGCCCCCTCGTGCCCTCGTGCCGCGCCCTGCGATGGCCTTATCGTAGCAGAAGCAGGCGCGCGGTCACGGTCTCCCGTCCGTCGGTCAGCCGCGCCCAGATCGGCCCGCTGCGCAGGGCGGACGGCGGGGTCCAGAGGATCTCGTGCCCCCCGCCGCCCAGCGACAGGCGGTCGAGACTGCGCCCCTGGGCATCGAAGAGGGCCAGGCCGCCGGTGCCCCCGTGCGGCAGGTGGCAGCGCAGGCGCAGGACCCCGGCCGCGGGAGCTCCCCGGAAGAGGATGCGCGGCGACGACCGCGTGGCGCCGGGCGCATCGCCCTCCGGCGGGTCCCAGGAATCTCCGGGCGCGCGGGGGACACGCGCGGCCAGGTCGAGTGGCAGGATCTCGACACCGGCCTGCGGCGTGAACACCGCCAGCGACCGATCGGGAATCTCCTGCCAATCGCCGCCTCCTCCGGGGAGGCTGTCGGTGATGCAGTGCTCTCCCTCCGGCGTCAGCGCGTGGAAGATCGGGTAGCCGCCACCCGTCCCGTCCCAGCCCAGGACCCAGGTCGAATCGCGCCCCTGCAGCACGGCGTTCAGCGCCAGCGTCTCTCCCCCGGGCAGGCCCAGCAGCCGCGTCAGCGTGCGCTCGAAAGCGCCGGGGACGCCGTCGGGCGCGCGGGAGATCTCGAAGAGCAGCGCGAGGAAGTAGATCTCGCTCGCGTTGCCGCGGATCGCGTAGCCGTGGCCGTGATAGTCGCGCGGATGATCGGCCTTGAACGCGTCCCAGCCGTCGCCGAGGGGCTCGTCCCACAGCCCGCGGGTCACGGCGACGATGTCGAGGACGCCGTCGTGGAGGAAGAGCCAGCCGTCGCGCCGGAAGGGTTGCGGGTCGGGTTTGCCCGGCGCGCAGGCGATCGGGTCGGGCGCGCGCCGCAGCGCGACGATCGCCTGGCGGCGCGCGGCGAGCATCTCGGCCAGGGCGAGCGCGTAGCGCGGGTGGAGCCGTCCGTCGGCGACGGCCCGGCCGCCGCCGCGGATCTCGAAGGGCCGCGCCCACCCAGGCGGGGGCGAGGCGGCGACATAGGCGACCGTCCAGCCGTCCGGGTGCTCGAGCGCCCTGCCGGGGAATCCGGCCGGATCGGCGAGGAAAGCCTCGGCGGCGAAGTCCCCCGCGGCCGGTCCCGGCTGGAGCACGAGGAAGGCCTCCCCCGGAGCGGCGGACGCCGCGGCTCCGAGGAGAATCCCGGCGGCGAGGATCAGCGCCGTCGTCCCCCGCCGGACGGACCGCGACCGGGCCGCGCCGGCGGCCCCGGCGCCTGGCGCGAGCCCTGGCGCGCCGCGGGCGCTCCGGCAGCCGGCGTCGGGCGGGTCAGCGCGCATAGCTCACCGCCCCCATGCCGCCGGGCGCGAACCAGTAGAGGTGGTCGTTCTCCATGGCCGCTGCCCCTTCGTCCGCAGGGATCACCGACGCCCACCAGGCGCGCCCGTTGCCCGCGGGCCCGTAGTAGAAGGGCACCTGCGGAAAGGAGTGCGCCGCCCAGAGCGTGTCGCCGTCGGTGAGGCAGAGGTTGCAGGCGTAGTGCCCGCTGGCGATGCGCCCGAGGGCGGCGCGCAGGCCGGCCCGAACGCCGCCGGCGGCGGCGATCTCCTGCAGGCAGTAGCGGAAGAGGAGCTCGGAATCGACATGGAGCGGCGCGTAGTCGAGCGGGTGTGCTTCGAGGAAGGCGGGATCGAGCCAGCCGAGCAGCGTGTCCGGCGGCGTCGCGCCGTTGTGCGCGCAGAGCCACCAGCGTCCGGCGAGGGAATCGGCGAAGGGATGCGGGTCGGGAAGCGCCCCGCCGTCCGGGCCGGAGCTGCTGTTGCGCACATGACCGAAGACGACGGAGGCCCCGGCGAGTCCCCGGTCCGCGATCTCGCCGATCGCCGCCTCCCAGCGCGAGTCGTCCTCGCAGGCGGGGGCGCCGCCGCGCAGCATGATCGGCCGGGCGATCCAGGGCAGCGGCGGAGAGAGGAAGTAGGCGAATCCCCAGCCATCGCGCGAGGCGCGGCCCTGCCGCGACTGCTGGTGGAGGTCCTCGCCGAGGGCCCGCAGCCAGCTCTCCGAACCGGCGCCGGCGCCGAACACATAGCCGAAGAGGTGGCACTCGTGGTCCGGGGCGCCGGTGACGGGACGCCCAGCCGCCGGTCGCTCCCCGGGGAGCGGCGCCGCGGCGCCCGGGGAGCCCGAGCCGGACGCGGACGCCGCCCCGAGACCGAGCGCCGCCGGCAGGAGCAGCGCGGCCAGGCGGACTCGCGCCGGCTCGAGCCCGTGCGCCCGAGGACGCGCGCGCGCGCCGGCCGGCGAACGGGGCTCGTCGGATGTCGATCGGCTCGCTGCTCCCGCCACGCCCGTCCGCCCTTTCGCGCTTCCCGCGCTCTCCGCCCCCTCGGCCCGTCTTCCCTGCGCATTCTCCCGTCAAGCGATTATCCCAGATCCGGGAGGCGGCGGGCAATTCGGCGGGCGAGACCGGTCGCTGAACGGATGGAGGCGACGACAGGGCGGGGATGGCCGGGCGCGGGGCAGGGCGCCGAGTCCGCTCCCTGCCCCGCGCGTGGCGCCGCCCCCGCGCATGGCGCCGCGCGGGGCAGGAGCCACGCGCTACTCCCCGTGGATGTGCTCCGGCGACGGCGCGGCCGGCGACCTTTCATCCCGGCGGAGTTTGTGGGCCCAGCCGGCGGACTCGGGGTACCCGTAGGCGGTCGGGTTGAGCAGCTCTCCGCGGTCGCAGTATCCGCGCTCGCGCCCCTTCTCCTCTTCGACAGGCCGGGCCAAGCGGCGGATCACCGGGTCATCGCGGTCGGCATAGACCGCCCAACTCACTTCCCGCCCCGGGTCGCCGAAGACGCGGAAGGATCCGTAGTCGGACTCCCACTCGTAGCCGGTCAGGAACGAGGCCCCGACGCAGGAGAGGCCCACGGTCGCCTCGTCCTCCCTGGTGAGCGCCGCGAAGTACTCGGGCAGGGCGATCGCGGCCTCGCCGGACGCGTCGAGCCTCGCCCTGCCGCGGTAGATCAGCAGGTTCTCGGGGGACTCGACGAAACTGTGACGCAGCAGCTTGTTGGCCGGATCCAGGGGATGGTCGATCAGGAAATATCCCCCCCACTTGCTCAGCCAGCCGAGCACATACACGTCCCCGGAGAAGCCCCCGGCCCACGTGTAGGAACGATCCCGCAGAAGCTCATCATCGTACCCGAACACGCCGTACTGCCACACGTCCTGGTCGTCGTCCCAGACCAGCCTGGCAAGGGCTCCGTAGAAACGGGGGCTCTTCTCGCCGAGAACCCCTGCCTCCTGGTGCCCGAGGGCGCCCGTGGTGACATGCGACCCCATCGGCCCCCGCACCGTGATCCCAGCGGGCCCGCTCGGCGATAAGGGCCCCACGACGATATGGCCAAAGGATCCGCTCGCGTGCTCGCCGCGCACCGCGTTGGAGCTTGGGCCTAATACCCCCGTCGAGAGGGCAGACCGGCCGACTGCTCCCCCGTCGATGTCTCCCAGACTGCCACGGGTGTCGAAGACGGAGTTCTGCCCGAGAACGGCCGGGGCAACGTAATCCGACCGTCCAACGACTCCCCCATCGGCTGCTCCCAGCGCCCCCCAGGTCGAGCTGTCGGGGTGCTCGCCGTAGGCCCCGTGGGTCCCGCCCAGGTACCCGTGGGGCCCCAGCAGACCCTGGCGGCCGTGCACGCCTGCTGTGGAGCAGCCCAGCTTCCCGTGATTGCCGGTGGCGGCGGCTACTCCGAGGACGCCTTCGGTATGGTTGGCGATGGTGCCGTCGTTGCCCGAGGCGGCATGCCTGCCGTAGATTCCGCAATCCGCTCTGCCGATGGAGCCGTAGTTCGCGGAGGCGGCATGATGTCCACGCGCGCCGTCATCGCTGCCCCCCAGGTAGCCCCCCAGGTAGCCGAAGTCCCCAGCGGGCCCCTCGCCGTAGGCGCCGACGAATCCCCCCAGGTACCCGCGAGTGCCGGCGGTGGGACTGCGGCCGAACGCCCCTTGGCTCGCCATGCCCAGGCAGCCGTAGGTGCCGCTCGGAGCGTGCACGCCGCGGACGGCTTCGTCCCTGCCGCCCAGGTATCCCCGCGTCTGGCCGCCGAGGTGCTCGCCGGCGACGCCGTAGTTGCCGGTCAGCGTGCCGCCGGTCTGGCCCTTGATGGCGATGGCGTTGTAGAGGCTGAAGTTCGTGATCTT
>Ga0194127_10003594_pt1 | contig 19697 bp, 12 predicted proteins | sample TA2KigC100mmetaG_FD_148624 | JGI IMG/M metagenome (GOLD analysis project Ga0194127, IMG submission 148624) | Freshwater microbial communities from Lake Tanganyika, Tanzania - TA2015036 Kigoma Deep Cast 100m | ecosystem: Environmental > Aquatic > Freshwater > Lake | place: Tanzania: Lake...
CCGCTCAGCGACTACGACGGCGCCGGCGCGATCGACGCGGCGGCCTCGCACTCGGCGGTCGCGGCCGGCCAGTACGTGCGGCAGACGCTGACCGCTGCGTCGTTCCCGAACGGCACCTGGACGCACTCGCTGCACCTCGACCAGGGTGACGAGACGCGGCTGTGCGCGGTGTGGAGCGGCACGGCCGACTCGAGCTACGCGACCACCGTGCTGCAGATGGACCTCGACCTCGTCGTGCGCGCGCCGAACGGCACCGTCGCGGCGAGTTCGGCCTCGACCGTGAACCCGTTCGAGATCGTGCAGTTCGTGCCGGCGGCGACGGGCATCTACACGGTGGAGCTCACGGTGCAGCGGTTCCTCGGCACCAGCGAACCGCTGGCGCTGGCGTGGACGACGAGCTGGGACGCGCGCACCGATCTGGTGACGGTCACCGGCGCGCCGCGGATCGGCACCACGGTGGGCATCGAGTGGTACGACAGGTACCACCCGGGGGGCGTGTACTTCGGCTTCGTCTCGGCGAGCCCATATCCGGCGACCTGGCAGCTGCCGGTCGGCAAGGTGATGCGCGTCGGGCTCGACTACCTGGCCAACGCCTCGTTCGGGCTGCCGGGCTTCGTCGGCGTGCTGCCGGCGAACGGCCGCGCGACGACGAGCCTCGCGATCCCGCAGCTGCCGGGGCTGGCGGGGGTCACCGTGTACTTCGGCATGATCACGCTCGAGACGGGGCAGGGGATCTGCGAGGAGACCGGGCACGTGACCGAGGTGACGATCCTGCCGTAGGGTGGGGCGGGCGGCGGGCGCCTGAACGCAGCCGCAGCGGGTCCGCTGCGGCGCACGCTCGCGATCAGCGCGCTGGCGGCCCGACCAGCACGGAACCTGCCGGACCGGCGCGGCCCGGCACCCTTGCGCGGCTTCTCCATGACTGGCGGCACCGAGCCCGGCAAGGTGCGGGTTGTTCGCGCTGCCGGACCTCGGCCGGACGGGCTCGGCAGCGAGGCGACGTTCGACGGCCGGCCACGCATCGGCCGCGACCGCACGATCTTCGGCCCGTACGCGGACCCGGCGGGGGCCCCGATGCGCATCGCGCGCAACCCGATGGGGCGCGACTTCCTGATCTTCGTGCGCGAGGCCGTGCGCTCGCACGGCTTCGTCGGCGGCAACGCCTTCCTGCTCGACCTGCTGGCGGACAACCGCGAGGCGCTCGAGGTCGCGGCCAGCGACGCGGCGCTACGGCGCAACGCGCTGGCGACGCGGCGGCAACTCGCACAGGCGACCGTCGCGCTGTCGATCGGCGGACTGTCGGGGTGCGTGGCTGCACGTGCAGGCGCGCGACCAGGGTGGCGTCGTGTTCGACAGCGGCGGTTACACGGCCGACGACGAGATCGCCGACGTCGCGGACGAACTGCGGCAGCCCCACGCGAACCTGGTGACCGAACCGTCGCAGGTGGTGGTCTGGGAGCTGATCGCGCTCGACCCGGAGGGCGAACCGACCACCTACCTGAGCCGCATGGCGGGGGTCGGCAAGGACACGCGGCTCCTGCCGAAGGGCTGGCGCCGCGACGGGCCGCACGCGGCGACCACCGCCCCGGTCGGCATCGGCAACGACGTCGACTTCACGGCCGGCGGCGACACGGTGTCGTTCGCGGTGCCGGTCGGGCAGCACGGGGGGCCGGCGACGGTCACTGCGTGGGTGCACTACCAGACGATCCCGCCGCACTGGGTCGCGCCCATGCGGCGGATCGACGCGGTCGAGTGCCGGACGTTCGTGGCGATGTACGACGCGGCCGACAAGACGCCGGAGACGGCCGGGGTCGCGGTGCGCAGCGAAGGCGGGTGACGTCCACCTCTGCGCACGAGTTCGGGGGGCGAGGGGCGGTTTCGAACGCAAAGAGCCCGCCGGCTCTCGCGAGCGGGCTCCTCGTCCGGCCCTGCGCGAGCCACCGCCCGGCTGACAGCCGGCCAGGTGTCTCGCAATCAAGGGATCAGAGGTTGCTCAGCGTGCTCCTGACGCCATTGCTCGTGATCACGTTCAGCGGGTTGGCGCCGGGCACCAGCGACGCCCCCTGCACGAACAGCGGCAGTCCGACGAAGCTGAGGTTGTTCGGCAGCGGCAGCCCGAACGAGGCGGTCGGCGAGCCGATCAGCAGGGCGGTCGCCGCGAGGCCGAGGTCGATGTGCTGGAAGCAGCCGGGAGCGCCGATGCCGGTCAGTTCGATGTTGGCCTGCAGCAGGCTGACCAGCAGCGCACTGATCGCGGCCGATGGCGGGATGTTGTCCACGGTGTAGGTCACGGTGGTGCCGAGCACCGGCCGCGGAGATGCCGACAGCGCGAGCGCCACCAGCTCGGGGAAGCCGGTCAGGAAGCCGGCGGCGATCGTCGCCGACAGATCGCGGTTGCCCGGATCGATGACCGAAGCGCCGATGCCGGGAGTCCAGCCGACGATGCAGGTCGCCGTGGCGGGCATGGCGCCGTAGGTGATGTTCACGTCGCCCGAGGTCAGATCGAACTGGACCTGGAGATTGACGCTGCCACCGCCCCCCAGCAGCGGGACGTTGTTCCAGGTGACGTAGAACATGGCCGGGTTGAGCGGATCCGCCTCGGCGAACACGTTGTTCACGTTGGCGGCGCCGTCCGGCAAGAGGTCGGCCCACGAAGGGCAGAGGCGCGCCGGGTTGGAGAACAGTTCCGCGACGGTCGGCGTCCAGTCGGCCAGCCCGTTGGGCTGCTGCATCCAGATGTAACCGTTCGAGCAGACGCCGATCGACGAAGTCACGCCGCCGCTGTAGGTGAACGGCGACGGCAGTGCCACCGTGGCGACCGAGTCGTCGGTCAGCGCGAGGCCTGGCGCCGTGTGCACGTAGGCCGTCGGCGCACCTGGCGTCATGAGGTAACCGGTGCCGACGTTCGTCATGCGGATCACGATGCCGGCGAGATCCATGGGCCCAGTGAAGCTCTCGTACCAGGTCGCCGAGCGCGTGTAGCAGCCGGTTCCATACGCGACGTTCGTCGCGATCGGCGCAGGCGCCCAGAGGTAGGTGAGGCCGCTCGGGATCACGTTGGCCGGGGCGATGTCGTTGAACACCTCGCCGGAGGTGTTTGCCGTGCCGGCGGTCGACGTGGCCCAGTCGCTGGTGCCCTTGACGTTCATCCGGTTGTTGATGTTGGCCGGGAAGGCGTTGTTCGGGCCGCGCAGGCCGACCTGGACGACGGTCGTCGTGGTGGAGAGGCCCGGCGAGCAGTTGCCGTAGACGATCTCGATCCGGCCCGAGGACTCGCCGAGGCGGACCTGGAAGTTCAGCACCATGTGCTGAGCAGTCGTCAACGCGGATATCGTGTACCTCCTGAAGTTGCTCCACTGCACGACGAAGGTCCGGTTCGGCGCGGAGCCCAGCGTCTCGGTGCGGATCTCGCACCACGGGCCACAGGCAAACAGGTAGGTCCCGGTGGCGGCAGCGGTCGCGTTGGCGCTCAGCGTGAGGACGTTGCCGGCGATCACGGTGATCGTCGTGCCCGCCGGGATGCCCGTGCCGCCGATGAAGTCGCCGACCTGCAGTGGGCCGACCGCGGACACGTTCGTCACCTGATTGCTGGCGACGGTGCGGTCGCCAGTGAACAGCCAGCCTCCCATGAGGTCGCTACCGAACGGCGCGATTGCGCCGTTGTACGTGGTCGTGGCTGACAACGGCGTGTAGTTGAATGTGGACGGCAGAGTCGTGCCGAACGTCAGGTGGCCGTTCGTGTTGACGGTGGCAGCCGAATACGTGGCGCCGTCGAAGACGAAACCGAACGGCAGCGTCACGGCGTAGTTGTTGTCGTCGAGTGCCGGGATCCCCGAGAGGCCCGTGGCCGCGGCCACCAAGGTGCCACCGGTGATCGGCACAAAGGTGCCGGCTGTCTGCGTGAACACGTAGGCAGTGCTCACCTGGGCACCGGCCGCTCCGGAGAGCGACAGCGCCGCGGCGAGCGCGGGCAGCAGATTCCGGGGATCGAGGGTGGAGGGCATTGCTGTTGGGGGTCGGATTGATTGGGGTATGGAAAGAGCGAGTTGGCTCACCGAGCCAGCTCGGCAGGGCAGAGAATCGTAGGCGCCCCAGGAACGCACGCAAGTGCTCGGCCCGAGGTGGTGGAGGTCGGTGGTAGTCCGCTCGCTTCCACCCGCCTCTCGCTATTGCGCCCCAATGGCATGGCTCTCCGCACATGCCACAGGCTGATCGGGCACTAGTGGGCATGCAGGGGGCCAGACGCGCCCTGGGCCGAGTCGGCAGAACCGTCAGACTGGACGGCGACAGCTGGGCTGTTGCCGGCAGGATGGGTGGAACAAGCTGCGATTCCGGCCGCCCGGCGGCAAGCGGTGGCCGATGCCAGGGAGCGAACCGGTCCCGTGCGCCGGGTTCCGGTGCGGAGATCGGCACGATCGGCGCGGGGTCGTGCCAGTCGACCAGCAGGGGCGCGTTCCGGCACGTTTGCCGGGGCGGGCAACGGTGCTTCGGCCGGCTCGGCGGGGGCGGGACCTTGCGCCGGCTGGTCGACCTGCACGGGAGATGGCGCCGTGTCGAACCAGAAGAACGCCGCGACCGAGAGCGCGGCGAGCAACACGGTGAGGATCAGGAGGAACCTGCTGCGCGCGTCGTTCATCGGGCTCGCCCTCGCTGCGTCCGGTGCCGCGCGCAGTGTAGCGGTCTGCGCCGGGGCCTGGTCATTGCATCCGCGGCCCGCCGTCCGGCGAAGGCCCACACATGCCGCGCCTTCGCCCCTTCGCCCTCGTCGCCGTCTCGCTGCTGCTCGTGGCGACCCTGTTCTCCCTGACCTCCTGCTCGTCGAACTGGCCACGCCGCGACCCGACCGGCGAGACGTTCCCGACGGTGACCGGCAACTCGCTGGCCGGCGAGCCGGTGACGTTCCCCGGCGAAGGCAAGGGCGCGCCGCTGCTGCTGCTGATCGGCTACCAGCAGAACACGCAGTTCGACCTCGACCGCTGGATCCAGGGACTCGACACGGCGGGTGCTGCGGTGCGCGCCTACGAACTGCCGACGATCCCGGGGCTCATGCCGCGCATGTTCTCCGGCACCATCGACGGCGGCATGCGGCGCGGCATCCCGCAGGAGGACTGGCTCGCCGTCGTCACGCTCTACGCCGACGCGGCGAAGGTCGCGGCGTTCACCGGCAACGAGGACGGGCTGCCAGGGCGCATCGTGCTGCTCGACCGCGACGGCGTGGTCGCGTTCTTCCACGACCGCGGCTACTCGCTCGGCACGCTGAAGAAGCTGCTCGCGGTGGCGGCGGAACTGCAGGCGCAGCGGTAGCCGGGCCGGCGTCAGCGCGAGGTGGGCCGGAACAGCGCCACGCGCGCCTGCTTCGCCGCCGGATGGCTCACTGCGTGTAATGCCGCAGGAACCAGCCGTCGCCGAGCGGCGTGAAGCGCTCGAAGTCCGGGTCGTCGCCGACCGGCGGCCGGTCGACTGGCTGCAGGCCGGAGGGCACGTACACGAAGGCCTGGAAGGCGCGGTGGAAGAAGTTGCCGTAGCTCGCGAGTTCGATCTCGACCGTGAACGGCCACTGCTCGGGCACGCACACGCGGTAGCTGTAGGCGCCGATGCGCTGCAGCAGCCGTTCGACCTGCTGCGCGCGCGGCCCGGTGAGCTGCTGCCAGCGCGTGTCGGTGACGCGGGCGTCCTGCAGCACTTGCCGCAGCGCGTCGCAGTCGTCCCGGTGCTCGCGGAACACCGCGGCGGCGGCTGCTTCGTCGATGTCGCCGCGGCCGCGCGCCTCGTCGCGCCCGAACGCGTCCAGCACGATCCAGCACTGCACGATCCAGACGACGAACCACAGCAGCAGCACGATGCCGAGCAGGCAGGCGAATCCGACCAGCAGCGGCCGGCGGCGGAGTGCTCCGGGCAGGCGGACGGGCGGTACTGCGGCGGGGATCGGGCCGAGGTCGGACACGGGCGAGGCCGTGGACTTTACGCGGCAAAGCGAAGGCGGTCCAGCCGGCCCGCCGCCCGGCGCCGCCCCGCCCGCCCCGCTACGCCTGCGCCGACGACACGATCGTCTTCGCCTGTCCCAGCGGCTTGCCGAACCTGTCGGTCGGCGGCGTGGCGACCGGCTCGTACATCATGTTGCGCCGCTGCGGCACGAAGCCCGCGTCCTTGATGTGCCGTTCGATCTCCGGGATCGACGTCGGGTGCGTGCAACCGGCCGAACTGACGACGTTCTCCTCGAGCATCGCCGAGCCGAAGTCGTCGGCGCCCATCATGAGGCCGATCTGGCAGGTCTTGAGGCCCTGCGTGACGAAGCTCGACTGCAGGTGCGGCACGTTCTGCAGGTAGAGGCGCGACAGGCTCAGCGTGCGCAGGTACTCGGCGACCGTCGCCTTGCTGCCGCCGCGGCCCGCGAGCATCTGCTCGCCCAGCGCCGTGTTCTCGGGCTGGAACGTCCACGGGATGAACGCCGTGAACACGTTGGTCTCCTGCTGCAGCTCGCGCACGCGCGTCATGTGCTCGATGCGTTCTGCGTCGGTCTCGACGTGGCCGAACATCATCGTTGCGGTGCCCTTGCCGCCGAGCGCGGCCCACTGGCGGAAGACCTCGAGCCACTCGTCGGTGGTGGCCTTCTTCGGTGCGATGATCTTGCGCACGCGCTCGACGAGGATCTCGGCGCCGCCGCCCGGGATCGAGTCGAGGCCGGCCGCCTTGAGGTCCTGCAGCACCATGCGCACGGGCCGCTTCTCGAGTTTCGCCAGGTGCGTGATCTCGGGCGGGCTCATGCCGTGGATCCAGACCTGCGGGTAGCGCGCCTTGAGGTCGCGGAAGAGCTCGGCAAACCAGTCCGACTTGAGGCGCGGGTGGTGGCCGCCCTGCAGCAGCAGCTGGATGCCGCCCTGCTGCACCAGTTCGTCGACCTTCTGGTAGATCACCTCGCGCGGCAGCACGTAGGCGTCGGCGTCGTTCGGCGAACGGTAGAAGGCGCAGAAGCCGCAATCGGTGACGCAGACGTTGGTCGGGTTGACGTTGCGGTCGACGATGTAGGTCACGCGCGCCAGGCCGTCCTGGTGCGGCGGCACGAGCCGCAGGCGCACGTGGTGCGCGCAGAGGCCGAGCGAGGGCTGGTCGAGGGCGCGGTAGAGCAGCAGCGCCTCGGGTGGCGTGAGCGCGCCGCCGGCGACGGCCTTCTCGGCGGCGTCGCGCAGGCGGATCGGGTCGGCGGGGTCGGACGTCATGGGGGCGCAGAGGGTAGGCCCGCGGGGCGCTGGGCGGAAGGGCAGGCGGGCATGCGGAGGCGGGGGCATTGACCCCGGCGCCGGCCGCCGGGATCGTTCTGCGTGGTTCCGGGTGGTCCGGGACGCTTGCCCCCTCCGCACGCCCATGTCCCTCACCACCCTGCTCGTCGCATTTTTCGCCGCCCTGCCGCAGAACCTGCCGCAACCAGCGGCCCCGCAGGCTCCGGCGCCCCAGTGGCGCCGCGCCGTGATGCCCAAGCCGATCGCGTCGGCCTTGCCGATCGCGGCCGAGCAGACGCGCGTCGTCGTCAAACTCGCGGAACGGCGCCCCGAACTCGTCGCGGGCGGCCGCATCGCCGACCCCGCGATCCTGCGCACGATCGGCGCGCGGCCCGCGGCGCCGTTCTTCGCCGGCCGGGAACAGGAGCTCGCCACGGTGCGCGCGCGCCAGCGCGAAGCCCTGCCGGCCGGCGTCGAGCCCCCGGTCGACCTCGCGCTCTACTTCGAGGTGCTGGCGGCCAGCGCCGCCGACGCGCGCGAAGTCGTGCTGGCCCTGAACGCGCTCGAGAGCGTCGAGCTCGCCTACCCGCGCGAACTGCCGGCGCCGCCGCCGGGCGACATCCTGCCGGTGACCGCCGACTTCACGGCGAACCAGGGCTACCGCGCGCCGGCGCCGAACGGCTTCGACGGCGCCACGCTGCTCGCGGTGACGGGCGCATCGGGTGCCGGCGTCAAGGTGCTCGACATCGAGTGGGGCTGGGAACTCGCGCACGAGGACCTCGGCAAGCTGCGCCCGGGTTCGCTGGTCGGGCCGCCGATCTCGAACGCGACCTACAACAACCACGGCACCGCGGTGATCGGCGAGATGGCGGCCGACGCCGACATCTACGGCGTGACCGGCCTCGTGCCCGACGTGCAGGTGTTCGTCGCGACCAACTATCCGGCGACCGGCTACAGCGTCGCCGCGGCGATCCTCGTCGGCCTGCCGGTGCTCGGCAGCGGCGACGTGATGCTGCTCGAGGCGCAGACCAGCACGCCGCTCGGCCTCGGCCCGACCGAGTGGCTCCAGGCCGACTTCGACGCGATCGTCACCGCGACCACGCTCGGCGTGATCACCGTCGAGGCGGCCGGCAACGGCAACGTCGACCTCGACTCGCCGGTGCTCGGTGGCCTGTTCAACCTCGCCGTGCGCGATTCGGGCGCGATCATCGTCGGCGCGACCGAGGGCGTGAGTCTGACGAAGGCCTCGTTCAGCTGCCACGGATCGCGCATCGACGCGAACGGCTGGGGCCGCAACGTCGCCTCGACGGGCTACGGGGACCTGTTCAACCCGAACGACGTGCGCCAGCGCTACACGGCGACGTTCAGCGGCACCTCGTCGGCGTCGCCGATGGTGACCGCGGCGGTGATCGCGCTGCGCGGCGGCGCGCTGGCACAGCTCGCGCCGGCGCAGGCGGCGGCGCTGAACGGCTTCGCGATCCGCGCGCTGCTGCGCGCGCACGGCTCGCCCGTGCCGGCCATCGCGCGGCGGCCGGACACCAGCGCGTTGCTCGCGGCCGCCGGCATCGCGCAGGGCATGGCCGTGCGCGGCGAACCGGCGACGGGGCAGAGCTGCTTCGTCGACCTGGTGCCGGGTTTCCCCGCGGGTGCCGGCGACTTCTGGGCGATGGTCGGCGGGCTCGATCCCGTCAACGTGTTGATGCCCGCGCCGTACCTCGGCCGCGTGCTGATCGACCCGAACACGTCGGTGCCGCTCGCGTTCGGCTCGTTCGCGACCACGCCCGGCACCTTGCCGGTCAACGTGCCCGCCGACGTGGGCCTGCGCGGCCTGCGCTACCTCGTGCAGGGTTACACCCTGGTCGGCGCCACGAACGAGATCCGCGCCGTCGACTGCGCGACCTTGTTCGTGCGCCGGTAGCCCGGCGCGCGGCTTCCAAGGAAACGCCGCAGCGGCGCCGAGGGCGTGTTTCGCCTTGGACGTGTCGCCGCGTTGCGGCGTTCGGGGGCTCAGAGCCCGCGCTGCCAGTCCGGCCGCAGCGGCAGCTCGCCCGCCAGGGCCGCGTCGATCGTCGCGACGATCGACGCGCGGTCGCGCGGCAGCCGGCCTTCGAGCGACAGCCAGTTCGAGGCGTGGTTCGTGCGGAACACCGCGTCGCCCGGGTTCGCCTCGGCGACCAAGGTGCGCAGCTCGCGCAACATGCCGGGCACGTCGGGCAGCTCGAAGCGGCCCCGCTCCTCGGCGCGCGCGATCGGCGTGCCCGGGATCACCGTCAGCGTCAGCGCCGACAGGAAGCGTGGGTCCATCGCGGTCGCCAGCGCGGCGGAGGCGCGCGCGTGCGCTTCGCTGCGGTCGGTGCCGCCGGCGCCGAGCAGGAAGATCACCGACAGCTTCATGCCGGCCTCGTGCGCGGCGCGCGCGGCCGCGACGTGATCCTCGGCGGTGCTGCCCTTGCCGATGCGGCGCAGGGTCTCGTCGTCGCCGCTCTCGGGGCCGACGTAGAGCAGCGACAGGCCGGCTGCGCGCAGTGCCGCGAGTTCGGCGGCGGTCTTCTGCAGCACGTTCGGCGCGGTCGCGTAGCAGGAGACGCGGCGCAGGCGGGGGAAGGCGGCCCGGCACGCGGCGAGCAGCGGCAGCCAGCTGGCGAGCGGCAGACCGAGCGCGTCGCCGTCGGCGACGAACACCTTCTGCACGCGGTCGCCGAAGTGGTGCCCCACCGCGGCGACGTCGTCGAGCACTTCCGTCAGCGAACGCTCACGGTACTGCTTGTCGCGGTACATGTCGCAGTAGGTGCACTTGTTCCAGCTGCAGCCGATCGTCGCCTGCAGGATGTAGGAATCGGCTTCGCTCGGCGGCCGGTAGATGCTGCCTTCGTAGCGCATGGCGGGGCGCGCCGCGTCAGCGGCCCTCGGGCGGCGTCGGCAGCGGCGTCGCCTGGTCGGTCCGCGCGTCGTCGACCTGGACCGGCACCGGCGCATGGCGCAGCCGCGCAGCGTTGCTCTCGCCGAGCGCCCGTTCCTGCACCAGGGCCTGCAGCAGCCGTGCCCGGTACTCGCGCAGCGCCTCGCGCGCGGCCGCCAGTTCCCGCAGGTAGCCCGCCGCATCGCGGAAGTCGATCGCCACGCGCGACGGCGGCGACTGCGGCTGCCGCGCGAGCGCCTGCAGCCACGGCACCCCGCTCGGGGGCGGGTCGTCGATGCGCACTTTCTTGAGCCAGAAGCCCTGGCGGCTCGCGGTGACCTGGCGGCGCGCGGCGGCGATCGGGATCGGCCCGGGCGCCACGACTTCGTCGCCGGCGCCGGCCGGGCCGAGTTCGTAGTCCACCAGCGGCGGCAGGCCTTCGGGCACCGGGAAGGCCCGGCCCGTGATCACGCGCGCACTCGCCGACTGCTGCACGCGCGCGCCCGGTGTCGTGACCTTCACCGACAACTCGAACGGCTCGTGCTCGAGCAGGAACCCGGCGAAGCCGGGCGTGCACTGCGCGGCGAGCAGGTTGCCGATCGCGTGGCAACGCAGCGTGCGGCGCTGCGCGCGCGGGTCGCGCCGGACCCCTGGAGCCGTCGCCTCGGTCGCGGCCGGCCAGTCGCGGCGGAACAACTCGAGCAGCTCCGGCTCGTTGGTGCGCGGCGAACCCGCGAGCAGCAGGAACGCGGCGTCGCCCGCGTAGTCGTCGTCGACGCACGGCAGCACGTCGGCCGGCGGCACCTTGGTGCCGAGGCCGAGCAGCGCGTCGAACACGAACAGGCGCACGCAGCTGGCCATGGGGCCAGGTTCGTCGCGCAGCGGCGGCAGCGCCTTCTGCAGCGCCGTGCCGAGGCTCTTGTCGCCGAGTTCGCGCGCCGCGTGCGCGGCCCACGCGATCGTGCGCGGGTCGGTGCTCGCGAGCGCTGCGGCGATCGCCTTGGGTTCGCGCGGCAGGGCCGCTGGATCCGGTTCCTGGGCGGCGGCGATGCCGAGCAGCAGGACCCAGGACGTCCACGCAGTCCGCATGCCCACATGGTGGCCGCGGGCGCGGTGGCGTCAACCGGGGGCGGGCCGTTCCGCGGCCGGGCGGCGCCAGGTTACGGGACAGGCCAGGGTGGCTATTGAAGACATGTCCCGCGCCTGCCTCGCCATCCCGGTCCTCGTGCTGCTCGCCGCTTGTTCCCGTGCGGACGGCCCGCGCGACGAAGTGCTCGCCGCCGCGACGATCGGTCCGGCCGGCGGCCAGCTCGAGATCACCGAGGGCCTCTACGCGGGCACGCGGCTCGTGGTGCCCGGCGGTGCGCTCGCGCGCGCCGAACGGATCACGATGGTGAAGCCCGCGCCGCCGCCGGCGAACTCCTACGCGCCGGCCGTGGTGAGTGGCCCCGGGCCCTACCTGCGCGTGGATCCGCCCGAGGTCGGCTTCGCCGTGCCGGCTTCGCTGCGGCTGCCCTACCTCGTGCCGAGCGTCCAGGGCTACGGCTCCGGCAACGTGCGCGTGCTGCACGTCGCCGCGGCGCAACATCACTACATCGAACCGCCGGTCGTCGACGCCGTCGCCGGCCGCGTCGAGTTCCCGACCAACGCCCTCGGCGGGTATCAGGTCGTGCCGGGCGTGCGCGCGGCGACGATCGGCGACTACCTCGGCGCGCTGGGCGCGACCGTGCCGCTCGAGGGCGGCTGGTCGTTCACCTACGAGCAGCAGCTGCTGGCGCAGCAACCGTCGTTCGTCAGCATGCAGTGGCGCATCGACACCGGCTCGTTCGCGGAGGCCGTCTACCTCGACGCGGTCACGTGGCGCTGCGCCGCGCGCGCCGCACTGTCCGCCGACTGGCTCGAGGTCTGGGACACGCCGCTCGACGTGCTGCTGCTCGAGCCCTACGTGACCACGCCGCCGGTCGAGACGACGACGCGCATCCACTCGCCGATCGCCAGCGCCGTGCCGGCGCACACGGGCCGCGCGACGCTGCTCGCGCGCTTCGGCTACGAGCTGCCGCTGCGTTTCGGCGCACGCGAGTTCCGCGACGTGCTGCGCGTGCGCCTGCTGGTGGCCTGGGAACGGCCCGACCTCGGCACCGGCAGCCGCGAACAGACCTTCTGGTTCGCGCCCGGCGTCGGGCTGCTGCAGTTGCGGCAGGACGGCCTGATCCGCCAGCGCACGGATCTGTGAGCCGGATCCGTGGTCCGCTGCTGCTATGGTTGCCGCGATGGAAGCCCGACTGCGTGACCTGCTCGCGCGCGCGGGTGCCGCGCCGGGCCCCGTCGTCGTGCTGACCGGCGCCGGCATCTCGGCCGCGAGCGGCATCCCGACCTTCCGCGGCCCCGAGGGCTACTGGCGGATCGGCAGCGTGAACTACCGGCCCGAGCACCTGGCGACGCGCAGCGCGTTCGAGCGCATGCCGGAGTCGGTGTGGGCGTGGTACCTGTATCGCCGCGGCGTCTGCCTCGCGGCGGTGCCCAACGCGGCGCACCGGGCGCTCGTCGAACTCGAGCGGGCGCGCGGCGAACGGTTCGTGCTGGTGACGCAGAACGTCGACGGCCTGCACCTGCGCGCGGGCAACACGCCGGCGCGCACGCTGCAGGTGCACGGCAATCTGCACTTCGCGCGCTGCTTCGGGGCGTGCGGCGGGCCGCTGCCGCTGCCCGCGGAGCTCGGCGCCGGCTGGCCCCGCGACCGCGAACTCGATCCGGCGACCGCGGCGGCGCTGCGTTGTGCGCGATGCGGCGGCTGGCTGCGCCCGCACGTGCTGTGGTTCGACGAGTGCTACGACGAGGCGAACTACCGCTTCGACAGCGCGCTCGGTTCGCTCGGCGGGGCGGCGCTGCTGCTGGTGGTCGGCACCGCGGGGGCGACGAACCTGCCGAGCCAGCTGGTGACCGCGGCGGCCGCGCGCAACGTGCCGCTCGTGGTGCAGAACCTCGAGCCGAGCCCGTTCACGGCGACGGCGGCGCGCGCGCGCGACGGCGTGGTCGTGCTCGGCGAGGCGGCCGACGAGGTGCCGCGCATCGTCGCCGCGCTGCTGGCCTGAGGCCCCGGCGGCGCGCATCATCCGCGGGCGATGGCCGACCGCTCCTCGGTGTTCTTGACGGCAGCGCTGTGCGCCTCCGCAGGCCCGCTGGCCGCCCAACTCGCGCGCGACCCGGCGCACCCCATCCCGGTCGAGAAGGGACTGCCCGCGGCCTGGCTCGCGAGTCTGTCGGCGCGCGGCGAACCGACCATGCTGCGCGGCTGGGACGAGCTGCGCTACGTGGGCATGCCCGCCGGCGGCATCGGCTGCGGCACCGTCTACCTCGGCGGCGACGGCCGGCTCTGGTGCTGGGACGTGTTCAACCAGCGGCACGAGGGCGTCGTGCCGAACACGCTGCGCGGGCGCGAAGTCACCGACCCGTTCGGCGGCGCGGTGCGCGAGCGCGACGGCGCGAACTTCGTGCGGCCCGTGGTGCAGAGCTCGCCGTGGCAGGTCGACCTCGGGTTCGCCGTGAAGGTAGGCGACGACGTGCCGCGCCCGCTCGATCGCACCGGCTTCCGCGACGTCGAGTTCGAATGGCGCTGGCCGATCGGCATCGTGCGCTACAGCGACCCGGACGTGCCCGTGCGCGTGGTGCTCGAGGCGTTCTCGCCGTTCGTGCCGCTCGACGCGGGGCGGTCGAGCTACCCGGCGACGGTGCTGCGCTGGCGCATCGAGAATGCCAGCAACGCCACGGTGCCGGTCGAGGTGCGGGCCGCGGTCGTGAATCCGGTGCTGCGGTTCTCGCCCGCGGTCGGCAGCCGCGTGCGCGCGACGGTCCCGTTCGCGGCGAAGGACCGGGGGCGCGGCGTGCTGTGCACGGTGGCCGCTGCCGGGCCGGCCGGGGCTTTGCGCGCCGACGTGATGATCGACGACTTCGAGCGCGAGGGCTGGGGCGGCTGGACGGCCGAGGGCGAAGCGTTCGCGGGCGGGCCGTTCCGCTGGGCGGAGCGCGCGAGCTACCACGATCTGCGCGGCCACGGCGGCCAGCGCCTCGTCACGTCGCACAACACGCGGCGCGCGGCTTCGTGCGCGGCGGCCGACGCCCTCACCGGGACGCTCGTGAGCGCGCCGTTCCGGCTCGAACGCCACTTCGTGAACATGAAGCTCGCGGGCGGCCGCCGGCCCGACGACGAGTTCGTCGAACTGCTGGTCGACGGCGAGCGCCTCGCGTGGGCGACCGGCCACGACGGCAACGACCTGCGTCCGGTGTCGCTCGACGCGCGCTCGGCGGCCGGCAAGCTGGCCGTGCTGCGCGTGGTCGACCGCGGCAGGGGCGGCTGGGGCAACCTCACGCTCGACGACGTGGTGCTGAGCGACGGTTCGGTCGCCGACGCGCAGATCGAGGCGTTGCCGGACCTGGGCTCGTTCGCCGTGTGCGCGGTGCACGGCGACACGGAGGTGCTCGAGGCCGCCGGCGAACGCGGCAGCCTGCGCGCCGTCGCGGCGGTTGCGCCGCACGCGGCCGCGGAACTGCCGTTCGTGATCGCGTGGCACTTCCCGAACCTCGCGGACTCGGTCCCCGCCGTGCCGGGACTCGCCGCGGCGGACCGGCAGCGCCACTACGCCGCGCGCTTTCCCGACGCCGGCGCGGTCGCCGCCGAGGTCGCGGCGGGCCTCGACGAACTCACGCGCCTGACGCGGCTCTGGGCCGACACGTGGTACGGCGGCACCTTGCCGCGCTGGCTGCTCGAACGCACGCTCGCCAACGCGTGCGCGCTGCAGACCACGACGTTCCACCGGTTCCGCAACGGCCACGTCTGGGGCTGGGAGGGCACCGGCTGCTGCGAGGGCACCTGCACGCACGTGTGGCACTACGCGCAGTCGCTGGCGCGGCTGTTCCCCGAGCTCGAGCGCGACCTGCGCCACCGCACCGACTTCGGCATCGCCTACCGCGACGACGGCATGATCGACCACCGCGGCGGGCTCGGGGTCGGCGACGCGGTCGACGGCCAGGCGGGCGTCGTGCTGCGCACGTACCGCGAGCACCAGTGCAGCGCCGACGGGGCGTTCCTCGCGCAGCTCTGGCCGCGCTGCCGGAAGGCGCTCGAGTTCCTGATCGGGCAGGACGCGCGCGACGGCGAACCCGACGGGCTGCTCGCGGGCGCGCAGGCGAACACACTCGACGCCGCGTGGTACGGCGCGGTGCCGGCGCTGTCGTCGATGTACCTGGCGGCGCTGCTGGCAGGGGCGGCGATGGCGGACGAACGGTCGGACCCGGCGTTCGCCGCACGCTGCCGCGAGATCGCGGCGCGCGGGCGCGCGAGTTTCGCGGGCCTGTTCGATCGCGAGCGCGGCTGGTTCGTGCAGCGCGAGGATCCTGCCCACCTCGACGCGATCGGCACCGGGGCCGGCTGCCACGTCGACCAGGTGCTCGGCCAGGGCTGGGCCTGGCAGGTCGGGCTCGGCGAGATCGCCGACCCCGACCTCGTGCGCGCGGCGCTGCGCAGCCTGTGGACCAGCAACTTCGCGCCCGACATGGGCGCCGTGCGCGGGTCGCTGGCGGCGCCGCACCTGCGCGGCCGTCCCTACGCGCTCGCGGGCCACCGGGGCCTCGTCATGTGCACGTGGCCGTTCGGCGGCAGGCGCAGCGACTGGGAGAGGCACTGGCAGTTCGGCTACTTCCAGGAGTGCATGACCGGCTTCGAGCACTTCGCCGCGGCGACGATGATCGGCACCGGCGAAGGGGACCTCGTCGAGCACGGCCTCGCGGTCGAGCGCGCGATCCACGAGCGCTACGCCGCGCGCGAACGCAATCCGTTCAACGAAGTGGAGTGCGGCGACCACTACGCGCGCGCGATGGCGAGCCACGCGGTGTTCCTGGCCGTCTGCGGGTTCGAGTACCACGGCCCGAACGGCCACCTCGGCTTTCTGCCGCGCGTGCGGCCCGAGGACTTCGCGGCGGCGTTCACGGCGGCGGCCGGCTGGGGCACGATCGCGCAGCGGCGCACGGCGCAGCGGCAGACGCACGTCGTCGACGTGGCCTTTGGCGAACTCACATTGCTCACGCTCGCCGTCGCGTTGCCGCGCGGGGCCAGCGCGCGCGAGGTGCGCTGCGATGGCGAACCCGCCGCGTTCGTCCAGCAGGGCGAGCGCGTGCTCGTGACGCTGCCCGCGCCGCGCACGCTGCGGGCTGGCGAGCGGCTCGCCGTGGTGCTCCGCTGGTGATCCGCGGGTAGTGCTGGCATGCTGCCGGCGACCCCTCGGAACCACCATGCTGCTCGCCCTCCCGCTGCTCTGCCTCTCGCTGCCGCCGCAGGATCCGCCGGCCCTGCGCGCGCCGTCCGTGCCGCTCGTCGTGCACGATCCCTACTTCTCGATCTGGCTGCCGCACGACCGGCCGACCGACGGGTGGGCGACGCACTGGACCGGGCGGCAGTGGCCGATCTCGAGCTACGCGTCGATCGACGGCGCGCCGGTCCGGCTGCTCGGTCCCGAGCCCGCCGAGGCGCCGGCGCTGCCGTGGCTCGGCACCGAGGTGACGCCGACGCGCACCACGTTCCACTTCGCCGACGACCGCGTGGCGCTCGAACTCGCCTTCCTGACGCCGGCGCTGCCCGCGGACCTCGACGTGTTGTCGCGGCCCGTGACCTACGTCGTGTGGACCGCGTCGAGCCGCGACGGCAAGGTGCACCAGATCGAGATCGGCTTCGAGGTCACTTCGCTCCTCTGCGTCGACCGGCCCGAGCAGGAAGTGGCGCCGGTGCAACTCGCCGTCGAAGGTCTCGATGTCGCCGGTGCCGGCAGCGTCGAGCAACCGGTGCTGCGCGCGCGCGGCGACGACTTGCGCATCGACTGGGGCCACGCCTACCTCGCGCAGGTGAAGGGCGCCGGCAAGGTCTCGGTGACGCGGCGCAAGGCCCTCTACGCGCGGTCGCCGCTCGCGGTGCCGGCCGAGGGGCAGGCACAGCACTTCGTGCTGCTGGCCTACGACGACGTGTTCGCGATCCGCTACTTCGACCGCGACCTGCGCGCCTACTGGCGGCGCGCTCCCGACGCCGGCCCCGGCCCGCTCTTGCGCGCGGCGTTCGCCGACTATGCGCGGCTCGACGCGGCCGCGCGCGCCTTCGACGCCGAGTTCGCCGCCGCGGCGGAAGCACTCGGCGGCGTGCGCTACGCGCAGCTGTGCGCGCTCGCCTACCGGCAGTGCCTCGGCGGCAACAAACTGTGCGCGGACAAGAACGGCCAGCCGCTCCTGTTCCCGAAGGAGAACTTCAGCAACGGCTGCATCGCCACCGTCGACGTGATCTACCCGATGGCGCCGCTGTTCCTGCTGTTCGGCGCCGACCTCGCCAAGGCGATGCTCGTGCCCGTGCTCGACTACGGCAGCAGTCCGCGCTGGAAGTTCCCGTTCGCGCCGCACGACCTCGGCACCTACCCGCACGCGACCGGCCAGGTCTACGGCGGCGGCGAGCGCGACGAACGGAACCAGATGCCCGTCGAGGAGTCGGCGAACCTGCTGCTGCTCGTCGCGGCGCTCGCCCAGCGCGAGGGCCACGCGGAGTTCGCCATGCGCTACTGGCCGACGCTCGCCAGGTGGGCGCAGTACCTCGAGGCGAAGGGCTTCGACCCCGAACGCCAGCTCTGCACCGACGACTTCACGGGCCATCTCGCGCACAACGTGAACCTGTCCGCGAAGGCGATCCTCGCGCTCGGCGCGTTCGGCAAGCTCTGCGCGCTCGCGGGCAAGCCGGACGAGGCTGCGCACTGGCGGCGCGTCGCCGAGCAGTTCGCCGCGCGCTGGATCGCCGAGAGCCGGGACGGCGACGCGACGAAGCTCGCGTTCGACAAGCCGGGCACGTGGAGCCAGAAGTACAACCTCGTCTGGGACTCGATCCTGGGATTGGGCATGTTCCCTCCCGAGGTGTTCGCGCGCGAGTTGGCCGCCTATCGGCAGCGCCAGAACCGCTACGGCCTGCCGCTCGATTCGCGCGCGACGTTCACGAAGATCGACTGGACCCTGTGGTCGGCGTGCCTCACCGGGAAGCGCGAGGACTTCGATGCGCTGGTCGAGCCGGTGTGGCGCTGGGTGCACGAGACGCCCGATCGCGTGCCGATCTGCGACTGGTACGAGACGCAGTCCGGCCGCAAGGTGAACATGATCGCGCGGCCCGTCGTCGGCGGGTTCTTCGTGCGTTTCCTGCAGCACGAGGAGGTCTGGCGGAAGTGGTTCGCCGCGGGCCAGGCCACGGCCAAGGACTGGGCCCCGTTGCCGCTCGCGGAGGTGAGCGTGTTGGTCCCGACGTCGGAGGAAGCGGGGATCGAGTGGCGCTACGTCACGGCGGAGCCCACGAAGGGTTGGCAGGCGGCGGGCTTCGACGACGGCGCGTGGTCGCGCGGGGTGGGCGGGTTCGGCACGGTGGGCACGCCGGGCGCCGTCGTGCGCACCGAGTGGAACACGGGGGAGATCTGGCTGCGGCGCAAGTTCACGCTCGACGCGGACGCGGGCGACGACGCGCGGTTGCTCGTGCACCACGACGAGGACGCGGAGGTGTGGATCGACGGCGTGTTCGCGGCGCGGCTGCCGGGGTACTCGGTCGCCTATGGTCGGGTGGAGATCACGGCGGAGGCGCGCGCGAGGTTGACGAAGGGCGAGCACACGTTCGCCGTGCGCTGCCGGCAGACGGCTGGCGGACAGTACATCGACGTGGGGCTCGTGGTCGCGCGGCTGGCGAAGTAGCGGCCGCGCTCAGCACGAGCCCGGTGCCGGCTCGAACAGCGCGAACGCCGCGCCGGTCGGGTCCATCAGCATGGAGAACCTGCCCACGCCCGGGATCGGCGTGTTCTCCATCATCGCGTTGGCGCCGAGCTGCTTCGCCTTCGCGGTCGAGGCGGCGAGATTCCGCACGAAGAAGTAGACGACCCAGCACGACGGCGAACCGGGCGGCATCGGGTTCTTCATCAGCCCGCCGGCCTGCTTGCCGTTCAGCACCTGCACGTGGTAGGTGCCCATCGGCCCCATGTCCTTCGGCTCGTCCTGCCAGCCGAACATCGCCTTGTAGAAGCGTTGGGCCGCCCCGTCGTCGCTCGTGTAGAGCTCGTTCCGGCAGACGCGCCCGGGCACGGGAAGGTCGGGGTCGAAGCCCTGCGAGCAGGGCAGGCCCTTGAACAGCGAGAAGTAGGCGCCCTGCGGATCGCCGACCACCGCGAAGCGGCCGGTGTTGGGGATGTCGGTCGGCGGCACGCAGACGGACCCGCCGAGCTGGCGGGTCTTGTCGGCCGCGGCGTCGACGTCGTGCACGGCGAGGTAGGGCATCCAGTGCGCGACCGGGATGTTCGCCTCCTGCACGATGCCGCCGATCGGGCCGGGCCCGCAGTGGATCATGTGGTAGGTGCAGCCGTGCATCGGGACGGACTGGATCTGCCAGCCGAAGAGCTGGCTGTAGAAGCGGGTGGCGGTGGCGGCGTCCTTGGTCATGAGGTCGTGCCACACGAAGCGGCCGGGCCAGGGGCCGGCGGCGGGCGGGGTGGGGGTGGAGGGGGGGGGGGGGGGGGGCTTGGGGGGGCGCC
>Ga0194127_10003595_pt1 | contig 19693 bp, 21 predicted proteins | sample TA2KigC100mmetaG_FD_148624 | JGI IMG/M metagenome (GOLD analysis project Ga0194127, IMG submission 148624) | Freshwater microbial communities from Lake Tanganyika, Tanzania - TA2015036 Kigoma Deep Cast 100m | ecosystem: Environmental > Aquatic > Freshwater > Lake | place: Tanzania: Lake...
TTTTATAATTATTCTTGGGTGTTTAAATAATTATCTTTGTTTGTTATTTTTGTTCTTATTATTACTTTTGAGACTTGTGTCACATTGTTAAAAATAAAAAAGAAATAGAATAAAAATAAAAAATTAATCGAGTTCTCCTGCTTTAAATGCTCTATTGACTTCTTTTAATCCTGCTATCGCGCTAGCTGCAGAATTTGCACCTTTGGTAGATTTGATTGCGTCTACCTCTAGCTGTCTTTGCATTCTCCATTTTCTTGCCCAGCCACCCAAACCTAAATTAAGAGTTACTGCTGCAACTAAAGAACCAATTATAATAACTGAAATTCCTAGAGCACCTATTCCCGCAGTTATACCCAATATACCTACTATTGTATTAACTATTCCGCTAACTCCTGCAATTGCTGCCAGAGCAAATCCGATAATCCAAGATACATTTGAAGAAAATGTGCTAAACATACTTAATATATCTGATATAGCAACAAATATTATTAAGAATACCATTAATTGTATTATAAATGCTTCAAGTGTAGTTGAACCAGTTATTCCTAAAAGGAATCCTGGGGCCTTCCAATACCACGCATCAATATCTATTGTTGTTTGAACTTTATCTACTGCTACTTTTGGAAGATTATCTGCTATAGAAAATACAAAGATTAGTATTACTATAGCTATTACGGCAAATATCAATCCCTTAACTAAACCGAAACCACTCTTTGCTACTTGTCCTGCTGAGGGTTGGGCTGCTGCAGGTGCCACTGCTTTTTTTGCCATTCTTTTTATTAACCTCCTTTCACTTTAAGTTTCTTAAATTTATTTCTCTTTTCTTGATTATACCTCGTATGTAGAGTTTTTAAATATTTTGATGATATTGAATATTCTTCTCCGAAAAACAAAAATTGCGAAATATTTATAAAGGGCCCATTACTATGAGAAATATGAAAAAGGGAGTAGCATTATTATTAGGTGCATTGATTTTATCTTCATTATTAATTGGGGTTGTGAGTGCTGATCCTCTTGAATCCTTGGGTAATGCTTTGAGCAGTGCTTTTACTGGTCTTGGCGAATCTGAAACTCTAAAGTTTATTATCGGCGATACTGCTGCTTCAGGTACTCTTGATACTGGCTCTGTATTGTTCTCTAAAGTATTATTTTTAATTTTAATCTTTTGTTTGGTTTGGGTTGTATTTGAAAAAATACCTTTGATTGGAGAAAATGATAAAATTCAGTGGGTAGTTACTGCTGTAGTTTCTATACTCGCGGTTAGATTTATTACAGGCGGTTTTGTTGCTGCAATATTATTACCTTATACTACTCTTGGAGTTACTATGAGTGTAATCTTTCCTTTCTTAATTTTCAGTGCTTTTGTTTATAATGTATTTGCAACTCCTACTGCAAGAAGAATTTCCTGGGCTGTTTTTGGAGCAGTATTCTTATTTATTTATTTTTTAAGATATGGTGATTTGGGTGATGCTAAGAATCTTTATCCTGTAATTGTTATTGCTTCTCTTGTGATGATGACTTTAGATGGAACAATTATGCGATTGAAAAATAAGATGAAGGCAGAAAAAGCCATGAGCGTGACTCAGTATAGAAAATACTTAGACTTATTAAGAAGATACGAAGAAGCTCAAGATAGATATGAAACAGCAGTTAGTTCTGGCGATCCTGCTTTAATTGCAAGAGCGAAAGCAGACTTGGCTGTTATTGGTGGCCAACTTACAAAAATGAAAATGTAAGTTGCGGTTTAATTTTATATTTTTAGTTGGCTCGATTATACTTTATTTTTATGTTTGAATTATCGAGGATTAAGAAATATTTATAAACTCTTTTCTTCTTTAAATAGAATGAATAAAAAAATAGGTGTTTTAAAACTTGGCTTGATTTTATCCTTGCTTTTAATTAGTTGTGTTAGTTTGGTTTCTGCTTATGGCTTTGGAAGCTATATTGACTTGAGATATGGTAGTGAACAAGTAATTGATGCTGTTGTGGATTTTGCAGAACCTTTTTTTATAATCTTATTTGGGGGCGAGTATTATACTGGATATTTGGTTTTTGAAAGATTTTTGCTTTTTGTTATACTGGCTTCAATTGTCTATCTTTCTCTAAGTAAGATACCAATGTTTGAAGAGAACAAACCTGTTCTAAAGATATTAACCGCTGCTGTTCCTTTAATTGCTATAAGGTTTATTAGTGTAGAATGGCTTGGGGCTATAATTTTAAATTATCAAGTAATTGGGGTTGCGATTACTTCAGGAATTCCTTTCATCATCTATCTTTTTTTCTTACATAATGTTTTTGATAGTCCTACTTTAAGAAAAATGGGCTGGATTTTCTTCTTAGTAGTTTATATGGGATTATGGAGCACAGCTGATATTCCATTATATGCTGCAGTATATTTCTGGACAGCAATAGCTTCTCTTGTTTTCTTTTTTATAGATGGGACAATACACAAATATTTTGTAAAACAAATGTTAAACTATGCACAGGAAAATAGTGCTGTTGAAAAGATAGCTGAAATAGATAGTAGAATTGACGTTATTAATCGTTCTAGTATTCCCGGACCAAGCAAAAAGCGAGCCATCAAGGAATTAGAAAAAGCCAAAAAATTCTGGGAGAAACATCTTTACGCTCATTAAATATTTCTTGTTTTTTAATATAATTTTTATTTCTTAGAAGCCTTTTTGTATCCTACTATTTTTCTTTTCTTACCCTCGCCTTCGTAAATAGGTACTTCTTCTGATGCTTGTTTTACTTTGCTTGAAGAAGATCTTTCAGAAACTAAGAGAAGTCCAATGACTATTAATGCAACACCTGCAACTACCGTATAAATCATGGCTTTTGGCATTGAACTTAAAAAACTAAGAGTAGCAATTTTACTGCTAGATAGAATAACTAATAAACCCACCAAGGAGATTATATAACCTAATATTTTAGCCATTTTGCCTCTTTTATATTTTTATTTAGTCTTTGGGATTTATAAAGGTTTTTAATATTTTTAGGTAAGCTTAAAAACAGAATTTTCTTTAATTAATTAGGTAAAGATGGCGAATTATGATATTCTTGGAGATATTGCAATAATTAAGTTTGTGGATGGAGTTAGTAAAGAAGAAAAATCTATTAGAGCTCGAGAGTTAATGCAACAATATAAATGTGTTAAAACTGTTCTTGAAAAAACAAACAAGGTTTCAGGAAGATTGAGAACTATCAAAACTAGATTTTTATTGGGCGAGAAGAAAAAAGAGACAATTTATGTTGAAAGTGGTTGTAGATTTAAGTTAAATGTTGAGAGTTGTTATTTTTCACCAAGACTTGCAAATGAAAGAATAGAAGTCGCCAGACTAATTACTAAATCTTCTGTAAAAAATCCTGCTATCCTTGTTATGTTTTCAGGAGTCGCGCCTTTTCCTATTATTATTGCCAAACACGCAAAAACTAAGGAAATTGTCAGTATAGAACTTGGTAAAGATTGCGCCAAGTATGCTTTTGAAAATATTAAAATAAATAAGCTTGAGAATAGAATTGAACATCTTCAAGGTGATGTAAAGAAAGTAATTCCAAAATTACTAAAAGAAAACAAAAAATTAAAATATGATTTTATTATAATGCCTAGACCAAATCTTAAAGAAACTTTTCTTTCACAGGCTCTTGGAGTTGCTAAGAAAAATTCAATTATTATTTATTATGGTTTTTCTCCTGAATCGAAAAAACAAACCATGCTAGAAGAACTTGAAGAAGAAGCTAAGAGAAATAAAAGAAAAATTAAAATCCTTAATTGTTTAGAAGCAGGAGATATTGCTCCTTATGAGCATAGATATAGAATAGAAATAAGAGTTTTAAACTAAATAGCTGCGCCAACTCGTGCTGTTCTTGCATCTCTTCCTTCTATTGCATCTCTTTCTTGTTCTAATTCTTCTAGACAAAGAACAGTTTGCTCTCTGTGTAATATGTCTTTGTCTTGATAGGTTTCAGAATCCTCTAGTGTTCTAAGTAAGATATACCAATTTACTAATGAATTTGGATGGACTCGATTATTTTTTGCTCTGCCTTGATGATAATGTAATATCTCAAGAATTCTTCTTTTATAAGCATCAGGTTCATTTTCTGGATGGTCTAGTTCTCGTTGCATTGCTTCTGGTATACGGGGTTTTTCTTGAGGGAATCCTGCAAGAGCATCTGCATATCTTCTTCTCATTATATCTCCTTGCGGTGCCATTATAATTCCCCCATATGTTGTCTTAGTAATTCGACATCTTGATTCATACCCTCGTAAGGTTGAAAGAATCTCCATGCTAGGTAAACTCTGTCTTTTGCTTCTCTCAATCCTGCAACATTTCCTATAGCAGGATGTCTCTCGATAGCATGGACTAAACTAAATATTTGTGCGTTCATTAAATCTCTTCGTGTTTCGTTCATTTTTTATTTTTTAGGTTTTTTATTTATACTTTCCAGATTTTTGTCAATAGCATTTGCCGTTTTCTGTTTTTGACTTAAACACCTAGAAAATCTATAGAATTTGATAAAAAACAGGGTATTTAAAGCTTTCTATTTTCGGCTTTTTTAACTACCCATTGGGAAGTACTTTTCAATAATAATTACGGAATTTTTTAGATTTCTTTTTTTACATTAATGGCGCTTGGAGTTTCGCCGCCGTGCCAAGTGAATCTTGGTCGAACTCTAATAGGATAAATTCTTTCTGAATTATCATCTAAAATAATCGCTGAACCTTTGAGACTTGGAAGGTCTGACATTGACTTTCGAATAGATTCAAGAAGATAAGTTTGCATTATGCTGTTTAAGGCTTCTATATCTGGTTGAGCAGTTAGCCTATGACTTAAAACTATATCTGATTGAGTCATTGCATCTCTATGAATTACTCCTGGTTGTTGAGTTGCCATAACTAAACTAATTCCGGGTTGTCTTCCTTCTCTTAAAATTTGTATTAGGGCATCGCTGGCTGCTGTTTTTTCTTGATTTTCTTTTGGCAGAAATTCATGAGCTTCATCAATAAAGAGCCATACTAATGGATTTTCTTTTTTCTTTTGATTTAAGTAGTCTTGTCCATGTTGTAGGGCTTGCATTTCTTCTTTTTTTCTAGATAACATACGTTCATTGAACAATTTCTTGCAAACTATTCCAATTACTAGAGCACGAACATTAAACTTTCCTATAGAAGAATAACAACTAATGTCTAGTATATTTGATTGCCCTGCTGCAACTAATTCGGAAATTTCTGTTCCTTTTTGCCCACGCATAGCAAAAACCCCCCAACTCTTGGCTGCCTGAAATAAAGCTATTGCTCCGTTTTTTATTTTTTCTTCTGCTTTATCATTTTGGAGCGCTTCAATAATAGTATCGATATCATAATCTCTCTCAAGTTCTTTTAATGCATCAAGTATTTTTTGAATTATTATGGCTATTTCTTCTGTTATGTTTAAATTAAAAACAGAAAGCCAATCTTCCGCACTTAATTCTGAAGCTTTTATTGCGAATTTCCCTTCAACAGGAATTTGTCTTTTTTCGTACTCCTTATAATATCCATAAGGAACCCAAATATTTACTGGAAGATTTTTTGGTTTTAAGTCCCATTCTTGTAATAGCTCAACTTCTTTTTCATTTTTGTATTTCATTGTCCAAAAGATTCCCATGGTGTCAAATATTAATGGGGCGATATTTTGAGAAACTTCTTTATCTAAATCACATAGCTCCTCAGCTATTGCTGCAAGTGTATAAGATTTTCCAGAACCTCGTTTTCCACAAATCATAATTACATGGCTCCTTGCTACATCTAACCAAATATTATTACTTAAAGAAGTATAGGCTCCCATAGTAACATAACCTTTACCAATGTAAACTAATCCTCGATTTCCAAACTTCTTCAAATCTCCTTTGTCTCGGCCAATAATAATATCATATACCATTCTTTTTTACAAATATTATAAACATAAGATGTTTTTAATTGTTTCTTAATCAATTTATTAAATTAATTCCGTAATTCATAAGGTTTTTAAACTCATCAATTATTATCCTCTCATGGCGAGTTTAGAAAAAGAGATTATGAGCGAAGAGAAAAGAGTTGAAAAGTTTTTTAAAAATAAATCTAATGTTTGGATGACTATAAGCATTATTTTAGCCATAATTGTTATTATAATGCTTCTTGTTTCTTTCTCTAATTGGACACCAAAGACAAAAGCAGCCAATAAACTTGTTTCTTATTTAAATGAAAAAACAGGCGGCGGTGTTACACTTATTTCTGTTTCAAGTTTTGGAAGTATTTATGAGGTTAATGTTAGCTATCAAGGACAAGAAATCCCAGTTTATGTTACTAGGGATGGAAATTACTTTTTAGCTGGGGCTGAGAAGATAAAAAGTTCAGCTAATACTAAAACCAATGGAAATACAAATCCAAAAACTTCTGTTCCTAAAACTGACAAACCCGTAAGCGAATTATTTATTTGGAGTTATTGCCCTTATGGGGTGGCTGCTCTTAGTCCTTTTGCGGAAGTTGCAAAAGCTCTTGGAAGTTCAGCTAACTTTAAAGTGGTATTGTATTATGACGGGCATGGTGCTTATGAAACTCAACAAAACAAAATACAAGCTTGTATGCAGAAATACGAGCCTGCTAAATATTGGGACTATGCTATTCAATTTGTAGCTAAGGTTTATCCTAAATGTGGCTCAACAAGAACAGAAGATTGTGATAAAACAGAATCTGTTGCTTTAATGAAAACTCTTGGAATTGACTCTAATAAAATAATGTCTTGCGTATCTTCAGAAGGAGCAGGTTTAATCAGCCAAGATTCTGCAAGAGCACAAGAATTAGGAGTTACTGGTTCGCCTTCTCTTGTTGTAAATGACGTAATTGTTAGTGCTGCGAGAAACGCAGAAGCTTATAAAAGTGCGGTTTGTAGCGCATTTAACAAAGCACCTAGTGCTTGTGAAGGAGCAATGTCTACTGCTACAGCAACAACTAGTGGCAGTTGCTGATAATTAATTATATTATTTTTTATAGTAATACTTTTAAACCTTAGGTATTTATTTTTATTATGGTTCGTCTTAATAGGGTTGTTACTTTAACTCGAGGGCAAACCGATTCTTTAGCTAGGGAAACCGATAGAGTAGTTGATGTATTTGTCCAGTATGCAAGATTTAGAAATAGAAGTGGCTCGAGTCCTCAACAATATTTTACTCCAGACCAACTAAGACGAGCAGAAAGAGCCCAGCGAAGAAGTGGAAGACAACCTGGATTTTATTATGCTTGACTTTAGATATTGGAAACCTATAAATACTCTTGTTTTTAATATTTTTTTATGAATTTATTTCAACGCGAAATTAGTAAAAATCTTGAACAAGCTCCGCCAGAAAGATTGCTTTTGGCTTTAGATAATTATGATAATTATCCAAGAAGTGAAAGAATGGCTCGAGCAGTTTATAGAAGAGTTTTAGCAACTTTTTTAGAGCAAGGAATTAAGCCAGGGATTTTTAGGCAAGTTGTTTTAAACTTTAATCCTGTTGATGGCGAAAGAGTAAGTCTTAGTTTAAAAGTTGGTTTATTTAGAGACTTTATGAAGGTGAGTTATGGTTTAAAAAATGCCCGAGTTTTAGAAGTTATTACTTTACCTCAAGAAATGACTCGTGAATTTATTTATTATGATGGGGCTGGAATTGTTAAGCAGAGGCTAGGGCTTTAAGCTCTTGCTGTTTTTCTTTTAGAAATTCAATTTCTGGCTCTTCAAGTTGCATTAATCTTATTGCATTATCATCTATCATTAAAGCGATGAGATTAAAATCTCGCATTGCTCTGTTTTTGTTTGTATGAGTTAGTTCGGCATATTTCATTGCTATTGCTTTCTTTTTTGCATTTCTTTGATTAGCCATCCAGATTTTTAATATTCTTGATGGCGGGTTGTATTTTGTAAATCTTGGAGATAGGTTTTTTGCTCCCTTGGCACTTGAGATGCCTGCTGATAAAAAGAAATTTTGATAAACCAAGAAGTGCCAATATTGTTGTTTGTATATTCTTCCTTTAAATAAATCGGCTTTACTTAGGGCATCAAAAGCTTTTGCTAATTCTTCCCCCCGATATTCTTTTGGAATATTTTCTTCTACCCATAAAGAGATTTGATCGAGCTCTAAATCAACATTATTATATATCTCTAAAGTATTTTGATTTGTTCTAATTTTAAATAATTCTTTGAGTGCATTAAAAATATCTTGAGACTTTTCTCTTATTGATATCTCTTCTAAAGTCATGCCTTGGATATTCATAACTGATTGTAAATCATTTAATGCCGCCCTTAGGTCTCCGCGAGCTTTTGCTGAAATCTCTTTTATTAAGTCTTCTGTTATAAACTTGTTTTCTTTTTTGCATACTTCCTTAATTATATCAAGTGTTACATTATATGGGACTTCTTTCATCCCAACCATCTCACATTTAGTTCTAAGAAGATTAAATTTGGTTTGCCAAATATCATTGCAAGTAATAATCATTGGAAACTTTGTTTTTTCTATTAAAGCAATTAACTCGGCTATTCCCCCATACAATGTTGAAGTAACTCCATCAACTTCATCTACGAGTATTATTTTTCCTTTATTGAATAAAGATAATTGTTCTGTTGATGGTTTAAGAACTTCATCTAGTTTCTTGCGATTTCTCAAATCGCTTGCATTTAACTCAAATAATTCAAAACCCAATTCCTGGGCTGCAACAATAGCAAGGGTGGTTTTTCCTGTACCTGCCGGCCCATAAAGTAAGATTGCTTTCTTTTTTGTTAAGTCTTTATTAAAATTAGATAGAAATGCTTTTATTTTATCTACTGGAATTTCTTGTCCTTTGACTTCTATAAACTTTCTAGGACGATATTTTTCAAATAAAGGTATCATTTTCTTTCTCCTTCTTGTCCCTCTTCAGTATATCTATTTGGGTAAGAGGCAAAATCTTTCTCATAAGTTCTTAGGAATAATTCTTCTACTCCTCGTAAATTTTGGGGAGTGCAATCGCAACAAAAATCAGCATCAACATTACAAGAGTTTGCTGTTAAAAATCTTATTAGTCTTCCTGTTTTAGATAGGGTTGATTTTTGACCTAGTACTAATCTTGTTGGATTAGTATCTGTGCTCCTGGGTTCTTGCATACTCGCAATAAATTCTTCAAGTGTTATTTGAATTATATCTTTACTTCTTGAAAATTGTCTATAAATTGCTGGAATTTGAGATTCCCAGAGCGCTTTTAAGAAAGCCCTATTTCTTTCAACATCTTCTCGATTTAGAAAAATATAAGTTTCTTTCATTTTACAAACCTGTTTTTTTACCAAGTCCTGCTAAAACGAAACTTGCTAGCAATGCTTCAAGTTGTATAAACTCATCACTACCTTCCACTAATCTAAATTCTACCTCTCCTGTTTTTTCTGTTAATTTAACTTTTAATTCTGGGTCAATATTAAGATTCCAGATTTCTTTTTGAATTACTTTAATTACATCTGTTCCGGAAATAGATTCCTTTAACATAACTTCAAGAAGTTTTTCTCTTGCTTTTTCAAAATCTCCTGCTAGTGCATAATCTAAAACTACCTTGATATCTTTTGGTTTAGCATTAGATAGAAGGATATTTACTATTTCTTCAGTTATATTAGGAGAAATACTTGCAGAAGCCTGTAAAAGATTAATTGCTCTACGACAATCGCCCTCGCTTCCTTCGTAAATTGCTTCTATACTTTTTTCACTTAGGGTAAGTTTTTCATTATCCGAGATTCTTTTCATTACTTTATCAATATCCTTTCTTTCTAATAATTTAAAACGAAAAACAACGCAACGAGATTGAATTGGGTCAATGATTTTGCTGGAATAGTTACAAGATAAAATAAATCTACAAGTACTAGTATAGTTTTCCATTGTTCTTCTTAGGGCTTGTTGGGCTTCTTTTGTTAAAGCATCAGCCTCATCTAAGAAGATTATTTTAAATGGGACACTTCCAAGGCTCTTTGTTCTTGCAAAGTTTTTTACTTCTTGCCTAATAACATCAATACCTCTAGCGTCGCTTGCATTTAATTCCAAGTAATTTTCTTTCCAATATTCTTTAAATAACTCGCGAGCAACAATAATTGCTAAGGTTGACTTGCCTGTTCCTGCTGCTCCTGCAAAAAGCATATGCGGTATATTCAAAGAATTAGTTAGATTTTTTACTCTTTTGACTATTTCGTCTTGTCCTACTACTTCATCAAACTTAATAGGGCGATATTTCTCTGTCCAAATTGAATGTGTTTCTGCCATCTTTTTTACTTTGTTTTCGTGTCTTTTTTAGATAATTAAATACTTTTTTGGAGTATTATAAAGATTGCTATAATCAAAAATATAATATTCTTAAGAGTTATCTAGAACGAGCCCTATGCATCTTTCTTTTTCTTTTCTCTTCGTTAAGGCGCTTTCGCTGCCATTTCCATCTCATTTGTCCTTTCTTTTTCCAACGTCTTGATGATCTTTTCATTGTAATATAGGATTATCATAAAAAGTGGATTTATAAATGTTTTTAAATCTCGAGTCTATGATTTTATTGAGAATAATAGAGCCCCGTAGTACAGCGGTCAAGTATGTGAGCTTCTGGAGCTTGCGACCCAGGTTCGAATCCTGGCGGGGCTATCTAGTCGGATTCGAACGTCCAGAAAATTAAGAATTTTCTGTCTCTTCGTTTCTTACGAAACTTCAGAAATCCTGGCGGGGCTATTCTTCGAACCTGGAAGGTTTGAATCTCGGAAAGTAGCGAAGCACTTTACGAATCAGAAAACTTGTTTTCTGAGCTGGCGAGGCTATTCCTTAGATTTAAATTAATTTATTAAAAATAGAATTATAACTTTATGCCAAGCTCTTCAGCACTCTTGAGCTTTTTATCGTGCTGATCTAATCTACCTGACTGAAGACAATCAAAACAAATGTGAACTGTTCCATCTCTTTCTTTTATCTTACCTGTGTTGCTACATTTTGGACAAACTGCTGTTTCTACCATGCAAACTTAAGACAGGGGGGGTATTTAAGCATTTTGTAGTTGTGATTGTTATTTTTGTTTTCTATTTTATTCTTTTTTGTTTTTAGTTAATCTTTTAAAGCCTTTTATGTTTCTTTATGCATCAAATCATAAGCTCCTGTCGTCCAGAGGCCAAGGACGCATCCTTCTCAAGGATGAAACCCGGGTTCGAATCCCGGCAGGAGCATAATAGCATTGAACAAAGTGAAATGCTATGCTACTGACGGCACTAAAAATTATTAGAGAATTTTTTAAGCAGGCAGGAGCATTTTTAAAAAAAAGATTTATATACTGGTGTTTAGTAATAAATATAGGAAAAAGATGGTGAAAAGAAAAGAAATTCTTATTGCATTTGTATCTTTGATTTTTCTTACTCTCTTTTGTGTTTCATTAGCCTCTGCTACTCTCTATGTTTTTAATGGTACTATTATGGATCCAAATGGAAATGTTCTCAATGGAACTTTAATTAATCTTACTATGACTGATTTTGGAAATGGTATGGAAAATGATTTATTTTATTATAATCATACTTATAGTGATGAAAACGGAAGATTCTCAATAAATTATACTTCCAATAGTAGTTGGATGTATAGTCCTGTGATAAGATATACAAATATAACTACGGGTGCTGTTCAATATGTTGGGCAAACTATCCCGGGTTTTCCTGTTTCAGAGTTTTCTATGATTCAGAATGTTAATTTTTATCTTACTGAAGCGGGAGCGATAAATGTTACAGCTATTAATAGTAGTGGTGGAAGAAGGTATTTTAATTATATGATTATGGACTCTAAATTAGGTAGCGAAGTGGCATATGGTTGGTCTCAAAATGGAACTAGCGAAATAGTAACTTATGTTCCTAAAAATAGGAATTATTCAATAACTATATTCCCCCTTCAGGGCATGCCTATTAATTATGGGTGGACTAATTTTTCTGCAAATATTTCATATAATTTTTCAGATGGATTATCTAGTTATAATTATACAACAAAAACAATACATAAGCAAATTAACACCACAGAGACTTTTGGAAGAGTAACTGGTTATATTAATTATTCAGGAATATATGGCTGGCAGGAATTTTCTATTGTTGCATTTACTGTTCAGCCAGGAAATAGGGTTTCTATTTCACATTGTATGCCTTATAATATAAGCTCTTGGACAGGTGGGACGGATATTTATAATCTCACTACTGGTTTTTATAATATTACTTTGCCTATATTGGCTGAAGGTGGAACTGCTTTATTGATGGCTGTTGCTAAGAATTCTAGTTATTATGCTGGATATAGAAATATAAGTCTTGCTTCTGGAAGAGATACACAAACCAATTTTACACTTTATGGTATGCTTGGAGAAAATGCAAATTATAGCATGAATCAGGGTCAGAAAAATATTAGTTTAAAATTACAGAGTTTTACTCTTGTTAATTCTACAAATTCAACTATTTCAAGCATGGATGGTTTTTTTGAAATGGATTTGGATTATTCTAATTACGGGGCAATGAGTATTAGGTTTGAAAAAGATATTGATAGTTCTGAAGCTCCAGCATTAAGTTTTCCAATGTTAAATGTTACTGGACTTCAGGAGATTAATGTTTATACTCAAAATTATGCTCCAAAAAGACTATCTCAAAGGACAGCCAGCCAAATAATTTCTAATAGTAATATTTCTCTTTCTTCATTTAATCCAGGAGATATTGATGGAAGTGATATTGCAGATAGAATTTCTATTGCATTGTATAAATCTAATTCAAGCTGTGATTCTCCAATTCCTGGGGCTGGTTGTGAGTTAGCTTCAACTACAGGAGTCAGTAATTTTAATCCTCTTTCTGTTGTTATTGGTGGAGGAGCACTTAGTTTTAGAATGGGTTTAGTCTCTTCAGGCATAGTTGTTCATTATGTTAATGTAGATTTATTAGCTTCGGGTCCTCCAGACGCTTTATTCGATGACTCTGCAACAACAAGCACCTCTGGAAGTTTTGATTCTGCAATGAGATTTGGGGGAAATGGACCAACAATTTATGATTATGTTTTAATTTCTATGCCCTATACAGAGGGTTCGACTAGTCAGACAGGATTAAATGAAAGTGCAGATGTAAATATGTCTATTCCAATCTTATATGATGAAAATTGGAATATTGTATGGAATGCAAGTATAAATGGTACAACTGGAAGTGCTTTAGCAGGAAATAACAGTCACTATTCGACTTATTCTGCACAATGGGGAACTTTAATGGGACAAAATAATTGCACAAAAAATCAGTCGATGTTAAATGCTACGAATCCTTGTTATATTGATACTACTAATAATAGAATTTGGGTAAGATTGCCCCATTTCTCGGGAATACAACCAAGTGTGACTGGAAGAGTAATTACTGCTACTACAACTTCTAGTAGTAGTTCGAGTTCTGGCGGGGGCTCTTTAACTACTAATGATTGGATAATCACTTATGCTCCTAGTATAAATGATTTGGCTAATGGTTACTTCATTAATCTTTTTAATAACGGAAGAGTAAAAATTAGTTTACTTAACGAAACTCATTATGTTGGAATTGTTGAAATGAATACTACTGCTAAAACCATTAAGATAAATGTTTCTTCTGAAACTCAACAAGCAGTGCTTGCAATAGGTGACGAAAGAAAATTTGAGGTTACAGGAGATAATTATTATGATATTTTAGTTAAATTAAATAATGTTACTTCCACTAAGGCAGACTTGCTTATCAAAACAATAAGTGAATTGATGCCTGTTTTAAGTAGTTCTTCTAATAACGCTGCTTCGGGACAAGAAACAACAGAAGATAAGGGGGCAAGTAATAATCTTATTTGGTGGCTTGGAGGAATTATGATAATATTAGTCTTAGCTTACTTAATTGTTATAGGAAATAAAAAAGCTAAGTGGAATAAAATTGTACACGGTATTAAAGTAATTGATAAGTAATTAGAGTAATTTTTTAATAATCTATTTTGTAAACATTTAAAATCTGCATTTTTCTTGTTTTAGCATAATATTATCATAAGTTATAAATCATTAATCATAGTCATCTCTTACTTATCTTCGGATAAGGAAGGCAAAGATGATAGGGGCTGAGGCTCGCGGCGCTTCAGCCTCGCTTATCATAAAACCCCCTTGAATTCCCTTAAAATGAATAATAAACCTATTTACATTATTGAACACCTTGAGCCAGAGCTATTCGAGTGGTGTTTAATTGAATATGAGCATATTTCTCAAATTATTGGCAAAGATTATTTGTGGTTTACTAATATAAAGAACCCTGAAGATAAGAAAAGACTTGAAAAATTTGGAAGTGTTTTTACTAAAAGTGCTCGAAAAATGGATTTTAAAGGGGCTTGTGTGCTCGATCCTGAAGCCAGTAAGACCCTGGAGCCCAAGGAAGTAAAATCCTTTAATTATTTGATTTTTGGGGGGATACTTGGAGATTATCCGCCAAAAAAAAGAACACAAGAAGAATTAACACCCTTTATTGATAATTGTGAAGTTAGAAATATTGGGAAAGAACAAATGTCTACAGATAATGCGGTTTTTTGTGTTAAGCAAATTGAATTAGGGAAGAAATTTGAAGAACTTAAGTTTGTTGAGGGAGTTTCTATTGAAATTAATGAATTTGAAAGTGTAGACTTGCCTTATAGGTATAATTTAATTAAGGGCAAGCCTCTAATAAGTAAAAAAATTCAATTATATTTAAAGAAAAAGAAGGGTTTTTAAATGCCGCATCCTTTTTTATAAAATGGAAGAAAAAGAGGGAGTTAATGTAGATGAGTTTAAGCATGCAAACATAAGTCTTATCTTAGATTCTTATGCAGATATTTTTTCTAGTTTTGATCCAAGACCCTATTCAGAGAAAGCAGTTTCAGTAGATTTTGTTTCAGAATGCAAAAGGGCTGCTAGAGATATTAACGAATTTGATTTAGAATTAAATTTAGCAGTTCCTAAAACAAAAAGAAATTTAGTAGATGAGGCTAGAATTAAAAGAAGATTACGAGAACACTTTCATAAACATTTTGTTGAAAAGGAAAAGGAGATGAAAAGTATAAGAAAAGGAGGAATATCCTGGGTGGTTCTTGGAGCTTTACTTATATTGGGTATAGGTTGGGGCTATCTTAGGGTTGAAAGTGAAGCGATTCATACAATAATCGCTATTTTTGAGGTTCCTGGGTGGTTCTTGGTTTGGGAAGGGTTGGGTAAAGTTTTTCTCGAATCTAGAAAGGCTGCTCCAGATTACGAATTTTATAAAAAGATGAGCAATGTTCGAATTGTTTTTAGAAGTTATTAGATATTAATTAAAAATCATTCTAGCATCTACAATTTTTGCTTCTTTTTTATTGATGATTAATGGATTTATATCAAGTTCTACTATATCTTTATAGTTTTGAGCTAGTTCTGAAAGTTTTAGTAAATTATTTACCAATAATTCTTCTTTTATTTTTCCTTTCATGATTTTATAGGATTTTAGTTCTCTAAACATTTTTTTGGCATCATTTTTTGTTATAGGGGTAATTCTAAAAGAAGTATCTTTTTCTTCTTCTACTTTACTTCCGCCCTTACCTAACATTATTGCTAATCCAAACTCTGAAGTATTCTTTAATCCAATAATAAATTCTTCCCCCTTAACTTGCTTTTGCACAATTATCTCTTCACAGCCGTTCATTTTTTTTAAATTTTCTAAAATCCTTTTAGCTTCTTTTACATTTTTTATATTTAATTGAATTGCGCCCATTTTTTTCTTATGATTAATATTTTTTCCAGAAGCTTTCATTACCCAAGGGAAATCAATATCAATTTTTTCAAGTTCTTTAGAACTATTGATTGTTTTTCTTGCAACTATATCAAATTGCTCTTTTTCTAGAAAGTTTTCAGCCTCTTTTTCAGTTAGTTGTTTCATTTTTCTTTTTTCTATTTTATTATGGAAAAATAACTATATAAACCTTAAAGTTTTGATTATAAAAAGAGGGATATTATGTTAAATAAAGAATTTTTTAATCCTAGAACCTTGGCTATAGTAGGTGCTTCAAGTCACTTGGAAAAAGTGGGGGGTATTTTAATGCAAAAAGCTATGAATAGCAAATGCAAAATTATTCCTATTAACCCTGGACATTCAGAATTATTTGGTATTAAATGCTTTAAAAGTATCTTGGAAGTAAAAGAGAAAATAGACTTGGCTGTAATTGCTGTACCCCGCGATTTTGTCTTTTCTTCTTTTGAGGAATGTGGTAAAAAAGGAGTTAAGAACGTTATTATAATCAGTGCTGGATTCTCAGAAGTTGGAGATAAAGTTTCAGAATTTAGATTAAACCAAATAGCAAAAAAATATAAGATTAATTTTTTGGGCCCTAATTGTTTTGGAATTTTTAATCCTAAAATTAATTTAGATTTAACTTTTGCTAAAACTGCTCCGCAAAGAGGGCATACTGTTTTTATTAGTCAATCAGGGGCTCTTTGGAGTTATCTTGCGGATTTGGACTTGGGTTTTTCTGGATTTGTTGGACTTGGAAATATGGCTGACTTGGAGTTTAATGATTTTATAGAACATTTTTCTCAAGATAAAGATACTAAAAAAATTATTTTATATGTTGAAAAATTAAAGGACGGAAAGAGATTTATTGAGGTTTGTAAAAAAGCTATTGCTTCTGGGAAAAAAATATATGCTGTAAAAGCTGGCGCAAGTGAACAAGGCGCAAAAGCTGCTTTTAGTCATACAGCAAGTTTAGCAAGCGATTATGAAATTTACAAGGGTGCTTTTAAACAAGCAGGGGTTATTTTTTCTCAGTCTATTGAAGAAGCACTTAATCTAAAAAAAATAAATATTACTAAAAATTCTAATTTTGGAAAAAAAGTTATTGTTTTGACAAACGCAGGCGGGGCAGGGGCTTTAGCTTCAGATTATTTGGCTCTTAAGAATTATGATATTATTTTAAATAGAGATTTGTTAGGGACCGCCAACTCTTTTGATTATAAGAAGGCACTTTCGGAATCTTATAATGTTGATTGGATTTTAATTATTGTTACTCCACAAAAAATGACTGATTTAGATAATATCGCAAGAGTTGTAGTTGAAGCCAATAAGGTTGGTAAGAAAGTAATTCCTATTTTTTTAGGGAAAGAAAGTATGTTAGAAGCAAATAAAATATTCAAAAATAATAATTTGATTTATTTTAACGATTTTCCTAGTTTTTTAAATTCATTATAGTAAGTAATTCTTGTTCGTTTTTTGCTAAAGATAATTTATGCCTTATTTTACTCGAACCTTCAAAATCACGGGTAAAATTAATGGCTTGAAACTTTATTTGGGAAAAGTACAGTTTGTATTTTTTTGCTAAATTTAGATAATCTTTAAAATCAAATTTTTTTATTTTTTTGTTTGTAATTTCAGAGAAAATATTGGGGTTTCCAATACTTGAACGGCCAATCATAATAAAATTAAACTCCTTTAACATTTCTTGAGCTTGTGGTTTGTTATTTATATTCCCCGAATAAATTATAGGTAATTTTGTTAGGGTTTTTACTTGTCTTGCAAAATTTAAATCAGGCCCTCCGGAATATCCTTGGGCTTGGGTTCTGGGATGAACCCCCATTGCATCGCAATATTTTTCGGCTATTTTTATTATTTTTTTTGTGTTTTCTTCAGGCATTTTTCTAATTTTTATTGTAAGTGGCTTTTTTGTGTTGCTTCTAATTGTTTTAAGAATTTCTTCAATCGCCTTTGTGTTGTTTATCATAAAATAACCTATTTTGCTTTTTTTTGCATGTGGGCTAGGACATCCTAAATTAAAATCATAGCCTTTTACTTGTTTATCGTATTTTTTTATGAACTCTTTTATACCTTTTGGGCTATTGCAGGCAAATTGTAATATTGGTTTGTCTTCGAGAAATAATGGCTCGCGGGTTTGGGGATTTATTAAACCAGTATAATTTAGACTTGCACCTGCTTTTTTACATAACAAACGAAAAGCAATATCATTAACTTGGTGCATGGGGGCAAGAAAAATCGGGTTTTTGAGTTTAAGGTTTCCTATTTTTGTAGTTCGATTAACCATGAAGATAATAAAGAAAGAGATTATAAAAATCTAATTGGTGGTTTTGTTTTGGTTTTTACAAAAGGTTGCAGCAGGCTCCACGCTGCTTTCAAATTGCTGTTTCAAACTATCTAATTGATTGCATTTTATAGGTATTTGTTCCATTTTTTCTACAAAAATTTTTATTAAAGGGTTTTTACATGCACCTTGGGCTTTATTGTAGATATTTGCAATTCTTGATCCTGCTGACTCTAATTTAGTGCAATCTCCTTGCATGGCTGCTTTTAATTCTTGCTCTATTAGGGGGGATTCTTGTTCGATTGCTTTTACTAAGCTATACTCTTGATAGGCTGTTATTCCTACTATAATTAGAACTACTAAAATGATAATTGCAAGAAACATAAAGAACTTGCCCCAAAAACCTTTTTTATTCATTTTACATTATGGAATTTTAAGTTTATAAACTCTTATAACAAACCTTAAAAGCCTGCTTGTTTTTTGTGATTTATGTGGAGTTTATTTGAAGAAAAAAAGGGCGTCATAAAAGAACTAGTTCCGAAGAGGTTCAGTAATGGCAAAACTCAAGAGGATGTTGTTAATGAGGTTGTTGCCGAGGTAAAGAAAGGACGCAAAGTAATCTTTGTTCATGGTGTGTGTGGCTCGGGTAAATCGGCTATTGCTCTTAATATTGCTCGTGAGCTTGGCAAGGCTAGCATTGTTGTGCCTATAAAAAACCTGCAAAGGCAATACGAGAAAGATTATATGCAAGAGAAATACGTTCTCAAGCCCAATAATCAGAAACTTAAGATAAGCATGATTACTGGAAGAGCCAATCATAAGTGTACTTATTTGATGGAAAATAAAAAAGATATTTTGCTTACTCGAATTCATGAAAAAAATGCTAATCTATTTAATATTTTCGAAAAGATTAAAAAAGATAACTCGAGTCAAATAGAAAGAGATGAAAGTTGCGATAATTCTATTCTTCCATGCAAGATAGAAATAAAGCAGAAGAATCTAAATACTTTAAAAAAATATTATAAAGATAATCCAGAAGCTAAGAATAATAAGGAATTAGATATAAAACTCCTCCGAAGGCTTGCTGTTGCTCCTGCTTGCCCTTACTGGAGCCCAATATTGCGCGAAGATTCTAAACTTAAACTTTCTGGTGAAAAGAAAAAATATAATTCTATTAATGGCACTCAAATACTTTATGTTCGAAAACAAGGTTGTCCTTATTACTCGCAGTTTAATTCTTATATTGACTCGGATGTAATTATTTTTAATTCAGACCATTATTTGCTTGAAACTGCTTTGGGAAGAAAACCCGCAACAAATGTTGAAATTATTGATGAGTGCGATGAGTTCTTAGATAGTTTTTCTACTGAGGGTTCAATTAACCTAGATAAATTGCGTAATGAGCTTATCTTGCTTAATAGTAATGATGATAAGGAAAAGCAAATCATAGAAGGTTTTATAGACGATATTAATGCAATTCAGGTAGAAGCACGCAAATATCTGGAAAAATCCGATATTTTGCCTGTTAAAGAAACAAGAATTGCCGAATTTATTAAAGCTATAATGAATAATGATTTATTTTATGATAATCGTGATGATGAAGGTTATATGGAACATTGTTTTGAAGTGG
>Ga0194127_10003600_pt1 | contig 19681 bp, 13 predicted proteins | sample TA2KigC100mmetaG_FD_148624 | JGI IMG/M metagenome (GOLD analysis project Ga0194127, IMG submission 148624) | Freshwater microbial communities from Lake Tanganyika, Tanzania - TA2015036 Kigoma Deep Cast 100m | ecosystem: Environmental > Aquatic > Freshwater > Lake | place: Tanzania: Lake...
CCCCGCCGTCCGGGAGCAGATCCGCAGGTCGAAGATGAGGAAGCTGGCATCCTTGCTCGGCCGCGTGAGGATCGACGAGGAGACGATCCGCCGTGGCGACCGGGACGACCTCGCCCGGGCAGTGGTCCGGACGACGCGGAGACGGAAATGAGAGAGCCCGAGTCCGCTCCCGTCCTCATCGATATGTCGATGGGGAACACTCTACCCCCCATTGGATCTTCTCCCTGAGGTATTTCCCGGCACGTTGTGGTAACATGCCCGGGCGGCCGGCCGGCGACGGCGACGGCGACGGCGACGGCAACGGCGACGGCGAGGGCCGCCAAGTTGCGGAGCGACGGGAGGAGGGGAAGATGAGACTGGCGGTCGTGACATCGATTCTACTCGTGGTGGGGCTGGCATCGGCGGTTGCCCAGGCGCAGTGCTCCATGACCGTCCGCAATGGGTCGGGAAGCACGGAAGGGCAGATCGACTCGGACGGAACGGTGCGCAACAGCAGCGGATCGGGCAACGGGAAGATCGAGTCCGGCGGAACGGTCCGTAACAGCTCCGGCAGCTCCATCGGCAAGGTGGAATCCGACGGAACCATGCGGAACGGCTCCGGCAGCACCATCGGGAGGGTCGATTCCGACGGAACGATTCGAAACAGCAGCGGCTCCAGCAACGGGAAGATCGATTCGGACGGCACGGTCCGCAACAGCAGCGGCTCCTCGTCCGGCAAGTTCGAGGGCTACTCGGAGAGCTGCCGGAACACGGCCGGAGCCTACCTGTTCTTCTTCAACCCCCTGCACAACCGGTAGAGGCTGTCGGGGCACGTGGCGAGGTTGGTGCCGACAAGCCCGGGACGCGACGAAAGCGCATTGCGGCCCGAGGAGGAGAGAATCATGAGGACGAGCGGTCTGGCGGTGTCGGTCGTGCTATTCCTGGCGGCGTCCTGCAGTGGCGGCGGCTCCGTGGTCACTGCGGACATCCCGGCCGGTGCGGATTCGACTGCCGATGGTTCCGGCAACCCCGATGTCGTGGATGTGCCCGGGGCCGAAGAGGTGAGCCCCGACTTCCGCACCGAGCCGGACGAGCTGTTCGTCCAGCCCGGGTGCGAACCGGGGACCGGCTGCTTCGGCGAAAAGTGCCACGAGAACAGCGACTGCCAGTCCGGGTGGTGCATCGACCACATGGGCGACGGGATTTGCACCCAGACCTGCACCGAGGAGTGCCCCCAGGGATTCAAGTGCCAGCAACTGGGGGCTGCTGCACCGGATCTCGTGTTCGTCTGCATCTCCGATTTCGCCAATCTCTGCCGGCCTTGTCAGTCCAGCGCCGACTGCAAGGCTCAGGCTGGTGCCGAGGATGTCTGCGTCGGCTACGGAAGCGAAGGGAGCTTCTGCGGCGGGGCTTGCAAGGCGACCCAGGAATGTCCCTGGGGGTTCTCCTGCAAGCAGGCGTTCACGGTCGACGGAATCGAGACCATGCAGTGCGTGGCCGATGCGGGGGTCTGTCCCTGCACGGCCCGGTCAGTGGAGCTTGCGCTCTGGACCGCATGCGAGGTGAGCAATGCAGTCGGCAAGTGCGCCGGCAAGAGGGTGTGCGCCGAGGAAGGTCTTTCTCCCTGCGATGCCGCCACGCCGGTCGAGGAGAGCTGCAACGGAGCGGATGACGACTGCGACGGGGATAGCGACGAGCCCGCTCTCGTGCGGGGGAAGCTTACGGAGCTGTGCGATGACGGCAACGACTGCACCGAGGACCTGTGCTCCGGGGCAGCCGGGTGCGAGCACGTCGCCTTGTCGGACATCGAGTGCAAGGACGGCAACACCTGTACCGTGGCGGATCATTGCCAGGACGGTGCCTGCGTCGGCAAGTCGGTCGACTGCGACGACAAGAACCCGTGCACGGACGATTCATGCGACGAAGCCGGCGGCTGCATCAACGAGCCGAACCTGCTCGACTGTGACGACGGCGACCCGTGCACCGTGGCCGACCAGTGCAAGAGCGGAAACTGCACCGGTTTCCAGGTGGCCTGCGACTGTGAGTCGGACTCGGACTGCAAGGTGCTCGAGGACGGAGACGTCTGCAACGGAACCCTGTATTGCGATACCACTGCGATCCCGTTCCACTGTGCCGTCGCCCCCGCATCGGTGAAGACCTGTCAGCAGCCGGCGGGTGTCGATGCTCCCTGCCTGGCGGCCGCCTGCGATCCGGTCACGGGAATGTGCAGCTTCGAGCCTGCCAACGATGGAGGACCGTGTGCGGATGACAGCGCCTGCACCCTGGGGGACTCGTGCGTCGCAGGACAATGCTCGGGTGGTCCTGCGGCCAACTGCAACGACGGCAACCCGTGCACCGATGATGTCTGCGATCCGGCCGGCGGCTGCCAGCATTTCCCGAACGGGAAGTCGTGCAGCGACGGGAACGTCTGCACGACCGGGGATCTCTGCAACGAGGGTGCGTGCGTTCCTTCCGGAGAGCTCCCCTGCGACGACGGCAATCCCTGCACCGATGACACCTGCATCGCCGCAGCGGGATGCCAGCACGTGTCGAACCAGGGACCCTGCGATGACGGCAATGCCTGTACCACGGGGGATGCCTGTACGGCCGGGCAGTGCAAGCCGACCGGCATTGCGTTCTGCGACGACGGCAATGCCTGCACGGCGGATTCCTGCCAGCCCGCTAACGGCTGTTTCCACCAGCCCATGGGGGGCTCGTGCTCGGACGGAAACCCCTGCACCATCGGGGACCAGTGCGAGCTGGGTGCGTGCAAGCCGGGAATCCCGATGGCCTGCGACGATGGCAATGCCTGCACCGATGATTCGTGCGTCCAGGGCAAGTGCATTCACGCTCCCAACCAGGCTGTTTGCGACGACGGCAATGCCTGCACCAAGGGGGATGCGTGCAGCCAGGGGGCTTGTGCGTACGTCGCCTTGACCGACTGTAACGACGACAATACCTGCACGAGCGACATCTGCGACCCGCTCAAGGGGTGTCTTCACCTGCTCAACTCGGCTCCGTGCGACGATGGCAGCGCGTGCACCACCGGCGACTTGTGCAAGCTCGGACAGTGTGCCGGGACCGCGACGCTGTCCTGCAACGACTTCAACCCGTGCACTGACGATTCGTGCGACCCGAAGACCGGTTGCGTCTTCAAGGCAAACAGTGCGCAGTGCAACGATGGGAACCTGTGCACCTCGGGGGACCTGTGCCAGGAAGGGAAGTGCGTTTCCGGGGAGGCGGTCGCCTGCGATGATGCCAACGTCTGCACCACCGACGCCTGCGACCCGAAGACCGGGTGCACATTCGTCCACAACACCAATCCGTGCAGTGACGGCAGCGCCTGTACCGCAGCCGATGCCTGCCAGGACGGCAAGTGCGTGCCTGGCCCGCAGATCACGTGCAACGACGGCAACTCCTGCACCGACGATTCGTGCAATGCCGGGGCTGGATGCCAGTTCGTCCCCAACTCGGCTCCCTGCGACGATGGCAATGTCTGCACGATCGGCGACCAGTGTGCGGCGGGGAAGTGCGGCTCCACCGGGTCGCTCGACTGCGATGACGCCAACGTCTGCACCACCGATGCCTGTCAGCCGGTTGGGGGCTGTACGCACACCCCCATCGATGCCTTCTGCGATGACGGCAATGTGTGCACCGACGATTCCTGCCACGCGGTCAACGGCTGCCAACACGTCCCGATCGACGCCTCGTGCGACGACAAGGTGGCCTGCACCCAGGATTCCTGCCACGCTGTGCTCGGCTGCCAGCACAGCCCGCTCGATGCGCTCTGCAACGACAACAATGTCTGCACCGACGACACGTGTCATGTCACCGACGGCTGCAAGAAGTCGTTCAACTCGGCCCCGTGTAACGATGGGAAGGACTGCACTTCCCCAGACGTGTGCTCCGCGGGGACCTGCACGGGCACTCCAGGCAAGATCAAGATCGTGGATTCGATGCTTGGCGTGGTCACCATGCTCTCCTGCAGTGGAGGGAACGATGGATTCAACTACGTCTGCCACTACCTGGGATATGGTGATGCCACCGGCGATCATCCACAGGGCGACTTCCAGGCAGGGGGTCCCTGCTGGGCTATCGGCGAGGCCGACGGGAAGATCAACACGAAGTACGCAAGCTGCGGTTCAGGGTGCACACACTGGTCCTACGTAGAGTGCTGGACCTGCAAATAGCATCGCAGACGAGACGTCATCGAGTCTGGGGCGAATCGGAGAACGGAGGGAGGACATGACGTTCCGTGGAGAGAGGACTACCGACAGTATGAAGCTCCTGCGAGTCCGGGTGGCGGCGTTCTGTTTCGTCCTGGTTTCGGGAGGTGCCGCAGGTTCTTGCGGAAACGGCACCGGCTCGGGAGGGGCGGATGCGGGAAGCGACGGCCCCGGGGGCGATGCGGCCCATGGCGATTTCCAGCCCGACCTTCCTCTGCCGACAGGTGACCTGCGGGAGGCCGGTGCGGACGGGGCGGGTGACCTCGATGCCGCACCACAATTCGCCCCCCTCGAGTGTCCGGATGTGTCCGGCACAGCCAAGAACCTCCTGGACAAGGCTGAGTACTTCGACCTGGTCGCACGCAAGTGGCACCTTCCGGCGGGACAGGACCACTGGTTCAGCGTGCGGCTCAAGGAAGACCTGGAGACCTTTGACCAGGTGGACATGAGCGACAATGTCGGTTCCTGGACCGCCATGTACTCGGCATCGCAGTCGTTCCGCTATGCGACGACGAAGGACCCCGAGGCGTTGGAGAACCTGCGCCGCGTCGTGCGCGGCGAGCACAACATGATGAAGATCACGGGAGTGCCCGGGCTCTTCAGCCGGGTCATGATCAACCCGTCCCTGCCCGGCTTCCCGAGCGCGGAGAAGCTGGCAGTGTGGTATCCCGATTGCGACCTGTCCGTGAAGCACTGCAAGCGCTTCAACGAGGTCACCGAAGGCGAGTTCAAGGGGTGGTGGTTCAAGAACGACGTGAGCAAGGACGAGTACGCGGCTCACATGTTCGCGATGGCGGTTGCGTGGGAAGTCGTGGATGACCCCGAAGTCCGTACGCGGGTCGAGGACATCGTGCTCCAGGTGGGTGACCACCTCGTCGATCACAAGCTCGCCATCACGGACATCGACGGCAAGATGACGCTGTTTGGCGGCATGATGGCCATGGGCGTCGATGACTTCCCCCCTTTCGATGCCGTGCTGTCTCTGTCCTGGCTCAAGCTTGCCGCCGTCGTCGGCGGTCCGGAGAAGGGAAAGAAGTACCAGGATTTCCTCGATGACTGTCTCCTCCAGAAGAACGGCGTCAAGGAGTGCATCCCCCCAGAGCCCCCGAAGCCCTACACTGATTACCTCGACATGGTGGGGCTTGATCTCGGCTGCAAGACGAACTGGAACAACCACAACATGTCCCAGCTCGCGATGTACTCGCTGATCCGGACCGAGGATGACCCGGTCCTCAAGGCCCTGTATCGCAAGACCCTGCGCAAGCAGATGTGGGAAGCGGACGATCATCCCATGGCCGAGCAGCAGAAGACGCTCTACGCCATGTTCTACATGATCAACAAGGATCCCAAGGATCCCTGGCCTGAACAGGCCGCGCGGGAGGCGCTGTGCACCATGAAGCGGTTCCGAGAGCACAAGGCGCATTTCGCCGTGGACAACATCAGCAAGTACAAGACCGTCTGCACCGCGCGTGACGACGACCCCATGACCGACTTCGTCCTGCCCATCGAGGAGCAGGCCATGGACAACTACCTCTGGGGCGGGAATCCCTATGAGCTGGAGGTGGACCCCGGCGACCCGCAGCTCGTCGAGTCTCCCGAGGATTACCTGCTGGCCTACTGGATGGGCCGCTATTTCGGCTTCATCGCGGCCGAGATGTAGGAAGGGCCTGGCAGAGCCCGAACCGAGGCATCCGGCCCGGTCCTCCGTATTCCCGCCCGCTGCCTTCCGGTCCCCCGTTGTCCCTGCGGGGGCCTCCCGCTTCCTCGCCGATTACTAACACTCACAGAACCCAGGTCCAATCCTGACAAGGCATTGTGAGCTCGTTCGGTCGGAAGTCCAGGCGGCCGGAAGGAGCAGCTCATGGATGCAGATGGAGCAGGTTGCAGCCTGACAGCCGCATCTGGCAACCAACCGCACACGGTCGTTCCGGCCGGAGGCGCTGTCGGCAAAGGCGTCGCTGCGCTCGTCCCTCGGACCGGTACTCTGCTGGCACTTGGCAGGTTGGCCGGGCTGTTCTCGGACACATTCCTGGCCATGGCCGGGCTGATGTGCCGGACGCTCGTCTCCGGCAGGGACGAAGAGCGGACAGCGGCCGCTGCCCAGGCCTGGGCCCGGCGAACCGTGGCCAGGTGCGGAGTGCATGTGTCGGTCCGGGGACGGCCCCCGACAAGACCGTGCGTGCTGGTTGCGAATCACCGCTCGTACCTGGACATTGCGGTGCTGCTGTCGCAGGTCCCCTGCCTGTTCCTTGCCAAGCGGGAGCTGGCATCCTGGCCGATCCTCGGGCCTGCAGCACGGTGTGCGAACACGCTGTTCGTGGATCGCGGGGACGAAGAGAGCCGACGGAGCGCCCGCGACTCGCTCGGCGAGGCCGTGTCCCGCGGTCGTACCGTGGCCGTGTTCCCCGAAGGCACCACCTCCGCCGGGCCCGATCTGCTTCCGTTCCGTCCCGGGGTCTTCGCCATGGCCGCGGGCCAGGGCGTTCCCGTCGTGCCGGTGGCCATCACGTACGACCGGCCCGAGATCGCCTGGATCGGCGATGACGAGTTCGTTCCCCACTTCCTGTCCGTGTTCTCCCGAGCCCGGACCGTTGCCAGGCTGGCCTTCGGTCCCGAGCTCGATGACGAGGACCCGCTCGCCCTCAGGCAGCGGGCCTGGTGCTGGATCGAGCGTCGTCTCGCAGCGAGCAGTCAACCCCAGTGAAGGAGGAGATGCCATGGAGAAGGACAAGACCACCAGGAACAGCGAGAGGAAGCCGGAGTACCGGTACGAGGTGCTGGTCCGACCCGGTCGCACCCTGTCTGATGCCGCCCTCGCCTCGCTCACCGGCGAGGTGCGCAGGGTGGCTGCAACCTGCTTCGACCCGATCCCCGACTACCAGGTGATGGTCGGGACCCGCGAGGCATTCGAGGACAAGGTCCTGGCTCTGGCCTGGAACGAGGACGGTTCGCTTGCGGGCTTCTGCTCTGCACTGCTCCTCGATGTCCCGGAGGTCGGCGAAGTGCTGCACCTGGGGCTGACCTGCGTCTGCCCAGCGGAACGCGGCAGCGGCCTCACGCACAAGCTCACGAGCCGGGGGCTCACCACCTACCTCCTGCACCGAGGGCTCTTCCGTCGCATCTGGGTCACCAACTGCGCCGCAGTCCTCAGCAGCCTCGGAAACGTGGCGCTCCACTTCGAGAACGTCTACCCCTCGCCTTTCGCCACGGCGGCCCCCACCGCCACCCATCGTGCCATTGCTCGGGCCGTGGATGAGCGCTACCGGAAGGAGATCTACATCGCCCCGGCCGCCCGGTTCGACGTGGCGCACTTCGTGTTCCGAGGCAGTGTAGCGGACACGGTCTTCCAGAAGGATGCCGGCGACCGGCGCTACCACCATCGGATGTCGGACCTGAACCTGTTCTACACAGCGCTGATGGACTTCCGGACCGGTGACGAGGTTCTCCAGGTTGGCCAGGCGAGCGTCTGGGGAGCCCTGCGCCACTCGCTGCGCAAGTTGCTCGGGGCCGGCAGCAAGGGACGATCGGGACCAGCATGCAAGCCCATGCTTCCTGTGCCTGGCAACGGAGCCGCCAACGGCCTCTCCGCCACCCGAGCTACGGCATCCTGAACGTCACGTCGAATCTGCCCGTGTGGAGCAATGCCATCAAACAGAGGGCGGACTTGTGGCTCCGGCGCACAGTGTATATGATCGGCCGCAGCGGCACGGAGTGCGGGAGCCCTGCTTGTGGGGCTCTCCTGCCGGGGAGGAAGAAATGGACCGACGGAAGTTGCCTCACGGAGCGCTGCTTCTGGGGTCGCTGCTTGCTGGACTGCTGCTTTCGGGGTGTGCCGGCGGAACGAGCGTGACGCAGAGTCTGCCCGATGGCGATGCGGCTTTGGCCGAGGTGACGGCCGAGGTATCAGCGCGGGAGGTCGGCACGCCCGAGACCGGAGCGGAACTGCCGGACTCCCTCGTGCCTCCGGACGTCGCGGAAGTCGAGCCCGGCTGCGGTCCCGGCATGGGCTGCTTCCTGGACCCGTGCAGCGAGAACCCGGATTGCCAGTCCGGCTGGTGCGTCGAGCACATGGGACAGGGCCTCTGCTCGCGGGAATGCCAGGACGAGTGCCCCGAAGGATGGCTGTGCAAGCAGGCAGGCGCCGGCGGCCCGGACGTCGTGTTCATCTGCGTCTCGAACTACAGCAACCTGTGCAAGCCGTGTCTGTCCGGCGACTCGTGCACGAGCGTGACCGGACTGAAGGACGTGTGCGTCGAGTACGGTCCGGACGGGGATTTCTGCGGCTCTGCGTGCGACGAGGCCACTCCGTGCCCGTTCGGCTACCTGTGCAAGGCGACGAAGTCGGTCGAAGGGGCCCCGGTGCAGCAGTGCATGGCGCAGACGGGCACGTGCCCATGCACCGAGTGGAGCGTGTCGGCCGCGTTGGCAACAGCATGTGAGGTCGAGAACGCGTTCGGTCTCTGCTCCGGATTTCGAGTCTGCACTGCCGAAGGGCTGGCGGAATGTGATGCTCCAGCACCGGCCGAAGAGAGCTGCAATGACGTGGATGACGACTGCGACGGGAGCGTGGACGAGGATACCTGCGACGACGGCAGCGAGTGCACCGTGGACTCGTGCCTCGGGGAGGCCGGCTGCAAGAACGAGCCCCTGAACGAGGGCGAGTGCAAGGACGGCGATGCCTGCACCATGGGGGACCACTGCGAGGCAGGAGTCTGCGTCGGCACTCCGATCCTGTGCGACGACAAGGACCCGTGCACCGACGATGCCTGCGACGGCAAGGGCGGATGCAAGTACAGCTTCAACCAGGCATCGTGCGATGACGAGGATCCCTGCACCGTAGCGGACCAGTGCGGCCAGGGCGAATGCGCAGGCGTGAAGGTGAAGTGCGACTGCCAGCAGAACGCGGACTGCAAGGCCCTCGAGGATGGTGACGTGTGCAACGGGACGCTGGTGTGCAGCCTCGACGAGTTGCCCTACGAGTGCGAGGTCGCCTCGACCACCGTGATCGATTGTCCAGCTCCGACGGGTATCGATGCCATCTGCCAGGCAGCGACTTGCGATCCGCTCACCGGGAAGTGCGGGTTCGCCCCGGACCACGAGGGGTTTGCCTGCGACGACGGCAACGCCTGTACTGTCGGCGACAAGTGCGTCCAGGGCAAGTGCGAAGCCGGTGTCTCGCTCGTCTGCAAGGACGACAACCCCTGCACCAACGATGCGTGTGATCCGGCCGCGGGGTGCACTCATGTGCCCAACATGCTGTTGTGCGACGATGGGAACGTCTGCACGACCGGCGACACATGCGCCGACGGGATCTGCGTCGGCGGCGCACCGCTGCCTTGCGACGACGGCAACGTCTGCACCGACGACTCGTGTGATGCCAAGGTCGGATGTCTGCACGCTGCCAACAAGGCCGAGTGCGACGATGCCAATGCCTGCACGCTGCTCGACTTCTGCCAGGGCGGCAAGTGCATCTCCTCGGGAGACAAGAACTGCGACGACGGCAACGTCTGCACCAAGGATTACTGCCTGGCGCTCAAGGGGTGCGTCTCCGAGCCGGCATCTGGCCCATGCTCCGACGGGGATGCCTGCACGGTCGGCGACCAGTGCAGCCAGGGCGCCTGCAAGCCCGGAGCTGCCGTTGTCTGTGACGACGCCAATCCCTGCACCGATGACGGCTGCAAGGGGGGGATCTGCGTCTTCGGTCCCAACCAGGCAGCGTGCGACGACGGGAACGTCTGCACAGCAGGGGAAGCCTGCAAGGACGGTAAGTGCGTGCTGGGAAAGACGGTCGACTGCGACGACTCGAACCTGTGCACCGACGACAGTTGCGACCTGCTCTTGGGATGCCTGTTCTCCTTGAACTCGAACCCGTGCGACGATGGGAACGCGTGCACGTTGGGAGACAAGTGCAACGCCGGCGCGTGCAAGGCCGGCCTGACCGCGAGCTGTGACGACAAGAACCCGTGCACGGATGACACCTGTGATCCGGCGGGTGGCTGCCAGCACACTCCCAACACGCAGCCGTGCAACGACGGCAACCTCTGCACGTCGGGCGACACCTGCGCTGCGGGCAAGTGCGTGGGCGGTGAGACTCCGGACTGCGGAGACGGGAACCCCTGCACCGACGACTGGTGCGATGCCGGCAAGGGCTGTCAGCACAAGGCCAACCAGAATCCCTGCGACGACGGCAACGAATGTACGCACAAGGAACTGTGCGCAGACGGCAAGTGTCAGCCGGGGACGCCGGCCGAGTGCGACGACGGCAACGTCTGCACCACGGATTCCTGTGCTCCGGCGACGGGTTGCTCTTACGCACCCAACACCGAGCCATGCGATGACAAGAACGTCTGCACCCAGGATGACGTGTGCGGCGGAGGAGCGTGCAATCCGGGAGCGCCCAAGGGTTGCGAGGACGGCAACCCCTGCACCAACGACCTCTGCCATCCCCAGGCCGGGTGCGTCTACCAGAACAACACCAACCCGTGCGACGATGCCAACGCCTGTACTACCATCGGCGTCTGCGCCGGCGGGATTTGCGCCGGCTCGGTCCCGCCCAACTGCGACGACGGCAACCTCTGCACGGACGATACCTGCATCCCGGCCACCGGTTGTACCCACGCACCCAACTCCGTCGCGTGCAACGACGGCAACGCGTGCACCACCGGCGACAAGTGTTTTGCTGGAGAGTGCAAGGGAACCGGCGGCCTGACCTGCAACGATGGGGTCGTGTGCACCACGGATTCCTGCGATCCGGACAAGGGCTGTGTCTACACTCCGATCGTTCCCTGCTGTAGTAACGGCATCGTCGAACCGCCGGAGCAGTGCGACGACGGCAACGTGACCCCGGGGGACGGGTGCGAGGCCAACTGCACCAAGCCGCAATGGGTCAAGGTCGGATCCTACAACGTCATCAGTGGACCCGCCTGGGGGTCCAATCCTCCCTGCTACACGGGCCGTGAAGCCTGCGCCAAGGTCTTTGGCGGCAGCGCCTCCCAGTACCAGGGCTCCACGGACGCCAACACCATCAACAACAAGGCGCACCACTCCATCTGGGGAATCGGCGGCTGCACCGTCTACGCGGACGACTACAAGAAGAACACGTACTACAACTGCGGGGGCTCCAACTGCTCCTCGTCCGCCTACGTCAACGACAACTGCTCGGCCACGAACTACTGCTGGAAGCTGCAGTAGGGCGCTGAGAATGCCCGGCTCCGGAAGGTCCGTGTGGGCGGTGGCTCCCGGGCTGCTCTACAGCGGATACTGCGGGGCCTCGCACAGCGACATGTCGGGAAGGCAGGTGTCGGTCGGATAGCGAATTGCAAGCCAGGTGTAGCCGGTGTCGACATCCTTCACGTCCGCGCTCTGGCCGTCCTGCGACGGGCTGAACATCCAGCGGGCCGTGAACCCCGCCTTCGGGTCGCACGAGGTGTTCAGGTTGACGCGGATCACCAGGAACCCTGACTGCGTGATCTCGGGCTCCCACGTGCCGAGCAGCGGGTAGGTCACATCCTCTCCCGGGTAGCACGGGAAGCCTGGGAAGTCATCCATGAACGTGTCCTGCATCTCGTAGTGCCCGCGGCGCAGCGTCCCATCCTGCTCGAAGCGGAAGTAGCTGAAGTGATCGAGTCCGCCGTACCAGCCGATGAGCCACGTGCCATACAGTTCCGATGGCGGCGGCGTCATGTCGTAGCAGATGCCCGGCGGGATGCACTTGGTTCCGGTGCTCCAGGGGGCGGGACAGTCGGCATCGTTCCGGCAGTCCGCACACCGGCCGTACACGCAGCGGGAGAACGGATGGAAGCTGAAGATCATGCAGAACTCGTCGGTGTAGCACTCGATGGAATAGGTCGAGTCGCAGACGCAGATGGGGCAGGGCTTCTCCGACGGCTTGATCAGCCGGCAACCGTCCTCCAGCTTGCAGAGGGGAGGCTCGGGGCAACCCCCGGTCCAGTCGGGGACGCAACGGCCCGCACGGCACAGCTCGCCGGCCTTGCATTGCGAGTCATTCCAGCAGAAGACGCAGTTGCCCATGACGCACGTGTCGCCGATCTCGCCGAACAGGTCGAGTGGAACGAGGGGGCAATCCTCGTCTGCGGCACAGGCGGACGACTGCGTGGCCAGGACGCAGCCTCCCTCGGGCTCGACCAGTGCGAACGGCTCGGTCTGGAGTGCCGCCACGTACAACGGACACTGGGGCGTGGCAGTCACGCAGGAAGCCTCGCACTCCTCGATCGTCTGGAACGTGTACTTGCAGAACGGCTTGCATTCGCAGCAGCCGGGACAGGTGCTGACGCACTTCTGACCGTCGAAGATCACGATGCTGGCCGCGTTGCAGTATTCCAGGACCCAATCCGGGTCGATCGTCGGACAGGAACCGTCGTCGGGCACGCAGATTCCCGGGCCTTCGTAGTCCATGTCGCAGTCCGAGTTGCAGCCGCAGACCGACTCTCCGTCGCACTGTTTCCCTTTGGGGCAGTGCTGGTCGCCGTAACACCGCCCCGGGTCCGACGGCTTGCTCTTGCAGACCCCCGCACCGTTCGGCCACCCGAGCGCCTGGCCGGCACAGACCGCTGCCTCCCCCGTCTCGCCGGGAGGGCAGTCGGCGTCGGTGTAGCAGCAGCCGTCGGGGAGGGGGGGCAGATCCGGCTGCACGTCGGGGGGAGTATCGGGCTGCATGTCGGGAAGAACATCCAGCGAGAGGTCGGGCGGGAGATCGGGCGGGGCATCCACGGTGGTGTCCTGAGGCAATCGCGGACCGTCGACTTCCACCAGGTCGGACCGTTGCAGGTCGGGTTCGACCTTGTCGGAAACGTCCGTCAAGGAAGCATGATCGACTTGCGAGTCCGATGGCTGTCCGTCCTCGACCTCCTTGCGGCCGGTGCCGGAGCATGCGGCCAGCAACACCACGAACAGGCAGAGCTTCTTCATGCGGCACCTCACCTTCGATTCGCAAGGAATTGTACCCAGCGCGTTGGCCGATGCAAGCCCGGGGGGATAGGACGGATAGGACGGATAGGACGAATAGGACGAATGGAGGGCATAGGACAGTACCGGGGGAATGCGGAGGTGGGTTTGACTGGGGGCAATTCCGGTGTAACCTGTGCCCAGCGGGAGGTGCGCAATGCTTCGTGCTGCCTGTCTGTTCGTTCTGCTCGTGGGCATGGTAACGGCACACATGCCCACGGCCTTTGCCGGCGGCCCGGCCACGCTGCGGTACGACTCGCAGCTCGAGCTTTCCGTGTTTGTGGTGGCGGGGGATGAGGTGCGCAAGCTCGGGACCACGCCCACGGACGAGGGCCGCGGGCTGTGGATTCCCAACGGGGCGGTCTGGTTCGTCGAGCCGTCGGGCAGCGCCGGAGCGCTTGCCTGGGTCGAGACCATCTGCGAGATCGAGGAACAGAAGATCCCGGGAGTCCGGCTTTGCGCAGCCGCCCCGGGGACGGCGGGGCCGGCGGAAGACCGGAAGGTCCTGCACGGAGTGCTCGACGCCGTTCGGCAGCTCAAGGCGGTCCGCTGGCTCGACCTGTCAGCCTGCCATCTGAATGACGAGGAGCTTGCCCTGCTGGGCGTCATGACCGGGATCGAGACGCTTCTGCTGAGCGGAGACGGGATCACGGATGCCGGGCTGCAGACGGTGGCGGGATTTACCGGCCTCAAGAGGCTTTCCCTCCGCTTCGCACGAGTGACCGACGCCGGCCTTGCGAGGCTGGTCGGGCTCAAGAAGCTCGAATCGCTCGACGTGTCGGGCTGCAACCTCGCCGGGGAAGGACTCGCATCCGTGGCCTCGCTTCCCGCCCTGGTCCGGCTGGACATCGGCGGGAACTCCCGGTTGTCGGAAGAGCACCTGGCTCACCTGGCAGGAATGAAGAAGCTGGCGGACCTGGGCGTGGGTTCGCTGAAGCTCTCCGCTGCGGGGCTGGAGGGGATTGGCCGCCTCAAGGGGCTCAAGCGCCTCGACCTCTCCGGCGTGGACCTTTCAGACAGCGGCCTCGGCTTTCTCAAGCCGCTTGCGAAGCTGGAGAGGTTGGATCTCGCTGACACCAGGCTGACGGAAGAGCAACTGACCGTCCTGGGGGGAGTGCGAGGGCTCCTCGAGCTTCGCCTCGACGGTACCGCCGCAGGTGACGTCTTCGCCGATTCGCTACGCAAGCTCTCCAGGCTGGAAATCCTCTCGGTCGCACGCACGGGAATCACGGACCTCGGCCTGGCAAGGCTCGACGTGCTGACGAAGATCCGCAGGCTCGACCTGTCCGGCCTCCCCGTGACCGACGGTGCGTTCGTGGCCGTCTCGAAGATGAAGAACCTGGAGCGAATCCGCCTGGCAGGATGCTCCGGCTTGACCGACGCCATCATTCCGCTGCTCGCCAAGCTGCCCAAGCTCGAGTACGCGGATCTGACCGGCTCCGGCACCACCGAAGACGAATCCGACAACCTGCGCTACCGGTTCAGTCATCCTGTCGATGTGATCCGATGATGCTACGGCGATAGCAGAAGCCGCACGAAGGCGACGGCGAACCACGCAGCGAGCCCCAGCAGGCAAAGGCCCATGGTCCGCAGCAGGAGCGTGAGCGCACGGGGCCGGAATCGCCCCCTGCCACGGCGGGTCAGGAGCAGCATCAGCCAGTACCAGAGCATGTCCCCGCCAAAGACGCCTGCGGCAAAGGGCCAGGCATGGTTCGGGTCGAACTCGACGAGCTCGCTGGAATAGAGGGTCGTCGTCGCAGCGGACCAGGTGGCTACCAGCGTGGGATTGAGTGCGGTGAGCAGGAAGCCCAGCGCCAGCGCGTGCCGCCGCCGTCCCTCCGGCTGCGCCTGGACGTTCTCGTCCGCCTTCTTCCGGACGAATGCGATCCCCAGGAAGGTCAGCACCATGGCAGCGGCAGCCTTGGACGCGGGAAGGACCCACGGGATCTGTGCCAGGAAGGTCGCAAAGCCCCAGAACGCCAGCAGAGCGTAGAAGAACTCCGCTGCCGATGCCCCGAGCGCAGTGAACATGCCGGCTCTGAAGCGCCCCTCCATGCCCCGGGAGAAGACGACCAGGGCGACGGGCCCGGCCAGCGGCATGGCCCCGAAGAACCCGAACACGATTCCGACGAGCAACGCCAGCAGCATGCGACCGTCCCCACGCCGCGGCATCGGGGCAACTCCGCCCCGCCCTGCACTCCGGCGATCGCCCCGACGGTAGCCGAGCGCGGGCAGCGGGTCAAGGCAGCCGTGACAGCAGCGCACTGCCGTGCTAGAAGAAAGGGGCGACGCCGGACCGGAGGGCAGACATGGCCGAGACGGATGTGAGCGCCTTGCAGACTCAGGCAGCGGAGACGATGGTGGAGCACGTCACGAAGGACGGAACGCGATACCGGCTGCCCGCCGCCCGCTTTCGTGCGATGGTGCACGCACTGCGTCCCCGACCGACCCGAGGGATGTGGGTCGGGGCTCTGCTGCCGGTCGTCCTCTGCGTGGCGGCGGTGCTCTTCCAGTACTTCGTGGCGGGGGCCGGGCTCGTACTTTCGGAGCGGGCGTTGTCCGGCCTGGAAGCGTCCAGCCTCCGGCCGGGCCTGTGGCCGAGCCACCTGCTGCTGCACACCAGCGCGACCTGGATGGCGGTGAACGTCGTGCTGCTGCTCGGGTTCGGGGTGTTTCTGGGCTGGAAGGACGGGACGCTCCGGCTGCTGTTCCCGGCAGTGGTCGCTGCCGTGGTCGGAAGCCTCGCCGCATTCCTGAAGACCTCGGCGGAGCCGATCGGGCTCTGGTACGTCATCGTCGGCGTGATCTCGGTTGCTGCGTGGAGGTTTCCCACCGGCCGGCTCCGGGAGACCGCCGTACCGTGGACCCTGATCGCAGGTGCTCTCGTGCTCGTGCTGGTTCCCAGGCTGTTGGGCGGTGTCGCCCAAGGAACTCTGCTTCCGGCAGTGGCGGCGGCGCTGCTTGCGGGGGTATTCGTTCTGCCGACCCGTGAGATGGATTGCGGCCGGGTAGGGGCCGTGGCCACATTCATCGCCATCGCGTTCGCCGTCCGGTTCTCGGACCGTGTGTTCGCACTGTTCGAGATGCCGGGGACCCTGCTGTCCGCGACCAACTGGCTGGGAATCGTGTTTGACCTCCTGGTTCTTGTGATCGCCGGTACCTACGCCGCCTCGCAGGCGGAGATGCTGCAGGACATGCGCTTCTGGCCGCTCCGGGATCGGCTCGATTCGCTGGTTGCGAAAGAGGGAGAAAGGGTCGAGGGATGATGGTAGAACCCAGTGCCCCCGGGGATCATCTTGACATGGGCAGGGGGTAGAGTACCTTTCGCCGATCGCCGGCAGGGACCGGCATGAAGGTGGAGGGAGGACGTGGTTGCACCCGTCCATGTGTCTTCGGAAGTCCGTCATGCCGGCTGGCCAGCCATCCTGCTGGCGTTTCTCTTCTCGCTGGTGACCTCGGTCGGGAACTTCTACTTCACACTGTACTTCCGGAACGAGCTCGGTTTCAGCGGAGCTCAGATCGGCACGTTGTTCGCTGTTCAGGCGGTGACCGGACTTGTCGCTGCGTTCCCGACGGGAATGGGCAACGATCGGGTCACGAGCCGGACGCTGGTGGCGCTCGGACTTGTCGGGCAGAGCGCGGGGCTGGCTCTGATGGCTGCGGTGAAGGCCTTCATGCCGATCGTTGCGGTCTTCTTCCTGGGAACGCTCTCGGCAGCAGTCTTCAAGCTGAGCCTGGATGTGCAGGTGCTCAAGCGGGGTACCGGCGACCGGATGCCAGCGCAGATCGGCTCGTTCCAGGCCGGGAGATTCCTGGGCATCGCCGTGGGGGTCGTGGTCGGAGGCTATGTGCTGACTGCCCTGGATTTCGTGCCGGCTTTTCTGGTTGCTGCCGGTGCGTGCATGGCGCTGCTTCCGCTGGCAGGGCTTCTCAGGCCGACCCCCTTGTCCCGGGCCCGCCTGTCGGACTACCGGGCGGACTATGCGCGGCCGAGGGTTCTGCTCTTCTGTCTCTGGCTGGTCTTGTTTGCGACCCACTGGGGAGCCGAGTTCACCTGCTACTCGCTCTTCCTGCAGGACAACCTCGGGTTGTCGATGCAGCAGATGGGCTGGTACATGGGGGCGGAGTTCGTTGCCATCGTGCTGACGACGCTGACCCTCGGGTATCCGTTGCGCCGGCTGGCGGATCGGCAGGGCGTCTTTGCATTCGGGCTGCTTGCCTCGGGAATCGGTCACGTGGGCATGGTGGTGGACAACGTGCTGTTGTCGGCACTGTTCCGTGTCGTGCACGGGTGCGGGGACGGTGCGATGTTCATGGTGTTCTACGTCGGGATCTTCCGGATCTTCTCGCTGGAGCGGATGGGGGGCAACTTCGGGGTCGTGAACATGATGACCATGGCCGGCATGGTCGTGGGATCGGTGGTGTTCGGCGCATTGGGGGCTTCCGTGGGCTATGAAGTTCCCCTCTGGGTGAGCGGCCTGGTGACGCTGGCGCTGGCCGGTCCGGTGCTTCTGACGCGGCCTGCCGGGGACCCGAGGGGTGCAGCGCAGGCCACCTGAACACGGCTCACGGTCTTTGGGGTGCAGGACCGCCTGACGTCTTCTCCTGTTCACTTGCGGGGGTTTTCCGGTCCAACTGTGTTAATGGTAGGCGTGGAGGTTCCCATGAGCTGCCTGGAAACACGAGGGAGCTTGAGCCGATGGCTGGATGGAAGAATGAACGACCGGGAGCGCCTTTCCATCGAGGCACACCTGGAGCGCTGTGCGTCCTGCCGGGCGGAAGCCGAGGCGCTCGAGGAGGTCGATGATCTGGCTCGGGCGCTGGTTGTCCCGCCCATTCCGGTCGGGTTGACCGGTGCCATTCTGGCCGGAATCGGACAACAGCATCAGGCGGAGCCGTCGCTCGTCTCCCTGGTATTCGGGTGGTCCTGGGCCACGAAGGCCGGCGCCATTGCAGCAGCGCTCCTGGTCGTGCTGGCCGGGGCCGGTGCGGGAGCCGGGCTGGCCGGGTCTGCCGGAGCTCAGGCGGATGGCCGAAGGGCATCCTCTGTGGAGGCCGGCCGCGGTTCGGCTGTGGAGGAGGGAGCAGTCGGCGGGATCATCCTGGCCGATGACAGCCTGATCCCGGTGGGTGTCTTCGAAGCGGCCCCCGAGGATTCGGGCCTCGCCCTTCTCCTGGAAGAGGGATGGTCGGAGGGAGGTCAATGACAACCGGAAGCGGGAGCGCAAGCTCGAGGAAGTGGCTGGTGTTGGGGCTTGGCCTGTCGGTCCTTTTCAACGTGGGATTCGCCGTCGCTTTCGTGGTGAGACTGGTGGGCTTCCCGCCTCCTCCTCCGCCCGAGGGGGGGCCCCATCCGCACGAGGCCCCGTCGGTTGAACAACCGCTTCCGACCCCGCCCGGAGGCCCTGCCCGCCTGAAAGAACGGCTCGGCCTCTCCGAGGAGCTGGCCCGCGAGCTCCACGAGGATCGCATGGCCATGGCCGGGAAGATCCGAGAGCTTCGAGCCCGGGCGAGGGAAGAGAAGGCGCAGCTCTTCCGGATGGTGGCAACCGACGGAACAGAGCTGGAGGCCCTCAAGGAGCGGACGGTCCGAATCGCGGCACTGCAGCGGGACGTGCAGGACATCGTGGTGGAGCATCTCGTGGCGCTCCGGGGCAAGCTCGATGTCGAGCAGAGAAAGAAGTTCGACGAGTTCGTCGGAACGGATCTCTGTGGGTGCCCCATGTGCGACGGCGGCTGCATGGGGGAGCGCGGGCAAGGACGCAGGCAGGGCCGCGGCCCCCATCGTGGCTCTGGCGGCGAGGGCGGGCGGCACCATCCTCCACCGACGGCCGGCATTCAACCGCCACCCGATGTCGAGCCCGGCAATTGCGCCGGAAGCGCTCCGGTCGGTCCGGGAGGAGGATCGGGGGTTTGCGGAGCTCCGGGGGCCGGCTGCCCTTGCGATGGAGGGCTTGGAGGGCTCCTGGAATAGCGTCATGCCCGGAGAAGCCGATCCGAAGCACGCACTGCGTCGGACGGTGGTTCCGGGGGATTCGAAGGTCCCGGCAATGACGCCGGTACCGCAGCGTTGAAACGAGAGCAAAGGGTGAACAACTTCAACTTGGAGGAAGGCAGATGAAGAGAGCGAAGATCCTGTTTGGAATCGTAGTGGTTCTCCTGTTCTCAACCGGTGCCGTTGCCGGCGAGCGGTGCGGCGGCCATGGGAAGGGGCATCATGGGAAGAAGGTGCTCCTGGGCACGCAGATCAAGGTGGCGAACACCCAGGCCGGGGCCGACATGACGGTGACCGCCCCGGATGCAGAGAAGGCCGCAGCGGTCAAGGCCCACTTCGCCAAGATCCTCGAGCGCAAGGCGAAGGGACTCGGCTGCCCCTTCGGAAACGAGGACTGCAAGTGCGGAAAGGACTGCAAGTGCGGCAAGGACTGCAAGTGCGGCGAGGGCAAGGCCGACTGCAAGTGCGGCAAGGACTGCGAGTGCGGAAAGGACTGCAAGTGCGGCGAGGGGGGGGG
>Ga0194127_10003601_pt1 | contig 19680 bp, 11 predicted proteins | sample TA2KigC100mmetaG_FD_148624 | JGI IMG/M metagenome (GOLD analysis project Ga0194127, IMG submission 148624) | Freshwater microbial communities from Lake Tanganyika, Tanzania - TA2015036 Kigoma Deep Cast 100m | ecosystem: Environmental > Aquatic > Freshwater > Lake | place: Tanzania: Lake...
GTCCATTCCACGTCGGTGTTGACGGGCCGGTTCTCGGCGTACGCCCCGATCACGCCCTCGCCCAGCGCCGCGTAGGTGCCGGGATAAGCCGCGCCGGAATCGATCCAGTAGCGCAGCGTCCGCTCCTGCTCCGGCGTTGCCTTCACGCCGTGGTGCGACCCGTCGATCTTCCCGAGGATCCGGCTGGCCCCCGATCCGAGCAGGCGCGGCCCGTAGTTGCTCTTCGGATTGTTGCGCCCGTCGGAGAACAGGCCCGCGACGGTCATCATGTAGTAGCTGTGGCTGAACATCGGCCCGCGATCGCCGGACAGGATGAGCCGGGCCGCGCGGGGACCGCCCGCATCGGTCTTCTCGTAGCCGTGGCACTTCACGCAGAGGGCGTCGAGGACCGGCTGGACGTCGCGCGGGAACTCCATGACGTCCGCCACGCCGGGCACGGGCACCGGCACCGACGGCGCCCTCGCCATGGCGAGCGGCTGGCGACGCTGACCGTAGTTCTCCGGCGCGCGCGTCCGCGGCTCGTGGCAGCCGACGCAGCCGACGGTCTCGCCCGGCATCGCCGTCGTGAAGCTCTGCATGCGCTTGACCGACCGCCCCGCCGCGTCCTGCGCGACGAAGAAGAACGCCCGTCCCGCCGGGAGTTCGAACCGCGCCGAGCCGTCCGCCTCGACCGGCACGGTGCCGACGATCCGTTCCAGCGTGAACGTCCCACCGTAGCTGAGCGGGTCCATGCCGCCGGTGTAGTTGATGGGCTTCGGCAGGCTCTCGAGCACCAGCAACGACTTGATCTCGCCGCGCGAGACGCCCTCCATGCTGCGGCCGTCGTAGACATCGCTGAGCACGAACTCGCCGACGGCCGAGGACGGGTTCGAGCGGGGCGCGATGACAACCTCGCGCGGGTGCGGCACGAGGGGACGCGGCTCGTGCAGTTCCGCGGGACCGAAGTCGGGCCCCAGCCCGAACACCTCGCGCGCCTCACCCATGGCGCTGACGAGCATCAGGCTCCGGTACCGCGCCGCAAGGATCGTCCCCCCGTCCAGGGCATACGGATCGCGGTAGCTCGCGTCCGTCAGGTTCCTCATCTGCGCCATGTCGTCCGGCCCGTGCTTCGGGTTCAGCAGCGCGAGATGCCCCATGTGCTCCCGCTGTCCGTGGCCCGGCGAGTTGATCAGCACGATCCGGTCCGAGCCCGGCACGGGCTTCGCGTCGATGAACACGCCCCCGGGAACCATGTTGCCGAACAGGATCTGCTGGCCGGTGCCGTCCGGGTTCATCGCCCAGAGATGGTGGTAGTGGACCTGCGAGCGATCGACGTATTCCCAGCGCATGTACGCGATGCGGCCGTCCGGCAGGACCCACGGCGTGTTGTCGTGCTCGACGTTCGCCGAGAGCACCCGCACGTCGCGCCCGTCGCGGTCGCACCGGTGCAGGATGCCGACCTGCGTGAGCCAGCAATTGACCCATCGCTTGCAGCGGCTGGAGACGAACACGATGCCGCCGTCCGGCAGCCAGCACGGCTCGATGTCGTCGTAGTGGCCGGCCCCGTCCGTCAACTGCCGCAGGCCGGACCCGTCGGACTGGATCTCGTAGAGGTGGAACGAGTCGGTCCCGGCCTTGCGCCACGAGAACACGATGGTGCGGCCGTCGTAGTGGACGGCGGGATCGCGGACGGATCCCTCGGGATCGTCGACCAGGTTCGTCGTCGCACCGGTCTCGAGATCGAGCTTCACGAGACGCCCGTGCTGCCGGTAGCACTTGCGGTTCTCATCCTGGGCGTAGTAGCTGAAATTCGCGTACCAGTGGCCGTCCTGTCCGTTCTCGCGCGCGGCGAAGACCACCTCGCGCACGCCCTTGGCCCGAATCGCATCCCGGGCCGCGCCCGACCCCTCCGCGGCGCGCTTCGCGGCGGACGCCGCCAGGACCTGCTTCACCGGGCCGTCGAAGTCGACCTCCCAGATCGAGTAGAGGCCGTGCGCGCCGTTGCGGTGGCACGCGATGCGCACGAACCGGCCCTTGGCCCCCAGCTTCGCAAAGGCATCCCGCCCGCCCTTGCCGTCCGCCTTTCGCGCCACCTCGCGCCAGGCCTTGCCGTCGTCGGAGACTTCGATGGAGAACTCCGCGGCATGGGCCGCCTCCCACCGGACCGCCAGGGACTCGATCGGCAGGACCGCGCCAAGGTCGATGGCCAGCCACTCCGGGGCCCGACGGTCCCCGTCGCTCGCCCAGCGCGTGTCGCCGCGGCCGTCGAAGGCCAGCGCCGCCTCGTAGCCGCCCGGGTGGACCGACGAGGCGGTGACCGTGCCGGCCCCCTCCCCCCGCGCCATCGCCGCGCCGACGACCAAACCCGCCAGAATCGCCCGTGCCGGTTTCATGGGCCGAGATCATAGCGACCCCGGGCGCTTGGGAAAGCCCATTCTCGCCGGTCGCCGCAACCCCGCGCTTGACCCCCACAAGCGTCCGACTCATCATGCGCCCCCGATGGCCGGGCTCGGATCCGGCCGGCGATGAACGGACATCCACGGGGGACCGAATGGCGAAACGCGAACGGTGGGCCTCGCGCATCGGGGTGATCCTCGCGATGGCGGGCAACGCCATCGGCCTCGGCAACTTCCTCCGCTTCCCCGTGCAGGCCGCGCAAAACGGCGGCGGCGCGTTCATGATCCCCTACTTCGTCGCGCTGCTCATCTTCGGCATTCCGCTGGCGTGGTGCGAATGGGCGATGGGACGCCTCGGCGGCACGAACCGCCACGGCAGCTCCCCGGGCGTTCTCGGCATGCTGTGGAAGCACCCCGCCGCGAAGTACCTCGGCGCCCTCGGCATCTGCCTGCCGCTCGGCGTGCTGATCTACTACCTCTACGTCGAGTCGTGGACGCTGTCCTACTCCTTCTTCTCCGTCCTCTGGGACTTCATGGGCAAGACCACCATGGCGGACATGAAGTCCTTCCTGACCGACTACCAGGGAGTCGAGACGAAGGCCGGCGTGACGGTGATGGCCTATGTCTTCTTCCTCCTGACCGTCGGCGCGAACTACTGGATCATGTCCGGCGGCATCGCCAAGGGCATCGAGCGGCTGGCCCGGATCGGCATGCCGGCCCTGCTGCTGCTCGCGGTCGTGCTGGTCGCCCGCGTCTTCACGCTCGCCCCGCCCGACCCGGCGCACCCGGAGAACAGCGTCGTCAACGGCCTCGGCTTCGTGTGGAACCCCGACCTCGCCAGCCTGCGGAGCGCGAAGGTCTGGCTGGCGGCGGCGGGACAGGTCTTCTTCACGCTCAGCGTCGGCTTCGGCTCGATCCAGTGCTACGCCAGCTACATGCGGCGGCGCGACGACATCGTCGTCACGGGCCTCTCGTCGTCCGTGCTCAACGAGTTCGTCGAGGTGATCCTCGGCGCCTCGATCGCCATCCCCGCCGCCTACGTCTTCTTCGGCCACGCCGGCACCGTCGAGATCGCGAAGAGCGGTTCGTTCAACCTCGGCTTCGTGGCGATGCCCGCCATCTTCCAGCAGATGCCCGGCGGCGCCGTCTTCGGGCTCTTCTGGTTCTTCCTGCTCTTCATCGCCGGCCTGACCTCGTCGGTCGCGCTCGCGCAGCCGGCGATCGCCTTCCTGCAGGACGAGCTTGGCTGGTCGCACAAGCGCTCCCTGCGCAGCGTGTGGATCTTCCTCGTCCTCGCGGGCCACGTCCCGATCCTCGGCCTCGCCGCCGGGGCGCTGGACGAGATGGACTTCTGGGCCGGGACGATCGGTCTCGCGCTCTTCGCCCTGATCGAGTCCATCGTGTTCATCTGGATCTTCGGCGCGCAGCGCGCGTGGGACGAGATCCACATCGGCGCCGAGGAGCGGATCCCTCGCGTCTTCTTCTACATCCTCAAGTACGTCACGCCCGTCGCCCTCCTCGCGATCCTCATCGCCTGGGGCTGGCAGCAGGGCGCCGACGTGATCTCGATGAAGGGCGTCGACCCGGCCCAACGCGCGTGGCGCTGGGCCGCGCGCGCGCTCCTGCTCGGCATGATCGCCACGACCTGCTGGCTGATCCGCAGGGCCTGGAGCCGCAAACAGGAGGCCGGACCATGACCCCCGCCGGATGGATCCTGATGATCGCCTGTTGGGCCGTGATCGTCTACTGGACCTTCTGGTGCTTCCGGCGCGTCCTCGTCTCGAAACGCCACTGGACCAATCCCGAGGACGACATCACCCAGCTCCGCCACGGCGAGTTCGGGGACGATCCGAAGGAATAGGCGCGCGCCCGGCCACACTTGCAGGAGGGCCCGCGGCCTCGCGGGCCGCCATCGCAGATCCTGACCGTCTCCGCGCCCCGCTGCGCGGGCTACCGCTGCACGCGTCCGGAGCCGGAACCCTTCATCAGGGCCTCGACCTCGGAGCGGCTCGAGTAGTTGAGATCGCCGACGATCGAGTGCGCCAGGCACGAGGCCGCGACCGCGAAGGCGATTGCGTTCTGCGCCGCCGCCAGTTCCGGCGTGTTGAGGGCGAAGATGAGGCCCGCGCCGAAGGCGTCGCCGCCGCCGACCCGGTCGACGATGTCGCGGATCTCGTACGGCGCGTAGGCCCCGCCCCGCTGCGGCGCGAAGACCGCGGCATCCGTCGCCGCCTCGTAGAGCATCCCGCCCCAGTTGTTGTGCGTCGCCGACACGCTCTCGCGAAGCGTGATCGCGACGCGCGAGACGTTCGGAAACTGCTTCACCAGCGCGCGGGCGACGTCGGGGTAGTGCGCGACCGACAGCTTGCCGGCGTCGACGTCGGTGCCGGCCGCGTGGATGCCCAGCACCTCGGCGGCGTCCTCCTCGTTCGCGATGACCAGGTCCACGAACGGCAGGATCCCGCGCATCGTCCGCTCCGCGAGATCGCGCGGCTTCACGCCGGGCTCCCAGAGCCAGAGCTTCTTGCGGAAGTTGAGGTCGCACGAGACCGTCAGGCCGCGCGCCTTCGCCTCCCGCACCGCCGCCAAGGCCGACTCGGCCGCGGGACGCGAGATCGCCGGCGTGATGCCGGTCGTGTGGAACCAGCCCGCGCCGTCGAACGCGCCGGCCCAGTCGTAGTCCGCGGCCGGCGTCACGCCGATCGCGGAGCCGTCGCGGTCGTAAATCACGTTGCTCGGCCGCTGGTTCGCGCCGTTCTCGAAGAAGTAAAGGCCGAGGCGCCCCTTTCCCGTGCGGACGATGGACCGCGTGTCGACCCCGAGTCCGCGCAGCAGCGCCACGCAGGCGTCGCCGATCGCGTGCTTCGGCAGCGCGGTCACGAAACGCGCCGGCGCGCCGAGGTAGGCCAGCGACATCGCCACGTTCGCCTCCGCGCCGCCGAACGTCAGGTTCAGCGCGCCGGGCAGCGACTGGCGGAACTTGAGAAAGCCGTCGGGGGCGAGCCGACCCATCACTTCGCCGAAGGTCACGATGGATTGCATGGGAGTCTCCGGAACCGCGTTCGGGTGTCTGGGGCGGGAGTGTCGAGTGTCGGGTGGCGGGTGTCGAGTGTCGGGTGTTGGGTGTCGAGTGTCGGGGCCGCGATGCAGGCGAACTGATTCCTCGTCCGTCCGACGGATTCAGCCCTTCGCCGCCGCGGCGCGGGTGGCGGTGACAATTGCCCGGGCGGCGGCCGCGCGGGCGGTGATCGAGGCCCAGTCCTGCTTCTGGATCAGGTCGCGCGGCGCGAGCCACGAGCCGCCGAGTGCGGCGATGGACGGGTCGGCCAGGTACGAGGCCATGTTCTTCTCGGTCAGACCGCCCAGCGGCATGTACTTCACGCCGAGGTGCGCGTAGGGGGCGGACATCGCCTTGAGGAACGCCAGCCCGCCCGACGCCTCGGCCGGGAAGAACTTCAGGAGCTTGCAGCCGAACTCCAGCGCGCGTTCGACGTCCGATGGAACCGCGATGCCGGGCGCGAATGACAGCCCCGCCTTCACGGCCGCCTCGAGGACGCGCGGATTCGTGCCGGGCGACACGCCGAAGGCCCCGCCGGCCTCGACGACCTGCGCCACCTGCTCGGGCACGAGGATCGTGCCGATGCCGGCGAGCATCTCCGGGACCGCGGCGCGGATCGCGCGAAGCGCGACCAGCGCGGCGGGCGTGCGGAGGGTCAGTTCCATGCCGTCCACGCCCCCGGCCAGCAACGCCCGCGCCAGCGGAGGGCCGTCCTCCGCCCGGTCGATCACCAGCACCGCCACCACCCCCGCGGCCTCGAGCCGCGCCTGCATCGTCGGATCAAACGCCGGTTTCATCTGCCTTCCCTTCGATTGAGCACCCCGGGGCCTGCCGGGACACCCCCAGCAAAGGGCAAAACGCCCCCGACTTCAAGCCGGTTCCCTCGTTACCCCGTTCGCGCGGGGCGCATCTCCGGTTCATTGACCTGATCCTGCGGGCGCCTTCGTCATCGCTGCGCAGGACCGGAGATGAGCCCCTCCGGCCATCACCCCGCGCACGATCGGCAGTGGCTCCGCGTGGTAGTCATCACGCTCCGCGTGATGACCATCCGGATTGCGAAGATGTCCTCACGCGGAGCGTGAGGACTACGTTGGAGCCCGCCGCCGGCGTCACCCTGCACAGGACTGGCGATGAGCCCCTCCGGCCATCACCCTGCCCACGATCGGCAGTGGCTCCGCATGGTAGTCATCACGCTCCGCGTGATGGCAATCCGGATTGCGAAGATGTCCTCACGCGGAGCGTGAGGACTACTTTGGAGCCCGCCCCCGGCCATCACCCTGCACAGGACCGGAGATGCGCCCGTTCGATGCGCCCATCGGCCGCACGGAGTGCGGCCCTCCCCTTTCGCCGGGTCCGCGATCCGGAGAGCCGCGCCCCGGCGTGCCGCGGCCCCGTCCTGCGGCTCACCATGAAGCGCGGCGAGACGCGCGTTCTCAAGTACTGACCTGCCGTCGCGGGCCCCGCGCCCCCGATCGTCGCAGCCCCCCGCTTGTGTCCGTCGCCCTGCCGCAATCGGGGCATCGACCTCCGCGGACTGAAAGCACGCGACGATGACGAATTTGCGGCCCCCCACCGGGACAAGCCCGGTGGGACGCCAAGTCCAAGCGAGAGGACGGAAGGGGACAGAGAACGCAGCGTCCAATCCTTGGAACTTGCAGCCCAACGGCTTCCAAGGATCGGACAAGCCCGTCCGCCCCGCCGCCACCACTTCTCTGTCCCCACAGGCCGACGGCCTACGGCCGCACGACCTCGAATGTGACCGGGCCGGTCCCCGGCGCCTCGAACGGCCCGGCGGCCGGGCGCCACCACCACGACCTTCGCTTCCCGAAGTAGTCCGAATTCACGGCCATCGACGACCCGTCCGGAGCCACGAACCCGACCCCCGGAACCGCGGCCTTCCCGAGCACCCTTGTCGTGATGCGCCGCGTCGCCGCCCGGTTCCACTCCGGGGCAACGGCGAGCCGCAGAACCACGGACCCCTCACCCTCGGTCCGCTGGACCTGCGGATCCGCCGCGACCACGACCGCGCCCTCCTCCTTCGCCGACGGGCGCGCGCCGTTGAGATAGACGTTCCCCGCGGCCACGGACGGACGCTCGCGCGCGTCGTACATCCACGTTCCGTATCCTGCGACCCGCGCGTGGCGGTCGTCCTTCTTCGCCGGCTCGGCCGGCGCGTCGCCGGCGCCGATGAAGACGTTGTTGAAGAAGCGGTTGTCACCGCCCTGGATGCGGCCCAGCCCGGCGACGACGGTCGAGTGCGCCGGGTGGTACGGCGTCTCGCGGTTCAACTCCACCGTGCTGATCAACCGGCCGGCCCAGAGATTGTGGACGAAGGCGCCGCCCTGCGACATGTCCAGCAGCGAGGTCGGCGAGAGAAAGAGGTTGTTGTCGATCAGGTACGGCCCGTGATTGACCTCCATGAACAGGTCTTCCGAGGCGTTCTCGTAGCACAGGTTCCGCGTGATGCGGGTGCCCTGGGCCATCCAGTCCATCCACAGCCCGCGGCACGTGCGGAAGATCCGGTTGCGGGCGATCTCGCAGTCGATCGACGCATGGATCTTGATGCCGGCCATCTCCGCGCCGGTGAAGAGCCGCCGGACATGGATGTCGTGGATCACGTTGCCGGTGATGCGGCTGAACGCCGCGCCGAGACTTCCGACGACGCCCGCCTGCTCGCAGTGGGAGATCACGTTGTCGCGCACCACGTGGTGGCCGATGGTCTCCTTCGTCCACGGAATCGCGTGGGCGTGCGCCCGCTCGATCGTCTTCACGTAGCCCTCGGCCGAGTTCGCCGACGTGTTGTCGTACTCGTCGCCGTGCTTGCCGAGCGACACGCCGACGCACCGCGAATGCGAAATGACGTTGCTCTCGATGATCCAGCCCCGGCTCCAGTGCGTTCCGACCAGTCCCGGCTGCTCCGCGGTCGGCGGGGCCCACGGCGTTGCCGCGTGCCGCATCGTGAATCCCCGGATCGTGATGAAGTTCCGCCCGGGCTGGTCCGGGTAGAAGACCGTCCGCCGCGCGTTGGCCTCGACGAGGCGGGTGTTCGGATCGACGCCCTTGAACTCCGCCCACAACGTCGTGTTCGACGCCTCGACGCGGCCGAACCACAGCGGCATCTGCGGCGCGGTCAGCGCCGGCGGAGGCCGGAAGACGAGACACAGGGTCTGGCGGCCCGTCAGACGCCGGACCGTCGCGTGGAACGACCGCCACGACTGCCACCCGCCGGTGTTCGGCACCACGCACGATCCGAGGAGTTCCCCATCCGGCGCGCCCAGGCGGATCTGCACCTGGCCGCCCTGCATCTCCGACGCCGCGCGGATCTCGATGCGGTCGGTCGTCGCGCCGAGATCCACCCCCTCGTAGCGCGCCCAGTCGCCGTTTTCCAGCCACCCGATGCACTCGCCGCCCTCGGCGCACGGCGCGTTGCGGACGCCCTCCTGCGCGGCATAGCCCACGGCCGGCACCGGCTTCCCCTCCCCGGCGCGGAACCACGCGACGTTGAGCAGGACGCCGCCCTTCTCCGCCGGCGCCCGGCTGCCGGGATCAAGCAGGTCCTCCAGCCTCGCGGCCTCGTCGAAGGCCACGCCATCGAGGTAGACCGCGCCGGTGTGGTGCTCGCGGCCCTTTCCGTTGAACCAGTCGCCGCGGATCAGGTCGGCGTAGGGGTTGAAGGCGCCGAACGCGCCGTTCGGGACCGTCGCGGTCCAGACGTCGCCCTTCACCCGCGTCCAGTTCGTCACGACCTCGGAGCCCTTGATCTCGACCCGCTCCCCCGGCGCGGCGCGGTAGACAATCCGCTTGGAGTCCGATTCGCCCCCCCGCGGCGGGCGGACCGACTCGCGGTAGACGCCCGCATGCACGGTGACGGTGTCGCCCGGCCGGGCGCGATCCGCGGCCCGCTGGATTGACCGCAGCGGCGCGGCCGCCGTGCCGTCATGGGCGTCATCGCCCGTCACCGCCACGTGGAACTCGGCCGCCGCGGCCCCCTGCGCGGCGCAGACCATCAGGATCCCCGCGATTCGCTTCATGGCTCTCCTCCCGTTGTCCCCGGCCTTCCGCCCGTCACGGTTCGATCACCCGCACCCGCCGTCTCGACAGCGTCGAATCCCCGGCCGCGCTCGCCACCGCCCGCAGCAGGCAGTCGCCGGGCGCGTCGGGAACCGCGAGGTCGAGGTCCACGGACGCCGCGCCCAGGCCGGCCATCTCGAAAGGCTTCAGGACCCTCGCCAGCTCGCGGCCCCCGCGGGTCTCGATCGAAAGCGTCACGCGCCCCTTCTTGGGCTCCGGGTCGTCGTTGACCAGCTTCACCGTGAACGTCCTCGTCACCCCGCCCGTCAGCACCGGCTGGAAGAAGTTGAGGTAGACCCCGAGAGGCTTGAACGCCTCGCCCATGTGGTCGGCGAACGCCGGATCGAGTTCGAGCCGGCGGACGTCGGCGAAATGGTCCGCCGTGTACACGCCGGGGTAGCTGCAGGTCAGGTAGACGAAGTGCACGATCCCCGCGTACTGGCGGCTGGCGCGCCAGTACTCGGTCTTCGCCCCGAGCAGGTACGCGTACAGGTCGAGCCGTTCGCGCGCGGTGACGTTGGTCCCCATGAGCTGCGCGTACACGTTCTCCGTCAGCAGCGTCGGCGAGCCGTCGCGGTTGAGCCACAGCCATCCGTATTCGTTGATGAGGCGGGGATTCGTCTCCGAGGGAAGCCGCCCCGGCGCGGGCCGGGCGTCCATCGTCTCGAGCTGCGTCATGGAGAATTTCAGCGGCCCGCGGTAGCCGCTGCTCATCAGGTACGGGTGGTGTTCGACGGGATCGTCCGGGGCGGCCGGCTTGTTGTAGCTGTTCTCCCACGGGCGGCCGGAGAGGTCGAGGCCGCGCACCGCGGGGATGATCGTGTCGCCGAACACGGGATCCTTCGTCTCGTTGTTCGCGTCCCACACGGCGACGCTCGGATGGTTCCAGTTGTCCCGCATCCAGTCGCGGTACTGCCGGATCATCTCGTCCGCGTCGTGCGTCCGCGCGTAGCCCTGGCCCTTGTACCACTCCGGCGAGCCGGTCCAGACAAAGAACTCGTTCTGGATCAGGATCCCCTCCTCGTCGCAGATCTCGAGCCACCGGTCGGGCACCGGCCCGATGCAGAACCGGAAGTAGTTCCAGTTCATCCGCCGCGGGACCTCGACGAGCAGCTTCCGGACCCAGCGGTCGTTCCACGGAAGGTCGCGGCAGAGCGGGTCCTCGAAGAACCGGTGCAGCGTGATGTTGGACCCGCGCAGGTAGCGGATCCCGCCGTTGAGGTGGGCGCGCATCGTGGAGGCGTCGAAGCGGAACTCGCGCATCCCGAAGCGCGTCGTGACCGAGTCGCCGCCGGTCCCGGACTCGACGGCGTAGAGGAACGGATCCTCCGGCGACCACAACCGGACGTTCGGGATCCGGATCGTCTGCGTCAGCGTGCGCGTCTCGCCCGGCGCCAGGTCGATCCGCTGCGGGGGGCCCACGGCCACCCGCGTGCCCCACCGCCAGGTGCGGATCGTGTGCCGGAGCTCCGTCGACACCGGCGTGGCGCCCCGGTTCGCGACCGTCGCCTGCACGAGGGCCTCGCCCGTCGCGATCCTCGGCGCCACCTGCACGGTTTCGATCGCGGGGTTGTCGCAGACGATCAACGACACGCGGTCGTAGATGCCGGGCGTCCACCGGATCTTCTCGAAGTCCGAGCCCGTCGGATAGGTGTCGGGCAGCACGGCGGGATGCGCGCCCACGCGGATCACGAGGGTGTTCTCCTCGCCCCACCGGATCGCATCCTCCAGCCGGAAGTGTCCCGCCGTGAAGCAGCCGGCGTATTCGCCCACCTTGCGGCCGTTGAGCCAGACCGCCGTCCCGAACTGCGCCTTGCCGATTCGCAGGAGGGCCACCGCCTGCTTCGCCGGCGCGCGGAAGGTCCGGCGGTACCAGAACCAGTCGCGCGACTGGTCGACCTTGCCCTTCCAGTGTTCCTTCATCCACTCCGCCGGCGCCAGGTTCGCGCGGATGCGGTTGGCGAGGTTCTCGCGACTGGTGAAACGGTCCACGTCCGCGAACGGCGGCGTCGCGAGGTTCGCCAGGCCGGGCACGGGCACGGTGTGGCCGAAGGACTCCGGAATGCGGTCCGGCGACGTTCCGTCGGCGATCGCCCACGTGCCGTCCAGGGAGATCGTCTGCCGCGGCGAACCGCCCCAGGCCGCCGCGACGGACATCGCCACTCCGGCCATCAACCCCAGGTGTTGTTTCATGATCCGCTCTCCCCAATGGCCCTGAACATCGCCTGCAGGTTCTCCGCCGGCGTCCGGGCCTGGACGTCGTGCACGGTGTCGCCGGGCCGCGCAAGGGCCGGGACCGCCGCGATCCGGAAGACCCTCCTGTTCATGCGCCTTTCCCCGTGTTCCTTCGTTCCACGACACTCACCGCGCCAGCAGGTTCACCGCGTGGACCGTCCGCGTGCGCTCCTCGATCTCGGGCGGCAGGCTGCCCTTGAACCACGCCTTGGCACGATACGCGAATTCGCCGCCGACCGGAAGGAAGCGCAGCGGGGCGCCGCGAAGGGCGAGCGGGGGCCGCGCGGGCTGGGCGGTCGAATCCGGCACCTCGTGACAACCGGTGCACGACTTCGTCTCCCCGGGACGCGCGTAGATCCAGGTCTTCTGGTTGCCGATCACGCGCCGGTCGCTGTCGAGCACCTGGAGATGCACGAGGCGGTCGGCCGGGAGGACGACATGGAACGAACCGTCGGACGCGAGCGGCGCCGTCCCGAGCACGCGGGCCATCGTCCCGCCGTGGTTCTTCCAGACCGGATGCGGGCCGGTGTGCGTCTCGTGGCGGCCGACGACAGGCACGCCCTCGACAAGCCGCACCAGCCTCCCACGCTGCGCGACGTCCGGCTCCTGCGAGTCGAACACGCTGGCACACAGGAACCGGCCGGCATACGCCCCCTCCGGCACGGCCCCGGCGATCGCAGGCGGCGGCCGGCGCGCGATGACCGGACGGGGCTCGTAGTCCGCGGTGGCGGGATCGTTGTAGACGAGGTCGAGCCGCCCCGTGCGCGGGTCGAGCCGGTACAGCCCGAGGTCGACCTTCTTCCGGTCCGGAGTCTTCAGCGTGGTCGCGCACAGAACGGTTCCGTCGGCCAGCGGCAGCGGCGTCGTGTAGGCGCGCGTCGTGAAATCGGGACAGATGAGCCGCTCGTCATCACGCCGCGGCCCGACGACCGTGAGGCCGCCCTGCGTGGCCACGATGATGCGGCCGTCGGGCATCGGCTGCGGCTGGGTCATGCGGAGCACGCGGTGGGTCAGCGGCGCTTCCTGAACGTCGGCCGGATCCTTCGGCCCGTGATCCAGTTCGCGCCAGAAGGCGCGCCGTTCCGGGCCGTAGAGAACGACATCGCGCGTGCCGTCCGGGAACACGGCGTGCAGCGTCAGCTCCGTCTTGTTGCGGGAGTAGAAGACCTCGAGGCGGCTGAACACGATGCGGCCGTCCGCCAGCACCGCCGGCTCGCAGTCACGGCCGATGTTCGTGGCGATGGCGTGAAGGTTGGAGCCGTCGGCGTCCATCACGTGCAGCGCCGTGCACAGGTAGCCGTGGTATTCGTCGCGGATGCCGGAGCGGCTCGAGGCGCACACGATACGCCCGTCGGGCAGGAAGGCCGGACCGACATGATGGTACGGCCCGCGGGTGAGCTGACGGAGGCCGGACCCGTCGACGTTCACGACCCACACGTGCCACCAGAGGCTGTCGCGCTCGCGCCGCGAGAAGACCACCTGCTTCGCGTCCCACGACAGTTCCGGTTCCCCGATCCAGCCGTCGGCAAAGCGCGTCAGCGGCGTGACCGCGCCGTCCGGCCGCGGCGGGCACAGCACGAAGAGGTTGTCGCCGGGCCGGTAGACGGGCCCCTCGTCGGTGACCGCGTAGGTCTGCCGCCAGCGATCGGCCTGCTCGACGGTCTGCGGCGTGTTCGGCAGGTCGTTGTCGCCCTTCACGAACACCAGCGCATCGAAATCGGCGTCCGCGATGCATGCGCCGGAGGCGGTCGCCGACTCCGGCCGGGCGACCGGCGCGGAGGCGGGCGCGCCGGCGGGCTCCGGACCGGGACCGAGCTCCCGCAGCGCGTCGGTCGCCACCTGCCGCACGGTGAAGTACGGATGCGCCGCCGCCGTGCGCCGCAGGATCGCCAGGGCCGCGTCGTTCCCGATGTCGGCCAGCGCCTGCGCCGCCGCATGCCGCACCTCGAGCACCGAGCCCTCGTCGTCGAGAACCCGCGCGATCAGGTCCACAGGACGCTCCGCCTTCAGCAGGCCGAGCGCCCGCAGCAGGCCCTCGCGCCAGCGCGGGCACGGGTCGTTGAACTCCTCCTGCTTCCACACCGTGCTCCAGCCGTAGTCGCCTTCCGACTTCGCCGCCGCCAGCGCCGCGGCCAGCGGATCGCCCGCCGCCGGATCGCCGAGCCACGCCAGCGCCTTCGCCGCATTGAGGCGCACCCAGCCGTTGGTGTGGCCGACGAGCGCAAGCAGCCGCGGCAGGTCCGCGCGGTCGGCGCAGGCGCACGGCAGCCACGGCGAGGTCCGGCGCGCATCCCAGGCCGGCCACACCGCCGCAGGCTCCGGATTCGCCTCGCGGCGCGGCTGGCCGAGCCGCACGAAGGCCTGCTCCGCCGCCTCCTGCCGCAGGCCCGCCGCCTCCAGGAGATGCCTCGTCAGCCGGTGTCCCGCCTCCGGCTCGTAGAGCAGGAACGTGTCGTGGTCGCCGGGCAGATTCGCGAGGATCAGCGGCGCCAGTTCGCGCAGCCGCGCCCGGTCGCCCGGGTCGGTCAGCGGCAGGCGGCACAACGCGTGGGCGATCCAGTACGGCGTTTCCAGCATGCGGTCCTCGGACGGAAACGACGTCCGGTCGTCGGCGGGCACGTCGGGCGGGTTCTTCCCGTCCAGCCGCTTCGCATACCGCGCGTACGCCGTCAGCAGGGGCCCCACCGCGCGCCCATCGCCCAGGTCGCCGAGCGCCTCGGCGGCGCAGCGGGCCCACATCGGGTTCTCGAGCAGCCGCACCAGCCAGTCGCGGCCCGCGTCGCCTCCCAGCCGGCCGACGGCCCGGATGCCGGCACGGACCGTCGGACGCCAGGCCGGCGCTTCGAGGGGCGCCCCGCCCAGCGCGCCGCGCACCGCCTCCGACGCCCCGGCTCCACCCAGCGCACCCAGCGCGCGCAGTCCCCGCTCCCACGCCCAGGCCGCGGGACCGTCGCCCGCCCCGCCCCGGCGGCCGTTGATCTCGATCTCGCGCAAGGTCGCGGCGTACCTGGGGTTCTCCGCGCCGTGGCTCGTGATGCGGACGAACCGCGCCGGTCGCTCCGGGAAGTCCACCACGAGCCGCACCGGCGTGGCGCCCTGCCGGCGCACCGCACAGTCGAACGCGACACCGTCGAGGCTCGTGCCGATTTCGTATCCGGCCATGCACATGCCGGCGCCATACTGGTGGACGGTCACCTGCCGGACCCCGCAGGTCCCGCCGAGATCGACCTGGCACCATTGCGGCGGCGCCACCCCCTTCGTCTGCCAGTAGCCCGACCCGGCATCGCCATCCACGAGCACCCCCGGCGGCCCGCGGTAGGTGGTCGATGCCGACGCCTTCCACCCGCTTGCGGGCGCCGACGGCTCCGAAACCAGCGCCAGGACGTCCGCCGGCGGCCGGTCCGCGGGCGCCTGACGCCACCACGCCCTCCACGCCTCCGCCTGGCGGCCCCGCAGATCCTCCGCCGCCAGCGCATCGAACGGGAGGACCATCCCCGTGACGTTTTCGAGCGCCACGCGCGACGCCTGCCGCACCGTCCAGTCGGGATCGTCGAGCGCAGCCAGCAGCGGCTCCACCGACGCGCGGCCGCCGCACCAACCCAGCGAAAGCGCGGCCTGCCTCCGCACGTCCGGCGAGGCATCCGAGAGCCCCGCCTGGAGCGCCGCCTCCGCCGCGTACGCACGCAGGAAGCCCAGCGCCTCCGCCGCGCGCTGGCGGACGTGCGGCGCGGGATCGCCAAGCCGCCCCCCATGCTCCGCCACCTGCCGGTCGTACGGGTTCAACGCGTCCCCCGTCACCGCCGCGCCGGCCGCGAGCGCGAGGACCGCCGTCATCGCGGCGGCCGGCGACAGGCCACGGGGCGACCCAACGCTCATTCGTCACCGAGAATCAGGAGGTTCGTGACCTGTCTCGCCGCCGCATGGTCCTCCCACGACCACACGGTCCGGCCCGCCGCATCGACCTCGATCACGTGCGGACCCGTCCCGTGCGCGCCGTGGCCGAGCCAGTTGGCGACAACCATGCGGCCGCCCGGAAGCGGATCGAAGCCGGAGATCCAGTCGAGCCGCATCGGCTTCCGGCATGCCTCGCCGAGCCATGTCTTCACGACCGATCCGTCGCGGGCCAGTTCGACGACCGAGACGGCGCCGCCGGTCGAGGCCACCGTCGTGCCGTCCGCGCGACGGAGGGCCACGTAGCCCTTGCCGGGGAGCGGGGCGGACCAGACCTCGCGGTTCGCCTCGAGATCCCACTCGATGACGCGGTACGGGGCCCCGCCCGTGAACAGCACGTGGCCCTCGGGCGTGAAGCGGACCAGCCGGAGGAATGCCGGATCGACGCCGGTCGCACGCACGACGCGGCCGCCCCTCCGGTACCCCTCGCCGTCGCGCACCAGGAAATGGAACTCAACCGCATCGGCCGCTGCGGCGCCAAGCATGATCTCGTCGCGCGCAGGGACGTGGCGTGCGCTCTGGACGCCGGAAAACCCGTCGATCCGCCACCGGCACCGGCCGTCCCTCAGGTCGTGGATGCCGCAGCCGTTGCCGTGGCTCACCAGAAGACGCCCACCCTCGAGCCGTTGCAGATCACGCGAGCCGGCCGGGATGGCCACGCTCCACCCGTTCGACGGCGCCCGCGGGTCGACCAGCAGCAAACGGTTCGCGCCGTTGTCCACGCAGGCGAAACGGCACGCCGCCGCCGCGGCATCGCCCGCGCGGGCTTCCAATCCTTGGACGCCCAGCAACACCAGGCTTCCAAGGATTGGACGAACCGTCGCGGCGGCGCCTGCGGGGAACGGCCGGATCATGGCCCGCCCTCTACTGCGCGCCGCCGTGGCTGTCGCGGATCGCGCGGAACATCGCCAGCAGGTTCTCCGTCGGCGTCTGGGCCTGGACGTTGTGCACGGCGTCGAAGACGAAGCCGCCGCCCTCGCCGAAGATCTCGATGCGTTCGCGCACTTCGCGGTAGACCTGCTCCGGCGTGCCGAACGGGAGCGTCTCCTGCGTGTTCGCCCCGCCGCCCCAGAACGTCAGGTGCCCGCCGAACTCCCGCTTCAGCGTCCGCGCGTCCATGCCGACGGCGGAGCACTGGACGGGGTTCAGGATGTCGAAGCCGGCGTCGATGAACTCCGGGATCAGCGGCGCCACGCCGCCGCACGAATGGATGAACGTCTTCCACCGGCTCCGCGTGTGGATCAGCCGGTTCACGCGGACGTGGTACGGCTTGAAGAGATCGCGGTAGGTCTCCACCGGGATGAACGGCCCGCGCTGCGTGCCGAAGTCGGTGCCGGTGATGAAGACCGCCTGCACGCGGTCGCCGAGGAGCCCGATCAGCGTCTCGAGGTTCCGCAGCCCGACCTCGCACTGCCGCTCGAACACCGCGCGGACGTAGTCCCGGCGGATCTCGGTCGACACGTACCACTCCTCGATGTCCCGGATGCCCCGGGGGTGCTTCATCCACGGCGCGGGCACGAGGGCGATGTCCCCGAAGGCGACGCCCGGCATGGTCAGCACGATCGCGGCATCGGTCCCCTCGTGCAGCTCCCGGATCCGGCGCTCGTAGTAGGCCAGCGCCCGCGCGTCGAGCAGCCCGAACTCCTCGGTGTTGTCGGCGGGGTCGAGGCGGTCCTCGTCCACCGGCGGCTGCCGGATGATCGAGTCGAAGAAGAACGACGTCCGCGGCATCCGCCCGCTCGGCGGCGCGGACCGGTCGCCCTCGGGATGGATCAGCAGGTCGCCGTTCTCGTCCAGCGTCGTCTGGAAGTCCGCCGCGACGAGCACCTCGGTGCCGTCGAACATCGTGAACGGCTTCCAGTCCCGGTTCTCGAAGCCGAACATGGTGGTCCGCGGCGGCAGGCTGACGGTGTCGATCCCCAGCGCGTCGCGCAGTTCGGGATCGAGTTCGCCCAGCATCTGGTAGGGCTCGACGACCCTGACCCGCCAGTCCGGATCGCCCAGCACGGCCCGGCGGAGACGGGTCACCGCCGACACGTGCATCCCGGTCACCGCGGTGGCGCCGAAATCGACCGGAACGCGGTCGGGTTGGCGGTGGTTCAGGGCCGCGTCGATGCGCTCGCGATGGTTCACGCCCGTCTCCTCATCCGTCCCGTTTCTCGAGGATCCTGCAGGCCCGCCACGGCCACCCTCCGCGCGAGGTCCGGCGATACGCGCGGGGCGCCGGGGCGGCCGCGACCGGCCGCCGCGCGGCGGGCCGGACGTCCCCGCCGCGCGGCACGCCGGCGACGGCGGTCAGGCCTTGCCGAGCTTCTTCAGGTTCTCCAGGCACTTCGCGACGCTCTCGAGCGGCTTCTCGCCGCTCTCGTGCTCGACGATGTACCACTTCGTGCCGCCCGTGGACTCGCAGATCGCGAAGACCTCGTCCCACTTCACCTCGCCCTCGCCCACCGGGGCGCTCTTCGGGCCGCCGTGCTCCTTCAGGTGGATGGTCAGCGACCGGCCGGGGTACTTCTTCAGCATCGCGATCGGGTCGCCGCCGCCGCCGAGGCAGTTGCCGGTGTCGAGCTGCATGATGACGCCGGGGCCGGCGTTGGAGAAGATGACCTCCCACGGCGTGCTGCCGTCGTCGAACTTCCTGAAGTCGCCGCCATGCGCGTGGTAGCCGACGTACATCCGCTCGGACGCGACCTTCTCCGCCTGGGCGGTCAGGATCTTCGCCGTCTCCTTGCACGCCTCGATGCTCGCCAGCCGCTCCTTGGGCATGCCGGGGACGACGAGATAGGGGTTGCCCAGCGTGCGGTTGAACTCGACGGTGGCCTTGAGCTCGTTGTCCTGGATCGTCGTCCAGCCGGCGTGGGTTCCGCAGCACACGAGGCCGTTGTCGTCCATCAGCTTCTTGAGTTCCTCGGCCTTGCGGTTGTAGTAGCCGGCGTACTCGACGCCCTTGTAGCCCATCTTCGCGACGGCCTTCAGGACGCCGGGGAGGTCCTGGCCGCATTCGTTGCGGACGGAGTAGAGCTGCAGCCCGATGGGGATCTTCGCACCCGCCGCCCGCAGGCGCTCGGGGATTCCGAGGGCCGCCAGGGCGGCCAGGGCGGCGCTGTTCTTCAGCCAGTCACGACGCGACACGTGCATGATGCCTCCGCGTCCGCGGGTTCGTTGACGCGGACTTCGGGCCATCATAGCGCGCCGCGGGCCGGACGGGAAAGCACGAAGCACGGGCCCCGGCGGAGTCCAGGCGGCGCCCGGCACCGCACCCGCCGCCGGGCGTCGGACATTGGCTGTTGGGTTTTGGTTCTTGGAGGGGCGAGCTACTGCGAGCCCGCTCGCCGCGCCCATGACACCCTCTTCGGCCTCGCATAGCTCGGCCCTCCATCATTGGATGTTGGACGTTGGGTGTTGGTCGCTGGTTCTTGGAGGGGCGAGCTACTGCGAGCCCGCTCGCCGCGCCCATGACACCCTCTTCGGCCTCGCATAGCTCGGCCCTCCATCATTGGATGTTGGACGTTGGCTGTTGGTCGCTGGTTCTTGGAGGGGCGAGCTACCGCGAGCCCGCTCGCTGCGTCCATGACACCCTCTTCGGCCTCGCATAGCTCGGCCCTCCATCATTGGGTGTTGGTTGTTGGTCGCTGGTTCCTGGAGGGGCGAGTTACTGCGAGCCCGCTCGCCGTGTCCATGACACCCTCTTCGGCCTCGCATAGCTCGGCCCTCCATCATTGGATGTTGGACGTTGGGTGTTGGTCGCTGGTTCTTGGAGGGGCGAGCTACTGCGAGCCCGAACGCTGCGTCCATGACACCCTCTTCGGCCTCGCATAGCTCGGCCCTCCATCATTGGGTGTTGGCTGTTGGTCGCTGTTTCTTGGAGGGGCGAGTTACTGCGAGCCCGCTCGCCGTGTCCATGACACCCTCTTCGGCCTCGCATAGCTCGGCCCTCCATCATTGGATGTTGGACGTTGGGTGTTGGTCGCTGGTTCTTGGAGGGGCGAG
>Ga0194127_10003602_pt1 | contig 19670 bp, 22 predicted proteins | sample TA2KigC100mmetaG_FD_148624 | JGI IMG/M metagenome (GOLD analysis project Ga0194127, IMG submission 148624) | Freshwater microbial communities from Lake Tanganyika, Tanzania - TA2015036 Kigoma Deep Cast 100m | ecosystem: Environmental > Aquatic > Freshwater > Lake | place: Tanzania: Lake...
GCCAGCATCCTCGCGCGCACGGCGGGATTGCTCGAGCTGGACGTCGACCCTGCCGGCCTCGAGGAGATCGCCCGCCGCAGCCGCGGGACGCCGCGCGTGGCCAACCGGCTCCTGCGCCGCCTGCGCGACTTCGCCCAGGTCGAGGGCAGCGGGCGCGTCACCCGCGAGCTGGCGGACTTCGGGCTCGAGCGGCTGAGCGTCGACAGCGCCGGCCTGGACGCCATGGACCGCCGCATCCTGGAGACCCTCATCCGCCACCACGGCGGCGGGCCCGTGGGCGCGACGACCCTCGCCCTCGCGGTCGCCGAGGAGCCGGAGACCCTCGAGGACGTCTACGAGCCCTACCTCATCCAGCAGGGCTTCCTGCGGCGCACGCGGCGCGGCCGCGTGGCGGCCCGCCGGGCCTACGAGCACCTCGGGCTCACGCCGCCGACCGAGGATCCCTCGCTCTTCGAGGAGCCGGCCTGAGGCCTGCCGTGCCCGAGCACCTGAGCGACTACGACTACCCGCTCCCGCCGGAGCGCATCGCCCAGCGCCCCCTGGCGGATCGCGCGGCCTGCCGCCTCCTTCAGCTCGACCTCTCCAGCGGCGCGCTCGCGGACCGCCGCTTCCGCGATCTGCCGGCCCTGCTCGCGCCGGGCGATCTGCTCGTCGTCAACGACACGCGCGTGCTGCCGGCGCGCCTGCGCGGCGAACGCGAGCGCGGCGGGGCCGGTCCGGTCGAACTGCTGCTGCACTCGCCGGGCGCGGACGGCCGCTGGCTCGGCCTGCTGCGCCCGGCCCGCCGCTTCCGCCCCGGCGACGTCTTCCGGGCGGCGGCCGGCCGCGTGCGCATCGCCGTCGAGGAGGCGGGCGGGGCGCCGGGCGGCGAGGGGAGCCGCTGGCTGCGCCTCCTCGCACCGGCCGACTGGCCGGCGGCGATGGCTCTCGCGGGCGAGCTGCCGCTGCCGCCCTACATCGCCCGCCCGGCCGACGCCCGCGACGCCGAGGACTACCAGACCCGCTTCGCCCGCGTGGATGGCGCCGTCGCCGCGCCCACGGCCGGCCTCCACTTCGACGAGGCGCTGCTCGCGGCCCTCGCCGCGCGGGGCGTCGCCCGCGCCGCCCTCACGCTGCACGTGGGCATCGGCACCTTCCAGCCCGTGCGCGCGGAGGACCCGGCCCGCCACGCGATGCACGGCGAGCGCTACGCACTGCCGGCGGCGACGCGCCGCGCCGTGGACGCGACGCGTGCCGCGGGCGGCCGCGTGATCGCCGTCGGCACCACCGTGGCGCGCGCGCTGGAAACGCCGACCGCGGCCGCGTGGGCGGGCGCCGGCGAGCTCGCCGGCGAGACCCGGCTCTTCATCCGGCCGCCCTACGCCTGCCAGCGCCTGGACGGCCTCGTCACCAACTTCCACCTGCCGCGCTCGACCCTGCTGATGCTCGTCGCGGCGCTGGCCGGTCGCGAGCGCATCCTCGCCGCCTATGCGCACGCCTTGCGCGCCGGCTACCGCTTTTTCTCCTATGGCGATGCGATGCTCCTCCTGCCGCCGCCAGCGGCAGCCGGATCGGCGGCCGGGGAGACGCGCGCATGAAGCCCCTCTTCACCCTCGAGGCGGTCGATCCCGAGACCGGCGCCCGCGCCGGGCGCCTCGCGACCGACCACGGGGAGATCCTGACGCCCGTCTTCATGCCCGTCGGCACGCAGGGGGTCGTCAAGGCCCTGACGGCCGAGCAGCTCGAGGCGCTCGGCGCGCGGATCGTCCTCGCCAACACCTACCACCTGTACCTGCGGCCCGGCGCCGCGCGCGTGGCGGCCGCCGGCGGTCTGCACGCCCTCGCCGCCTGGCCGCACGCCCTGCTCAGCGACAGCGGCGGTTACCAGTTCTACTCGCTGCGCGCGCTGAACGCGGTGCGGGAGGAGGGCGTCGGCTTCCGTTCGCATCTCGACGGTTCGCGGCACTTCCTCGGGCCCGAGGACGTGATCGACGTCCAGGCCGCGCTCGGCGCCGACATCGTGATGCCCCTGGACGAGTGCCTGCCCTATCCGAGCGAGCGCGCCCCGGCGGCCGTCGCCCTGGCGCGCACGGCGCGCTGGGCGCGCCGCTGCCGGGACCACCGGGGCCCCGTCTTCAGCGCGCACGGGCACCGGCAGTTCCTCTTCGGCATCGTGCAGGGCGCGAGCTACGCGGATCTGCGCCGGGAGTCGCTGGCGGCGACCTGCGCGCTCGACCTGCCCGGCTACGCGATCGGCGGCCTCGCGGTGGGGGAGCCCAAGTCGCAGCTCTTCGAGCTCACCGGTCTCTGCGCCAGCTTGCTCCCGCCCGACCGGCCGCGCTACCTGATGGGGGTGGGCTTCCCCGAGGACCTCCTGCGCGCCGTCGCCCTCGGGGTCGACATGTTCGACTGCGTGATGCCCACCCGCAACGCCCGCAAGGGGACGCTCTTCACGCGGGCGGGTCGGCTCGTCGTCAAGAACGCGAGCTGCGCCGACGACCAGGCGCCGCCCGATTCCGCTTGCGGCTGTCCCTGCTGTCGTCGTCACAGCCGCGCCTACCTGCGCCACCTCTTCCAGGCCGGCGAGACGACGGCGATGACGCTTGCGACCCTCCACAATCTGTACTTCTATTTGGACTTGATGCGCTCGGCGCGCGCCGCCATTCTGGAGGGGCGCTACGGCGCCTTCCTGCGCGAGTTCTTCGCCGACTACGCGATGGCCACGGATTAGGCCCGCGTCGAGCCAAAGGAGTCCCGATGCCTCTCTTCCTGCAGGCCCAGCAGGCCCCCGCCTGGAGCCCCATCCTCCTGATGGTGGGCATGTTCGCCATCCTCTACTTCTTCATGATCCGCCCGCAGCAGAAGCGCGCCAAGGAGCACCAGGCGATGCTGAAGACCCTCGCCAAGGGCGATCAGGTCCTCACCTCGGGCGGCATTTTCGGCAGCGTCGTCGGGGTCAAGGACGACCGCGTCGTCCTGCGCGTGGACGAGAACTGCAAGCTCGAGGTCGCGATCGGCAACATCACGGCCAAGCTGGGCAAGTAGATGGGTCTGAGCCTCAAGTACATCGGCTGCGACGTGCTGCGCACACGCGGGGAGAAGGTCACCGCCTTCGGCGAGGCGCTCGCGCGCCACCTGCCGCGGATGATCGACATCCTCCATGCCGAGGGCGGTGTGGGCCTCGCGGCGCCGCAGGTCGGGCTCTCCCAGCATTTCTTCATCGTCATCGTCAATGTCGACGACGAGGCGCGCGAGGAGGACGAGATCGTCCTCATGGCCAATGCGGAGATCCGCGAGGCCTCGAAGGAGCAGGTGGTGATCGAAGAGGGCTGCCTGTCGATCCCCGGTCTGCGCGCCGACGTGAAGCGGCCCGAGCGCATTCGGATCGCCTTCCAGGACATCCGGGGCGAGCGCGGCGAGCTGGAAACGGGCGGCCTGCTCGCCCGCATCATCCAGCACGAACTGGACCACTGCGAGGGCGTGCTCTTCATCGATCGCCTGAGTCCGGCCCGGCGCGCCGTGCTCAAGCGGCGCCTCGGCGACATCGAGCGCGACTACGCGCCCCGCAACTGAGCGCCGCGGCCGCCAGAGGTGAGCCCATGACCGCGGATGCTCGCCTGCGCGTCGCCTTTCTCGGGAGTCCGGCGCTGGCCGTGCCGAGCCTCGAGGCGCTGGCCGGCGCTCCCGACATCGCCCTCGCGCAGGTCGTCACCCTCGGCGATCGCCGCCGCGGCCGCCGCGGCGCGCCGGTGCCGACCCCCGTCGGCGCCGCCGCCCTCGCGCTCGAGCTGCCGCTGCGCCGCTGGGAGCCTGGCGAAGCGGCGGCCGTCACCGCCGAGCTGGCCGCGCTGCGGCTCGACGCCATCGTCGTCATCGCCTTCGCGCGCCTGCTCAGTCCCGCGCTGCTCGCCGTGCCGCGTCTGGGTTGTCTGAACCTGCACGCTTCGCTGCTGCCCTGGGGGCGCGGCGCGAGCCCGATCCCGCAGGCCATCCTCGACGGGCTCAGCGAGACCGGGTGGTCGGCGATGCTGATGGACGCGGGCCTGGACACGGGGCCGGTGCTGGCGAGGCGACCGCTCGCGGTGGCGCCGCGCTGGACGGCCGGCGAGCTGAGCGCGGCCCTCGCCGCCGTCGCGCCGGACTTCTTGCTCGCCACCCTGCGCGCCTGGCGCGCGGGCGCTCTGCTCGCCGAGGCCCAGCCAGCAAGCGGTGCGACGCTGACGCGCAAGCTGCCCGCCGAGGCCGGCGCCATCGACTGGCGCGAGCCCGCCCAGCGGCTGGATCGCCGCCTGCGCGCCCTCAGTCCCGAGCCCGGCTGCTGGTGCCGGCGAGGCGGCGAACGCCTGGGGCTGATCGCCGCCGAAGCGGCGCCCGGCCGCGCGGGCGCCGCGCCCGGAGAGGTGATCGCCCTCCGGCCGCGACTCCTCGTCGCCTGCGGCGAGGGCGCGCTCGCGCTCGACGCGCTGCAGCCGCCGGGCCGGCGGCTCATGCCGGCTGCCGCCTACCTGAACGGCCGCCCGCTCGCGCTCGGCGAGCGCCTGGAGAACGGATGAGGATCGCGCCCGCCCGCCTGGCCGCGCTGCGCTGCCTCGCCGCGCTGGACGCGCAGAGCGCGCCCGCCGCCGAGGGCGAGTCCGAAGCCGCCGATTGGGACAGCCTGCAGGAGCGCTGGCTCGGCGACCCTCTGCTCGCCGATCCGCGCGACCGCCGCCTCTTCAGCCAGCTCACCGCGGGCGTGCTCCGCCAGCGGGGGCGTCTGGACGCCCGCCTGCGCCGCCTGACGGGGCGCAGGCAACTGGATCCGCCGCTGCGGGAAGCGCTGCGCCTGGCGCTCTATCAGCTCGAAACGCTGGACCGCCTGCCCGCCCACGCCGTGATCGGCGAGAGCGTGGAGTGGGTGAAGCGCGCCGCGGGGCCGCGGCTCGCGGGCTGGGCCAACGCCCAGCTGCGCAAGTGGCAGCGCGAAGGCGTGCCGGGGGCGGATCCCGCCCCGGCGGACTACCTCGCGCACGCCGAGGCCGTGCTCTCGCTTCCCCGCTGGCTCGCCGAGCGCTGGCGCGCCGAGTTCGGCGTCGAGCGCGCGCTCCGCCTGATGGCCGCGCTGAACCGCCCCCCTGCGCACTGCTTCCGCTGGAATGCGCTGCGGCCTGGGCAGACGGATCTGCTCGCCGCGCTGCGGGCGGCCGGCGGCGCGCCCGAGCCGATCGCCGGCCTGCCGCTCGCCTTTCGCTGGCGCGGGGCCTGGCCGGAGGACTTGGCAGCGGCGCTGGGGCGGGGAGACCTCAGCGTGCAGGACGCCAGCTCCCAGCGCATTGCCGCGCTGCTGGACGGAGGCGCGCCCGGCGACTGGGCGGATCTCTGCGCCGCACCCGGCGGCAAGTGCTGCCACCTCGCCGAGCGCGGGGGCGACGCGCGGCCGCTGCTGGCCGTGGATCGCGATCCGCGGCGCCTGGAGAAAGTGGTTGCCAATGCCCGGCGGCTGGGCTTAAGAGGGCTGCAGGTCGAGTGCGGGGATCTGCGCGCGCTAGCGCCGCGGCCAGTGGACGGGGTTCTGCTCGACGCGCCCTGCAGCGCGCTGGGCACGCTGGCCAGCAATCCGGATGCGCGCTGGCGACTGCGGCCGGCCGACATCGCGCGCCTGGCGATGCGTCAGCGGGAGTTGCTGGCGGCGGCGGCGCGCTGGCCGCGCCCCGGGGGCCGGCTCCTGTACGCCGTCTGCACCTTCACGCCCGAGGAGACGAGCGCGCAGCGGGACTGGTTCCTCGGCGCGCACGCGGAGTTCGCGCTGGAGCCTTTCACGGCGGCGGAGTTGCCCGACGCCCTGCGCACGCCGCTGGGGGAGTATCTCTCGCTGCCCGACCTCGAGCCGGGCACCGCCATGTACGCGTTCCGCTGCCGCCGGCGCCCGCGCGCCGGGGCCGAGCGGGAGGCCGCGGCGAAGGAGGAGGCATGAGCGGCGCGGAGCGACCCCTGCAGCGCGCATTGCGCATCGCCCGGGTGGTGGGGGCGATGCTCGCCATCACCCTGCTCGGCGTTTGGGTCGCCAACCGCTGGCTGCTGCCCCGGCAGGTCGGCGTCGACGAGGCCTTTCCGATGCCCGTCCTCGAAGGCAGCTCGAAGGAGGAGGTCTACAGCCTCTGCGCGCGCAAGGGGCTCGTCCTCAGCGAGCGGCCGCCCGAGTTCGACGCCTCGCTGCCGGCCGGCTACCTGCTGCGCCAGCACCCGGCGGCGGGCACGCAGATCAAGGCCGGCCGCCGCGTGACGGCGGTCTTCTCGGCCGGGCCGCGGATGGTCGCCGTCCCCGATCTGCGCGGGCAGAGCGAGCGGCAGGCCCGCCTCAGCCTCGAGGACCTCGGCCTCCTGCCGGGGGACATCCTGCGCAGTCCCGGCGACCAGCCGGCCGGCGGCATCCTCAGCACGCGGCCGGGGCCGGGCGCGCGCGTCACCCTGGGGGCCCGTGTCGATCTGCTGCTCAGCGACGGCGATGGGAGCCGCGGTTTCCTGATGCCCGATCTCACGCGCAAGCCCCTGGACACCGCCCTCGCCCTGCTCGCCGATGCCGGGCTCGGCAAGCCGCAGATCCGCTATCGCAGCGCGCCCGGACGCGGCGCGGGCAGCATCCTCGCCCAGACGCCTGCCGCGGGGACACGCCTGGAGAAGGGGGACGCGATTGAGCTGGTGGTCGCATCTCGATCGGACTAGGGTCGGCGTTGCGCCCTCCCTGCTCGGCGGCGACCTCGCCCGACTGGCCGAGGAGGTGGCTGCCGTCGAGGCGGCTGGTGCGGACGTCCTGCACCTGGACGTGATGGACGGGCACTTCGTGCCCAACCTCACCTTCGGCGCGCCGGTCTGCGCCGCGATCGGCCGCGTGGCGCAGCTGCCCCTCGACTGCCACCTGATGATCGAGCGCCCCCTGGAGAGTCTCGGCGACTACCTCGCCGCCGGCTGCCGGGGCCTGACCCTGCACCTGGAAGCCCTGAGCGACCCGGGCGCTGCCCTCGCCACCCTGCGCCGGGCCGGCGTCCTCGCCGGGCTCTCCCTGCGACCGGGGACGCCGCTGCCGCCGCCCGGGCCCCTCTGGGCGGGCCTGGACCTGCTGCTCGTGATGAGCGTCGAGCCCGGCTTCTGCGGGCAGAGCTTCCAGCCCGCGGCCCTGGACAAGGTCCGGGCGGCCGCCGCGCTGCGCCGGCGCGAGGGCCTGGACTTCGCGATCGAGGTCGATGGGGGCATCGGCCCCGCCCAGGCCGGCCCCCTGCGCGCCGCCGGCGCCGACCTGCTGGTGGCGGCCAGCGCCGTCATGGGCCGGCCCGACCGCCGGGCGGCCATCGCGGCCCTCCGGGACGCGGCCGCCGCAGCCGTGAAATAGGGCTGCCGCTGCCCGCTTTTTGCCCGACCCAGGGGCTTGTCAGCCCAGATAAGCTCTGGTATATTGCCGACTTCGTGCGCCTCGGCCCGGCCTGGCCCAGGCTCTTCCGGAGGCGGCCGTGTTCCAGAACCTCAGCGAGCGCTTGGACTCCGTCATCGCCAAGCTGAGGGGCAAGGGCAAGCTGCGCGAGGAGGACGTCCAGGAGGCCCTGCGCGAGGTGCGCCGGGCCCTGCTCGAGGCCGACGTGCACTTCGGCGTCACGCGGGACTTCGTGGCGCGCGTGCGCGAGGCCGCCGTCGGCCAGGAGGCCGCGGGCGGCCTGACGAGCGCCCAGCAGGTGGTGGGCATCGTCCACGCCGAGCTGGTGCGCCTGCTCGGCGAGCGGCACCGCGACCTCGCGCTGCGCACGAGCCCGGTGGCGACGATCATGCTCGTCGGCCTGCAGGGCGCGGGCAAGACGAGCTTCGCCGCCAAGCTGGGCGGCCAGTTGCGCCGGCAGGGCCGGCGCCCGCTGCTGGCGGGCGTGGACATCTACCGGCCGGCGGCGATGGAGCAGCTCGCGGTGCTGGGGCGGCAGATCGACCTGCCCGTGCATCTGGACCGCGAGCGGCGGGACGTGGTCGCGATCGCGCGGGCCGGCCGCGCGGCGGCGCGTGAGCGCCTCTGCGATACGATGATCCTCGACACGGCGGGTCGCCTGCACGTGGACGAGGCGCTGATGGAGGAACTCGCGGCGCTGAACGCGGCGCTCGCGCCCGACGAGATCCTCTTGGTGCTGGATGCGATGGCGGGCCAGGAGGCGGTGCGCGTCGCCGAGGCCTTCCAGGCCCGGCTGGCGCTGACCGGCGTGCTCCTGAGCAAGCTCGACGGCGATGCCCGCGGGGGCGCCGCCCTCTCGGTGCGCGCCGTCACGGGGCTGCCGATCAAGTACGCCGGCGTCGGCGAGACGGTGAAGGACATCGAGCCCTTCCACCCGGATCGCCTGGCCGGTCGCATCCTCGGCATGGGCGACGTGCTCTCGCTGGTGGAGAAGGTCCAGGCCGAGCACGATCAGGTCGAGGCGGAACGGCTCGAGCAGAAGCTGCGCAGGGAGGGCCTCGATCTCGAGGATCTGCTCGGCCAGCTCGAGAGGCTGCAGAAGCTGGGGCCGATGAACAAGCTCCTGGGGATGCTGCCCGGCATGGGCAAGCTGCAGGCCCAGGGGATGAACGTGGATGAGCGCGAGCTCCTGCGCCTGCGCGCGATCATCCAGTCGATGACCCGGCAGGAGCGCCGCCGGCCGGAGCTCATCGACGGCAGCCGGCGCCGCCGCATCGCGCGGGGCAGCGGCACGACGGTGCAGGAGATCAACCAGCTGCTCAAGCAGCATGGGGAGATGCGCAGGCTGCTGAAGACCATCGGCCGCCTGAAGGGGAAGGGGCGCGTCCCGGGCGCGGTCCGCGGCGGCCTCGGCAACTGAAACGGAGGTTTCCTGTTGGCAACGATGATTCGCATGACCCGCATGGGCTCGATGAAGCGACCCTTCTACCGCCTGGTCGTCGTGGACTCGCGCGACCGGCGCGATGGGCGCTACATCGAGAACCTGGGCTTCTATGACCCCATGCCGGCGGCGATGCAGCTCCAGCTGAACGAGGAGCGCATCCTCCACTGGCTCGGCCAGGGCGCGCAGCCCTCGGGCACCGCCGAGAGCCTGATGCGCCGCCAGGGCATCCTGGAGAAGTTCCGGCTGCTGCGCATGGGCGTCAGCGCCGAGGAGCTGCCGGGCAAGCTCGCCGAGTGGAAGGCGAAGCAGCCCCGCCGCGGCGCCGCCACCCCGAGCTACGCCGAGAAGAAGGCCCAGAAGAAGAGCGCGAGCAAGACGGCGGGCGAGAGCGCCGGCGAGGCGACGGAGGCCTAGCGGATGCCTGAGGTCGAGCGGCTTCTGCGCTACGTGGCGGACTCGCTCGTGGAGGCGCCCGAGCGCGTGCGCATCGAGAAGGAGGCCCAGGGCGACGAGGACGTCTACACGCTGCTCCTGGCGCCGGACGACCTGGGCCGGCTGATCGGCCGCCACGGCAAGACGGCGGAGGCCCTGCGGACCCTGCTCACGGCCGCCGGCCGTCGCGGCGACCGCAAGGTGAGCCTGCGCATCCGTGAGCAGGAGTGAGGCGGGCGGCGAGACCCGCATCGTGCTCGGGCGCGTGCTGCGCCCGGTCGGGATCAAGGGCGAGCTGAAGCTGCTGCCCTCGCCCGACTTCTGGCCGGAGGCGTTGGCCTCGCGCCGCTTGCGTCTGGCCGGGGCGGCGAGCGAGCGGCCGGTGAGCGTGATCCAGACCCGGCCGGCGGGCGATTGCCTGGTCCTCCGCCTGGCCGAGCTCGGCGATCGCGAAGGAGCGGAGGCCCAGCGCGACGCGGAGCTGGTCCTGGCTGGCGAGCTGGACGTGGCGGCCCCGGAAACGCCGCGCGCCTGGCAGCTCCTGGGCATGCAGGTGGCCCTGGCGGCGGACGGGACGGCGCTGGGCAGCGTGGTGGGCTTGGCGCCGCTGCCGGGTCAGGCCCTGCTGCAGGTGAAGGGCGAGACGAAGGTGTACGAGATCCCCTTCGTCCCGCCCATCCTCTGCGGCATCGACTGGGCGGCGCGACGGATCACGATCGATCCGCCGGCGGGCCTCTTGGAGCTGTGAGGGCGAGGCGTGGTCATCAACGTGGTCAGCCTCTTTCCCGACTTCCTGCGCGAGGCGCTGCGGGTCGGGATCCTCGAGCGCGCCGAGGCGCGGGGGGTGGTCAGCTATCGCTTCGCCAGTCCGCGCGACTTCGCGGTGGACCGGCACGGGACGGTGGACGACTACCCCTACGGCGGCGGCGCGGGGATGATCTTGATGGCGCCGCCGCTGGTGGAAGCGGTGGAGTCGCTCGCGCGACAGAGTGACCACCCGGGGCACCCGGTGATCCTCCTGTCGCCGCGCGGCAGGCGCTTCGATCAGGCGACCGCGCGCCGCCTGAGCCGGGAGCAGGAGTTCACCCTGATCTGTGGGCGTTACAAGGACGTCGACGAGAGGGTGCGCGACTTGGTGGTCAGCGAGGAGATCTCCCTGGGGGACTTCGTGCTGACCGGGGGGGAGCCGGCGGCGATCTGCGTGATCGACGCAGTGCTCAGGCTCCTGCCCGACGTGATGAGCGACCTCGAGTCGGCGGAGGCCGACTCCTTCGGGGCGGACAAGGGCGGCCTGCTGGACTGGCCCCACTACACGCGCCCGGAGCGCTATCGCGACCTGGCGGTGCCCGCCGTCCTGAAGAGCGGGAACCATGCGAAGATCGAGAGCTGGCGCCGGGGAGAGTCCCTGCGCCTCACCCGGAAGCACCGTCCCGATCTCCTCGCCCGGCAGGGCGGCGGGGAGCGCGAGGCGGATCAGTAGGGCTCGGCCGGCGGCGCCGGCGGGGGCGGCACAGGAGAGGCCATGAACATCGTCGACGCGGTCAGGAACCAGCAGTTGAAGGACGGGATCCCCGACTTCAATGTGGGCGACACGGTGAAATTCCGGGTCAAGGTGATCGAGGGCAACAAGGAGCGCTTCCAGCCCTTCCAGGGCACGGTGATCCAGCGCCGCGGCAGCGGCGTCGAGGCCACCTTCACGGTGCGCAAGATCTCCGGCAACATCGGCGTGGAGCGCGTCTTCCCGCTGCACAGTCCGAACATCAGCGACCTCGAGGTCGTTCGCCGCGGCAAGGTCCGGCGCGCGAAGCTCTACTACCTGCGCGGACTCAGCGGCAAGAAGGCCCGCATCTCGAGCCGTCGCGAGGCCCCACCTCAGGAGACCGAGAAGAAGGACTGACGGCGTCGACATGTCCAGCAGCGCTGCCAAGGGCCGGATCCCCAGCGGGGCGCCGGCCCTTGCGGCTGAGGCGTTGCTCGCCGCGCCGGCCGTCTTCCTCGCCGCCCCGCTGGCCACCCAGGCGGCCGCCCTCGCCGGTCTCGCGCCCGCGGCGCGAGAGCCCTGGCTCCTGCTCCTCGCTGCGGATCCCCGCCAGGGGGCGCGCGCACTGGCATCCCGCTTGCGCCGGGAAGAGGCGAAGCTGGCGGCGCGCGAGCGGCGCTGGCAGGCACTGGCTGCCTTCGATCGCGAAGCGGCCGCGGGCAGCCGGCTCGCCGGCGTCGACGAGGTCGGCCGCGGTCCCCTGGCCGGTCCCGTCACCGCCGCCGCGCTCATCCTGCCCCCGGATTACCATGCCCCGGGTCTGGACGACTCCAAGCGTCTGAGCCCGGCCGCCCGCGAGCGCTGGTCCGAGCGCCTGCGCGCCGACGCCGTCGCCTGGGCCATTGCCGACGAGCCGGCCGAGCGGATCGACGCCCGCGGCATCCGCGCGGCCGTCTTCGCGGCGATGGCCCGCGCGCTGCGCGCGCTCTCCCCGCGCGCCGAGCGCGTGCTCATCGACGGCCGCGAGCTGCCGCCGGGCGCACGCATCAGCCGCGCGATCGTGGACGGCGACGCGAAGAGCCTCGCCGTCGCCGGCGCCTCGGTGCTCGCGAAGGTGCACCGGGACGCGCTGATGCGGGAGGCGGATCGCGAGTGGCCCGGCTACGGCTTCGCCGAGCACAAGGGCTACGGCAGCCCCGCGCACATCGCTGCCCTCCTGGAGCTGGGGCCCTGCCCCCTGCACCGCCGGAGTTTCTGTGGACGCTGGCTGCCTGCCGCGGCGGGCGCTGGGCGATCTCGGTGAGGAGATCGCCGAGCGCTTCCTCGCGCTCAAGGGCCTGACCATCCTCGCGCGCAAGCTGCGCATCGCTCAGAAAGAGATTGACCTGCTCGCGCGCGACGGCGACTGTCTCGTCTTCGTGGAGGTGCGCCTGCGCCGCGGCGATCGCTACGGCACGGCCCTCGCCAGCCTCGGACCGCGCAAGCAGCAGCACCTGCGCGCCGCGCTGCGCGAGGCGGTGCTGCGCCGGGGCTGGCGGGGCGCCTACCGGCTCGACCTCATCACCCTGGATCTGGACCGCGCGCGCGAGCGCCTGCTGCTCGAGCACTATCGCGGCCTCTAGACCGACACCGGCGACGGCGGATGGCACAGGTCCTCGCGACAGTCCTCGCCTGCCTGAGCAGCCTGCTGCTCGGGCGCCTGGCCATCGCGGCCGCACCGCGCCTGCGCTTCCTCGATCCGCCGGGCGCCCGCAAGCTGCAGGCGCGGCCGGTGCCCGTGCTCGGCGGCGCCGCGATCTTCCTCGGGCTCTTGCTGGGGGTGGCGCCCGGGCTGGCGGGGCCCGAGCGCTTCCTGCTCGGGCGCTGGCTGACGGCCGGCGCCTGGCTGCTCGCCTTGGGCATGGTCGACGACCGCCGCGGCCTCGGGCCCTTGGCCCGCCTGGTCGGGCAGCTACTCGCGGCCTTGCTCTTCCTGCCGGAACTGAGCGCCTGGCTGGGGCCGGATTGGGTCTGGCCGGCGCGCGCGATCGGCCTGCTCTGGCTGCTCGGGCTGATCAACGCCTTCAATTTCCTGGACAACATGGACGGCGCCGCGGCGAGCACGGCCTTCTGGACGGCGCTCGCGCTCGGCCTCAGCCTCGCCACGGCGGGTGGCGCCGCGCTCGCCGACGGACTCTGGCCGCTGGCGGGCGCGCTGCTCGGCTTCCTTTGGTGGAATCGGCCGCCGGCGCGCCTCTACATGGGCGACGCCGGCGCGACCTGCCTCGGCTTCAGCCTGGGGCTCTTCGCGCTGCTCGCCGTGGGCCGCGCGTCGCTGTCGCCCTGGCTGGCGCCGCTCTTCCTGGCGGTGCCGCTCTACGACACGGCGAGCGTGTGCTGGATCCGCTGGCGAGAGGGGCGGCCGCTCTGGGTTGGGGACCGCCGGCACGCAACGCACCGTCTGCTCGCGCGGGGCGCCGGCATCGGCCGCACCCTGGCGACCATCAATGTCTGGACGCTAGCAGCGGCGGCCCTGGCGCTCGGCTGGGGCGAACGCGGCGCCGCTTGGCTGCCATTGGGGGCAGCCCTGGCCCTGGCCCTGGGCGTCTTCGGCTGGGAGCGCAACTGGGAGCGCCGGCGCGCGGCCGCCGGCGAGCCGCCGCGGCGCGGCTAGTAGAGGTCCTCCTCGTCGCCGATCTCGTCCTCGAGGAACTCGTCGAAGTCCTCCTCGATCTCCTCGATGTCCTCCGACTGCTCCCAGGTCTCGTCCTCGTCGACTTCGATGCGGCCCTCACCGAGGCAGAAGGGGCATTCGTCGTCCTCCAGGATCCCCGTGCCGCCGCACTCGTCGCAGGTCACCGGCTTCTTGTTGCTCATCGCTCATCGAACCCTGGCTGAGGTCCGCGGGGTCCCCGAGGGCGGGGGCGCATCCGACCGGAATGCGCTGAGGATGTTAGTCCGGGTCATCGGGCTGTCAAGGGAAAGCGTGAAGGCGGTGGACAGTGGGCCCGGCGGCTGTCGCCCGCCCGCTGCAGGAGCGGCGGGGGAGCCCCGGCGCGCGGCGCGCGCCCGGGCGGCCTCGGGCTTGCTCCTTCCGCTTGACCGCGTGGAGCGGGAGGAGGTCCAGCTCGCCCGCGGCCTGCCGGCGCTCAGCCTCGTCGGTCTGGCGGGCGCGGCCACGCGCGAGAGCCGGGAACGCGTCTGCGGCGCTCTGCGGGAGAGCGGCTTCGAGCTGCCGGCCGGCCGCGTGACCGTCAACCTTGCCCCCGCCGAAGAGCCCAAGGAGGGCAGCGCCTTCGACCTGCCGATGGCCCTCGGCCTGCTCGAAGTGAGCGGCCAGCTCCGGCCGCGCCGCGGCCGCGACTGGTGGTTCCTCGGCGAGCTGGGACTGGACGGCCGCCTGCTCCCCTTGCGCGGCGCCTTGCCCCTCGGCCTGGCCGCGCTCGGCGGCGGCGCCGCCGGTCTGGTGCTGCCCATGGGCAACCTGGCGGAGGCTGCCTATCTGGAGGGATTGCCGCTGCTGCCGCTGGGCAGTCTGCGCGAGGCCGTCGACTGGCTCGAGGGGCGGGCGGCCGGCGGCGTGCGGCCGGCGCCGCCGCTCGCCGGGCGCACCGCGCCGCTGGCGCCGCTGCTGCTGCCCGGCGGATCCGCGCTCCGGCGCGCGCTCGCAGCCGCGGCGGTGGGCGGCCACAACCTGCTGCTGCTCGGCGCGCCCGGCAACGGCAAGTCGACGCTCGCGCGGAGCCTGGCCGCGCTGCTGCCGCCCCTGGATCGCCGCGAACGCCGGGAGGTGATGGCCCTGCGCTCGGCCGCGGGCCTCGCCGTGGATGGCTCGCGCTGCCGTCCCTTCCGGGCGCCGCACCACAGCCTCAGCCTGGCCGGCCTCCTGGGCCGCCAGGGCGCGGGGGCGAGGCCGGGCGAACTGAGCCTGGCGCACCGGGGCCTGCTCTTCCTCGACGAGCTGCCCGAGTACCACCGCGACGTCCTCGAGGCGCTGCGCGAGCCGCTGGAGGAGGGGAGCCTCGTCGTCAGCCGGGGCGCGGGCAGCCTGCGCTGGCCGGCTCGCTTCCAGCTGGTCGCGGCGATGAACCCCTGTCCCTGCGGCCAGAGCCTGCGGGGCCGCGAGCACTGCCGCTGCACGCCGGGCCAGGTGCAGCGCTACCGCGCGCGCATCTCGGGCCCCCTGCTCGACCGCATCGATCTCATCCTGGAGCTACCGGCCTGGCGACCGGGCGATCCGAACGCCTGGCTGGGCGCGGAGGGGCAGCGCGCGCTGGGCCGGCGGATCCTGCGCGCCCGCCGGCGCCTGCGCGGGTGGGGCGCCTCCGACCCGGCCCCGGCCGACCAGGACTGGCTGGATCGCCGACTCGCCGAGGTCGGCGCCAGCTACCGTCAGCGCCTGAAGCTCACGGGGATCGCGCGCAGCCTGGCGGCGCTCGACGGCCGGCCCCGCGCTGGCCGCGCCGAGCTCCTGGAAGCGCTGGATCTGGGCCTGCGCTGGCGCCTCGCCCTGCGCGACCCACCGGTCGCCTAGCATTCAAGGGGATGCAACTCTCCCTTGCATCTCCATGGACAGGAGTCAGTTGCAATGCAGGGACGGCTTGGCAACTCGCGGCTCCGATGGTATCCTATTGGCAGCCGCACACCGCGAGAGGGGTCCGCCTCCTTCGCTTCCGGGGTCGACGGGCGCAGGTCGCCCGCGCGCTGAGGATTGGTTTCGATGCGCCTCTTCAGTTGGCTGCCCCTCTTCTTCCTGCTGCAGTACAGCCTCTGCGGGCAGCAGGACCCGGTGCCGCTCGAGCCGGGCTCGCTGACCGTCGTCGCGATCGACGCCGGCGGCGATCCGATCGCCGAGGTCGCGATCCGTCTCGGCGGCGTCCTGCAGACCCAGCTCGCGCCGGCGACCTTCGCCATCGATCCGGGCCTGCCGGTCCTCGTGGCCGTCTCGCGGCCGAACTACGCCTTCAGCCCCGCCGAAGCCAGCATCACCCTGAGCGCCGGCGAGACGGACACCTTGCGCTTCCTCGGCAGTGGCGATCCCGCGCAGCTGACGGTCCTCGCCGAGGACCCTGCCGGCGCGGCGATCCCGGGCGTCGCCATCCGCCTCGACGGCACCACTCAGCTCCAGACGGCCCCGCTCACCCTCGCGCTGGTGCCGGAGCAGGCCTATCTCCTCAGCGCGGAGCACCCCGACTGGAGCTTCGCGCCCGTGGACACGAGCGTCACCCTGAGCGCGGGGACGCTCGCTACCCTGCGCTTCAGGGGCAGCGAGATCCCGCGCCGGCTCGTCATCGTCGAGGACTTCACGAACGTCAACTGCCCCAACTGCCCCGAGGCCGACGAGGCAGTCTGGGCGGCGGTGGAGGCGGCCTCGAGCGAGGCACTGCCGCTCTTCTACCACGTCTGGTGGCCAGCCGGCGGCGACCCCTTCTACATCTACGGCCTGCTGAACAACTCGAACCTACCGATGCCGCTGGGGCTGGCGCAGCAGCGCGTCAGTTTCTACGGTGTCAGTGCCACGCCCCGCGTCAGTGTCGATGGCGTCAAGACCAGCGACGACTTCGACAGTCAGGTGACCTTGGCGGCGATCGAGGCCGGCCTCGCGCAGGCGCCCGTGCTGGCGATGACGGTCGCCTACGCGGGTGGGGCCAGCGAGGTCGTCGTCACGGGAGCGGTCACCGGCGCGCCAGGCCCCGGACCCTGGCGCCTCTACGTCCTCATCTACGAGACCGAGGTCGTCTTCCTGGGCGGAAGCAACGGCCAGACGCTCTTCCGCAACACGGTGCGCCATGCCAACGCCGCCAGCGGCGTGATGGGCGTCCCGGTCGACCTCGTCCCGGGCGGCGAGTTCGGGACGACCTTCAGCTTCACGCCGGGCGCGGCCGCCGTGCTCGCCAATCTGCGCGCCGTCGCCTTCGTCCAGAACCCCGATACCAAAGTCATCCTCGATGCTGCCACTGCCGCACCCGGAGGTCCTTGAGCATGCGCCGCCATCTGCTGTCGTCCCTGCTGGCCTGGAGTCTGTGTGGCGTGGCCCTGCCCGCCGCCGCCGCCGTCGAATTCAGCTGGAGCACGCCGACCCTGGTGCGGACCGGCGGTGAGTTCGCCTACCTCGAATTCTATGGCCTCCTATCCAATACGGGCACGGAGCGGGACACCTATGCGCTCCACAAGGAGGATCTGCTGCCGAACGACTTCGTCTGGAGCACCTCGATCTGCGTCGGCGGATTCTGCTACGCCCCCTTCGTCACCGACATCACTACCCCTCCCGTGGACCCGGGGAGCAGCCTGGACATCCGCCTCGACTTCACGATCGGCATGGCGGTTGGCACGGGCTACGGCAGGCTGCGGGTGAGCAGCGTCACCGACCCGCAGCAGATGGAGGAGCGCGGCTTCGTCGCCATCCACAACGCCGCCGACCTGCTCGTCATCGACGATTGCGACGACCCCTTCCTCGCCTTCGGTCACTTCAACGCGATCGCCCCGCAGCTCGCCGGCGAGACCCTCGGCCACTGGCCGCGCGCCCTGCAGCTGCCAACCCTCGCCGAGCTGCAGACCTTCCCCATCGTGTTCTGGCTGACCGGCGAGAGCCAGTCGACCCTGGACGCTTCCGACCGCGCCCTGCTCGGCAGCTACCTGACGGGGGCCGGCGCCCTGCTCGTCTCGGGCGACGAGATCGCCTGGGACCTCTGCGATCCCGCGAGCCCGCACTACAGCGCGGCGAACGTGCAATGGGTGAGCAGCTTCTTTGACATCACCTACGAGCTGGACATGGGCGGCACCAGCGTCGTCGGCGCGCCGGGCAGCGACGTGGGTGCCGGCCTCGCCTTCGCGCTCGCCGACCCGGCAGCGAACCCGGACGTGATCAGCCTCAGCCGGGCGGGCGCCCTGCAGTTCAGCTACGGCGGCGGCGGCGGCGCCGGCAGTCTGAGCACGGGCGGCAAGCGCATCCTCTACCTCGGCTTCGACCTCGCGGACGTGCCGGCCGGCCCGCAGGCCGCGCTGCTGGACAACGCGCTCATCGCCCTCGCCGCGCCCTCGGCCAGCGACACGCCGGCCCTGCCCGCGCGTCTGACCCTCCTGCCCAACCAGCCCAACCCCTTCAATCCGAAGACGACCTTGCGCTTCCAGGCGCCGGCCGCTGGCCTCGCGCTGGTCGAGGTGCTGGACCTGCGCGGTCGCGTGCTGACGAGCTTCACGGCCGAGCTGCGCGCCGGCGAGAACGCGCTGCCCTTCACCGCGGTGGACGCCGCGGGCCGCCCGCTCGCGAGCGGCACCTACTTCTACCGCGTGCAGCTGAACGGGGAGTCCGTCAGCGGCAAGATGACACTGCTCAAGTAGCACTCCGGAAAGGACGCTGGATGCGACGCCTCCTCCTCGCGGCCATCTGCCTGCTTCTGGCGACAGGAGCCGGCGCGGCCGAGAAGCAGCTGCCGAGCTTCACGCTCACCGACCTCGACGGCAAGCCGGTCACCTCCGCGAGCCTGATCGGGGATGGGCCCGTCCTGCTGAACTTCTGGGCCACCTGGTGCAAGCCCTGCCTGGCCGAGCAGCCGAAGCTGAAGACCTTTGCCGAGCAGTGGGCGGGCAAGGGCTTTCGCGTGGTCTCGATCAGCATCGACGACCCGCGCACGGCCAAGCAGGTGAAACCCTTCGTGCATCGGCACGGGCTCGGCTTCCCCGTCTACCTGGACGCCAACCAGGAGGCCTATCGCAAGCTGGGCGGGCGCGCCGTTCCCTTCAATGTGCTCGTCGGCTCCGACGGCAGCCTGCTCTCGGCCACGATGGGCTACAAGGACCAGGATGCGGAGACCTGGGGCACCCTGATCGAGGCGGACCTGGCGGCGCGGGCGAAGGCGGGGGAGGCGAAGCCGAGTGACTAGGCGGGCAGCGGCCCTCGCGGTCGCGCTCCTGGCCGGTCTCGCGGGCGGCGCCCGCGCGATCGGCGGGGACCTCAGCGTGCAGGCGCAGAACGACCTGCAGGCGAGCCACGACATCGAGACCGAGCGGGACATCATCGAGAACTGGCTGGACCTGGACCTCTACGGCCAGGACTTCCAGCTCGGCCTGCGCTACTCGAGCTTCGCGCCGCCGGACCCCATCGTCTCCACCGACCAGAAGAGCAGCGAGGGGATCACGCACCGCTTCGCCGAGCTGCAGCTCAGCCAGACGCACCTGCGCGTGGGCACCTTCACCAAGCTCTTCGGCCGCGGGCTCGCGCTGCGCAGCTTCGAGAACCGCGACCTGCGCCTGGACACCAACCTCGACGGCTTCCTCATCGGGCAGGAGGGCGGCTGGTGGCGGGGCAGCCTGCTCTCGGGCCGGGTGGCCACGGGCCAGCTGGAAACGGCGGTGCGCGAGCGCGCCGACCGCCTGAGCGGCGCCGACCTCGAGGCGGGGCATGGCCCGCTGACCCTGGGGGGCTCCTTCCTCACGCTCGAGCGGCCGAACTCGCCGGCGCGGCCCGAGGTGCACGCCCTGCGCGCGAGCTTTGCCAAGGGGCCGTTCTCGCTCGATTGGGAGGGCGCGCGCCACCTGCCCGACGAGGCGCTGGGCGAGGACCGCCGCGGCGCCGGCCACGTCGTGGAAGGCTCCTACCTGATCGGTCCGCTGGGCCTCTACGCCGGCTACAAGCGCTACCGCGACATGGCCGTGCTCACCCAGGATCAGAAGCTGATGAATCAGCCGCCGGTGCTGATCCACGACCCGCGCGCGACCTTGATGAACCGGCACCCGCACCAGCTCGACCCCGACGACGAGAAGGGCCTCCTGGCGGACGTCTCGCTCAGCACCTCGCTCGGCGAGTTCCTCGTCTCCTATGCCGAGACCCAGCACATCGACGAGACCTTCGGCCAGAACAGCTTCCAGGAGTCCTTCCTCGAGTGGGACCGGACGGGCCTGGGCCCCTTCGAGTCGGCGCACGCGATCGTCGACTTCCAGACGGTGCCCTA
>Ga0194127_10003604_pt1 | contig 19665 bp, 16 predicted proteins | sample TA2KigC100mmetaG_FD_148624 | JGI IMG/M metagenome (GOLD analysis project Ga0194127, IMG submission 148624) | Freshwater microbial communities from Lake Tanganyika, Tanzania - TA2015036 Kigoma Deep Cast 100m | ecosystem: Environmental > Aquatic > Freshwater > Lake | place: Tanzania: Lake...
TGATGTGTTCCTTGTTGCGCGGTGAAAGATCAAATGGCCCTGGAGTCAAGCCCTGCAAATCGGCTCGCCTCCAGTGTCACTCCACAGTGACGCTCTTGGCCAGGTTGCGAGGCTTATCCACATCCTTACCGCGCAAGACCGCAGCATGGTAGGCAAGCAGTTGCAGCGGAATCACATTGACGACCGGCTGCAGCGCCTCGATGGTCTGCGGCACATAAAAAACTTCTTCTGCCATGCTGCGGATGTCCTCATCGCCCTCGGTGGCCACAGCGATGACATGCCCACCGCGACTGCGCACTTCGGAAATGTTTGCGAGGACCTTCTCATACTGTGAGTTCCGAGTTGCAATGAAGACGACTGGCATACCTTTGTCGATGAGCGCGATGGGACCATGCTTCATTTCGGCTGCGGGCATTCCCTCTGCATGGATGTAGGAAATCTCCTTCAGCTTCAGTGCACCTTCCAGCGCGACCGGATAGTTCGCGCCGCGCCCGAGGAAGAGCCAGTTCTCTCGATCGACATACTTCGCCGTCGCAGCTCGGATGCTGTCGCTGCGCTCCAAAACACGCGTGATGCGATCGGGGATGGCATTCATTTCGGAGATGAAACTGCTGACGAACTCCTGACTGAGGTAGCGGCGCCGACCGATGAAGAGTGCCAGCATCGCCAGCGCCATGATCTGCCCCGTGAACGCTTTGGTGCTTGCCACGCCGATTTCCGGACCCACACGCAGATACACACCCGCATCCGTCTCGCGCGCGATCGATGATCCCACCACATTCACCACGCCAAGTGCGAGTGCTCCGCGCTGTTTCGCTTCCTGAAGTGCGGCGAGCGTGTCCGCGGTCTCACCCGACTGGCTGACCGCGATCACCGCAGTGCCAAAGTCAACGATCGGGTTCCGATAGCGGAACTCACTGGCGAAATCATGTTCCGCAGCGATCTTCGCCAGATCCTCCATCAGATACTTGCCGACCATGCTCGCGTGGAGCGCGGTGCCCTGTCCGACCATCACGATGCGCTTCGCATTGGCAAGTGTGCGCGCATGCTCTCCGATCCCACCGAGGACGATCGAACCTGTACGACTGTCCGCGCGTCCCTGCATCGTCATGCGGAGCGACCTCGGCTGCTCGAAGATCTCCTTGAGCATGTAATGCTCGTAGGGGCCGAGTTCAATCTCAGCCAGTTCAAACTCGAGTTCACGCACCTCTGCAGTGATCGGGACGTCGTCGATGGTGGCGGTTCGGAAGTTGTCGCGAGTCAGCTTGGCAACAGTGAAGTCCGGCAGCGTGAACGCCTGCGTGGTATGCGCGACGATCGCGCTCGAGTCGCTTGCCACGATGAACTCGCCATTACCGACACCCACGAGGAGCGGCGATCCCTTGCGTGCCACGACCAGTGTGTCTGGCTCCTCGGCACAAATGACCGCGATGGCGTAAGCGCCGGTGACCTCGCGCAGCGCTGCCTGAACAGCCCTCTCAAGATCACCGTGATACAGCTCACCGATGAGATGCGCGAGCACTTCGGTGTCGGTCTCGCTGGTGAACGAGTGCCCTTTCTCTTCGAGATACTTCTTCAGCGACGAATAGTTTTCGATGATTCCGTTGTGGATGATCGCAATGCGATGACCCGCGGCCTGATCGTCGCGGTGCGGGTGGGCATTTGCTTCCGTGACGCCGCCGTGGGTTGCCCAGCGGGTGTGCGCGATACCGATGGTGCCTTGCAGTCCGCCCGAGGCCTCCACCTTCTCCTCAAGAACGCGAACACGCCCCACCGAACGGCAGACCTGAACCTCGCCATGGAGCACGCCGATGCCAGCTGAGTCGTAACCGCGATACTCAAGCCGCTTGAGCCCCTCAAAGAGAATGGGCAGAGCTTGCTTGCGTCCGATGTAGGCGACGATTCCACACATGCTCAGTTCCTCTCATCAAGCTACGCCGCTGAAGATTGCCCAGAGGACGGCGTCCGACCGCACAATGTCCGTGGTAGACGGTGCAACCACGGACCAAAGAGGGTACCGTACGCACGAGTCCAACGCATGGTGCGAAGGACCGATCGCGCGATTGCTTGGAGGCCCCGACGCATGGATGCGCCGGACAAACAAGACCCCAATACAGATCGAAAGAACGCTGTACGCACGCGTATGCGCGCACAGTTGCATGCACTGACGGATGTGGAGCGGGCATCCCGCTCCGCCTCGGCATGTGCGCGCATTCTGAAGTCGCCCGCGTTCCAGTCCGCGGTCTGTGTGATGCTGTACATGCCCCTGCGCAGTGAAGTCGATGTGATGGCTGTGGTGCTTGAGGCCTTCCGCCTTGGCAAGACCGTGTGCGTTCCCTGCGTGACCGATGGATGCAAGTCCATGCATGCGGTCGAAATCAAGTCCATGGATGATGAGTCCATGGCATCGGATGCACTGGGTGTTCCCGCGCCTCGGAGCGGGCGAGAGATACCCCAAGACTCGATTGACCTGGTGATCACTCCGGGGGTGGCATTTGACCTGCGATGTGAACGGCTGGGTCGCGGAGGCGGCTTCTACGACAGATTCCTCGCCAAGTCGCATCGGCAGACGAGGGCGGTCGGCATCTGCTTCGACTTTCAACTCATCGATGAAATCCCGACCTCAGCGGACGATGTGCCCGTTCATGCGGTCGTCACGGATCGCCGCGCCATCGAACGAAGTGCGTCATGCTCCATTCTGACCCCACCGCAGCAATCCAAACCTCAGCAGTCAAACGGCGCATGATGCCGATACTGACATTGTTCATTACTCCACGGAAGGAAGCCAGCCCATGACACTCGAAAGCCAAGTCCCCCGAACTCCACACGTGCAGCCCTTCGCCGCCGCCCGCAGCAAACTGATCCCGATCACGCTCGGGCTCATTGGCTCACTCGCCGTCGTTGGCGGCACCTATTACTTCACCAAGTCCGATGGAACGCCATCGGCGGACAAGGTCGCGGCGAATCCCGTCCCTCCCGCAGCACTTGTCGCGCCCGTGAACCCGGAGACGATGCCGGAAGTCAAGCAGCAGCAACCGCAGCAGCAAGTGGCGCTCACACAGGCTGCCCAGCCGACGGCCACTGCGAAGCCTGCGCTCCCTGCAGCGACCGCAACAGCAGTTGTTCCGGCGCCTGCCCCGATGCCATCGACTGCACATGCTGTGCAACCTCCAGCGACCATGCCGACACCTGTCGCAGGTGCAGCCAACCTTGCGACGGCGCGCACCCTGCTGGCATCTGATCCTGTGGGCGCACGCCTTGCGCTCACCCAGCTCATTGACAGCCGTCAACTGAATGCAGCGGACGAGCAGGTTGCTCTGCAGGCAATCCGCGAAGTGAACGCCAAACTCTTCTTCTCGCCGACGGTTGCGCCGGGCGATATCGTGACAAAGAGCTACACCGTCCAATCAGGGGACACACTCGCCAAAATCGCACGCCGAAGTGGCGTGCAGGCGGACTGGCGCGTCATCCAACGAATGAACAACCTCAAGAGCGAGAAGTCTCTTCGCGTTGGCCAGACCCTCAAGATCCCCATGACGGCGTTCCATGCGGAGGTGTCCAAGTCTGCCTACGTGATGCGCGTCTACGCAGGCGAGGGGCCGACACGCGTCATGATCGCCGCATTCCCGGTCGGGCTCGGCGAGTTCGATTCCACCCCAACGGGAGTCTTCATGGTTCGTCCGAAGAGCAAGTTGATCAATCCAGAGTGGAAGAATCCGCGCACAGGCGAGCACTTTGCGGCGGATGATCCGAAGAATCCCATCGGCGAGCGCTGGATCGGACTTCTCGGTGTGGAGGCGCACAATCAAGGCTTCAAAGGCATCGGCATCCACGGAACGGTCGAGCCTGAATCGATCGGAAAGCAGGCGTCGATGGGGTGCGTGCGCATGGGCGACCGAGACGTTGAAATGATCTACGAACTGCTCACCGAACCGAACAGCACCATCTTGATCGCTCCCTGAGCGGTTAAGCGAAGTATCGACCGATCACATGGAGCGTCAGGGGGTCCACGGACCCGTCTGATTCCACTCGCCTCGTGCAGGGCCCTCTGCGGTGCTGCCAAACGCCGTGCCAACGGACATTCGTCCACTGACGGCGAGCCGAGCAGCGAGCCGCAGCGCCTCTTTCATGGCGCTCGGATTGGCCTTGCCCTCGCCGGCGATCTCGAATGCGGTCCCGTGATCAGGGCTCGTGCGAATGATCGGGATTCCGAGTGTCACATTCACCGCCGTATCGAATGCGACCAGTTTCAGCGGAATGAGCCCTTGATCGTGATAAAGCGCGACAACGAGATCATGGCGACCAAGGAGTGCATCACGAAACACCGCATCCGGTGACCATGGTCCTGTGACATGAATGCCGGCATTGAGCGCCATATCGATGGCGGGCTGGATGATGCGCTCCTCCTCATCACCGAAGAGACCGTGCTCACCTGCGTGCGGATTCAGCCCACACACAGCAACCCGCGGTGAAGCGATACCGAGATCCTTGCAGAGCCGATTGCCGAGGTCGATCGGATCGAACACACGACCGATCGTGAGCAAGTCACGAAGATTCATGAGCGGCACGTGCGTGGTCGCGAGCGCGACGCGGAGTCGCGGCGATGCGAACGCCATGCAGTGACGCCGGGCGCGCGCACGAAATGCGAAGAGCTCCGTATGACCAGGCCATCGGTAGCCGGCGAGCGACCACGACTCCTTGCTGATGGGAGCGGTGACGACAGCATCTGCGCGTCGCGGATCGCCAATCGACCGCATCGCATCAGTGATCGCCGCCTCCACATACGCCTTGCTCGAGATACCCCCCGGCTTCGACGGTTCTCGTCCATGGAAGAGTCCGAGCACCTGGCCATGGTCGAGCACGACATAATCCGAATCGATCTCGTACTGCGCACGATCGCCCCCGGCGGCAACGCGAACCCAGTCGATGGGGATGCCGCTCGTTTCTGCCGCGACATGCATGGCATGGTTCGATCCATGAATGAACCACCGTGCGAGCGCGCGAATCTCCGGGTCCTGGAGCGCCTTGACCGTGACTTCCGCTCCGATGCCCGAAGGGTCGCCGAGCGAAACCGCGATGGTGGGACGCTTGGAGTTCATATGGCGGGATCTTATGCGGCAAAACCGTTGAATTGATCGGCAGAATGACGATGAGCAGCGGTACAGTGCGGTGCCGACAACGCAAGCCGTGACGCATGCAAGACTTCACCGCCGATCCAAGACACTGCCCACACATCGACCGCAACGATCCGCGATGCACATCGCGATTCGCGCTCGGCGAAGTCGAGCAGATGTTTGCCTTCTGTTGCGGCGGATTCCATGGTTGCGCCATGTTCCACAGGCTGAATCTTGAGAAGCGTTTCGCGACGGCAACGAAACCTGGGCAGGCCACGATCTTGCAGAACCACCGCACACCTGCCGCGATGCAAGCCACCCTTCATGGCAAGCCTCTCCGCCGCTGATCGTCGACGACGCGACTTCCTCGCGTTCTGCCGAGTGGAGTGTGGTCTCGCTCCACTCACACTCGAGGCGTACGGGCGCGATCTCACGCTGCTCGCCACCTGGCTCGATGCACGCGGAACAAGTGATCCGGCACTTGCAAGCATGTCGGATCTCGCAGATCACATCCGTTGGATGTCGCGTGAAAAGTCCTATGAACCCACGACCGTGACGCGACACCTCGCAACACTGCGCGTTTTCTTCCGATGGCTGCATGCGACTGGTGCGATCCCACGCGATCCGGCGCGCCTGCTGGAGCGCCCGACCGCGTGGAAGCGACTCCCTGGGACGCTGACGCCAAAGCAGATGAAGAGCCTGATGGAGTCGCCGAATCCCGAGCAGGGCACGCTGTGGCTGCGTGACAAAGTGATCCTGGAACTCCTCTACGGCGGTGGGCTGCGCGCGAGCGAGATTTGCACTGTCAAGGTCAACGACTTCCATCCCACCATTGGCTCACTCGCCGTGACAGGCAAGGGCCGCAAGCAGCGCGTCGTGCCGATCGGCGTACCTGCCATCGAATGGACGGAGCGATATCTGAAGGAATGTCGACCAAAGCTGGCGGGCGCGGGAGCCGGCAAGGATGACTTTCGCCTGCTCCTCTCGTTTTCGGGGCGCCCGCTTGAGCGGGTGGCAATCTGGCAACTTGTGAAGAAGCACGCGGCACTCGCCGGGTTGAAGGATGTTCATCCGCACACGCTGCGTCACTCCTTTGCCACACACCTCGTGGCTGGCGGCGCCGATCTTCGCTCAGTGCAGGAGATGCTTGGTCACGCCAATGTCACGACCACGCAGGTCTATACGCATGTCACGCGCGACCATCTGCGCGAGACGCTCCTGAACTGCCACCCCCGCGAGGCGCGTGTCAACCGACCTCAAGTCGCCGCGCGAAAAAGTGCAAGTGCGCGGCCCGCTTCACGCGGTCGAGCGTCTCCTCGGTGACACGGTTTGCGCGTCGGCATCCATCGCGCAGGATGTCGATGATGAGATCGTCATTCCCCTCAAACTGCTTGCGACGCTCACGCATCGGGTCGAGCAGCGTGTTCAGGGCCTCCGCGACTTCCTGCTTGATATGTCCATCCCCGATGTTGTCGCCACGCGCGTATCGGTCTTTCAACTCTGCGACACGTGCCTGGTCGGGAATGAACGCCTCGACATACTGGAACAGCGCATTGGTGACATCACCGGGGTCGTTGGGACTTTGACGACCTGTGAAGATCTTGCCCACCTTTTTCTGCACCTCCTTGGCAGAGTCGGAGATGAAGATCGCATTGCCCAGACTCTTGCTCATCTTCTGAACGCCGTCGATGCCCATCAATCTCCCCACCGGCCCGACATCTGCGCTCGGAATAGGGAAGGTGCCGCCGAGCGCTTCATGCTCACCATCCTCAGCATGCTCAGAAACGCCGCAAAACACCTGATTGAAACGCCGTGCAACTTCGCGCGTCATCTCCAAATGCGGCACCTGATCCTCGCCGACGGGCACGCCAACGGGCCGAAATGCGAGAATGTCCGCAGTCTGTCCCACTGCATACAGCGGAAAGCCGAAGGAATAGGTGTCGCCGAGGTTCTTGATCTTGATCTCATCCTTCAGCGTGGGATTGCGCATGACACGGTTGAAGGGAATCAACATGGCGAACAGGAATGTGAGCTCAGCGATGGCTGGCACCTCGCTCTGCAGGAAGATTGCAGACTGCCGCGGGTCGATACCCATCGCCAGATAGTCCCGCACAATCTCGATGGTGTCCCGGCGGATCTCATCGGAACGCTCGGCACGCGTGGTGAACGCATGCATGTTCGCGAGCAGGAAATAACACTCATGTGTTGACTGCAGTTCGACTCGGCGGCGCACGCTACCCACCCAGTGGCCCAGGTGAAGCATTCCCGTGGGCGTGTCGCCGGTCAGGATGCGTGGCTTCGCAGTTGCTCCATTCATGGTGAAGGATGCTACGGATCACAGGCGCATGCTGCGCTCAGTCCATCGACTGCAAGATATTCAACGCATTGAACAGCATGTGCGCCGTGATCGAAGCGGCAAGTGATCCAGTCCGTGCGACGCACCAACCGAGGACGACACCAAGGGCGAAAAGCATTGCGAGTCCGGGCGCGACAGCGCCCCCGACGAGGGCAGGAATGTGCAGCAGCGCAAAGATCAGGGCGCAAAGCAGAATGCCAGACCATGGATCGAATCCCCCACGCCGGAGTGCGCCAAGCAGCGCACCACGAAACATGATCTCCTCGAGTGCGGGCGCGACGATCACCACGCCACCGATCAAAAGCCATTCACGCAGGTGGAGTGGCGTTTCGGCGAGCAGTTGGAGCGTGCTGTGACCTTCAAGCGGAACCGCAGGGCCTCCGAGCGCCATCTGAAGGCTCCCAACAGCGATGCCGAGAGCCTGCAGTGGAAACCACGCCGCAGCGAGTGCGACGGCACCAATCAGCGCCGACTTTGGACGACTCCACGAATGTGCCGCGCTGTCGGGGCGCATCAGAAACATGAGAACCGCGATGATCTGAAACATCGACGCTGTGCCGATCATCCACAGCGTGCCATCGATCGATACTGGGGCATCTTGGGACTGCGGAGGCGCAAAGCGCGTTCCAACCTCGGCACCGACCGCACCGACGACTTGGAGGACCAAGAACATCAGCAACGATTGACCCGCGCTGAGTTTCCATCGCATCGCCACGAATCGCGAGGATCGCCACACACCCGAGATGGCGATCGCCGCAACGGCACATACACCGATGATGAGCGTCCCCCACATCCAGGCAGCGGACGGCGCATTCGGAAGCGGCTGAGACGTTTCCGACCTACCCTCTGCGCACACGCAGGCCACCGTACCGATGAACGACAGGCTCAAGAGCATCCTGCGACGAAAGCGAACTGAAGTGAAGGCGGCGCAGTCAGCCGTTCCCATCGAGCAGTTACGCGAACAGATCTCGGAACTTGGACGCCCTCGGAACTTCTTCCAGGCAGTCGTCGATCGCGGCAAGGCATCACGAACGCGGGTGATCGCCGAAATCAAGCGCAAGAGCCCGAGCGCCGGACTGATCCGCGAGGACTTCGATCCCGTCGCCATCGCACGAAAGTATCACGCCGCAGGTGCTGCGGCGATCTCGTGCCTCACCGACGAGGCGGACTTTGGCGGACGCCTCGAATTCATCCATGCCATTCGCGATGCGATCCCGCTGCCTGTGCTTCGCAAGGATTTCATCGTCGACCCCTATCAGGTCTGGGAGTCACGCGCTGCGGGAGCCGATGCGATCCTGCTGATTGCTGAAGCGCTGCGGGAGAGTGAGATCATCGACTTCCAGATCCTGAGCGTTGAACTCGGCATGACGACTCTGCTCGAAGTCCACGATGCCGACAACCTCTGCCGCGCGATGCAGCATGTTGGATTCCCGCACGCGGGCTACTCACTGCTGGGCATCAACAACCGAAATTTGCGCACCATGCAGACGGATATTCACCACTCCTTCCGGCTGGCTGAGCTGGTCGAGGACACGCGCGTGCTCGTCAGCGAGTCCGGCATCACTTCGGGCGACGACCTGCGTCGACTGCGCGAACATGGGATCCACATCGTCCTCGTGGGCGAACATCTGCTGCGGCAGCCGGATCCGGGGACGGCGCTGCGCGAGATGACCGCATGACTGCCGCGTGCGACCACGCAGTTTGCCCGACATGCACGTGTGCGTTCAACCACAGATGACTGGCGCAAGGCGCTCGGCGATCCGCCACCCTGTGAGAGCGGCACCGATGCGGATCTGATCGCCTGCCACAAACAGCTGCAGTCCATACCCCGCGTCAAGGCTCCAATCTGCACGAATCCTGCCGACGAGAACGGGGTCGCGCCCCGCGGCTGCGAGTGGTTCGGGGAAGCGGTTGCCGCTGCGGTCGTCGACGATCTCGACTCCTGGAGCATCTGCGAGAAGCGCGCGCGCGTGCGACTCCGAGAGGGGTTGTTCGAACTCGAGTGCGATCGACTCGCAGTGTGCGCGGAGCACAGGCACGCGAACACACGTTGCGGTCACGCGGAGTTGTGGATCGTTCCAGATGCGACGCGACTCATGCAGCAGCTTCGCCTCTTCCTCGTTGTAACCATCAGCTCCCACGGCACTGTTGTGCGAAAAGCAATTGAAGAGGCACTGCCGTCCGAACACACTCGTGTCGAGTGGCTGCCCAGCGGCATACGCGTGCGCCTGCTGTTCCAACTCGCGCATCGCCGCGGCGCCTGCACCGCTGACCGCTTGGTACGTCGATACCACCATGCGCCGAACGCGTGCCGCGCGATGCAAGGGTGTGACTGCGACGAGCGCCACAATCGTCGAGCAGTTTGGTACGGCAACGATGCATGGCGCCCGACATGCGTCGAGCACGGCACCATTGACCTCAGGGATCACAAGCGGTACGGCGGCGTCCATGCGGAACGCACTCGAGTTGTCGATCGCCCACGCCCCATCCCGGACGGCCCGCGGCGCCCACTCGCGTGAGATCCCCTTCCCTGCCGAAAAGAACACCACCTGCGTTCCTCGGAAACAGCCTTCATGCAGCGGCTCGACCACGACATACCGCCCCCCAATGTTGACCGCCTTGCCCGCAGAGCGAGGGCTGGCAAAGAGTCGCAATCCATCGAGGGGAACCCGCGACTCCTGCAAAATTTGCAAAAACTCGCTCCCAACGGCGCCTGTAGCCCCCACTACGGCAAACGGACCTGAAGCGGGCATTGTGTGGGGGTTCAAAAGAAATCCTCAAATCGGCTTGCCATCTTCCGTCTATATCGTACGGTTCATCCATTCAGCGGCTTGGAAGCGTAAGCCAAGTCCGTTTGAAGATTTTGAAAGGCAATCATCATGTCATCGAAGCCAGCGAACTCGACGAAGACAACGACCAAGTCCACCAAGCTTTCGGACGCGGACCTCGAGAAGGCGAGTGGAGGCGGCGCCAGCCGCGTCTCTCGTAACTCGACCGCAGCCCGCCAAGCGCGGACTCCGAAGCGCTGATCTGCGCCAGTCTCCGACCGACGGTCTGTCGGTTTCGGTGAATGACCACGCGGTCGGTGACCGTTCTCTGCTCCTGAACGGCCGCCGATCGCTTTTCATTTGACGCTTGAGGGTCCTCCGCGTGGATCTACGGGCGTGTCGATCGAGGGCACCTCGAGCATCTGCCGCCGCGCCATCTCGCGAAAGCGTCCCTCGACGCGGACAAGATCGTCGAATGTCCCCTCCTGTACGACACGCCCCGACTCCATCACAAAGATGCGATCGCATGACCGCACTGTGCTGAGACGATGCGCGACGATGATGCGAGTCGCACGAAGCCCAGCGAGGCTTGATACCACCTGTGCCTGCGAGATCTCATCGAGCGCACTCGTCGCCTCGTCAAAGACCAAGATCTTGGGCCGCGCCACCAATGCACGCGCGATCAGAAGCTTCTGCAGTTGGCCGCCCGAAAGCGTCTGGTCGGTCACGTAGGTGTGAAGACCCATCGGCATCCGATCGACTTCCTCCGCAAATCCAGCAGCCTCGAGCGCACGCTGCGCATCGTTGATGGTGTAGAGCGTGCTTCCCACGATGTTCTCCAAAATCGCACCTGGAACGATGCGCGTGTTTTGCACCACAGCACCGATCTGTCGACGAACCGAGACGAGGTCGAGACGGTCAAGATCCTTGCCATCGAGCAGCACCTTCCCGCTTGTGGGCTGCCGCAGACCAAGCACCAGTTGCAGCAGCGTGGACTTGCCACTTCCACTCGCACCGACGATGGCCACGTTTTCACCCGCTTCGATGCGAATATCCACACCGGACAAAATTTCATTCGCACTACCGGGGTATGCAAAGCGCACATCAGCAATCGTGACCTGCCCAGAGATGACGCCAGGAACTTCACGTTCACCTGACGATTCCACCTTGGCATCGAGAATCGGTTGGATGCGGCGAAAGGTGGACCGAAGCAGTGCAAAATCACCAAGACGCGTCCCCACATCGAGCACAGCGAAGAGGGCAGACGTGAAAGCAGCCATGAACATCGCGAACTGCGCAATGCGAACGGGGATGTCGATTGGCGAACTCTCCAAGCTGCCTGACGATGGAAAGCGCTGCGAAAAGATGACCCAGAACACCGTCGTACAGAGCACGGGGAAACCTGCACAGAACACCTCATAGATGCGGTCGAGACGATGGATGCGCATAGAAAACGACCGAACCACTCGAAATTGTTGAAGCCATCGGAGTACGGCGTACTGGTCCGATGCCGCGGCCCGGAGTGCATCGATGCCCCCGATGTACTGCAGCATCACACTAGAAAGTGCGCCATGCGACTCCAGCGACTCCATCGAGAGCCGTGCGCGCCGCAGGCTGATCAGTACGCTCACCAAGACAGCCACCAGCATGAAGGTGAGGCCAATCAGCGCTGCATTCATGTCTACAAATGCCATGATCGACAGGTACACCAGAGAAAACGCACCCGCCATGGTTGCGGCAACGGCCGAACCGGACAGCACTTGTTGCATGTTGCCCACCGAGAGAATGCGGTCGGCAAGATCGCCGCTGGAGAAAGTGCGGAACGTCTCGACTGGCATCCGCAAGCAACGATCGAGAATCCCACCGAGCGCGCGCCCATCCATACGCGTCTCGGCACGAAGGAGGAGATTCGACACCACAAATGAGCAGGAAGCGGAGGTGATCGTCGTTGCAAGCAGGACGACCCCAAACACGATGAGCCCCCAGCGATTTTCACCGGGGATCACGCGAGAGATCAGCAGTCCAGTGCAGATGGGAATCGCCAAACTCATGATGACCCCGAGTCCAGCCATGATGAATGCCAACAGGAAATCCTGCTCGGATCCCCTCGTGATGAAACGGAGGAACTTCCAAACACTGATCCGCTCGGCACCCAGCGTGGGATGGAACTGCGATACGGTTTTGTTGAGGGTTGACGCGAATGCTTCATCCACGGGAATCGGCCCCGTGATCGCCCCCGCAGAGTGCACAAACGCCATCAGCCCCTTTGGCGTGGGGATCACGGCCACCGGCGCCTGATCTTCCGAGCGGAACGCGAGCACGCTGCCGATGTCCTGCGTCCACCAACCATGATCAAGGAAGACCGTGCGGATGCCAAGCCCTGCCACATGTGCAAAGGTCTGCTCAGGCCTCCGTGTCACATCCCGCGGAATGCGAGTCGGCACCTGATCGGGTTCGTAACCCATCATGACGGCCAACTGAATGCAGGCACGCACCACAGGCGGGAGCCGAGCATCGGGTTGGTACATCCAACGCGGCCCCGTGCGAGTCGTCACAAGCGACTGGATGCGCTGCTCAAACGCAAGTGATCCACTTGCTGTCTCGACCAACCGCCGCATGTGCCGCGCGTAAGCCGCCTCGCATGTGGACTTCCCACGACGCTCAAGTTCATCCGTGACGCGCTTCGCAGCCTCGGCAAGCGATAGTTTGGGACTGAGTGTTCCACCACACCCGGCAAGTGTCTTGGCGAAACCCTGTCGGAGCGCCTCCGCCATCATCGGATTCGACGCAGCAGCGGCCAGTGCACTGGCGGGTATTCGCAGGAACTCCGCAGTCGACTCAGGGATGACATCCAACTGAAACAAGGGTCCCGGTACCGCAGAGCCAGGGAGCAATTCCCCAATACGGTGGCGGCGTTGATGGCCCTTCCGATAGGCAAAGACATACGCAGACCCTCGAAGCAGAACCATGATCGAATCGTCCTGCAGCGGAACACCTCCCCGGCGGTCCGCGCTTTGTCGCACCACACCGAGTGGAGCGAACACCGTGGAGAGATCATTCGATAGGACGCTCACGCGTGGAGTTCCCCAGTGATCAACTCGTGATATCGCCCTTGCTTCGCGATGAGTTCTTCATGCGTGCCTCGCTCGACCACTTCGCCCTGATCCATCACGACAATCTCATCCGCATCACGGATGGTGCTCAATCGATGCGCTACCACGAGGCATGTTGTGCCTCGCCGGCGAAGTGCTGCATCGATCGCCAGTTCGGTGGCTGGGTCGAGAGCACTGGTTGCCTCGTCCAAGATGACCACAGCGGGTCGCCGACACAGCGCTCGAGCGATATCCAGCCGCTGTGCCTCTCCGCCTGAGAAGTTCGACGCCCCCTCCGCGACCGGATGATCGAGACCACCACGTGAACTGATGACCGCCGTGAGTTGCGCATCATCCAGCGCTTCGAGCAGCCACACATCCGGGATATCGGGACTCCACAGCGAGAGATTTTCTCGGACGGAACCCTCGAAGAAGGATGGACGCTGAAAGACGGTCGAGAGGCTCGCGGCGCGGATGTGACGTGGCACATCTCGCAGGGGGCACCCATCGATGAGTACTTCACCCTCCCACGGCTCAAGCAGTCCCGCAGCCAACCGAGACACGGTCGACTTCCCGGAACCCGTCCCCCCCACGATCGCCACACGCCCACCTGGGCGGACTGTCAGTGAGAAGTCCTTCAACAGCGGCAACTGACCATGTCCATACCCGAAGGTGATGTTGCGAAGTTCCAGTCGTCCTGCTGCGTACTCAATGTCCGCCTGGTGATCGACATCCGGCTCCGATGCGAGCGGATCTGTCGCATGGCACATCACATCGTCCAGCCGTCCGAGATCGGCACGCACCGTTTGAATCTCCCGAAGTAGTTCGGCGAGATGCGTAACGGGAGACATGAATCCCATCACGAGGATCTGGAGTGCGAGCAGCATTCCGATAGAAATTTCGTTGTTGATGACCTGCAGACCACCAACGCCGAGCACAATGGCAGAGACCACCACCGATTGCAGCCAAGACGGCACGATGCTGACGATGTTGGACAACAGCGCGGCGCGCTGCCGCGCCGACGCGACGCGCGCAGTGAATCCCATCGAGCGCGCGAAGAAGTCTGATTCGCGCCCGCCCGCCTTTAGCGACTCAAGCGTGATCAGTCCCGCCACGATCGCGCCCTGCTTCATGCCCTCCTGCTGCGACAAGGCCTGCGCTTGATCCACTCGAGCGCGTGCCGCAAGCAGCAGGATGGTCAGCGAGAACGCCACGGAGAGAAATGCGATCAGCCCCATCGTGAAACTGATCAGAGAAATCGCGACCAGAAATGCCGTGAGCGTCAGCACCTGCACGATCGCAGGCGCGAACTGCGATGCGAGCATCGATGCCACCTGATTATTGGCCGAAATGCGTTCGGCAATATCGCCTGGATACCGTTGACCGAAGAAAGTGGATGGCAGGCGGAAGATCTGACGCAGGAAATCCACGCTGCGCTCCAGTGAAAGTTGCTGCTCGACGCGCGAGAGAATGCTGCGCTGCAGCAGCAGGAGAACCGCCTCCACCACCATCGCACCGAGCGCAATGCCCACCAGTGACCAGATCCACCCATCGCGTTGGCCGGACAGCACCTGGTCAATGAAAGTGGCGGCGAGCCCGGGCACAGTCACCATCGGCACGGCGAGCAACAATCCGAGAAGCACGCTGAGCCAGACGGCGGCACTCGATCCGCGCATCCATTCAAGCACCAACCTCAATGCGGAAGGGGGTCCGCCTGATGCCACGAACTCCCCACTGGGCTGCATATTCAGCACCACACCGCTGAACTCTTCATCAAACTCCTGCGGGCTGACTGCGCGACGTCCTGTCGCGGGATCCATCAGCAGGAATTCGCGTGCGTTCCAACCCTCCAGCACGACAAAGTGATTGAGTCCCCAAAAGAGGATTGCAGGAAGCTTCACATCGCCGAATCCATCGACTTCGCACTTGAGCCCCTCCACTTCGAGCCCAAAATGTCGAGCTGCATTTGCAATTCGGCGTGCGTTGGCTCCGTCTCGGTCCACGCCGACCGCTTCGCGAACTTCCTCCAGCGGTCGATACGCGCGGAAGTATCCGAGCACGCTGCACAGACTCGCGGCGCCACACTCCGCTGCCACGACCTGCATCACTGTGGGGCATCGAACATGTCGCGGCGGACCCTCGGGCAGCAAAGGCGCCGGAGACGGCACCTCCGCTTCTCCCACGTCTGCAGACTCTGTGATCGCGTCGCTCATCGGCCTGACTTGGATCGAAGCCCTGGGAATACCAACTCCACGGGGCGAATCCGGTCCACGATGATCTCGATGTCGCATGGGACACCAGTGTTCACTGGATCGGAAAGGGTGGACTCTTGCACTTCGACCTCCACCTCGCAGACCGTGCCAAAGCGTTCCTGCACCATGCGCACAAACTCCGCATTCGGTATGCGCTGCAATATGCGGTCTGCAGTCGTCATGAATGACTCAACAACGGCTACCTTGCCGCGCGCCTCACCATCGTTGCCTGCATTCCGGCTCACGAAATGCAGCAACGTATCGAAGCCGGGTTCGATCAACTTTGCATCACTGAGCGGGAGAAATGCGACGCACCGCAGTTCATCACTCCCGGTCACAATCGCACAGAGGTGTTGCCCATCGCGAACTGCGTCGCCCACTAACACACTCATGGAAGTCACACGCCCCGCCTCCAATGCCGTCACGACACCCTCCTGTACTTCCACGCCTTGCGCTTCCTGACTCCTCACTCGGACGATCACTTCACCAGCCTTCACCTGATCGCCAGAGCGCTTCAACACCTCAGATACCTGTCCATCGAGCGGAGCGACCAACGCGGTGATGCGTTCCCCTCTCAGAAACACTCCAGTTCCATAGACGGGCATCGGCACATCACCGAAGAATCCCCAAACAATCACCGACACAATGAGAAATCCGAGTGCTGCCGCGAACACCCAAAGCCGCGGTGAGATCACCGGGCTGAGCGTGTTGAGTCGATTCCGCCCGCCGACAGCTTCCATCGCCTTTTCGCGAAACAACCTTTTCTCGCCTTGCGAGGTTGTGGTCATGCGTCGCAGGCTACTCGCGCCGAACAGAGCGGTGGACAACCCCCCCCTCGCGGTTCATGTCTTAGGAACGGCCGGCCGCACGAACCTCTGGGCACGCGAGATAAAACCGAGCCACGGTCGCGCGAAACGGCTCCCCATCCGAACGCTCGAATGTGAAGTGTCCCTCCATGGTGCCCCAGGCTGTTTTGAGAGGGCAGAAACTGGAATACTCAAAGGTCTGGCCCGGCTCGAGATGCGGATGCTGCCCAACCACGCCGGGGCCCTCCACCACACTCTCCTGCCCATCCGCGTCCACGATGCGCCAGTGCCTGCCGACCAAACGCGCCGCCATCGCACCCTCGTTGGTGATGTGAATCTTGTAGGCAAACGTGAAGTTGCCCCGCTCAACATCCGAGTGCGAGTCAAGAAATACGGGCTCCACCTGAACACGGATGCCCTCGGTCACGGCTTCAGATCCAAGCGGGCGTTTCTGAGTGGTCGTCATAGGTTGAGGAAGTCTAGGCAGGAGTCGCACTGGCCTCATCGCTCCGACGCAGCGACTCCTCGACGCATACCGCGGCAACAACATCGCCCATGACGTTCACCACGGTCCGCCCCATGTCGAGCAGACGATCCACGCCGAGCACGATTGCAAGACCGGTCGGTGGCACGCCGACCTGCGCCATGACCACCATGAGCAATGGCAACGATCCACCAGGAACGCCCGCCACGCCAACTGAACTGATGACGCAGAGCACCAAAACGAGGATCTGATCGGCAATCGGAAGGTTGATCCCGAACACCTGCGCGATGAAGAGCACAGCGCAACCCTCGAAGAGCGCGGTGCCGTTCATGTTGATCGTTGCTCCAAGCGGAAGAACGAATCCAGAGACCTCTCGTCGAATGCCGAGTTCGCGCTGCGAGAACTGCATCGTGGTCGGCAGCGTGGCATTGCTCGAGGAAGTGGAGAATGCAGTCACCATGACGGGGATGCAGGCGCGCAGCGTGTGCCACGGATTTCGGCGCGCGAGCACTGTCAGAAGCAGCGGATACAGCAAGAGAATCACGATCAGGTAACAGGCAAGCACCACCATCATGTAAAGAGCAAGTTTCCACAGCAGCGCCCCACCAAATCGAGCGATCACCACAAAGATCAAGCAGAACACGGCGATCGGCGCAAGCCGCATGGCAAGCGACACAATGAACACCATGGCATCGCCAATGATGTCGAGGAACTCGACGGCCCGCAGACGGCGCTCCGAAGGCTGAAATCCAAGCGCAATACCGAGCAGCAGCGAGAATGCGATCAAGGGCAACATCTGCATCTGCACGATCGCACCGAGGATGTTCCGTGGAAGTGCGACATCGACGACCCGCATGACCACGTTCAAACCACCATCCCCGCCGAGAGACCCACTTTGTTCAATTCGGACAGCTTCCGCACCGAAAGACTCCAGCAGTTCCGCGCGGATGAGCGGATCAAAACCAGCTCCCGGCTGAAAGATGTTCATCGCGAACAGTCCGATCATGGTTGCGGTCGTCGAAGTCAGCGCAAAGAGCACGAGCGCACGACCCGCCACCCGCCCAAGCCTGCCCGGATCTCCGAGTCGAGCGACCCCTGCAGCAAGCGATGCGAACACCAACGGCACCACCACCAGGAACAGCAAGCGCAGGAAGATCTGCCCAATCGGGTTCAGAAGCGAATTGTTGATAGCGTCGAGTTTGGGTTGCCACTCGGGCACTCGCTCAACCACACGGTGGGCCACAGCCCCGCATGCGGCACCTGTGACCAGTCCTGCAAGAATGAACCAGTGGTTTGCACGCACCGCCTGCATGCGCGGAGGCTAGCGACTGCCTGCCCGCCGGCACACTCACTGCCGCTCAAGTGCGAGTTCAAGAGGTCGACCTGCGCGGATGCTCGCCCACTGCACGACACATCGCACCGTGCGGTATCCCTTCGCAGAGACGGTCAACACCAGCTGATCGACATTCGGAAGATCAACCGGCGGCGTAATCCCCTGCGCATCGCACGTCACAACCCAGCCGTTGGGATCGCGTGGAACGCCATCGAGTTCCTTGCCGAACTGCACCTCGGCTGCAGCAATCGGCGCATCGGTCTTCGCATCCACGATGCGCAGCGCGCTCTTCTTCCAAAGCAGTCGGCGCATCTGCAGTATCACGGTGCTCCCCTCTGTCTCACGATCAATGCGCATCCGCACGGGGGCAAAGCCTGCCATGCGTGCGTAGGCGTAGGCGCGGAGCGGATGAAACCGCTGGACCTGCACGCACCCATCACTGCCGACGGTCAGTCGCTGCGCGGCCGGCATTCCCCATGCCGCTTCCACCCCTTCGGATGGCAAGAAGAGCGAACTCTCGACGACGACCGTTGCACCAGCCATCGACACGCCACTCTCATCGCGCACACACACGCGGAGTGGCGAAGCACTCAACGGAGGCAACAACACATCCAGACGTGCCCGGTCCGCGAGTGATTCAAATGGAACGCACAGGTCTTCCGGCACCTTCACTTCCATCGCCGTGGGCTTCGATGGCTCTTCGCATCCGCGTGGCTCGGGCACGATGCTGACTTGGACGGGGACAAAGCCCTGACAAAGCACCGCGAGGCTGGTTCCGCGCGCATCAAGAACCAGCGACGCAACACCATCGGTGTCCGTGACACTTGGCTTCGCATTCCGCTTGGGCAAGAAACGGAGGAAACGCGCCCCATGCTGACGGATTTCCGCGCCTTCGATCGGCGATCCCGTATCCGCACGAAGGACTCGTATCTGCACAGGCTTTGAAATGCATCCCGCCCCAAGCAACACAGCGACGGCACCACAGATGCACAGCGGCCACCGCGCCAGGACAACGCGCAGCCCATCGGTGATCCGCCGGTGTTTTGCTGCTGCAAGAACTCCGCCAATCGAGCCATCCCTCTCACCACGCCTTCCAAAGGTCGGCTCTCTCGCTATCATTTCAAGTCCAATTCATTGGGGATTGGTGTAACGGTAGCACAACTGACTCTGACTCAGTTTGTCCTAGTTCGAATCTAGGATCCCCAGTTTTTCAGGCCATCTCCGGAAGCAGCCTGACATCCCCAAACTTGCTTCGCATCCTTCGAGTCCTTCGAATCGTCTTCCTTGCCGAGTTCGCGGTACTGGAAGATCTTCATGCCGATCATGCCGCCAACCATCAGTCCCTTCTGCGCCCCGACATACACCGCCACACCGTCTTGGAAGGATGCCGTTCCCGTGCTGCCCTTGTCGGCCGCAACAGCGAGTCCCTCGACCTTCCCAGTCAGAAAGCCCTTCTTGAA
>Ga0194127_10003609_pt1 | contig 19653 bp, 30 predicted proteins | sample TA2KigC100mmetaG_FD_148624 | JGI IMG/M metagenome (GOLD analysis project Ga0194127, IMG submission 148624) | Freshwater microbial communities from Lake Tanganyika, Tanzania - TA2015036 Kigoma Deep Cast 100m | ecosystem: Environmental > Aquatic > Freshwater > Lake | place: Tanzania: Lake...
TTTTTCTTAAATAGGCAAGCAAAAAATTCACGCTAACGGATGTTGGTTTTAACAAGTTGCGGTAATACAAAATAAATTGGAGAAACAATGAAAGCAGAAATTTTATTAGCAACACAAAGAGCAATGGGAGAATATTATTCCGATCCTCAGTTAATGAGTGAATGCACGGTTGAACAACATATTACAAACTGCATTAGCAATCTTGTTGAAAACCGAGTTAGCCAGAAAACGGCGGACATTGCGTTCTTGGTTGATAGAACAATGAAAGCCGGAACTTGCAACTTTACAGAGGAAAGAGATACTGGAATGAGTAGCAATTCTATCGTTGCCATTGCCTATGGTAAACAAAAATTAAAAAACCAGATATTGCCAGGCGATTTTAGTGATTTGAGTGCTTGCCGAAATATGTGGAAGAAGTTACCAGAACACAGAAAAACAGAAGATGCAAAAAAAGCAATGGAGAACGCAGAAAATTTTAGAGATAAAAAATGATAGCCGTTTTACTGGCTAACGATGTTGCAAATAATGCGCCGGAACAAATTAGATGAAAAATTATAAACTAAATAATACCAAGAACCTTAGCTCAAATCAACAGACCTCGAATGAGGTCGCATTGATTTGCGGGTTATGTGGAAATTAAACGGAGTAGGTATGAGATATATAATTATAGTTATAACCGACTTATTGATGCTTGCCTTTGGAGTAATCGGACTGGGAGCTATTTTAATTGCATCTGTTATTATGGTGCGGGAAGGATTTAATTACATACAAATATTATTAATTATTTGTGGGATTTTATTTCTTGCAATCTCTTTTTGGATAAACGATTTGCAAGTTTAATTTCCATATAACATTTTGCAATTAAGCGGTTTGCGTAATAATTAACAATAGGAGAATTGAAATGACACTTGAATATACTTGCCCGCATTGTGGAGAAGAATGTGAGGCTTACGCAGAATCAATGGAGGAAATAGAGGTATGGTGTGAAACCTGCCAAGAAGATATTACAGATAATTTTGATGTATATGCTGATTATATAGGATTTATGACAGACAGGGCAACGGATTATTATGACCAATAAAGCAAATCCGCTTGAATTGCCAGTTAGGCAACCCCTTTTAATATCGTTTAGCGGCGGCAGGAGTAGTGCTTTTATGGTTAAGTGGATATTGAGCAACTGCAAATATGACAACTATGAAAAAATAGTTTTGTTTGCCAACACAGGCAAAGAACGAGTAGAAACTCTTGAGTTTATAAACGAGTGTGATAGGCGGTGGAATTTTGGTACGGTATGGATTGAGGCTGACGTACAAAAAGAAAAAGGCGAAGGCACAAAACATAAAATAGTAACATTTGAAACTGCAAGCCGTAATGGTGAGCCATTTGAGGAAGTAATTAAAAAATATGGAATATCCAACAAGGCATATCCACATTGCACAAGAGAATTAAAGTTACAGCCAATTGCAGACTATATGCGAGCCAATGGATATAAAAATTATATTACTGCAATGGGCATAAGGGCAGATGAACCAGATAGATTGAAAGCTGATCCCAAATATGTTTATCCATTGGCGGATGACATTAAAGCAAGCGAGAAGTTTATAAGAGAATGGTGGGCAAGACAGGAATTTGATTTGCAATTGGCGGACTACGAAGGAAATTGTGATTTATGTTGGAAAAAAAGCAAACGAAAACTTATGACGTTATTGCAAGATGATCCTCAAATGGCGGAATGGTGGGATTTAATGGAACGCCGTTATAGTAAAGGACAATATTATTTTTATAGAGGCAATGAAAGTACCAAAATGCTTTTAGAAAAAGCAGGCAAACAAAACTTTATACGATGGACGGATTTGCAGTTGCTTAGAGAACGCCAAACGGAGTTATTTGATACCGATTTGGATTTTGAATTACCTTGCCATTGCAAAGCGAGTTGAGGGGTTGCCTAACGGATGCTGAGCTATTTTGCGGCGAAATGAAATAACAATACTTAATTAAAGGGAAGTAATATGAAACAAAATCAGAGCGAAATTGCAGACGGCGATAGCCGTCAAAATGAGCGAGTAGTTAGCGGGATACCGCAAAAAACAGAGCAGATATTGAACGATATTTTTGACTATGTATATATAGACCCTATTCCAAAACGAAAATAAGGTTCTACTATGGGCAGAACAGCAAATATTTTGGGGAGGGTTGTAAGAAATCTTAGGAAGCATGTGCCAGCTAATGTTACTGAGATTTATGATGAGATGGCTAAGGCGCAAGATCAAATCATTGCGCTATGTCAAAAAGAAGCCAAGAAGGAATATGAAGAAAGCGACTTATACAAAATCTATTTAAAATATGATGAAAAGCCCGAAACTTTAACGCCAATACTTTTACAACGATGGAATAAGGACATATTAATAACACTGCACTATGTTGAGAAGAATTGTGGTGTAAAAATTAAACACGAAGATTTAATCAAATGGTTACAAAAAACTGTTGACATTGTGAAGCAAGACCATGAAAATTTTATTAAGCGGTATTCCCGCTAATTACTACTTAGGAAAAAATGGAAACATTTTTATTGAGAATGTCAGATGAGAAAAGAAACAAATAAATTTAGATCCTTCAGTAAAAAGAAAAAAACCGATAAAAGTTTTAGTAAAAAAATAAACTTTTACCGGACAGTGACAGACCTCCCAGAGGTAATAGACGCGAAGGATTATCAGAGTTTTATTAAACCACAAAAGAAAGGGCGACTAGGGAAGAAAAAAGAAGGATGGTATAACGGCAGCCGGTACGATTCGAGATGGGAAGCGAGATATGCGCAAGAATTAGACCTCAGAAAAAAGATCGGAGAGATAAGGGATTGGAGCAAACAAGTAACCATTCAAATTAATGTAGCAAATATAAATAACACACCAGTACTCACAGATGAAACAGGGATTTCCCTTAAAAGTAAAGGGATTAACTACCATCATATTTGTAATTACCGGATAGATTTTGTGATTGAATTAACAGACGGGAGCAAGGAATTTGTTGAGATTAAAGGTTATAGAACCGAGTTATGGACGCTTAAATGGAAATTATTTGAATCATTATTTACAATAATTCACCCAGAGTATAAAATAAGGATAATAAATTAATGGGAAAGAAAAAAGATTTCGAATACACCAACGAAGAATTGGTTGAGATTGCGAAAAATTGTCCAGATTTCTCAAGTCCTGCATTCCAATTATATGTTAATGATTTTCTAGGCTCGAATAAAATATTGATGATGGATACAGAAGCAGTTGCAGGCTACTTCTTTTTACTGCTTGTTGAATGGAATGAAAAGGATTGCGGGATCCCTACGGACGACACATCCCTCGTAAAGATTTCGAGACTACTACCGGAAGTTTGGGAAAGGGTTAAAAAATCCATCTTATCCAATTTCTTCTTGCTTAATAATCGTTATTATAACAGAAGATTGTTATTAGAGCGTAAAAAACAAATAAATATGCGTAATCAAAGAAAAGATGCTATACGAAATCGTTACGAAAGTTCTACGAAAGACCTACGAGAGGACTTACGAGGGGAAGTTGTAAATGAAGTTGAAAATGAAAATGAAAATGAAAATGAAAAAGATTTAAAAGAAGAAGAAAGGAAGAAGACTATCTCCCAAAAAATAACCGAGAATCCAAGCGAACTGTTTATAAGGTATTTCCCGAGGGACGGTACAGATCAGGAAAGGCAAGACGCTAAAGAATATGTTCAGAAGTATGGCGCGGAGAAAGTTATATATGCCTTCCACGAAGCGAACAAGCAAGGTGTTTTCAAAACTGCTTACATAAGAAAAATACTTGAAAATCTTGAGGGCAAAATAATCCCGCCTAAAGCCAAAGCAGATGCAGAGAATCTTGAAAAGCAAAGCGCGGAGAACAAACGCCGGGAAGTCGCGGATCTGAAAGTGCTGCAAGAAAATGAAAAGAAAAGAGAAAAGGAATTATGGACCGAAGTTAAGTTAAGATTTGATAAAATCCGGACCGACAAAAAGATATTACAAAAAAAGAAAGAAGATATTCAAAGAGCTATAAACGAAAAGAACCTTATGAAAGCAGATCGGTTACTATACGAAATAGAATCTAGTGATACAGAGAAGGGGAGAAGAAATGATGTGGAAATTCCTGGGATTAAGTCTATATCAGAGAGTATAAAATCAATTACCGCTTGAAAAATAAACTTGGAATTTTAAAATGAATAAAACAAAAATAAATTGGTGTGATTATACTTGGAATCCGATTACAGGTTGCACTAAAATTATGAGTGGGTGCAAAAATTGTTATGCCGAATCAATCGCAAAAAGATTTTGGGGTGAGAGAAAGTTTACCGATGTTCAATTTCATCCTGAGAGATTGAACGATCCAAAATTAAGAAGTAAAAAACCAATGCGAATATTTGTTAATTCGATGAGTGATTTATTCCATGAGAAAATATCATTTAAGATAATAGAAAATATTTATGACTTATTTTTTGACAGATGGATATGCTACCCCGATATAACTTTTATGATACTAACCAAAAGAATCAAAAGAGCATTAGAATTTTATGATTGGATGCACGATAAAAATAGGAACACTGCTTTTGATAATGTATGGTTTGGTTACTCAGCATCAACTCAGAGAGACTTAAATGTGGGAAAAGATTATTTACAAAAAATAGATGCTAAAGTGAGATGGTTAAGTCTTGAGCCATTGGTAGAACCGATTAATATTTTAAGCATTCTTCGGGGGGATATTAAAACACAAAGACACGATCAGTTTTTTATTTCAAAGATAAAATGGGTTGTGGTTGGTTCTGAGAGTGGGACTAGGCGGAGAAATTTTGATAATAAATGGGCAGAAAGTCTTATTGCACAATGTAAAGAAGTTGGAGTCCCTATTTGGATAAAACAAATCTGGGACAAAGACAATAAAGTGATTGAGGATATAAACCTATTTCCAAAAGAATTACAAGTTAGACAACTGGGCAGTTACAGCAACATTTGAAAAACATAGCCGAAGGATGATAGCCCACAATTTAAGCAGAGAGGTATAAAATGAAAACAAGCCAATCACGCATATCTTAAAGGTGGATATGAACGAAAAAGATATTCAGATGTTCATTAAAAAAGCCAAAGAACTATCAGACAAATTAGTATCAGCTTACGCTGACGAAATGACTAGTATATATCGCCGGGAAAAGCGCAAAATCAACAAACGGGGGCGCGGAAAGAAAAATTATTTAACACGCCATGAAGTCCTAAAACTTGCCTTATCAGGTGTAAAATTCATTCGCATTGCTAAAATTGAAGGGATAAGCGGCGAGAGAGTGCGCCAGATAGTGATCAACGCCGCGAAGGATATACTTGGGACCGAGAAGATAGCGTATAGGACAGCGAAGGATATTTTATTCACATATCGAGAAGAATTAGAACAAAAAATTAATTGTAAAATAAAAGGCGCAGAGCCGGTTAGCCATGCACCTTTTTTTAATAAATGAAAAGTATAAAATCGTTAACAACTTTACATAACTAACTTAAATCTTTCTTTGCTATGATTAGAACATCTCTTCCGGATAGGTATGCTCTGAACATTTCAATCTTATCTGTTACTTTAAGATTGTTGTCCTCAAGCCAAACCTTCGGCAGAGGAATAGTTTTAGTTGTTAATCCGCTTCTTCCGATTGAATAAGAACGGATTTTGATTAGCTGTAATTCATTATTTTTATTCATTTTGTAACTCTTTTATTTTAGAATCATTTAGTTTTATTGTGCATCCGAGAGTAGGAGAATATTCTAATTTAACAACGTCAAAAATTTTATTATTAACCAAAAAATCATAAGCCTCATCACAAGCGGTTTTATAATTTTTTGTTTTCCACACTGCAAAATATATCCCGTTTCGGTTTCTTAGTCTAACGCTTTTCATTTCTTCACCTTTTAATAACAGAACATTTTACTTTTTTCTGCAAGTCTAAAGATTAACAAGTCTAAATTGGTTTGTGAAAGGTTTTCTCTAATTGTTTGAGCAAAAATTTCTATTGCTTCTGCGGTGTCTTTTTCGTTGTATCCATTAAAGCCAAGTTCCAAGTGGATTATTTCTGTCTCTGTTTCTTGTTTCTTTAATGATGGCGGACAATAAATATTTGTAGTCAATTTACACCTCCGTCAAATAAGTATAAATAAATTTAATTAGTTAAAAATCACAATTCCACCTGGCTTTTTTATAATTCCTCATCTGGGACAGTGGTTCTGATTGTTTTTTTGGTATCTCGGTAAGTCACTTCAGAAATGACATTGTGCTTAATCAAAGCGTCCTCAATATCTTGACGAGCAGCCCAATGACCACCATTAATAAATACTGTAATGCAACCATCGCTATAACCGCCGTAACTAATATTTGGCGGATTTGAGTAATCTTTGATTGCGTTGTTAATTACTCTTTTTAGTTCTCGCTGTGTCATTTCGACCTCCTATTTTTTCCCTTTGTACTATATATAAAACATTAATTAAGTATAAATAAATTTAATTGATTAAAAATCAATAAAGATATTCGAGCCGTGCAAAGTATCGAAACTTTGGCAATATTAGATTACATTCACGGCTAAAAATTTAATTTTCTTCTTTTATTTGCCTGGCTGCTTCTTTGTAAATACAAACCATTCCGGCGCTACTTACTCCCTCTTTTGTTTCTTTTAGTTTTTTTAATAGTTCCGGCTTTATATAAGCAGGTTTTCTTATCATTTCTGAACCGCTAAAAGCAAAGCCCGTAAGATTGTCCCATTCTCTTAGTGGGATATTGTTTAGGTGTTCATCGTTGCAGTTTAAAATCCTTTCTTTGCCAAAAAAGTTTAATGTTTCTGTCTTTATTTCCTCATCCACAAATTGGGAAAAATATTCTCGGTGCGAACAATTACCATTAAGATAATCTGATCGTGTTTTCATTTTATTCCTCCTTTTTTTCTTTAATCCAATTATTTAATATATAAATATCTCTGATTGTTGTTGCTTTCTCCCATACTTCATCACTGTTAAGCCGTTTTCTATTTTCATATTTTCTATTAAGATAGAAATTGGCTTTTTCAATAACATTTGTTAAGGCATCCATGTTTATTTTTTTTATTTCATGTTTGCTTGTTTTCATTTTTCACCTCCATTAATTAAGTATAAATTATCACTATGCAATCCTCCAAACTTTTAAAATTCTATCCGCATTGCCTAAGGTAAATATAAGATAATCTAGGCAGTTTGCATAGGTATAACCGCTTATAATAGTCTTGTAGGTGGTGAACCCATACTCATTTACTAATAAAAAACAATATTTTTTCATTTTACCACCTCCGTTTCGTTTTTTTCTGTTGCTATGAAATAATCTGATACTTCTTCTTTCGATAATTGTGCAACTAATTTTTCGTTTAGTCGTTTAATGGTTTCGAGTTGCGCCTCAAATCCTCGTAGCATCTTATACGAGTCGATAGCTTTAGTTAATCGGTTTTTTTCTTTCTTTCGTTTCATTTTTGCCTCCTTTTTGTTTTGTGATTAATCCCAAATGCAATATAATAAATTATTTTAATAAATCAAATTATTTTTATAAAAAAAATAATTATTCTCTAGAGCCAAATGAAATTAGTCCCTCTTTTAAGTTTTCTTTATCTCTTGTTTTTTATTCTCAAGGTTTTTTTTTAATCCTTAAAGATTATTTTATCGTTGGAAGTTATCGTGAAATATCGTGAGGTAAAAATTGGCACTGCGCGGTTCAGACATAAGAGGCAATCCTGAGAAGGCAAGAGAAAAAGCAAGATTGCGTAAAGGGATTAAACATAGGAACACTATCATCAAAGAAAAACTTGAAATAAGAGAAATTGATGATTTAAAAGAAACCGTTCTGAAAAATTTCAAAGAATTTTCAGAAAGCGAAGACAAGCGAGATCGAGAGTTTGCTACAAAAGAAATTGCAAAATATGTATTCCCTCAAAAGAGAGAACATAGTGGTAAAATATCGCACATTTTTAACGTTAATATTAATTTTTAGTTTCTCGATGGCTGAGTTTAGTTTAAGACTTGGGTATCCCATCAACGAAAAAAATCCTGAAGGGCGACCTTTACCCAAGCAATCAGAATTTCATAAAGACCGGAACGAAAAAAAATATAGACTAATCGCGGGAGGATTCGGGACAGGAAAAACTCTCTCTCTTTGCCTAGAGGTGATAAAAGAAGCAGTAGCCATTAACAACAATTATATTCTTTTAGGTAGAAAAGATTTAGGAGAATTAAAATCAACAACCTTAAAAGAGTTATTAGATTTACTCCCTGAAATCTTAATTGAAGACCACAACAAACAAGAACGCACAATCCGTTTGGCGAATGGTTCAGAAATTTACTATATGAACTTAGACGACAGCCGAGAGGCAACAGAAAAAATTAAATCTTTGAATTTAGGTAGTGCTGCAATTGACCAGCTTGAGGAAATTGAAGAAACAGTTTTCCTCGCAATCAAAGGACGATTAAGACGGCACAACACAAGCAGAAATTTTTTTGCAACCTGCAACCCAGCCGGACACGATTGGGTATGGAAGACTTGGAAAGAATTACAGTACGAAGATTATTTAATATTAAATAAAATCGAATTAAATAAAGCGAATGAAATTTGTAAAACACTTGATGAAAAAATTTCTAAAGCAGAACCAGAAAAAATTGAAAATGTTTATGTTGAAACAGCAGAAGAAGAAAAATTTGAATTTGAAATAATAAAGACACTTCACAATAAGAGCCAATATAAATTATATGAATCAATAACAATTGATAATCATTATTTACCACATGATTACATTCGGGAGTTGTTAGCATATCCGAAGCGATGGGTTAAAAGATTTGTATATTGTTCATGGGATGAATTTGAGGGATTAGTTTATAATGAATTTGTGGAAGCAAAACATGTAATAGATTCTTACTCACCTTCAGCTTCCGAGGCGCATTACATAATCCTCGATTATGGATTCCGAAATCCGTGTGCGGTTCTTTATGCGGCGACAGACCACGATGGCATCACGCGCATATATGACGAATATTATCAATCCGGGCAACTTGTGAGCATGATTAGTTCCGAGATTATGAAATCAAGATTTTTTAGCAAGGCAAATTTAATTGCCGATCCTTCAACAAAAAAAACAGAGCGGGATGGTAAAAGTGTTGCGTATGAGTTTCAACAGAATGATATATTCTTTCAGGACGCAGATAACGATGTACTGCAAGGGATCAACAGAGTGAATGAGTTATTCAAAGTAGAAAAATTATTGATTTGCCGGAATTGCGTAAATACTTTAAGCGAAATCGGAAATTACAAATGGAAAGAAATCAGACCCGGACAGCAGAGAAATGAATTTGAGGAGCCGATAAAGAAAAATGACCATGCGATGGATTGCATTAGATACTTAGCTAACGAGATATATAAACCAGCAGAACTACCATCAGATGCACCGAAGTGGTTAAAAAAATTAAAACAAAAAAGCATTCTAAATACTAAACCCTACATTCTGAGATGAAGATGATAGTCATACTAAATCCGGGAATAGAATATTCAGAAGAACTTATGATGAGTGTAATGATGGATCTATATTTTTCGAGAAGAATAGAAAAAATTTTGTATTGGAAATGGAAATTAAATAATAGTTTTGATTTTATTATTCTAAATTAAAAATAAAAACTTATGAACAGAACAGAAGCACTCACAACAGTAAAAGAAATCAACGAGAAATTAGAGAAAGTAAAATCAAATGTATTACTCGATTATAATAATCTTGCAAGCATTAAAATTGTTGAAGCACAAATTTGGTTAAGCAAATTTGGGGAAATATATTGCACTCCTACCGATGCGGAATATACCCCGGTTGAGGAACTCGCAACAATAGAGGACATACACAATACTAAAGGTCAACTATCATATAAAATTCAATACTTAAAGAACATAGCAGAGCGGTTAGGCAAGTATGCAATTAGGCAAAGAGATCCACTGGCATATCATACCTTAACAACCGCGATAGATAAACTTGTAGAAGCAATAGCATTTTTGGAGAGGAGCAAAAAAAATGGAGACTAAAAATTATAGAGATGAAGAAGTCATTTACCAGATGATGGCAATTGACACAAAAGATGAGACAAGGTTCAAACCGATTCGGAACGACCAGGAACGAAACTACAATATGCTAATTTCTTCATTACAGCTCGATAGCGAGGCGAAAGCATACCTGGAAGGGAAAGGGAGACCAACATGGGCTTTTAACCTCTTAACGCCTGTTATACGCAATCTGAGTAGTATTGAGAGAGGAAGCCGAAAGAAATTAATAGCCAAGCCGAAAAGCGGCGGAGATGTTGAGCGGGCTAATCTAATTACGCAAGTTATGGATTGGCACTTGACTAATGCCAAATATGATATAAGGCGATCAAGAAGTTTTCTCGATGCGATTATAGCACGTTACGGCTGCAGGTACATGAACTGGTCCTACAAGAACGATCCATTGGGTAGTTTATATATTTCATCGAGGAATCCAATGCGGATTAAATTTGATATGGGAAGTTTCATGGATGCTGATATGTCAAACATGCAATACATATATGAAAAAGCAGATTTAAGCATAGAAGAAATAATCAATCGCTACGCGAGAAACGACATAGAACTTCAGGAATTAATAATCGAAGCAGCAAAACCTTACTTTGTTGAGGAGATAGCAAAAAAGAATAGTTTTATTTCAACCGTGCTAAAAAAAATGATGAGTGCAGTAAGTGATTATTTTATAGGTTATGGTTCAGACAGTTACAATCAAATGCTCCGGGGCAATGAAGGGGAGTGGATGAACAAGCAGAATATGACGTTTACAGTTATTGACATGCACGACAGAAGGACGGAGCGGAGGATGTTCCATTACAATGATCGGAGCATGAGATATGAAGACATCACAGATTTGGTTATCAACAAAAAGAGCGAGATGTTTGACAGAGATAAAATACAATTTTACCGGGAGACCGGGAGATTGAACAACGAGCCGAGAGTAGAGCTTCATGAAGTTAATTGGATCACAACAGTTTGTCCGTTACTAAACTTAAAACTTCAGGACATCGCATATCCAATAAGGACTAAAAACTTTCTCTACACACTAAACTTCGCGTATGACTTCCACGCCGATATGAGCCAAGCACAGAGTGTAATTGATGAATTAGTTGACCCGCAGAGTGCCTATAACAAAAATCGTTCAACCATGGCGGAGATGTTGACAAAGATAGTCAATAGTGGGACTGTCGTAATCCCGCAAGCAATCCAAGGATACGAGGAAGATTGGACGGAGCCTGAAATAGGGCAAATTAAAAGAATTAAGGACTTAAACGCATACAAGAAAGAGGACATCGGACACGTGCCACAAGAATTAATCCATGAAGGAGAAAGGTATAAGAACGACATTGAATATATATCTAACGTAGCAATGAGTGTGCGAGGAATGAGCGAAAGCAAGAATGAGCCGGGAATATTGTTCATGGCAAAACGTGATCAGAACCTACAGACCCTGCAGCATTTATTCGACAACTTAAACCAGAGCAATATTCAAGACGGAGAGAATGCGGTTGCATTCATCCAAGAATTTGATACCGAAGAAAGAGTAATAAGACTAACTCAAGACGAAGGCGGTGAAGAATCTGTAATAATAATTAACGAGAAAGTGCCGATAATAAAGGATCACAAACTTATATTTGAAATTTTGAATGATGTGACAGTAGGGCGATACGACATTGAAATATCATCAACCCCACATGGACAGACAGCAAAAGAAATGGAATTTGTGAAAATATCCGAGATAGTAACATTTGCAAGCAAACTAGAGCCAGCAACTGCACTAAGGATGCTCCCGGTAATGATTGAAGCAAGCGACAGTTCATATCGGGGCAAGCTATTAGAGGCAATAAACGGCACACCAGAAGAGGAGAACGCAAGAGCACAACTACAGGCACAAATGCAGCAACTACAACAGATAATGACGCAGTTAGGAATAGAAGAAAAACAATTAGAGAATGCCAAGAAGGAGCAAGAAGTAGAAGGCGAAGCATTAAACAACGAACTAAAAAAGAAACAGATACAAGAGAAGAGCCAGCAGAATTTTTTATCGGGACTATTAACACATCAAAATAAATTTACAACAGACAATAAAAAGAAGAAGGATTACGCAAATGCTTGAAATACTTCAATTTATTTTCAGTAGTTTTTGGGTATGGTTAGGCGCATTGATATTTCTATTGGTTTTAACCGGTGGGATGCGGAAAGTGGTTGGATTCCTGATTAAGACAGTAAAAGAGACAGATTTCAACATACCCACGAAGAAGTAATTTTTTTTTGATTGAGATTAACAAAATATATCAAGGTGATGCGTTAGCCGTACTAAAGACCCTCCCTAGTAACTACATAGATTGTATAGTGACTTCACCACCTTATTGGGCGTTGAGGGATTATGGAACAGAAGGGAATATCTGGGATGCTAAAGAAGGATGCGAACACGAATGGCAAAATGGATTTCCAGCAGGAGATAAAAGAATAACAAAAAGAAGTGAAAATCGTGCTGGATGGGAAAGACCCTCAAGAGAAGAGTTTTCTAAAAGAGATGTTAAAAAAATATGCCCTGTTTGTAATTCAGAATTTTCAGGCAAACCAGAGCAAAAATTCTGTTCAACAAAATGTCTTAATACATTATCTAATGAAGAAAGACAAGAAATGCAACAAAAATCAAACTTCTGTTCAAAATGTGGTGCGTGGAAAGGACAACTCGGATTAGAGCCAACATTTGATTTATACATCAAGCATCTTTGCGACATCTTTGACGAGGTTAAGAGGGTGCTGAAACCGACAGGCACTTGTTGGGTGAATTTGGGCGATACTTATGCAAGTAATGGTGGGAAAAAAAGTGATGGTGGCAATCTGGGCAACAAAGAGGCGTTATTACAAAAGAAATATAGAACAAAAATGTCGGAAGTTTCTGAAAAATCACTGTGTCAAATCCCCTCCCGCTTCGCAATAGAAATGTGTAATCGTGGGTGGATTTTGAGGAACGAACTTATCTGGTGGAAGCCAAATTGTATGCCATCAAGCGTAAAGGATAGGTTTACAGTAGACTTTGAGAAGATATTTTTCTTTGTAAAGAGCAAGAAATATTATTTTGAAACGCAATATGAACCGCATTTAACACAAGAGAAAAGACCAAGTGGTGTTGTTAGGGCAAGAACATTTGGTTATGACGGAAAATATCCTTACGCAATTCAGCCAAGAACCAAACCCTTTATTGAAGTCAGAAATTTGCCAGATATAAAACAATTTTCAAAATGGATAAATGATTGGCGAAAAGAACACAAAATAATAATAGATGAAATTGAAACAGCGATGAATAGCCAAGCTCCTCATCATTGGTTTAATGGCGAAAGCTACCCCTCTGTTAAAGAGTGGAATATATTTAAGAAACTTTATAATCCACCACAAGATTATGACGAGCAACTGTTAAATGTTGAATTGAAATCATCCGAGAAAAGAAATCACGAACAAGGTCGCAACAAACGCTGTGTCTGGCGTATAACCACAAAACCATACAAAGAAGCCCACTTCGCAACATATCCCGAAGAACTATGCGAAACACCGATTAAGGCGGGGTGTCCTGAATTTATTTGTAAGAAGTGCGGGAAAGCGAGAGAGAAGACCTACGAGAAACATTGGCAGTCAATCAGAACAGCAAATCCTACTAAAGGTGGAGAAACAAACAGTTCATTAGTAGATGGTGCGGGTCAAAAAAAAGGTGGATTTAACAATAGAACATACCCTGTTGGTGTAAGTTATGAATATATTGGCTATACTGACTGCGGTTGTAATGCAGGTTGGGAAGGTGGAATAGTTTTAGACCCTTTCTTTGGTTCAGGAACAACTGGATTAGTAGCACAAAAACTTGGTCGTAAATGGATAGGTATAGAACTCAACGAAGAGTATATAAAAATAGCCGAGAGAAGACTAAGCAGTCTTAAAGACAATCCAGATTTATTTTTAGAGGCGATGTAATGTCAGATGGGTTGCAGAAATTTATTCATTGGTTAGAGAACCAACCCAACACGAAGAGACAAAATATAATTGAGTTTCTTTCTTTGGTACGCGAAGCCGACACAAATTCTTTATGTTTAAATCTACACTTAAATTTTGATGGGCAGCAAGGAATAAAATATGACACAACAAAGATTTCTATTTCAACACTTAAAAAGTTAATGTTAAAATGAACACGAGTTTTGAAAGGACTAAAACGGGTAAAGAAGAATGGTTGACACCGCCTTATATTGTTGAGGCGTTAGGCGAATTTGATTTAGACCCATGCGCACCAATAAATAGACCTTTTGAGACAGCAAAGAATTATTTCACAATTATTGATGATGGTTTAAGTAAGGAATGGCATGGCAGAGTTTGGCTGAACCCACCGTATGGTAATAAAACAGAAGTTTGGTTAAGAAGGTTATCGAGACATAAAAACGGAATAGCATTAACTTTTGCAAGAACCGAGACGAAGATGTTCTTCAGATATATTTGGAATTTAGCGGTAGCAATATTTTTTTTTGAAGGTAGAATTAAATTTTATCACACAACAGGCGAGCAGGGGGATAGCAGCGGGGCACCGAGTTGTTTAATTGCTTATGATGAATTTAATGCGACAAAATTATTAGAGGCGACAAAAATTATTAGAGGCAAATATATAAGGTTAAAATGAAAATCTGTTTAGTGATGAGTTGGGATTGGTTTTTATTTATCTTTTTAAGATAAACCTTGATTAAAAAAAACAAGGCTTTAATAAAGTTTTGATTTATTAAATAGCATATTGTAAAATTAAAGTAAAAGTATAAAGGGACAATCAATAAAATGACCCTTTGTTCGCTGAAGCGGGCAAAGGGTTTTTTGTTTTTAAACAATAACAATTAGGGAGGAATAAAAAAATGAAAAAAAAATTAGCATTTATCGTAACACTTTTCCTTTTTCTCTTTTCCATTGTAGAAGCACAAAGTGTAACACAAACAAAATTCAGGGCTGGTTACGATAACCTCGATGTGTATGTAGTTGATTACACATTCACTGCTGATTCTGGCGCTTATACGGGTTATATGACAAATACCTTTACGTTACCAGATGGATTCAATAACGTAAACTGGTCAAGCGTCAAGGTTACAGCATTTTATGATCTTAACACAGCATCAGGCACACCAAAAACAATTATAACAATTAATGGAGTTGGACCAAATACTTCAACATTAGTGCTTGACAGTTTAGGCGTTACAACTGGAATAGGCGATACATTGGTAAGCACAACTGCTAATAAATGTATGCTTGACCTAAACGGTTATAAATCTAGCACATATAAAGTTGGTGTTACTCAAATAGCAACAGGCAAAGCACTCACAGCGAGTTATGTCCGGTTCATATTTACGAAACCTAAGAATAGTTAATAAAGCGAATTAAATTAATTATTTGAAGATGGAGAAAATATGGAGAAGAAAGAAGAAGTAAAGGAAAAAGTAAAATCGAAATTCAAATCTGCGGTTGAAAAAGACCTTACAGAAGCGAAGATTGATAAAGAAATTTACAACGTAAAAATGACAGATGGTAAAGTATCCGCTGAATTTTCAGTTAGTGGACTACCAGTAAAAAAAGAAAAGAATAATTCGCTAGTGACTGAAAGCAATTACCGGAGATGGCAAAAGATTTTTGACGATTGTGATTCTTTCAGTGATTACGCAAAAGAATTTTTTGCTGAAGATTTTAACAAATACGAATAAAAGTTTTTTATCACAAACAAGCGGGGAGTTCTTTCATAAGAATCCGCTAAGGAGCAAAAGGTGGGACAGGACTTTGAACAGTCTTTGAAAGAAATAGAAGCTAATCAAGACACGGAGAAAATAATCGAAACAATCGAAGATTTATCCCCTGAAGAACTTGAAGCTGCTTTTGAAATGAACGAAAAAGGGGAATTGGATGAACTTACAAATCTTGAATCCGATAAGGACAATTCAGATTTAGAGAAAGAGATTGCCAAAACCCCGGAGCAGGTTGACGCAGAATTAAAAAGTAATCAAGTTAAAGAGACCGTGATCCCCGATACAACCCCCGAAGAGGACAAGTTAAAATCGGACAAGGTTACAGGTTCAATAACTATTGATGATAATTTTATTAAAGCACAACCAGAGAAAGATCATAAAATCCTCGAAACAATCAAAGGTGAAATATTCTCACCGAAGGCATTAAAAAAATACATTAATGCACAACGTCTAATTGGCAAAAGACAGCCAGAAGGGCAGGATAAAAAAGAATTTATCCCTAAGCCCGAAGAGATACCTTTACAGCCCGAAATCACATCAGAAGCAATAGCAAAAGCTAAAAACGAACTTGTATTTGAACAATTGAAACAACAATTCCCGGATATACCAGAGGATCCGATAGAATACAAAGAATACTTAGCAGATTTGCAGCAATCTGATCCCGATAGATTTTGGGATTTGCGGGAGCAAAGGAAAGAAATTGAAAAAAATGTAACAAAAGAAGTTAATCTCGCTCTATATGTTCGGAGCAACTATGATCAAATAAATACTAAATTATTTGAAAACGAAGTAGAGATAATCAAGAACCGCTTAAATGAGTATGGAATATCAGACGAAAATGATATTAAAGCACTCGGACTTGATTTCACAATCACGCAAGACACAGAAGGCAAGCCTTATAATCAATTAATGAACTCGCTATTAATAGCAAATGGGCAACTCGATCCTCAATTGATTCAGAAGATGCACGGCGTATCCCTTTTAAGAGAAGGTGCATTAACAGAGAAATTCTTCAAAGTAATGACACCTAAGATACTAGGTTATTTCGCGAAAAAGAATCATAAAGAGGGATTTACCACGGCAACTGAGAAACAGAAGAAAATAGCTGGTTCAGTAGCCGAAGGTAGTAGCGGTTCACCATTCGGTAAAGGCGGATTCAAGATGGAGCGTGATGAAGATATTGATAAATTAACACCCGAACAAGTAGATGAAGCGATGAAAAAGGTAAATATTTAATCACGATAAAATCTTCTCTTATAGGGGGGAATAAATTATGGGAATGTTTGATAATTTAACAACGTATCGCAAACTCTTATCGAAGAAACTAGGATATGCTGCCTGGGTTCAAGATAGTGTTTGGGGTCAATTTATGGGCTTTATAGGCAATGATGATGGGCGATACCCAAAATCAGTAGCTCTTAGCTCACCAGAAGCGAAGCTAAAACTAAAAGCCACCGGTCAACCCATTGAAGTTTTAACAAACTTTGAACACGAAGGTGGCGATTATATGGACATACCTTTAATGAATCCGTTGACTCAAGCACCAGTTTATGGCGATAAACAGTTGCTTGGCAACGAAGAAAAACGAAGGCTGACCTATAAGGCATGTCAAATCAACCAAGTCCGTCATGGTGTTCTTATACGAGACGGGAAAATGGGTGAACAAAAACTAAAAAAACCTGAAGTCCAGAAATGGTTAATGCAAAATGCACAAATTGACCTTTCTGATTACTTCAGAAGATACCTTGCTTACCAGGGTTATCCAAGTATTCTTGAAAGATATTCACAGAATCTAACCGCTGCTGCTGCCGATGGTGGAAGTGGTTTAACCAGAGCATCACATCCAAACTTCTATGTTCTAGGTAATGGCAAAGCAACATGGAGCGACACGCCAGCTACATACGAAACCAATGTTGAGACTGCATTGAATACATTAACAGACGTTGCAGCAAAACACTTCAGCATTAGCGCTATTGAAGTTATGGTACGTCTTGCAAGCCGACATAAAATTCGTCCAGCGATGAAAATTGGGAATAATTGGTATTATCCGATAATTATTTCCGAAGCAGCTGCTGACCAGTTATGGAAAGACCAATATTTCAGAGAGACAATAAAATATGGTTCTGAAAGAGGCGAAGATAAAAATCCACTTTTCACCGGACTAATTGCGACACTACGAAGAGCTGCAATTATTGTTGATCAAAATATGCCATCTGCAAGAACAAGTGTTGATTCGGGTTACAGTTCTACTTATGGGACAATTAATTATGGTAATACAAACCCATTAGCCAATCCACAAGACACAGGGAATAAGAAGTTAGCAATTCTCTTAGGACCGAGTGCATTAGCATGTGGTTATGCAAGCCCATTAAAGTTTGAACAAGAAACATGGGATTACAAGCAGAAGAAGACCGAAGGCGCAGATATGATATTCGGAATGGAAAGAGCAGATATTTATGATAAAGATGGCGAGTATGGTACTGCAAACTTGTTCAGAGAGAATACAAGTTCTTTGGTATTAGCTCATTACGCTAAAGATGATTCTGTTGATATGTAATTAAAAGATTTGATTAACCGGGAGTAATATTTTTTTTATTACTCCCAAAATAAATTAAAAGTGAGGTAAAAAATGGCTGACGTTAAAAATAATCTTCAAGTGAATAATGGTTCAGCACAATCCGAGTTTGGGATGAGTAAAGCAGAAGCCGAAACCTGCAATGGCATAGTGCAATTTGCTGGCAGAGACCCAAAGAACGAAACGCCTGTAAGTTTTTGTATAGTTTATTACAAAGAATCAAGTGCTATTGACTTGACCAAATATAATGATTTACCGACTGGCACAATAGTAATTGACACACAGGCATTTAAGATTCACATGAAGACAGCAGCAGCAACTTGGAAATCAAGTGCAGCAATGTCTTAGAAGCAAGAAAGTTAGAGAAGGGGGATATTGTTCTCCCTTCTTCTGTTGCTGATTCATATAGTTTATATTGCTTTAAATTAAAAAGACTACAAACCAATTAGGTGATTTATGAAAAATGTATCAGTTTATAGCACATTAACATTTCGATTCCATATGAAAGCCAATCGCATTTATTCAAACACTGAAGACATCAAGATGATATTGGAACCATTCACTCCTCAAGAACTTCCAGAAGATATTGCTAATGGATTAATAGACGCAAACCCGAAAGTTTTATTTTTAGGTGATGGGAAGGTTGCTAAGGCACACGCAAACAAATTACTTAATAAAGTTGAAGAAGTAGAAAAAACTGAAAATAACCAACCACGCGAATTTAGTCCGTTGTTCTTTCTTGAAAATAATAGACCTCTTACTAAAGAAAAATTCTCTCAGCTTGAGAAAGAGCAATTATTCCTTATTGCGGAAGAATTGGATGTTCAATTCCCAAAGAATATCGGGAGTGAAAAACTTATTGATAAAATTCTTGAAAAAATTGGGGAGTTAGAAGCAGAAGAAGGGAAATAAATAGACCCTATTCCAAAACGAAAATAAGGTTCTACTATGGGCAGAACAGCAAATATTTTGGGGGGGGTTGTAAGAAACCTTAGGAAGCATGATCCGGTCAATTATGTGCCGGCTAATGTTACTGAGATTTATGATGAGATGGCTAAGGCGCAAGACCAAATCATTGCGCTATGTCAATTTGATAAAGAAATCGAAATACTCCTTATAACAGGACAGGAAGATTATTCTTTGACAGTAAGCACAAGGAATATTATCGGTTCTATTAAAACAATCATTACCCCGGATGATTTTT
>Ga0194127_10003610_pt1 | contig 19653 bp, 19 predicted proteins | sample TA2KigC100mmetaG_FD_148624 | JGI IMG/M metagenome (GOLD analysis project Ga0194127, IMG submission 148624) | Freshwater microbial communities from Lake Tanganyika, Tanzania - TA2015036 Kigoma Deep Cast 100m | ecosystem: Environmental > Aquatic > Freshwater > Lake | place: Tanzania: Lake...
CCCCGACCGCGTCGGCGGAGTCCGGGCGCAGACCGGCAACAAACTCACCACGTACCGTGCGCAGCAGTTTGCGCGGCGCGCCGTCGGGCCAGGCACGCGCTGTGACAAGCACCGCGCGCTCACCGCGCGACACGAGCGCGGCCGCCTCGGCGTACAGTGAGGCCAGCGTCGCGTCCGGAATCACCGGCTCGATGAACACGTCGGCGGTGCCGCCGCAGGTGAGACCGTAGTCGCCGGCGAGTTCCGCGTTGAGCGTGTGCGCGTGGCAGGCCGGAAGGCGGCGCTCGCAGACATCGAGCGCCTGCTCGGTGATGTCGGCCTCAAGACAACCGCCGCCCACCGTGCCGAAGCGCGCGCCATCGGCGGTGATCAGCATCTTGGCGGTCGCACTCATCGGCAGCGAGCCGCGGCGACGCACCACGCTGGCCAGCGCGCCTACGCCCCCGCCGGCGGCGAGCCGCGCGCACTCATTGAGGATGGCGGCGAGGGACATGGAATCACGTTACCGCGTCAGCGCGGCGCCGCGCAATGCGCGCGAGTGGCGCGAAGCCCCCGCGCGATGCATCGCTGGGCCGTAGCGCACGCCATCACGGCATCTGGTGCGCGAGCGCCGACGGCGTCTTGCAACCGACGATCGCCGGTGCCTCGTGTACCAGCGCGTCGTTTTCGAGCGCCGCCACCATGAAGAGGGCGAAGTCTACGCGCCGAGTGCGATTGCTAGCGAGGATTGGATCGCCGACGTGCCGGCTCCACACGGGGAGACCCTGGCTTGCGCCCTCTTCGAGATCGCTCCCGCGAACAACGGTCCACCGCGTCGTGCTGGCGAAGATCCGCCGGGACGCTTCCCACTGGTCGTCGAGGTCGGCGACGCGCAGCGCCCGGAGTACCGGCCCCAGTACCCGCTCCTGCATCCGGAGCAGCCACGAGTAGTTGTCCTTGCCGTCGCGCGAGATGTGCCATCCGCACGAGAACACCAGGCGTGCGTCCTTTCGCGCGAAGTCGAGCACCGCTTGCGCCGTGCCAGTCGCGTACTGCTGCAGGCCCCACGGCACGAGCACCGTGAGCACGCCGTCGCAGCCGGCGACCGCGCGCTGGATGACGTCGCGATCGTTGGTGGCGCCGGGGACGATCGTCATACGATCACGGAACGCGTCGAGCTTACTGACGCTCTTGGGCCGGCAGACGCCGACGACTTGATAGCCGCGGACGAGCGCGTGCTGGATCATGTACCGGCCGAGTTTGCCGGAGGCGCCGATGATGCAGACTTTCATTGGGTGTTCCTCAAGGCGTCGCGCCGAACGGTGAGGCGGCTTCCGTTGGCTGGCGCATCAGGGCGATGCCGACCCAGGCAAACCACGGGATCTGCAGCAGGCCAAAGACGACGGTCGCGTCCTTGAGTGGCGGAACGATGGAAAGCAGTCCGGCGAGCGCGATGGCCGCGCCCAGCCACGCGACGCCCTTGGGAAGCGCGCGCGTCTGCATCGCCGCCAACGTCACGAACAGCACCCAGACGCCGCCGACGAGCTCGCCGCCCGCGCCGCCCAGGCCGAGTGCGGTGAGTTCGATGATCTGCCAGACTTCGACTGCGCGGGCCGGATCCGCAGCGGACATCTCGACGACCGTGCCCATGCCATAGTTGAAGACGAGGCTGCTGCCGAGCAGCAGGCAGGCCCAGATGCATCCCATAACGGCGCCGAGCGTGGCCAGCGCTGGCGCGCCTGCCTTGAGGCGGTGGTGGAGCGCGAGCGCCAGCACCACCAAGGCGATGGCGACGATCTCGTACACGAGGACATGCATCGCGTACATGCTCGCGTAGTTGTTCCGAAGCATCGCCACCTTTTCGGCGGGGTCAACAACGCCCGGGTAGTTGACGACGACGAGGAAGTAGGGGATCGCCAGGATGTAGGCGATGGCCGTGTAGAGTGCGGCGATGCCGCCGGCTTTCTGCAGTGATACCACGCGCGGCCTCCAGATGGGGCTCGGCGCGCCGGGGGAGACGTCAGCCTCAAATATGGTGTTTCTGGAGCGTCGCCGTACACTTCAGCACCGACTATTCTTGCTTCGGGGCCTGACCATGCGCATCGCCTACCTCCCCGCGCTCGCCGCGGTCGTCCTGTTCGGCTCGTCGTGCCGCGTCGCCTCGCGTCTGTCGCCCTTTCCGTCCAAGGGACCGGTGGTCGTCTGGCAGCCATCGCACCAGACCGACACCGGCAGGGATTTCAACGAGGCCAAGGTGAGCAACGCCATCGCCGTGGCGGCGATGAAGACCGCGCCGCGCCTCAACGAGTACAAGGTATGGAGCTTCGGCGTGGACGGCCTGCATCACGCGAACACCGGCAGCAACACGATGCTCGCGCACACGACGGCGGTCGTGGACGGGCAGATCTCCGGGTACGCGTATGAGCTGAAGGAGTCCAACGCGCTCAAGCCCGTGGTGTTCGTCGCGCTGCACAACAACGGCGGCACCAACCGTCATGCGATCTGGGGGTACATCCACGACGGTGACGCGTTCGAGGCGGAGAATCGCGCGCTGGCGGCGCGGCTGGTCGCGGCGATCGCGAAGGTGACCGACCTCGAGGATCGCGGGGTGTTGCTCGACAGTTCGACGGGACGCAACGACTACCGCTGTGCCGTGACCGGGCGGCTTGGCTTCTACAGCCTCGATGAGAATGTGAACAAGGCGCCGTACCGGGTGCTGCTCGAGATTGGCGACAACGGCGTGAGCCGCGCGCTGCTGCAGGATCCCGCCAAGCAGGAAGCGATGGGGGCGGCGATCAAGAAGGAGCTGGCCGCTTGGCTGAAGGAACGGAGGGGAGCGCTGGCTCCCTTCCAGGCGACGCCCTAAGCGCCGCGGGCGCCGATCGCGGGGCGCCGAGCGCCGGGCGCCGGGCGCCAAGCGCCGGGAACGCCCGAGGGGGCGGTCGCCGTTAAGCCGGTTATGCGACTGCCCCCCGTCGTCCTCATCGCCGCCCCGCAGCGGGACCGCACAGAGCTCGTGACCGAGTTCACGGTCGTCCGCTGAACTGGCCCTTCGGGATCTCATCGAGAACGCGCCTATGTGGTCGATCCTGCTCGGAGCCACCATCGCGTCAGGGAGTACTGTGACCGGCAACGACCCGATCGTCACTTCGCTGACGACATCGGCATATGATCTCGCGACCCGCAAGCTGGTCTACGTCGAAGAGCGGAAGCAGCTCGATGCGCCGGACCGGCTCGGGACGTGGCACTTCACCTATCGCGACGTCGAGGGAAAGACCATTGTCCGCCGCCAGGTCGAGTTCGAGAAGAGCACGCTGACGCCGAGCTTCCGCATCGAGGACCTCAGGAGCGGCTACGCCGAGGGCGCTGAACTCGTCGGGGACCGGATCAAGGTCTTCAATGGCGGCGCGGCCGATAAGCCGTATCGGGAGAAGCTGCTGAAGGTGCCCGAGCCGGCCGTGGTGGACGCCGGGTTCAACTTCTTCGTCGAACGGAACTGGAACGCGCTGATGAAGGGCGAGGTGCTCACGTTCAACTTCGTGGCGCCCAGCCAGCTCGACTACTTCAAGTTCCGCGTCTACAAGGTGCGCGAGACGAGGCAGCGGCAGCAGCCCGCCGTTGTCCTGAAGATGGACATTGACCAGGCGTTCCTGCGCCTGTTCGTGGACCCCATCCAGTTGACGTACGACACGGCGACCAAGCGGCTGCTCACCTACCAGGGAATCTCAAACGTCTGGGACACCCAGGGGAAGACCCACAAGGTGCGCATGGAGTTCGAGTACTAAGCACCGGGACAGACTGAGCTCGCGCCCGCGCGCCGCCGCGCCTGCCCCTCAGGCAGCTGAGCTAGTCCGTATCAAGCGCCGCGTAGAAGGCGAGGTCCTCGAACGCGTCCCATTTGCGCACGGCGTGGCGCTGAACGCCTTCGAGGCGCATCCCAGCCTTCTGCATCACACGTCCCGAGGCCGGATTGCGAACGAAATGGCAGGCGTGGATGCGGTGCAGGTGCAGCGTGCGGAAGCCGAAGTCGAGCACGGCGCGGGCCGCTTCGGTGGCGTAGCCGTGTCCCCAGTGCGGGACCGCGATCCAATAGCCCAGTTCCGCCTTCGCGTGGTCGGCATTGATGGTGAGTCCGACTCCGCCGAGCAATGCGCCATCGGCGCGGGCGGTGATGGCGAATATCGCGAGCTTGCCCTCAGCGAAGCCTGGCGCGTGGGTGGCGATCCACTGCTCGGCGCCGCCGTCCGGATACGGATGCGGAATGGCGAGGGTCGTGTCGGCGACGGCGCGCTCGCCGGCAAGGCGCTGAACGTCGCTCGCATCGTCAGGCGCGAAGGGACGCAGGACGAGGCGGTGGGTGAGGAGGGTGGGTTGCGCGGGGGTCATGAACTGCCGGGTCGACTAGCGCATCGGAGAAAGTTGCCCCACACCTTGCCAGTGGGCGGCGGTGTTCAGCAGCGGAAGCATAGCCGATCAGACGTGCAACAGCGAGCGCCGGCTTGGGCTCCCTTCATGCCGCCAGTACTTCACGCCGAACTTGTCTCTCGACGCGCTGGCACACTATGATCCGCACAGCCAGTTGTACGGGCGCGCGTGCTGTGGGGGCGCGCGTTTCCTATTGAGACGACCACCGCGAGGGTTCACACATCATGCACACTTCTGTCGCGCGCCTGGGTGGAAGACGGCTGACGGCCATTGCCCTACTGCTTGTCACGGCGCAGGCCTGCGCCACCTTTGGGCACCGGAGCCCACCCGCCTCGGCGTCGCTGTATGTCCGACTCGGCGGCTATGATGCCGTCGCGGCGGTCACCGACGATATCCTGGCGCGCGAACTGAAGGACCCTGTGGTGATGCCCTTCTTCAAGGGGCTCGAGACCGCGGACCTCCAGCGGATCCGCCAGCACCTCGTGGACCAGCTTTGTGCGGCGGCCGGCGGGCCCTGCTTCTATCCCGGCAAGGATATGAAGACCACGCACGCCGAGATGGAGATCACGCCAGCGGTCTGGAACACATTCGTTGGCCACATCCTCGAGTCGCTCGATGCGTTCAAGATTCACGGCCGCGAGCGCAACGAGCTGGTCGCGATCGTGAACTCGCTGCGGAAGGACATCGTCAGGGAACCGTGAGCGCCCCGCGCGTCCCTGGCTGACCGCGGCCAGCGTGGCGTGCTAGAAGACGAAGCCGACCGCGATGTTCAAGTGGTCATTGGAGAGCGGCCCGGAGGCGTACGTCGTCCGCATCTGCCGGTATTCGAAGCCGAGGACAAGCGGACCCGCGGGCCGCAGGTGGAGATGCACTTCCGATACGACGTTCCGCAGGCGCCCGCGCGCGCCCACGAAGTCGTCGTCGGGATCGTCGTTGCCATACCCCGCTCCGAGCGTGACGCGCGGTGTCAGGTTGACGTTCAGCTGACCCCAGTAGCCCATGCTATGCACCGGCTCACCGTCGGTGCCCAGCAGTTGCCCAATGGCGCCCCCACCCAGAGCGCGCATCCCGTCGCCGCGATACCACTCGCCGCGAAGTTCGAGGTGCGAGGTGATGGGTATCAGCGCGTCAGCGGCGAATGCAAATGCCTCGCGCTGGTTCGTCGAGTTCGGGCGTGCGAGCCAGCCCCCGTGCGCGCTCGCGCCAATCGACCCTGCCATCTCGTCGCGGCCCCACGCGATGTGTGCGCGTCCTTCCACGAACGGCCGCTTCGTTCGCTCGGCCAGGTCCACGTCCGTGTCGAAGAGCCCCGCCGCATCGCCGCTCATCGGCGCCAGCACGGCGCCGGACGCACCCACGCGGAGTTTGCCCGCTGATTCCAGCGTCAGCCGCGCCTGTGGGAGCCACAGCCAGAGGTTGCCGGCGGCGGTGAAGCCGGGAATTCCGACCGATGCCATGGACACGGGGTTGAGCGGGTGAATCGCCCCGGCTTTTCCGGAGACTCCTTCAGTTGAGTACCCCGGCCGGTTCGTCGGCCTGAGCACGGTGATACTGCACTTCGTACTCCGCCGGCGGCAAGTAGCCCAGCGGTTCCATCAGGCGGGTGCTGTTGTACCAGGCCACCCATTCCAGCGTCGCATACTCGACGTCCTCCAGCCCCCGCCACGGACCGAGATGGTAGATGACTTCGGCCTTGTACGCCGTTGATCGTTTCCGCGAGCGCGTTGTCAAAGGCATCGCCGCGACTGCCCACGGAGGAGTCGATGCCGGCGGCGAGCAGGCGGGCGGTGTAGCGGATGGCGAGGTATTGCGAGCCGCGGTCGCTGTGATGCACGAGCGGGCCATCGAGGTCGCGGTCATACAGCGCCTGCTCCAGCGCGTCGAGCGCGAGATCGGTGCGCAGCGTGGTCGTCGCCCGCCAGCCGACGATGCGGCGCGAAAAGGCATCCGTGACAAACGCGACGTACACGAAGCCGCGCCACGTCGCGACATACGTGAGATCGCTCACCCACAACTGGTTCGGGCGCGTCGCGGTGAAGTTGCGATGCACCAAGTCCGGCAGCGGGGCGGCCAGCACGTCGGGAATCGTCGTGAGCCGTCGGCGCCCGCGGACGATGCCGCGCAGCCCCAGCGCCTTGTACAGCCGCACGACGGTACAGCGCGCCACGGTCTCGCCCGCCCGCTGGAGATCCTTCCACACCTTCTTGGCCCCGTAGCGGCGGCGCGAGGTCTCCCACGCCTGACGAATGACCGGACGTAGGGCGGCATCACGCCGAGCCCGGGCGGGCAGGCGCGTGGGATCGCGCTGGCGCGCCTGCTGCTCGTAATAGGTCGACGGAGCAATCGGCAGCACCGCGCAGATCGGCTCGACTCCATACGCGCTTCGGTGCGCGTCGATGAACGACACCATCACGTCGGTCGGCGGTCGAGCTCCGCCTGTGCGAAATAGGCCGACGCCTTCTTCAGGATCTCATTGGCCCGCCGCAGCTCGCGGTTTTCCCGCTCCAACTGCTTGAGCCGCTCGCGCTCCTCGGTGGTCAGGCCCGGCCGCTGGCCTGTATCCCGCTCCGCCTGCCGCACCCAGGATCGCAGGGTCTCGGGATTACAGCCGATCTTGGCCGCGATGGACGTGATCGTCGCCCACTGCGAGGAATGCTCCGCGGTGTGCTCGAACACCATCCGGACGGCCCGCTCCTGCACTTCGGGGGAATACTTCGATGAACGTCGCATGACTCCAAATCTCCCAAGGATCGGAGTCTCCGGGAATCCCGGGGCGATTCACTCCATCGCCATGACTGTTATGCTGTGAAACGAAGTCACTTAGCGTCACTACTCTGGCGAATATCCAGCGCTCAAGATGAGTGCGCCAGTTCTTCGAGGCTGCGGTTCCATCGGCCAATCCTGACGCTCTCTGCCGCAAATCTGGTCATCTTAGCGTGAGTGGGAACTCCAGCGCCTCGTCGCACCGCTCCAACAAGCACCGACCAGCGTACTCCGGCGCCGATGTCCGTCGTCGGTAACTGATCCATCTCATATCAAATCAACGACTTACAGCATTGCATTTTGCGCCCCTTGCATCTTCGGTATTTATTCGGTAATTACAAATCCCATCCGCCGAGCAGAACCCCGTGTCCCTCGCCGCACTCCGCCAACAGCTCGCCGAGCTCGTCGAAGGCACGCGCCCTGCCCTGCCCGGGCTCCCCACGGGCTTCGCGGCGCTCGATGCCGTGCTCCCCGACCACGGACTCCCGCGCGGACGGCTCACCGAGATCGCCGGCACCCCCGGCAGCGGACGCACCACCATCGCCCGCCAATTGGTGGCCACCACCCTGCACGCGGGATGGTGGGTGGCCTACATCGACGCCTCACGCACACTCGCCGCGCGCGACTGGGCCGCACTCGGCGCGCACGACTCGCTCTGGGTCGTCCGCCCCGACACCCCGCAGCGCGGCGCCTGGTGCGCCGACGTGCTGCTGCGCAGCGGCGCGTTCGGGTTGGTGATCCTCGACGGCGCGCCGGCCCTTTCGCGCGAGATCGCCGTGCGCCTGGTGCGACTCGCCCGCGCCAGCGACGCGGCCTTCGTGCTGCTCGCCCCCGACAACCAGCACGCCGGCGTCGCCGGCGCCCTGCAACTGCGCGTGCAACGCGCGCGCGCCAAACGAACGACCGAGCCGCTTGACCTCACGGCGCGACTGGAGGGACAGGTCCGTGCCCCTGCGTCGCCCCCGGCCCCGGCGCCGATGAGTCCGCGCCGCCTGCTGATCTCCGTGGAAAAGGGCGGCCCCCCAGCGCGAGTGGAGGTGCCCTGTGCCGCCGACGAATCCCGGCACGCTGCGCGTGGCGTGCGTGAGAATCCCCAGATTCCCGATCGGCGCGGTGTGGCTCGACGCGATCGGAACAAACGCGGCGCCCGCGCCGGCGGAGCCGGCGAACGCGCCATCCGCCGCGGCGACGTCGCACTGGGATAACCGCCCCCTCGCCCTGCGCGATGGCCAACGCCTGCGCACCGTCAGCGCCGCCGCCGCACGATTGCACGTTCGCGCAGGAATGACCGTCGCCGCCGCGCGCGGCCGATGCGCTACCCTCGAAGTGCGCGACTGGGACGAGCTCTGCGTGAGCCGCGAAGTCGCGCGCACCAGCGCGGCCTTTCTCTCAGCCAGCCCTCAGGTGGCGCCGGCCGCGGGACTGCCGGGGACGTGGTGGGTGGGCGCCACGGGATTCGAGGCGCTGGGTGGGGAGAGCGCGCTCGCCGAGACGCTGCAGCGGATGGCGAGAGTGTGGCACCCTAGCGCGCGTGTTGGGATTGCGGACTCTTGTGTCGCCGCACGTGCAGCTACATGGCCGGCTGATGGCAGATGGCGGATGGCAGATGGCAGAAATGCGGGGACGAGGGGCATTGTCCCATCTGGCGACGACGCTGCTTACCTCGCGTCGCTGCCGCTCTCGCTCATTCCGATGGACGCTGAAGTGCGCGAAGCGCTTGTTGCTTTGGGGCTCGGCACGTGCGGGGCGCTGACTGCGCTCTCGGGGGGTGATGTGGAACGGCGATGGGGGGCGGCGGGGCTCTCGGCGTGGCGGCTTGCGCAGGGGATTGATCCACGTCGCCCGGTGCTCGCGCACGTCGGGCCGTCACGGCAGGCGCATGCGGAACTGGCGCTGAGCACCACCAGCGCCGAGCCGGTGTTGTTTCTCGTGCGCGGCGCGCTCGAGCGGTTGATGGCCGATCTCATTCGCGACGGGCGCGCCGCCGCCGCGGTGAGCATCACCCTCACCCTCGACGACGGACGCGGCGCGCTGCCATCGGGCGGCATGCCGCACACGGTCACCCGCGAAGTGCGCGTCCCGCGCGCCATCGCCCGCGTGGCGCCGTGGTTCGAACGATGCCGCGCCCTGCTCGACACGTGGACACTCACCGCGCCGGTCTGCGCCGTGACGGTCTCGATCACCGCGGTGGCCCCACTCGGCGCCGAACAAGGCGACCTCCTCGCCCCCGCCTGGCGCGACCCCGCAGCCGCCGAGGCGGCGTTTGAGCGGTTGCGGTCGACGCTGGGGGCGCGGGGCGTGGTTAGGCCGGTGGCGAAAGATGGGTATTGCCCCGAAAGGGAGGGATTATGGTTGGGGCTGGAGACGGTGGACGGTGGACGGTGGACGGTGGAAACAGCCACTCACCCACCCTCCACCGTCAACCGTCCACCGTCTACCGTCACTCTCCGTTTGCTCGAGTCCCCCGAGCCGGTAACCGTGGTTGCCTCCCCACAAGGAGAGCCTCGCGCGCTAAACTGGCACCACCGCCGCATCCCCATCGCCCGCGCGCGCGGGCCCGAGCGGCTCTCGGGCGAATGGTGGACCGACTCGCCGTTCGCGCGTGACTACTGGCGCTGTGAGAGCGAGGAGCTGGAGCAGGAGTTTTTGCTCTACCGGGACGCACAGGGATGGAGATTGCAGGGGTGGTATGACTGAATGGACGGTAGACGGTGGACGGTGGATCCCGCCACTCATCCACCGTCTACCGTCAACCGTCTACCGTCACTTAGCCCCCTTCGCAAACCCTTCCCGCTGCATCACCCCCCACCCGGTGTCGCCCCGCATCACCTTCCAGAACGCGTGCAGGCGAAAGACCACCGTGAGCTGGCGATAGCCGAGTCCTTCGACGAGCGCGAAGAAGAAGAGCCGCCACAGGTCGCGACGGTGGTTGTAGCGGCGGAACGTCACTTCATCGAGGGCGATGAGCGAGCCCGCGGCGCTTCGCCGCGACAGCGAAGCGGAAGCCAGGCGCCAGGGATCGGTGGCGCCGGAGAACGAGACGTAGCTGAAATCGGTTGCCGCGACGAGCGTCGGCACCGTGACAGCCCTCGACGCAGCAGCGTCTTGCGCTCGGCCAACCGCCGGGGCGATCAGCGAGAGGGCCAACATGAGTACGGTGGTGACCGGCCGGGACGTTTGCGTCATGCTTGCAAGCTACCGACCGCTCGCAGGCCTCGAAAGGCGACGACCAGCCGCGTAGACGACGCTGCCGGTGGCGGGAACGAACAGCGCCACGAGCAACGCCTTGGGATCGGCGGCCACGCTGGCCACGCACATCGCGGCGATGCCCGCGATGAACACAATGAGCGGAAGCGGATAGAGTGGCATCGAGAAGCCCGTGGGCACGCCGTTCCGCCGACGCAGGATCACCGTGCCGAACAGCGCGACGGCGAGGAACGGATACCAGACGAGCGCGTAGGCGCCGATGATGGCGGAGTAGCCACCAGAGAGCACGAAGGCCATGGCGACGACCGTCATCGCCAGCACCGCGTTGCCCGGCGTCTGCGTGCGCGGCCAGACGCGCGCGAGCCATCTGGGGAAGAGCCCGTCTTCCGCCGGGGCGAGGTAGTATCGCGATTGCCCGATGCACTGCGCGGCGACGGTGCCGAGCGTGGAGCACATCACCAGGACGGCGATCACCTGCGCGGCACGCGGACCGATGGCGGCGCCCAGCGTCTGGGCGGCCACCGTTTCAGACGTGGCCACACCATTGAAGCCGAGCACATGGAAGTACGCGATGTTCGTGCCGACGTATGCCGTGGCGATGAAGCCGAGGCCGAGCAGGAGGCCGATGGGGAGGGTGCGCTGCGGCGTGCGCACTTCGCCGGCGAGACCGGCGACGGAGGCATAGCCGTCGTACGCCCACAGAATGGCCACGAAGGCCGGACCCAGGGCGGCGAGCCCGCCAACACTCGGCGGCGGCGGCGCGGCCACGGGGTGCGTGCCCGTGAAGAGCAGCGCGGTGAGCGCGAGCGCGAGGAGCGCGAGCAGCTTGCCGACGCCAGCGAGACCGGCGATGCGCGTGCTGGTGAGAGTGGAGAGCGCGGCGATTCCGCCGAGCATCGCGATCACCGATGCGGCGAGCAGACGACGCGGCATTTCGCCGAGCGGCCAGATGACGGAGAAGTAGTCGGCGAAGGCGCGCGCGACGGCAGCGACGGCCATCGGCGCCCCGAACAGCGTGGCCCACGCGATGAGGAAGCCGAGGAAGGGGCCGTACGCGGTGTACGTATAGACGTACTCGGAGCCCGAGCGCGGCAGTCGCACGGAGAGTTCGGCGTAGCAGTACGCGCCACAGAGCGCGACCACGCCGCCGCCGATCCAGAGCATCAGGCTCGCGCTGATCGAGCCCGCGCCGCTCGCCACCTGTCCTGGCACGCGAAAGACGGCGCTGCCGATGGTCCAGCCGACGGTGAACAGCGCGGCGCTGATGGGACCGAGCAGGCGAGGCAGGCGGTCCGTTGTCATCGGGGGGCTCCGGGTGGGCGTGGACGGACGCCGAACGTCGCCAACAACTGTGGCCCGCGCAAGCCGACGGTCAGGACGGCGTCGTCTCTGCTTCGATCCACGTGCCGTAGGCGCGCTCCACCTGATCAAACGCGATCGCGTGGATCGCCGGCACGTCGTACGTGTGCAGTTCCTTGATGGTCGCTTCGACGTCGGTGTATCGCGCGGTGGTCGTCTTGCAGAGTACGCGGATCTCGCGGTCCTGCTGCACGGTGCCGTTCCAGCGGTAGACGCTCTCGATGTCGGAGAGCTGGACGCAGGCAGCGAGTTTGCGTTCGACCAGCGCGTGGGCGATGGCCAGCGCGCGGTCGCGCGAATCAATGGTGGTGACGACGGCGATGTAGGTCATGGTGGCTCCGGGAAGATGCTCATCACCCGTGCAGCGCGCACCGCCTTGGCACGGGGGTTTCCGCTCTTGTCGTTTCGGTGTTTATTCGGTATCCTTTCATTAGATACTCGCCCGGTCCGGCGCGCGAGCCCCGTGCAGTTCCCTGCCCCCTGTTCCCTGCACCTGGCTATGTACGCCGAGCTTCACTGCCACTCCACGTTTTCGCTGCTCGATGGCGCGTCGGATCCCGAGCGCTTGGTCGAGCGGGCGGTGGAGCTTGGGTTGCCGGCGCTCGCGCTCACGGACCACGACGACCTGGGCGGCGCGGTGCGGTTCGCGACGGCGGCGAAGGGGGCGGGGATTGCGGGGATAATTGGTGTTGAGCTCACCGTCGAGCAGACGGTGGACGGTGGACAGTGGACGGTGGAGGGAGCCGATGGTCGCGTGGAGGAGGCCGATGGTCCTCTCGGCGATGCGGCCGCAGGACCGCGCAGCGGTCCGAGAGCATCGCCGAGAGGACCATCGGTCTCCTCCATCGGTGCACGCGGCGGTCCGAGAGCATCGCCGGAAGGAACGCCTGCCTCGGCGCTCTTCCACTTGGTGCTCCTCGCCGAATCGCGCGATGGCTACGCCAACCTCTCGTCGCTCATCACCCGCGCGCGAATGGACAACCCGCGCGGGACCCCGCACGTCTCGCTCGATACGCTCGCGCGGCACGCTGATGGGTTGTACGCGCTCACCGGATGCGCGCGCGGCGCGGTGCCGCAGGCGCTGCTGCGCCGCGGGCATGACGCGGCGTGCGAGGCGCTCGCCACATTGCTCGATATCTTCGGGCGCCGTGTGTCGGTGGAGGTGTGGGACCACGCGCTCCCCGACGAGCGCGCGCTCGCGCGCGAGCTCATCGCCGTGGCCCGCGCGCTCGACGTGCCGTGGGTGGTCACCAACGACGTGCACTATGCGCGCGCCACGCAGCGCCTCGCGCATGACGTGCTCTGCGCGCTGCGCCACGGCGAGACGCTGGCGTCGATGGGGACGCGGCTCCGCCCGAACGGCGAGTGGTACCTCAAGGGCTACGCGCAGATGCGCCGTCGCTGGCAGGACGATGACTCGGGGCTAAAGCAGACACTGGCCATCGCCGAGCGGTGCGCGTTTCGCCTGCAGGATCTCAAGCCGCGCCTGCCGCACTTCACGCTTCCGCCGGGCATCAGCGAAGACGAGTACTTGGCGCGTCTCGTGGAACACGGCGCGGAGGAGCGCTGGGGGTGGCGTCGCACGGCGCGGCACGACAAGCAGCTCGAGCACGAACTCGCGCTGATCGCGAAGCTCGGGCTCGCCGGCTATTTCCTGATCGTCTGGGACATCGTGCGCTTCGCGCGCCGCGAGGGGATCCTGTGCCAGGGGCGCGGCTCGGCGGCCAACAGCGCCGTCTGTTACTGCCTGGGGATCACGGCGGTGGATCCCATCAAGCTCGAGTTGCTCTTCGAACGGTTTCTCAGCGAGGAGCGCAGCGAGGCGCCGGACATCGACATTGACTTCGCGCACCGTGATCGCGAGCGGGTGCTGCAGTACGTGTACGACACGTACGGGCGCGAGCATGCGGCGATGGTGTGTGAGCACATCACGTGGCGGGGGCGGAGCGCGGTGCGCGACGCGGCGCGCGTGCTGGGGTACGCGCCGCAGCAGGCGGACGAGTTGGCGCTTGTCGCAGATCGCTTTTCGGCGCGGCGGACGGCAGAGGCGCTGAGGCAATCGGCAGAGGGTCCTGTGCGCGAGGCTCTCGGACCGCTGCGCGGGTCGGCGGAGGGCGATGTCCCTCCCACCGATGCTCTCGGACCGCTGCGCGGTCCTGCGGCCGCATCGGCGAGAGGGACATCGCCCTCCGCCTCTGCATCCGCCGCCGATCCCTTCGCGCCGGAAATCGCGGATGTGATGGGGCCGGCCAACTACCACAAGCGCGCGGCGGTGTCGAGCGTCGCGGACCGGCTGGGGATGCAGTTCATGCCCGGCACGCAGGCGTATCAGCGGATGCGGGAGGAGAGAGAGGCACACAGGATGGTGACGGTGGATGGTGCCGGTGTTCCGCCGGCGACGGTGGACGGTGGACGGCGGACGGTGGAGGTGGCGGGCGGCGATGTCCCGTCGAGCGAGGCGGCCGCAGGACCGCGCAGCGGTCCGAGAGCCTCGCGCGACGGGATATCGCCGTCCGCCACAGTCACGACGTGCACCGGGACATCAGCCCGCGCCCATACCTTGGCTGACATCGTCGAACAGCTCGCCGAAGCCCCGCGCCACCGCGGCATCCACGTCGGCGGATTCGTGCTCACCGAGCAGCCCCTGCGCACCATCGTCCCCATCGAACCCGCCGCGATGGACGGGCGCACCGTCATCCAGTGGGAAAAGGACGACCTCGACCCCGTCGGCCTCGTGAAGATCGACCTGCTCGGCCTCGGCATGCTCACGTTGCTTCAGGACTGCATCAAGTACGTGCGCGCTACGCGCGGCGTGACCATTGAGCTGTCCCAGCTCGACCTGCGCGACCAGGCCGTCTACGACGACCTCTGCAACGCCGACACGGTGGGCGTCTTTCAGGTGGAGAGCCGCGCGCAGATGAACACCCTGCCCCGCCTCAAGCCGCGCTCCTTCTACGACCTCGTCGTCGAGGTGGCGCTCATTCGCCCGGGGCCTATTCAGGGCGAGATGGTGCATCCCTATCTGCGGCGCCGCGCTGGCGAGGAAGAGGTCACCTATCCGCATCCGTCGCTCGAGCCGGTGCTCAAGCGCACGCTCGGCGTGCCGCTCTTCCAGGAGCAGGGGATGCAGGTGGCCATCGTCGCCGCGGGGTTCACGCCCGGCGAAGCCGATGTTCTGCGCAAGGCGATGGGACACAAGCGCAGCCACGAGCGCATGGCCGCCATCTGCCAGAAGATGATCGAGGGAATGAAAGCCAACGGCATCCCCGACGACGTTGCGCTCCGCATTTACAACCAGATCAACGCCTTCGCCGATTACGGCTTCCCCGAAAGCCACGCGGCGAGCTTCGCGCTGATCGTCTACGCGAGCGCGTACCTGCGGCACTATTACCCCGCCGAATACCTGTGCGCGATCCTCAACGCGCAACCGATGGGGTTCTACAGCGAAGGGACGCTCGTCGAGGACGCCAAGCGTCACGGCGTGAAGGTGCTGGGGGCCGACGTCACGAAGAGCGGATGGGATCATCAGATGGTGTGTGTTAATGGGGTTATTGTGCGGCCGAGGGATGGAGTTGTTTTCACAACTGATGGTGTGGGGGCGAGTGACGGTAGACGGTTGACGGTGGACGGTGGATCACTGCCCTCATCCACCGTCCACCGTCCGCCGTCCACCGTCTCACCTGTTGTGCGCTTGGGCCTCCGCTCCATCCGTGGCCTCGGCCCCGACGCCCGCGACCGGATCGGCCGCGCGCGCGCGGGCGGGGCGTTCCGTTCCATTGATGACTTCGTGCAGCGCACGCGGCTTGATCGACGCGCGTTGCGTCTACTCGCCGAGTCGGGGGCGCTGGATGCGTTTGTGCGCGACGAGCCGATGGCGCGGCGGCGGCGCGTGGCGCTATGGAAGGTGCTCGAGGCGCAACGCGGGAGCGGCGGGCCGCTGGCGCTCTTCCCCGAAGTGGACGTGCCCAAGGCGCTTCCCGCCTACACCGCGCCCGAACTCACCGAGGCCGACTACCGCCTCACCGGCGTGTCGCTGCACGGCCACCCGATGCGCCACCTGCGCGCGACGCTCAAGCTCAACGATCTGGCGACCGCGCGGCAGTTGCTTCAGGAGGGGCGCGACGGCGAGCCAGTGGGAATGGCGGGTCTCGTCATCTGCCGCCAGCGGCCGGGGACCGCCAAGGGCTTCGTCTTCCTGACGCTCGAGGACGAGACGGGGATGGTGAATGTCGTCGTGACGCCGCAGGCTTTCGAGCGGCAGGCGCTGCTCATCTCGCGCACGCCGCTCCTGCTCGTGCGCGGCATCCTGCAGGTGGAACAGCGCGTGGTCAACATCCGGGCGCGTGAGTTCCTGCCGCTCGAAGGGGCCATCGAAGCGCGGTCGCACGACTACCACTGACACACGATCGCTTCCTAAATAGGAGTCCGGCCCCCACATTTGGGGCACCCCCTGCTTGCCCCATGACGACGCCCCCTAACGATCTTGCCCAGGCGATACTCGCCGGCGGCTGCTTCTGGTGCCTCGAAGCGGCCTTTGAGCAGCTGCGCGGCGTCGACGCCGTGAAGAGCGGCTACGCGGGCGGCCGCCGTCCCAACCCGACGTACGAGCAGGTCTGCGCGGGGACCACTGGGCACGCCGAGGTGGTGCAGGTGACGTACGATCCGCGGGCCATCGCGTATCGCGACCTGCTCGAGGTCTTCTTCACCGTGCACGACCCGACGCAGTTGAACCGCCAAGGTCCGGACGTGGGGACGCAGTATCGCTCGGCGATCTTCCCGCTGACGCCCGAGCAGGAGGCCGACGCGCAGGCGGTCATCGCGGATCTCGACCGCGACCGGGTGTACGACCTTCCGGTTGTCACGACAATCGAGCGCGACGCGACGTTCTACCCGGCGGAATCCAATCACGACCGGTACTATCGCCGGCATCCGTTCCAGCCGTACTGCCTCGCCGTCATCTCGCCGAAACTCGCCAAGCTCCGCGCCAAGCACGCCGGCAAGCTGAAGGGGTGATTGGCGCGGCGCGCGATGCCGCGGTGTGTCGGCAGAGTCGCTCGATGTGCGCGGCCGTGGTAGATTCGGCTCACATCACTCGCACGGAGCACGGCCCGATGTTTCGCACACTCGACGATTTCTCCGCCGCCTGGACGCAGGAGACGGAAAGCACGCTCAAGATCCTCCGGACGCTCACCGATGCGTCGTTGGCGCAGCGAGTGACACCCGACGGCCGCACCCTCGGCTTCCTCGCGTGGCACATCACGTGCACGCTCGCTGAGATGGGCGGTCACGCTGCGCTGGCTATTGACGGACCGACCGAGCAGACGCCGGAGGCCGTGCCGAAGCGCGCTGCAGAGATCGCCGCGCAGTACGAGCGGGCCGCTGCCCAGGTCGTCCCCGCCGTGCGGGCGAAGTGGACCGATGCCATGCTGTCGGAGAAGGTGCCGATGTACGGCGAGGATTGGCCGCGCGGGCTCACGCTGGCGATTCTCATCAGCCACCAAACGCATCATCGCGGCCAGATGACCGTGCTGATGCGGCAGGCGGGACTGCCGGTGCCGGGGATGGTGGGGCCGTCGAAGGAGGAGTGGGCGGCGATGGGGATGCCGGCGCAGCCGTAAGCGACGCGTGCACGCTCCGCAGCGCACCACGCGCAGCGTTCTCGCCGGCGCCGCGTTTCTCATGGCCACCTCGGCCATCGGTCCGGGGTTCCTGACGCAGACGGCGGCGTTCACCGCGCAACTGGGGGCGAGCTTCGGCTTCGCCATCCTGCTGTCGGTGCTGTTCGACCTCGGCGCGCAACTGAACATCTGGCGCGTGCTCACCGTGAGCGGCCGGCGCGCGCAGGATGTCGCCAACGACGTGGTGCCCGGGCTGGGGCACGCGCTGGCGTTTCTCGTGGTGCTTGGTGGACTCGCGTTCAACGTCGGCAACGTCGCCGGCGCGGGACTTGGACTGAACGTCGTCTTCGGCGTGGACGTGCGCGCCGGGGCGGCGCTGAGCGCCCTCCTCGCCATCGCGATCTTCCTGGTGAAAGAAGTGGGGCGGGCGATGGACCGGTTCACCGTGGCGCTCGGTTTCGTGATGGTGGCGCTCGCCGGCTACGTCGCCATTGCCTCGGCGCCGCCGGTCGGCGAGGCCGTGCTGCGCAGCGTCGTCCCCGAGCGCATCGCGCCGCTGAGCATCGTCACCATCGTCGGCGGGACGGTCGGCGGGTACATCACCTTCGCGGGGGCGCACCGCCTGCTCGACGCCGGCGTCACGGGCCCGGGCGCGCTGCGGCACGTCACACAGTCGGCGACAAGCGCCATCGTGATCGCGTCGCTAATGCGCGTCGTGCTCTTCCTCGGGGCGCTGGGTGTCGTTTCTCAAGGACTGGCGCTTGACCCACAGAACCCGCCGGCGTCGGTCTTTCGACACGCTGCGGGCGAGGCCGGATTTCGGGTGTTCGGCGTGGTGATGTGGTCGGCCGCCATCACCTCGGTGGTCGGCTCGGCCTACACGTCGGTGTCGTTCCTGCGCGGCCTGCTTCCGCGCGTCGATGAGCGCTGGGCACGACTGGTCATCGCGTTCATTGTCGTCTCGACGCTCATCTTCGTCACCGTCGGGCGTCCGGTGAAGGTGCTCATCCTCGTCGGCGCGCTGAACGGACTGATCCTTCCCCTCTCGCTCGGCACGATGCTGGTGGCCGCGCACCGCCAGTCGGTGGTCGGCGCGTACCGTCATCCAGCGGCGCTCACCGTCGGCGGCGCCCTGGTGACGCTGGCGATGGCGTGGCTGAGCGTGCAGACGCTGATTCACGAAGTGCCGGCGTTCCTGAAGTAACCCCACGGAGTTCGTCATGCCCGCCCCCGCCGTAGCCATCCACCTGCACGCGCTGCTCTCGCGAGACTTGCGCGCCCTGCGCCGTGAAGTCGAGGCGTATCCCACCGATGACGCGGTGTGGGCGACACCTGCGGGCATCGCCAACTCCTGCGGCACGCTGGTGCTGCATCTTGCCGGCAACCTTCGCTTGTTTGTCGGGCATGTGATCGGCGGCATCCCGTACGAACGCGACCGGCCGCGCGAGTTCAGCGCGCGCGGCCTTTCCCGCGTTGAGCTGCTCGGCGAACTCGACGCCGCGCTCGCGGCGGTGGACGGTGCCGTGCCGCACCTCACCGAGTCGGTGCTCGCCTCGGAGTTCCCGCTCGCCATCGGCGCCGTGCGCGTGAATACGCAGGAGTTCCTGCTGCACTGCGCCGTGCACCTGACGTATCACCTGGGACAGGTGGATTACCATCGGCGGCTCACCACCGGCGCGCCGGTGACGGTGGCGACGGTGTCGCCCGCCGAGCTGTCGAGCGCGCGGCCGGCCGGCTGATGCGCTGGCCGCGTGTGCGCATCCCGCCGCTGCGCGAATGGACGCTGTTTGGGCGCCCGATTGGCGAGTGCCTGTATCTCGGGGCGATGGCGTTCCTCGGGGCGAATGCGCTCCAGCAGGCATCGTCGCGGGCGGCCTCGACCGAGATCGAGTGGACCGTGCTGGCGGGTCAGCTCGCGATCGGCTCGACGGCTCTCGGAGTGATTCTCGCGACGCTCCTAGGGCGCGTGATCGGGCTGCGGCTGTTGTGGCTGTTCGGCGTGGCGGTCTGCTTCACGCCGCCGCTTGCCGCGTGGGGGTTGGCGGGCGCTCCGTCCTATGATGTGTTTCTCGCCTCCCTGGGCGGCCTCCTGCTCGGCATCGCCGCGGTGTGGTACGGGAGGCGCCGCCTGCATGCGGCCATCACGCGGCGCCTGTGGCCAAGACTGCTCGCGCTGCACGACGCCGCGGCAAGCGATTTCGTCCAGACGGTGGGGGACGTGTCGCCGTCGCGGTGGTCGCAGCGACCGTCGTCTGAGGCCTGGTCCCCCGCCGAGATCACCGAGCACCTGGCGCGCACGGGG
>Ga0194127_10003613_pt1 | contig 19631 bp, 18 predicted proteins | sample TA2KigC100mmetaG_FD_148624 | JGI IMG/M metagenome (GOLD analysis project Ga0194127, IMG submission 148624) | Freshwater microbial communities from Lake Tanganyika, Tanzania - TA2015036 Kigoma Deep Cast 100m | ecosystem: Environmental > Aquatic > Freshwater > Lake | place: Tanzania: Lake...
TCGGTTTTGTGTAATTGTTCAAGCGTGAATTATTTTCCGATACAAAACTTGCTGAAGATATTCCCAAGAATATCTGTATCTACTTCTATTTGGCCCGTGATGTTACCTAAGGAACGCATGGCAGCGCGAATGTCTAGCGCAATGAAATCACCTGTTGTTCCTTTTTCGAGGTCAAAGCTCACTTTTTGGAGTGCGTCAGTGGTTTTCATAAGTGCTTCGTAATGACGCGCATTGGAAACAATCGTTTCGTTCTGAAGATCAAAGGAACCAACGACAAGATCTACTAATTTTTGTTTGAGCACATCAATACCGATTCCGTTTTTTGCACTGATTGAAAGTTCTTGAGTTATTTGCGATTCCAAGTCAATTTTGTTGGCGATTAATAGCATTTTTTTGTCGGGATATTTCTGTTCCAATTCAGCTTTCCAGTTTTTTACTTCGTAAATACTTGATTGATCTGAAGCATCTGCCAGGCAGAGTACGATGGAGGCTTGTTCAATTTTTTCAAAGGAGCGTTCGATACCCATTGCTTCAATTTCTTCTGCACCTTCGCGGATTCCGGCAGTGTCGATTAAGCGAAAAAGAATGCCTTCGATGTTCAAAGTTTCTTCAATCACGTCGCGCGTTGTACCGGCAATATTGCTTACAATCGCACGATTTTCACCCAATAATTGATTGAGTAGGGTGCTTTTTCCGGTGTTCGGTGCACCGACAATCGCTACGGGAACTCCATTTTTTAGAGCGTTTCCAAGTTTAAACGATTGAGCCAATCGGTTGACCATTTTCAGAACATCTGCAACTAATATTTTCAATTGGGTTCGATCCGCGAATTCAACATCTTCCTCCGAAAAGTCGAGTTCCAATTCAATTAACGAGGCGAAATGAATCAGCTTTTCCCGCAATTCTTTCAACTGACTTGAAAAGGTCCCGCGCAACTGTTTCAATGCTATTTCGTGCGCTTGCTTGGATTGAGATGCTATTAAATCTGCCACAGCTTCCGCCTGTGAAAGATCCAATTTTCCATTCATGAACGCACGTTTCGTAAACTCGCCCGGCTCGGCCAAACGGAATCCATTGGAAATTAGCACGTTGAGTATTTCCTGCTGAATAAAGGTAGAACCGTGACAGGAAATTTCAACACTTTCTTCGCCAGTGAAACTATTTCCCTCTTCAAAAATGCTGATTAAAACTTCGTCGATTGCTTTTCCATTTGAATCGGATAAAACACCAAAATGAATCGTGTGCGACTTGTGAGAAATTAAGTCTTTCGAAAAGAACGGGTTTACAAGTTTAATTGCATTCTTTCCAGAGGCGCGAATAACAGCGATCGCTCCGACTCCATTAGCAGTTGCCAATGCACAAATCGTATCTGTTGAAAAAGACATTGCCGCAAAATTAGGCAATTAGAAAATAGAATCGGTAAAAAGCCATGTTATAATGACGGTTCACATTTTTTAATGAAGGATAGAAAGGGCAAAGGAAATTATGTCTTTTCACACCAATCTAAGGAAATTGTTGTTTACTTTGAAGTCTCTTCGTTCACGCTATGATTCCATTTAACAAGCCATACGTCACAGGCAATGAAATTTCTTATATCCAAGAAGTTATTTCGTCAGGAAAAATAGCTTCCAATGGAAAATTTACGGCAAAATCCGAACATTTTTTTGAAGAACGTTATGGGTTCAAACGCGCTTTATTAACAACCTCTTGTACCACAGCGCTGGAAATGGCCGCATTACTTATGGACATAAAACCTGGCGATGAAATCATTGTTCCATCCTACACGTATGTGAGTACGGCGAATGTATTTGAAAAATTGGGAGGGAAAATTGTATTCGCAGATGCGTGTGCAGAATTTCCGAATCTAGATCCTGATAAACTTGAAAAGCTCATTACGCCAAACACCAAGGCGATTGTTCCGATGCACTATGCCGGAGTTTCGTGTGATATGGAACGCATCATGAAGATTGCTGAGCGACACCAATTGTATGTGATTGAAGATGCCGCTATGTCAATTGATAACACTTACGAAAACAAGTACATTGGGAGTTTAGGACATTTTGCTGCCTTTTCCTTTCACGAAACGAAGAATATTTCTTGCGGAGAAGGAGGAATATTAGTGGTGAATGACCCAAAATTTACAGAACGGGCAGAATTCCTGAGGGACAAGGGTACTAATCGAAAGCAATTTCTAAATGGTACTATTGATAGGTATGAATGGGTGGACATCGGCGGTTCTTTTGCTCCAAACGAGCTTACGGCGGCTTTTTTATTTGCTCAACTGGAAGAGATCGATTTTATTCAAAAGAAGAGAATGGAGATATGGAATGTGTATGCAAGCGAATTTGAAATGATTCAATCCTCTTTTGTAGAAATCCCGAAAATTCCAGCACATTCAAAGTCTAATGGTCATGGTTTTTTTATTGTCTGTAACTCAAAAGAAACTCGGGATTCACTGATAGCGTTCATGGCAAAAAAAGGCATTCAGCTCACTTTTCATTACCAGGCCTTACATCAGTCGAAGTATTATCTCGATCGAAATCCGGCAATTTCGTTACCCAATGCCGAGCGTTTTTCGGATTGTTTGGTGCGTTTTCCTTTATTTACTGAATTGCAGGTTCAGGATGTTGAACAGATTTGCAGGAAGGTGAGGGAGTTTTTGAGTGAATGTTCTTTCCCCTATTGAAGCGGGATCGAGGTCTGATGACTCTGACGAGTATCTGAACCGTCAGAGGGGATGAAAATATTTAATCTCTCCCCATGAGGGGAGAATAAGTGGGGTGATAATTTAAAAGCATGGTTGTGACGTGTCACCCTCCTCGGTCCTCCCTCGAGGGAGGAAGAAAATATATAATTCACTCTGCCTTTGTCGACAAACAGGCACGAGAGGAAGATCGCTTCTCACGACTTTCATTTATTTTTGAGAAAGAATAATTAAAAACTACCGAGTTTTTCCTTTTTGAAAACCTTACGGTAGGTATCGTAGACGTAATTTAACCACTTTTCGTCATTTGGATATTCGTGGTACCAATGCGGTGTGAGATCGATGATTTGCTTCATTTCATCGAACGTTATTCCCAATTTTTTGGCAATGTATTCAATTTCACGGTCAACAACTTCTTGTTTAAAGGGAAGCGTTTTTAAAATTTCGAGGGCTTCTTCTCTGGAAATCGAACCCGCACAAATTTGTGAAGATAAGGTCGCACGTCGGTAATCGATATTAAATTTTTTGAGCAAATAGTATGACTGTATGAAAGCTGTATACTTTGACTCATGATGCTTTCCTTTGTAATTTTTCCAATCCAATTCTTTTTCCAAGACTTTAATGGCTTCGGTTTTGTTGTAGGGAACGTAGTTCAACAAGTACACCATTTTAATTTTTTTCACCAACTTATAATACATTTCGCTTCGGAATCCGAACATTGGGAATGTTTTAATTTTTCCTTTTCCAAAGGTTTTTTGTATGTGTTTAAAATAAGTGAGGTCTTTGGCATTGTAATGCCAATATTTGGGCAGAATCCCTTCCGTTGCGAAATTTCCACCGCTGATGATGTACTTTACGCCATATTTTTTAGCAACCATGTGCAAAGAGGATAAAATTGCGATGTCCGTTGGAGTATCTGCCTCTGGAACAGAAGCTTTCAAAAACGCCAACTGTATTTCTTTAAACTCCTCCCAATCCAACACATAACTTTCGTAACCAATCCCTAAAATTTGAGCAATATTCCGAATGTTTTGAACTGCTTCCTCCGAATTCCAACCGTTGTCCATGTGAACGCCAAGAACGCGCAATCCATTTTTTTTTGCTATATAAGCAACATATGAACTGTCAAGGCCTCCACTCAAGCCAACAATGCAATCGTATTGACCTCGTTTACTTCCTGATTTGATTTCCTTTATTAAGGCCTTAAACTCAGTATCTGTTTTTTCTCCTTTATAGCTATAAGCAGCACGTACATTCAAATACTCTGAACAATGGTTACATATTCCCTCGCCATTGAATCTAATCAATGGGTCTGACGTATCCATTATGCAACGTTGACATATTTTATATGATGAATGCAATGTGTGCAAAATTAGTGCAACTTAGTTGTTAAAAAAAATTTAGACTTGACAATTATGGTTTTGGAACAATACCCGCTTGGAACATTCTAAAGCAATTGCGTGGAACACATCATTTTAGTTTCGTGACTTGGGTAATTTATCAATACTCCTTTGTGGTTTCCTTGATAAACAAAAATAGAACCGGCAGCATACCCGTTGAAAGGATACATTTGATTCAGTTCAAAGATGTCCTCCATGGATCCTGCTCCGCCCAAAACCGTTACGGGAATGGTTATTTTTTTTGCAATGTCAATAGAAATCTGGCGATCATAACCCTTCATTTTACCATCCTCATCAACAGATTGAATAATTAATTCTCCGGCGCCAAAATCCTCCATTTTTTTTGCGAAATCCAAAGGATCTATGCTGTGTGACTTACTTCCTGCCCGACTGTAAAGCTTCAATCCTCCTAGGAATGTTATACCGATATCCATACAAACAACAATAGAAGAAGAACCAAATTCTGCACTGGCCTCCTTAATAAACGATGGTCGGTTTACTGCCTCCGTGCAAACAATTACCTTTTCAGCTCCTGCATGAATGAGTTGCTCTATCTGAAGCAAGGTCTTGACTCCACCGCCCACTCCGAAAGGCATATTTGCTTCTTCGCCTATGTCTTTCACTCGTTGAACTTCCACACAACGACCCTTTTTGGATGCTTCAATATCTAAAAAAATTAGTTCATCGGTCTCGAGATCATTAAACAATCTGACGGTATTGATAGGATCGCCGATATATTTATGGTTTTTAAATTGAACGGATTTTACCAAACCATTATTTTTCATCAAAAGAACAGGTATTATTCTTGGCCGGTACATAAGGATGGCAAAGATAGTGTTTTACAATGATCTATTAAATTTAAAGCAATGTATCAGCGGCAGTTTGCAGGTATTTTCGCCAGAACACATCCGAATAGTTTGTATTTTTGCGCTATGGTCGGTATCGTGAATCACGGCACGGGGAATTTGCATTCCATTCAACGCAAATTACATCTCATAAATGTTGAACATTGCATTGTGGGTTGTCCAGAGGATATTGAATACTGTGACCGATTAATTTTACCCGGTGTTGGTCATTTCGGCGAGGCGATGCAAAGCCTTAAAGAAAAGAAGCTTATCAGCGCTCTTCATCACTTTGTAATGGTGCAGAATAAACCCATACTGGGAATCTGTTTAGGAATGCAATTGATGACCTCCTTCAGTGAGGAAGGAAATACCGAAGGTCTAGGGTGGGTCAACACGAAAATTGTCCGATTTAATCCAACAAATTTTTCAACCTTTAAAGTCCCGCATATCGGATGGAATTCTGTAGTAGCAGAAAATAGTAAGCTTTTAGATAACCTTGAAAAAGAATTTTACTTCGTACATAGTTATTACTCAGAGATCCCAAAAGAAAAAGAATTGGTTTTGCATTTCACAACTTATGAAAAGCGTTTTGTATCAGGCTTTGAAAAAAAGAACATTTTTGGTGTTCAGTACCATCCAGAAAAAAGTCATGATCAAGGACTTGAGGTTCTGCGAAAGTTTGTCTTCCATGTTTAATCAAGCGGTTTTATCCAAGATCAAGATTCGCTGAGTAAAAATTTTGCCAGTTCTTCTGTATGAGTGCTCCTATGAAATTTACCCAATTCATCGTAATTAATGTCAAGTTGTATTGACTGGGGATTTTCGTATATATTTTTAATCCAAATTTTTAGTGCCTCTTTATCGCTGAAGGTAAAGCCCGTTCTCGTTCTCAAAATAAAATCCTGCATGACCCCATTATCGGTAGGGAATAACAAAATTGGAACTCCTGTTGAGGCATAATCAAATAATTTTACGGGATACCATCCGGGAATATTAGAAAAAGAGGTGAGCCATAATATGTCGCTACCTTGATAAATAATCTCTAATTCTCTTTTTGAGGTACGGGGACTGAAGTTAATCGCATGCTTTATATTTTCATAATTTGACAGTACTCGTTGTTCCATACTAAATACCGCCTCGGTGCCAATTAGATTAACTTTAATGTTTATTTGCTCTGAGGATACAAGCTCAGAAACTGCATCTAACAAACTGAAGATGTCTTGTGAAGGATATATGGTACCTGCGTATGTAATCACCAACGTTTTTTCTTTCCTTGGAATTTTAGTGGCAATAATTTCGTTTAACGTTTTATCAAATCCATTCTTGATCACAAGCCCTTTTTTGCCGATTAATGAACTGATTGAGTTTTTCCAATCTTCAGAAACTGTAAAAAACATGTTTGCATTACTCGTCCATTTTTTCTCTTTATTCAATTCCATTTTTCGCAGAAAAAACTCTTTAATGATGCCATATTTTTCCTTATTTCGAATAGAATTCCAAGTATCGCGGTAGTCCGGATACCATTCTATATTTGAATTCCATTGTTTTAATTTGTAACCAATCCAAAAAGTGTAAAAAGGAGTACCACTTATTACAACTTTATCGATATTTTGATCTTTAATTAGCCTTTTTGCGGCTTGAAGAAATTCTTTACTGTGAGAAACTGACGGAAAAACATATAGTTTTGTGTAAACCAGAATACTGTTTATCTTTCTTACGTATTTGAAATTCGTTAGCCCTAATTTTTCTAAAAGGGTTTTTTTAATGGCAATTTTATGGGTTTGACTTGTTGGACTGATTATTTGCTGGGACCTCATCACTACATCTATATTTTCCGTGGAGGTTTGTTCATCTGCCCAATACCTTGTCAATAAAACGGGGTGTATTCCAAATTTTGGAAGATACTTCATCCAGGAAGAAATGCGTTCAGAAGCCACAAAATTTGCCGGCGGCGCAAAATATGAGATGACTAAAACTTTTTTCAAACCAACATTCGGTGCCGAACTTGTTTGTATGTTTTTATTCGGCTTTACCTTTTCATGAGAAGGAACAGGTAAAATATCCTCACCTTCATTGTAGGGATTTTCCTTTTTTGAAATGAGACGAATCAGCTTCAATGAAAAGAACTCTCTCGAATAATTCTCAATATTTGTGAAACTATTTGGTAATTTTTTCTTGTTTAAAACAAATTGCTCCAATTGTAGAAAAACTTCACGTTGATCAGTACCAATAATTCCTAGATTACTTGAATTTAAAATTTCACCAATTTTTCCGGCATCATTTGGATAAAACATGATTGGTTTTCTGTAGGGTAGATAATCGTATACTTTTGTTGGAATTACACCTTTCATATTTTGGATAGGAAACATTAAAAAAATATCTGTCCTTGCAATTATTGGCTTTAACTCCGTTGTATTTAATCTTGCTGTAATCCTTAATTCTTGACACCATTTAAACAGGTGCCTTACCCTTTCTACTTGTCCATCTTGTAAAGAAATACCCACAAAATTTAATTTTACACTGAGTTTCGGATGTTGTTTCTGAAATGAGTGTAATAGGTTGGAAGTCGAACTAATTTCCTGATGGTTATATAATGTCCCTAAAAAAGTAAAACTTAGCGTGCTCAAATCCTCCTCTAAATTTTCAAATTGAATTGGATCATTATAACCATTTTCAATCACATGCCCTTCCTTGTTTATGAATTGCTCTATTCTCTCCACGTATTGATCATTTACGTATGTAAAAAATTCAATATTTGATAACCATCTTTTTTCGAATTTTCTATTTAATATGTTTAAATAGTTAAATTTTTTTTCAAAAATAGGTCTTGAACTCCATTCATCTCTGTAGTCGGCAATCCAAATTAGTTCGGGAAATTGTTTTTTCAGTAAATATCCGACATGAAACATTTGGTGTGGACCGGCCGAAATAATAACAATCCAGTTGTTAGGTTCTCTAGCAATAATTTCAGCCGCCTTTTTTTTAAAGAACTTATACTGGGAAAAAAATAAAAATCGGTATGAAAAAAATAAGTCAATGAAGGATATTAATTTTGATAGGCCAAAAAATTTAATACTCCTGCGTTGTTTCATTTTTTTAAAAAATGAATTGTACTCATCCACGCATACAACCTTTACGTTATCTTCATGTGTTTGTATTTCTCCAAATTTTTCACTGAGGTAAAGATCATCAAAGGTTTCGATTTGCGTCGGCCAGTGTCTGGTCAATACTGTGGTATCAAAATTATTTTTTGCAAAAAGGTGAGCCCAATAAAACACCCTATTAGATGCTGTTAAATTACATGGCGGATAAAAGTAAGATATGAAGAGTATTTTACGCATTATGTAGTATACAATCCATAATTTTTTCAGCTACTTTTCCATCACCATAGCAATTAGGAATATATTGATCAAAGTTGATCTCTCGATTCATTACCTCATTTAGATTACTTAAATCATCAAACAATAGAAAATTCCAAGATCCCATTAATGTTTCTTGCCATGGCGTATATTTTAAAATAGTGGTACACTTTTTCTTCAGAATATAGGCTTCTTTCTGCAGGCTACCGCTATCGGTGATGACACCTTCACTCGCAATAATATGATTTATTGAATCAAAAAAATCAATCGGCTCTATAATTTGAATATTCATAAATTCGTCCAACACTATGTTCCAGTTATCCGCAACATTTTTTGTCCTAGGGTGCATGGCCAATATTACTTTATATTCAAGATTGTTTAATGCATTAAGTATTTGTAAAATTCGATTTTTAGAATCCGTGTTAAAAGGCCTGTGAATAGTCGCAAAGTAAAACTTCTCTTCGCCCGGTTTAACTGATTCATTTCCTATCTCCTTAATTAAATCTGTTGTAACGTCGCCAACCAAAAAAGTATTTGTATTTAGTCCTTCTTTTGATAAATTTTTAATGGCTTCCGAAGAAGGGGCGAATCTCAAGCTTGACATCCTATCTACCAAAGTTCTGTTAACTTCTTCGGGTACATCTATATTGTGATTCCGCATACCTGCCTCAATATGTATGACCGGGATTTTCAATTTTACAGCAGCCAAAGCCCCCGAAAGAGTTGAATTAGTGTCACCGTAAACAATGACGAAATTTGGTTTTTCAATGAAAAGTATCTTCTCTATTTCAATAAGCATTTTGCCTGTTTGCTCACCATGAGTTCCACTACCAATTCCTAAATTGTACTTGATGTCTTTAATACCGAATTTTTCAACAAATATTTTACTCATATTGGTATCGTAATGTTGACCGGTATCTATGGTAATTAAATTGACATGGAGGTGTTTGAGTACCTCCATTGCGAGTGATGCATGTTTAATATATTGAGGTCTCGTCCCTATCACTGATATTATCTTCATCTACTCAATTTTTTTTGCAGGGTTACCAACCCAAGTTTCATTTTCGGGAATATCTTTTAACACAACCGCACCTTGACCAATGGTAACAAAGTGCCCTACAGTGACTTTATTTCGAACCGTGGAGGATATGCCAAAATAAACATTATTCCCAGTGTTGGATGATCCAGCTAAAATTACATTTGATGTAAGCAAATTATTCTCGCCCAAAACGCAATTATGCCCGATATTACAAAATGAACCTATCTTAGTCCCTTTCCCAATGATTGTTTCTCCCATTGCTGACCTTCTAATGGTTGAGTTCGGACCGATTTCGACGTGATCTCCGATAGTTACCCTCCCCAGCTGCGGGAATTTAACGAAGCGTTTTTTTACATTGTCAAACTCCTGACCAAGACCCTCAGTTCCAATAGAAGCATTTACACTAATGACACATTGGCTTCCAATCTTTGTTCCCGAATAGATCACTGCATTGTGATGAATAATTGTTCCCTCACCAATCTCAACCTCACTCCCAATAAAAACGTTCTCCCCAATTTTCAAATCATCTCTATTTTTATAATTATCCACCTTGTTTGAGAAATTATCAGGTAAAAGATGGGCAAAGAACCTGTTTGCAACGTAAGCGAATGTTAATCTAGGGTTATCCACAGGAAGATAAATTACTGTTTTCAATTTGGGTATGAGATCATAATCTGATCTAGCGCAAATAACCACACCTGCTCGAACTAATTCAAGATTAGCTAATGATTTGGCCCAAGTGAGTGCATTATGAGTAGCCTTATCGGATGTACTAATTGAATTAACTTCCCTATTGTCAAGAGCATTTTGAATGCCGATAAAATCAGTTATCTCAATCAGGTTAGGCATATATACTATTTATTTTTTATACGCTGGTATTCCGATATATACGGAGTTATCCTCACAGTCTTTGTTCACAAATGCTAAAGACCCAATTGTTACATTATTTCCAATAGAAATGCCGTGTTGAATAACTGCATTCGTTCCAATAAAACAATCTGCACCAATTTTTGCGCCTCCAATTTGAAGTTTGCTGGTATTTAAATTGTTGGTCATTACTCTTGGACAAACATAAGTATTGTCTCCAATTTCCACCCCTCTCGCAATAATTGTATCATAACGAAGCGTTACATTGTTGCCAATTTTACAATTTCCAGAGGTCGATACTCTTGAATCAATTATACAGTCTTGTCCTATTTCAGTATTTTCCCTTAACTCTACAAAATTCTTAATTATTGTATTCCTGCCTATGATGACATTACTCTTAATAACACAATGGTGTTCAATAATTACATTATCTCCAATTACAACATCGTCTTCAATAATGGTAAAATTTCCTATTTCGACATTATTGCCAATAATGGCCTTTTCAGATACAAATTTCATTTCTTATGCTCATTAATTACAAAATCCATCTAATAACTTCAAAACACTCTGCGTAATGCGCATTGATTTGTACTCCACGCGTCCTTGCTAAAGAGCGAATAAATTCCTCATTTGCATAGGGCCTGTGGGCCTGTGACTTGTACTCTTTAACAGCATCTATTTTCTTTTGAATGTGTTTTTCGTCTAATTTCATAAACGATGCCGTATTAAAACTCAAGTTATTCCAGGGCAACTCGTAAGAAAGCAAGCTTGAAAATTTGAAGGCCCTAAAACCCTCTTGTGCGATCGTCACATGATCTTGATGTAAGTCTGATAGTGCAGGAATAAAAACGATATCCGGATCTATTTCAGCTTTCAATTTTAGAATGTCGTCAAGGATTTCTTGCCGGTGATAATTAAATGTTCTCACATTATAATCAAATAAAATAAGGTTTTGATTATCTATGCCTAAAATGGAACTGGCAGCTTTAATTTCGGTTATTAAAATATCTTCAGGAAACTCTTTTCGAACGGATTGTCGACAGGCTGAAAAAGCAGCACAAAAAACAATATTACCCTCTTCAATTAATTTTGATACAGTACCTCCGCAGCCAAATTCCAAATCATCTGTATGTGGGGCGAGAACTAGAATTTTTTTATCGAGAATTTTCATAGTAATCTTAAGTTAATTTTCTGTGTAGTGATTGAGCAACTTTTCATACACAATTGCCTCCGAAAACTTATTGAATGTTTGCTTTCTGATATTACCTGCAATATACGTATTGAAATTACTTTGGATTTTTACTAATCCTTTTGCTATTTCAAGGACTGAATGGTCAGTGATAATTCCTGAATCAATGTCAACAATATCCCTAACCCCGCCAGAATCAGTCACTACTACCGGTAAACCCATTGCTTGTGCTTCAGCAACTGTTAATCCAAACGTTTCAATTTTACTCGTACTTACCAATACATGATGTATTGAGATCTGTTCTTGAACCTCTTCACGACTTAAACTAGGTAAAAATGTAACACTCATAGCAACATTCAAGTTGTTCACTAAATTCACCAAGCCTTTTTTTTCCGGCCCATTTCCTGCAATGGTCAGCATTGAGTTTGGATAAACATTTATTAATTCTTTCCATGACCTCACCAAAGTATCTAAACCTTTTAGAGGAATCAAATTAGCAATAACAATATACGAAAACGGATTCAGGTTGCAATTTACTAATTTTTGATTAAAAAATCTTTTATGAACGATGTTTGGTAGCACGGCATACTTCGAAGTACTTTCAATCGAAAATCGATTCAAAGTTTGAAGCAGCGAAAATTGACTCACAAAAAAAACACGTTTTGCAGAGTGAAAAATCTGTTTAATTATTCTTTTATCAGCAGAATTGTATTGCTTTGTATTGAAAATCAATCCTGAAGAATGCTCTGTGTGATAAAAGAGCTTTTTATAATCTTGAGCTAAACTTCTTGCAATAAATCCACCCATAAACATTACATGACTATGAATTATATCGAATTCGTCTATTGAAACCTTATATTTTTTTAGCTCCTTTTTGCATGTTAAATAAAGTTTTTTATAAGCAATTTTTCGATTCAAGGGAAATGGAGGTTTAATTCCTACTCGCAATAAAGGAATATCATTCCAATCAGAAAAGGAACTGAATTCCTTTTTGAGAAAGCTAGAAAAAAAAGTTCCCAATAAAAAAGGATGTAACACAAGTACTTGATGGCCCGCATTTTTTAACATTTGTGCTTGTTCCTCTATAAAAGAACCACGGGTATTATTTTCTTCATCTGGATACCAAGAGGCGACAATCAATATGTTCAACGGTCTATCGAGCATGAATGCCTATATTTAGCTTATTTAAAAAAATTTTGGGGAATTCAGAAAGAATATAACCCGAAGTTTTGTGGTTAATAGCATTAAACCATATTCGAATAGCAATGAGAAGCTGCCTGTTTTGTCTGGCTTGGTATAAATACATGCGGTACTTAGAGTCGATGTATTCATTGAAATAATTCGGGGGTAATTTTCCCTCAAAAAGAGTAGTGTAATTGTCACGCAAATCCTGGATGGCTAGAATGTATTGTTCCATTTCTGCAATCCGAACCTTTTTCATACCCTGTATGACCGTTCCTTCTTCATGGATATTTTGAATGGCCGTATATTCTTCAATTTGATAAACAGGATGTTGAGCTGCAATTCGTAACCACAGGTGGGTGTCTTCCCAAAGCCTATAGCGCACATCAAATCGATCATTTTCGAGAACGGAACGGTGCACGCAAACTTGAGTTGGAATTAAAAATTTACTACCAATTTCTTCTAAAATATTCTTTTGCAGTTCTAAAAAAGCTTTATGTTTTGTTGTTTGTACTTCGTGGGTGATTAAACCTGTAGTAATCAAGCCAGGTAAAGGCTTATGAACCTCGATGAATTTAACTAATTCCTGTAGGTGTTCGGGTTGATATTCATCATCGCTATCAAGGAAACAAATCCACGTACCAGAGGCTATAGCAATACCTTTATTTCGAGCTGCACTTCGCTCTGCGTTTTCTTGATATATATACCTGATACGTGCATCAGTATATCTTTTAATTACAGTAGCTGTTTCATCCTCTGAGCCATCATCAACAATAATTAATTCCCAATTTTGGTAGGTTTGAAGTAATAAACTGTCAACACATAACGATATGAGATGTGCACGGTTGAAAGTCGGTAAAACAACTGTGATCAACATTTTCACTTTTTTCTGAGGTAAATACTTCCCCCTTGACCATCATGGAATGCTGGGCTAATTTCTCTAAACCAATCCTCACGTGTTTTCACCATATAATCATTCCAGAAAATTATTTCATAATGATCGTTGTTCATTAAAAAGGTTCTCAAAAAGTAGGATTCATTATAACAAAGTCCCTTTTTCAACCATTCTTCTGGATATTCGAAGGGGAAGAAAATGTCATGGAAGTGTATGAGGACACCAGATCTCAAAGTAGGAAGTATTTCGAAGAAGATGAAATTTAAATCACTTGAAGTTTTAACGATGTGCGAAGAGTCAATAAAGAGGATATCATTTGCTTCCAAATCAGAATAAATCTGTGTTCCTAATTTCTGAACAGGCGTTCGAACAAAATTGATTTCTAAAAAATCCCTTTTTTCAAATAATTCATCTACACGAGAAGTATATGGATCAATAAAGGTTAATTCTACATTCATCATTTTTTCTTCACATGTATCAAGCATTAAAGCTGATGAATAGCCGGAACCAACTTCAATAATCTTTTTGGGTTGGAATAAATTCAATACCCCATATAATAGAACTCCATCATTATATATGAACATTTCATTTTTAGAGTAGTACCGGTATTTATGATTTTTTTGTTCGCTGAATGGAAAACTGACTATCCAGGGTTTCAAATCTTGAAGAAGATTATATTGGTAATCGGTATTTAATTCAATGTCTTTAAGTTTCGAACCCAAACTTATGTTGTAATAACCATTATCACTTATTTCTTCCCATGTTACAATAGGACTATTGTACTTACCAGGTTCTGCATGCAGAGCAAAATATTTCTCTGAATACGACTTCCATGTACCAATTATAGGAATAGATTTAATCAAGCGGATTATTATTTTCTTCATTTGATATGAGTTAGTTTTAATGGTTTTTTGAAAGTGTTAAATGCTATTGTCAAGAACTTACCACTTAAACCCCAAAAATATTTCTGGCTTCTAATAAAATCAGATCTATAAGCAGAGTCCAATTTCCACATTAACAGCGCATTGGTAACTAAATTAACAAAATGCAATGCTAAGTACAGGAATAGTCCTAATGTTCCGTGTGTCTTTTTAAACAAAAGTGATCCGGATAAATAACGCTGTTTAGTGTTCCATTCTTTACTGATACTACTACCCTCCTCTAGATGAACTACTTTGATATCATCATAGTATACTAAAGCTAAACCACTTTTTCGAATACGATAACACCATTCAAATTCCTCAGCGTAAAGGAAAAAATCAGTATCGAAATAACCAACAGACTCTAATCTTGATTTCTCGAATAAAAGAAATGCACCATGAAGTGCTTTGATCTCTTTTTCACGGGAGGATTTTATTTTCCGAATAAAAAAATCAACTAAGAGATTGTTGTTGAGTGTTTCCCTAAAAGAAGCGTTATAGAAAAAAACGCTTTTTTGTGAAGTTCCATCTAAATTAACAAGATGACATGTTGTGATGCCAACATTGCTTTTTTCATTTTTGTATTTTCCTAAAGCTTTCTCTATAGCCTTGTCAAAAATAATAGTATCAGAATTCAAGAGAAGAATATAACGTCCCCTTGATTTTTGAATGCCTACGTTATTGGCTCGGCCAAAACCTTCATTTGTTTTGTTTTGAATCCAAATAATCTGTTGAAATTTAGTTGTAATTAGATCAAAACTATTATCACTGGAGGCATTGTCAACCACGATTATTTCATGATTTATCTTCTTAGTTTGCTTGATAATTGAATCAATACAATTGATAGTTTGCGCCGCTGTATTGAAATTGACGAGGATAATAGACAACTCAACCATGCTTTAATTTTTGTCTGAAAGACTCAATGATTGCACGGAGTCCAAAATGATAAATTTGCTCGAGAAACTTTATGAAGGTTCCTTTTCTTACAGTTTTATCATAGCGATTAAAATAGATATAGATCAAATAATGGTAGTATTTCTTTTTCAATGATTTATTGGTATGCTTCGAATAGATGTATCGCGTAATCAGAGCATTCTCAAAAAAGGCAAAAACTCTTTTATCTGAAACACTCCTAACCGATGAACCGTGGGTTCTAAAAAAATTTAGATCTTGATCAATGAATTTGAATTTAGCTTTATCCATTATTTGGATCCAGAACATCCAATCCCCGCATAACTTGAAATTGGTGGAAATGTAATCAAGGTCAGGAACCTCCTTTTTCCTAAATATAGCACTGCTTGCATTTACGATATGATTGAAATTGTACATTTCTACTGTCAAGAACTGGATTGGGTCAGGTTCCTTCGTGAGGTCAACAATTTCGTTGAAATATTTATTGTTCGGAAAATGCTTACATCCAAGGTAGGAGTCTGGTTCACCTAATTCGTTAATTATCTTTGATCGACAAAAAATAAGAGCGCAATCAGGGGTTATTTCAGAGGTTAATTTTCCTAAAAACTCTGGATGAGCCAAATCATCACTCTCGGCAATCCAAATCCATTCACCTTTAGCCAAGTTTAGTCCTTTTTGCCATTGTTTGAAAGTGCTGCCGCTGTTGGTTGGGTTGTACTCAATATGGCTTATTTTTTCATGCCCTCTGTAGCTTTCAATAATCACTCTGCTGGTGTCCGTGGAACAATCATCCAAAAGAATTACCTCAAAATTGCTGTAACTTTGATTCAAAACAGATTCAATGCGTTCTTTCAAATAAGGCGCATGGTTGTAATTCGGAATGATTACGCTAACTAGGGGTGGAGATGATTCTTTTCCAGTCATTTTGAAATCTTTCTTTTCTAAAATTTTTAGCGGCATATTCGTACGTATTTTCACGAAGACGAGACCTTAAATTTGGATCTTTATAAAGATTACTTAAATGCAATATACTTTCATGAACACAAGTATTAACTGCTGTAATGAAGCCGTTGACATTTGTTTCGATGTGCATAGGTATGTCGCCAACTTTTGTTGCTATCGGAATTACAGAAAAAGCCATGGCTTCTGCCAGAACTTTCGGAAATCCTTCGCTAGATGAGCTTAGTAGAACGACATCCATCAGGCGATAAATTTCATTGATTTGATTTCTGTTCTTTAAACTCCCATACCAAAGAATATTCGGTAATTCGTGTGCTGAAAACCTGCTTGGTTCAGGCCCAATGATATGGAATTCGATAGGTAAATTTTTATCTGCTACGATTCGCACAATTTGTAGAATCAAATTAAACCTTTTTTCCGCACTATCGCGACCAATAAACAGAACCTTAAGTTTATCATTGTTTTTATCTAAATATCCTTCTTTTGGAAAATCAACACAATGTGGAATAGTTGTAAGTCTCTTGAGGAGCTGTGTTTTGTTTTCCAAGTCCAAATAGAGTTCGTGGAAAAGAGATTTGAGTCCTTCCGAAACCAAGATCCTTTGATTAATTCTGGAACTCCAATCCTTCAATAAATATTGCGCGTCGGGATAATTGTTATTTGAATTGTTGTGCACAATATCAATAATTGGAACATGGTCTTTGATGTACGGCCATAAAAACTCAATAGATTCCCTATGCCAAAAAATAACAAGTGTATTTTCCTTATTGATTTTTCGAATCAAGTTTTTCATGAAAAAATAACGAATCATTCTTCCTAAACGCGGACTTTCGAGCCACTTGGAAACAAAAGTTACGTTGGAGTGCAACTTGTAAATCGGCAGCATAGCAACTCCTTCTTGGTACGCCGTTCTACTTTGAGCATATTCTTTGCCTTTCCAAACATTAGTTCTATAACGAATATAAGTTTCTGAAGGGTAATCTTTTAAAGCCTCAAGCACATCTGCATGTACAGATTCTGTGCCGCCTATGGAGGCCAAAGGGAAGAAGTAGAAAAGCTGAGGTTTAGTCATGCAGCATAGCATTAAATATTTTTTCCCAACGTTGCTTCTGGGCCTCAACTCCCAGTTTTTCAACGTAGGAAGCACGTATGTTAGATTGAATACGATGATACAATCGTGAATCGTCCAATATTTGTTGAATGGCTAAAACCATATCTTCCACGTTTCGTTCGCAAAAGAGACCGTTCTCACCGTGGTTAATAACAAACTGAGGCAAACCAATTTTTGTACTAACGCTTGGCACCCCGCACAAACTTGCTTCGATGAACATGGATGGACCCGCGTCAGCTTCCGAGGCAATAAGGGCTAAATCGACTCCTTGCCAAAAAGCAGCAAGTGAACGGATGGACCCTTGAAACTGGGTGCGCAAGGCTATAGGGTAACCCATGGCTTGAAGAGCCTCTATTGAAGGAATTACATGCGTATAAAAGCCTTTGAAATCTCGATCTGGATTTCCCGTCCATCCGATGATAAACTCTTTGTTTTTCATCCTTTTTTTTGGGATAAATAGGGTCTCATCGTAGCAAAGACTGGCAAAGAAAATGGGCGATTTAAAATGCTGACTATATACTTCTTCAATGGATGGAGCACCCACCAATAAAGCTTGTGAGTCGCTGAGATATTCTTGACAAAATGCTTCTATCGTAATATCTGCATGATGAATTACCCCTTTTGGAGGGAATTGTTCCGTAAAAATTCCCTTAATCGTCTTATCGGCTCGAATATGGCTAAAATCACCGTCTTTATCCATGTAATAATCCAAATAAACCACGAGGTCATAAGAGTTATCTGGAGTAACCCTCCTTAAAAAGCCATGTTCGTCGAATTTCGACAGCCCTATGCGATGTAAGACCTTTATTGAATGGAACACCAAGGCACGTAAAACTATTATGTTTTGAAAAGGCCATTTCCTTCGGGCATTGGACAAGATTACAGTTCCTTTGGATACGAAATCTGAAGTTGTTTTGGTATGAACTCTTGGATGATTCACCGTAAAATCAACGTAAAAATCAAAACCTTTTACCCGTTGTATGATGAATTCAATAATCCTATGAAAAGCCCATCCAGGGGTATCACCTATCAGCAGAATTCGCTTTTTTATTCTCACTTTGCTGGTACCCCTTTAACTGTAACTCCCGCAGGAACATCTTTGGTTACCACCGCACCAGCCCCAATCACGGCATGATCTCCGATGCTGATTCCAGGCAAAACAAGGGCTCCCATCCCAACAAATACCTCGTTTCCTATGGTGCAAGCTCCGGCAATTGAAACGCCGATGCATATTTCACAAAATTCACCCACCACTGTTTCGTGATGGATACTTGATTTTGCATTAATCAAGGTTCCCCTACCAATACGAACTTCTGGTCCAATAAATACGCCGTGCATGATGTTTAACCCTTCTTCAAGAACCACCCCCAAAGGACTTATTTGAGCAGTGGAAGCAATTAGGGATTGAACGGAATGCGATGGTGCGAATTGATCGTAGAACTTTTTTCTCAAAGAGGGGTTACCTGTTCCAAGGATAACCTTTGAAGGAGGAATTTCTTGAAAGGTGTGCTTGACTTCCAATCCCAAAACATGTGATTTATCGGTATTTATTTCATCGTAAAACGCGCTTACTTTTTCGTGATTACGCAACAATTCATGGTACACTTCTTTTGCATGTCCTCCTGCTCCAACGATGATCATAATTCCAAATTAGCTAAAATTATTGATGCTGGCAAGAATCAACGCTTGTTCAACCGCTTGCAAACCAAAATACAAAGGTAAACACAAGACGCGTTCTGCTACATCCTCTGAAATAGGCAGTTGCTTATTATTAACATACGGCAAGGTATTCAAGCTGGGATAAAAATACCTTCGAGCCATGATATCATTTGCTAACAACTCACGTTCAGCCTTCAAAAGCCGTTCTTCATTTTCGAATAGTATGGGGAAATAGCTGAAATTCCATGCGCAATCTGTCCGCAATTTCAACCTTTGGAAGTTGTGATTCAGTGCTTCCTCATACGTTTTAACCGAAGCCTCTCGGCCCCTCAGCATCTTTTCCATGTAGGGCAGCACGGCCAAACCCATGGCCGCTTGTAATTCACTCATCTTCCCGTTGATTCCAAGTCCATGAAATGCTAAGGGACCGTCATGGCCAAAATTGTGACTGTAATACAGCTGATGAAACAACTCGGGATCTTTGCAAAAAATCGCACCGCCCTCTCCCGTATGGAATAATTTAGTGGCGTGAAAACTGCACGTTGAAACATCTCCGTATTCAAAAATACTTTTCCCTTTATAGCTCCCC
>Ga0194127_10003615_pt1 | contig 19630 bp, 13 predicted proteins | sample TA2KigC100mmetaG_FD_148624 | JGI IMG/M metagenome (GOLD analysis project Ga0194127, IMG submission 148624) | Freshwater microbial communities from Lake Tanganyika, Tanzania - TA2015036 Kigoma Deep Cast 100m | ecosystem: Environmental > Aquatic > Freshwater > Lake | place: Tanzania: Lake...
AAGACGCGCTCGGGCCGCGCGGTCACTCTGCGCATCTACGTGCGCGCCGGCGACCTCGCCAAGACGCCCCACGCGATGCGCTCGCTGAAGAAGTCCATGCAGTGGGACGAGGAGACCTTCGGCCTCGAGTACGACCTCGACGTGTTCAACATCGTCGCCGTCAGCGACTTCAACATGGGCGCCATGGAGAACAAGTCGCTGAACATCTTCAACTCGAAGTACGTGCTGGCCAGCGAGGCCACGGCCACGGATGTCGACTACGTCAACGTCGAGGGCGTCATCGCCCACGAGTACTTCCACAACTGGACGGGCAACCGCGTCACCCTGTCGAGCTGGTTCCACCTGAGCCTGAAGGAAGGGCTCACCGTGTTCCGCGACCAGCAGTTCACGGCCGACATGAGCTCGGCCGCGGTCAAGCGCATCGACGACGTGCGCACCCTGCGCGCCAGCCAGTTCCCCGAGGACGCCGGCCCGATGGCGCACCCGATCCGCCCGGCCAGCTACATCGAGATGAACAACTTCTACACGACGACGGTCTACGAGAAAGGCGCCGAGGTCATCCGCATGATCCACACCCTGCTCGGCCCCGCCGGCTTCCGCAAGGGGATGGACCTCTACTTCCAGCGCCACGACGGCCAGGCCGTGACCACCGACGACTTCGTCGCCGCAATGGCCGACGCCACGGCCGTCGACCTCGGGCAGTTCAGGCTCTGGTACGACCAGGCCGGCACGCCCACCCTGAAGGTCAAGCGCGCCTACGACGCCGCCGCCAAGCGCTTCACGCTCACCGTGAAGCAGGTGATCCCCGACACGCCGGGCCAGACGAACAAGCAGCCCATGCACATCCCCTTCGCCATGGGCCTGCTCGACGCCGCCGGCCGCGAGATCCCGCTGCGCCTTGACGGTGAGGCCAAGGCCCGCGGCGGCCACCGCGTGCTCGACCTGCGCGCCGGCGAGGAGCGCTTCGTCTTCGTCGACGTGCCCGCGGCCCCGGTACCGTCGCTCCTGCGCGGCTTCTCGGCGCCGGTCTACCTGGAGACCGACCTCAGCCACGCCGAGCTGAGCTTCCTCATGGGCCACGACCCCGACAGCTTCAGCCGCTGGGAGGCCGGCCAGCAGCTCGCCACCGATCTGCTGCTCGGCCTGATCGCCGATCACGCCGCCGGCCGGCCCCTGAAGGCCGCGCCCGTATTGATCGAGGCCTTCCGCGCCGTGCTCGCCGACCGCGCCCTCGACCCCGCGCTCGCGGCGATGACCCTCACCCTGCCCGACAGCAAGACCCTCGCCGAGCGCGTCGCGGTGATCGACCCCGAGGCCATCCACGCGGCGCGAAGATTCCTGCGCAAGAGCATCGGCGCCGCGCTGCGCGAGGACTTCGCGGGCGTCTACAAGGCGAACCAGGACGCGGGCCCCTACGCGATCGATCCCGCGGCCATGGGCCGGCGCAGCCTCAAGAACTGCGCGCTCGCCTATCTCGCCAGCCAGGAGGACGCGGCGGGCCGCAGCCTCGCCCTCGACCAGTACAAGCGCGCCGACAACATGACCGACAGCTTCGCCGCGCTCTCCGTGCTCGCCGACCAGGAGGGCCTCGAGCGCGAGCAGGCCCTCGTCGACTTCGCCGCGCGCTGGCAGGCAGACGAGCTGGTCATGGACAAGTGGTTCACCGTGCAGGCGATGTCCACGCTGCCCGGCACCCTGGCGCGGGTGGAGACGCTCACGCGGCACGCCGCCTTCGACATCAAGAATCCCAACCGCGTGCGCGCCCTGATCAGCAGCTTCGCCCACGGCAACCTGCTGCGCTTCCACGCGGCCGACGGCAGCGGCTACCGCTTCATCGCCGACCGCGTGCTCGACCTCGACACGCTGAACCCGCAGGTCGCCGCGCGCCTCGTCGCCTGCTTCAACCGCTGGACCAAGTTCGACCGCGCGCGTCAGGAGCTGATGCGCGGCGAGCTGGAGCGCATCGCGGCGAAGCCGGGCCTCTCGCGGAACGTCTACGAGATCGTCTCCAAGGCCCTGGCGATGGCCGAGGCGGCCACGGGCTAGCGCGCGTCTGGCATGAGACACGCGCCCGAGCGGCTCTCCCGCGCCGGCTCGCGGCGACAGCTGTTTTCGCAGTGACCCACTTGACTTGCGCGGATGGCCATAGTATAATACTAGCCTCCCCGCCTCCCGCGTCCTCGATCCTGCGAGGACCTTTCATGTCCGAGTTCCTGCCGAATCTCCCCGCCGCTGCGGTCGATTCCCACCTGCGCGCGGCCGTCGCCGAGCTGCGCCGCGCCGAGCAGAGCGCCATCCTCTGGTTCGCCGAGCTGATGCGCCGGCGCCTCTACCGCGACTGCGGCTACGCCAGCATTCATGCCTACGCCGAAGCCGTGCTCGGCTTCTCCCGCAACAAGACCTTCCAGTTCATCCATCTGGCCGAGAGCTTGGAGCAGCTGCCGCGGCTGCGGGAGTCGCTGACGCGCGGCGAGCTGCCCTGGACGAAGGCTCGCGAAGTGGTGAAGGTGGCCACGGAGCACACCGAGCGTCAGTGGATCGAAGAGGCGCAGCAGCTGAACAGCCGCGCTTTGGAGGCACGCGTCAAGGAGGCGCGCGTGAGCACGCGGGCAGTCCTGGCGGCAGCAAGCGGACAGGGGAGCCTGCTCGGGAGCCCGTTGCCGGCGGCCGCTGGCGCGGATCCCGGCGGAAGCGCGCAGGCAGCTCGGAATCCGGGGCGGACAACGGGCGCGGCTCCGCCTGTTGCGACGGGTGCTGAGGTGACGCTGACCTTGCGTCTCCGACCGCTCGAACTCGCGCGCTTGCAGTCGATGCTGGAGAAGATCCGCAAGGCTGGCGCCCCAGCTACCCGGCGCCAGACTCGCGAGGAGCTTCTGCTCGCCGGCCTGGACGCCCTCCTCGCCAGCCTGGGGATTCCCGAACGCAGCGCCAGGGAGGACTCGGGCGGCGAGTTGCCACGTGGCAACTCCGCCCCGCCCTACCAGGTCGTGGCCTACCGCTGCGAGGAGTGCGGCGCGGCGCGTCTGCCCGATGGGCGCCCCCTGGCGCCGGCGGTGGCCGCGCAGGCCGCCTGCGACTGCCGCGAGCAGCGCGACGGCGAACCCAACCGCGCCGCGATCCGGCCCGGCCTGCGCCGGCAGGTGCTCGCGCGCGATGGCCATCGCTGCCAAGCGCCCGGCTGCCGGAGCACACGCTTCCTTGAAGTCCATCACCGCGAGCCGCGCGGGCGGGGTGGCCGCAACAGCGCGGCGAACCTGATCACGCTCTGCGCGGCCTGCCACCGGCTGCTGCACGAAGGCGGCGCGGGGCTTGCCGCGGCCCTGCCGGTAGCGGCCTTGCCGAACACCGGCTGATCGACGGGCTAAGGCGCGCCGACCAAGCACTCGAGCAGCGCGAGGGTGGGCTCAGCAAGGCGCGGGCGGTGGGCCTCGCGCCAGGTGGCCAGTGCTGCGGGTGTGGCCGCGGGAAAGTGCAGCGCCGCGGCCTCGTGGGCGTCGCTGGCCGCAGCCGCCCGGGCGGCCAGGGCCGGGGCGTCGAGCGCCACGCGAAAGCGCCAGATCAGCTCGGGCTTGCCGGCGGCGCTCTCGGCGAGGCCGAGCAGGGCGCCCTCCGCCAGCTCCTCGGGCCGCAGCCCCCACTCCTCTTCGAGTTCGGCCTGCATCGCGACGAGCGGATCGGGCGCGCCCGCGCGCCGGTGCCGATCGGGATCGAGGTGGCCGCCACAGACGTGCAGCAGCCCCGCGCCCTCGGCGAGGGCCTGCCCGCGCTCGGCGACGACGAGAGCGCCGTCGGCGGTCAGCACGCCCGCGCAGACCGCCAGCGGCCGCGCGATCGCCGCGCCGGGGAAACGCGCCGCGAGCGCCGCCTGCCGCCCCTGCGCGTGCAACCAGAGCCGGTAGTCCGTGCGCCCCAGCGTGAGGTGCAGGCGACCGTCCGCCGCGCGCGCCTCGAGCAACTGGCAGAGCGGCCCCGGAAAGCGGAAGACGCCGGGCGTCTCCGCGGCCAGGCGCGCCCAGTGCGCCTCGGCCTCGGCGAGCAGCGCGGCGGGCGCCGGCGGCAATTCGCGCCAGTCCACCGCGAGGGCCGTGGCCGCCGGCAGCTCGCCCCGCCAGAGCCAGCGGTAGGGCGCCTCACCGGCTTCGCGGCCCGCGCTCAGAGCGCCACCTCTTCACCTGTCTCCGCGCCGCGCCGGCAGGCGGCGCAGATGCGGATCGCCGCCAGGCCCTCGGCGGCGGGAATCGGGTTCGGCCCCGCGCCGCGCAGGTGGCGCTCCCAGTCGGCGAGCAGGGGCGGCAGCGTCGGGGCCGGCGGCGCCACGGCGAGGGACGTTACGGTCATCCCGGCGCTGAACTCGAGCGTGCCGTGAACCTGATCTCCCTGGAGCTGGCCCGCCTCGCCGACGAACTCGTAGCGCCCGCAGCGCGCCGGGCCGACCTTGCTCGCGTCGACGTTGCCGACGAGGTCGCCCTCCAGGCGCAGCGTGGCGAGCAGCTGGTCCTCGAGCGCGGGGTTGTAGCGCCGGCGCGTCTCGGCGCGGACGGCCATGACCTCGCACCCCGTGATGAAGCGCAGGGCGTCGAAGAGGTGCACCGCCGTGTGCAGGATGACGCCCCCGCCGGCCACGCTCGGCTCCTCGAGCCAGGGGTGGCTGGAGCGCTCGAGGCGCTGGTTGGCCGTGAAGCCGAAGAGGCGGCCCGCCCGCCCCAGCTCGGCGCGCAGGCCGCGGATCACGCTGTTGTAGCGCAGGGTTTGGGCCACGGTGAAGGGGAGGCCGGCCGCGGCCATGGCGGCCAGCATCGCCTCGCCGGCCGCGGGCTCGATCGCCAGCGGCTTCTCGATGAGCAGCGGCTTGCCGGCCGCCGCACAAGCGGCGGCGATCTCCGGGTTGAGGTCGGGCGTGGCGGCGGCGATCACCGCCTGCACGGCGGGATCGCCGACCAGCTCGCGCCAGTCGCGGTGCCAGCGGCAGCGCCACTGCGCGGCCTGCGCGGCCCCCGCCTCACTGCGGCGGCTGATCGCGACCAGGCGCAGGCCCAGCCCGCCCCTTGCCAGATGCTGCGCGTAGCGAGCGCCGTGCACGCCGCTGCCGATCAGGCCGATGCCGAGGGCGGCGGCCATCGCCTAGTAGAGGAACATCGGCATGCCGAGCACGCCGGCCACCTTGGCGCGGTAGCTCTCGCTGTCGTAGAAGCGCTCCACGTTCACGCGCTTCTTGCCCTGCACCGTCTCGCGCAGAGCGACCTTGTCGTAGCGCCCCTCCCGGAGGCTGACCATCTGGCCGGTCTCGCCCGCAAGCAGCAGGTCCATCGCCAGGTTGCCGAAGTTGCGGGCGACCATGCGGTCGAGCGAGTCCGGCTTGCCGCTGCGCATGAGGTAGGCGAGCTGCTGGTAGATGATGTGACTGCCCGTGTGGTTCTTGATGTACTCGGCCGTCGCGCGGCCGATGCCGCCCAGCTTCTTGTGGCCATAGGCGTCGGGCTCGCCCTCCTCCATGATCGCGCCGCCCACCATCGTCGCGCCCTCGCTGATCGTCACCACGGCATAGCCGCTCGGGTTGGCGGCCTTGTCGCGGGCGAGCATCTCGCTGAGGCGCGCGGGGTCGAAGGGCACCTCGCTGATCAGCGTGCGGTCGACGTCCGCCAGCCAGCTCGTGATGAGGGCCGTCTCGCCGCTGTTGCGGCCGAACAGCTCGACGACCAGGATGCGCTCGTGGCTCCCGGCCGGGGTGCGCAGGTCGTTGATCATGTCGACGCTGCGCGTGACGGCCGTGCTGAAGCCGATGCAGTAGTCCGTCCCGTAGACGTCGTTGTCCATCGTCTTCGGAATGGCGACCACCTTGACGCCCTCGCGGTCCAGGCGCTCGGAGTAGCTGAGCGTGTCGTCGCCACCGATCGTGACGAGCGCGTCCAGACCCAGGGCGGCGATGTTGGCGAGCACCGCCGGCGTCGCGTCGAGCTTGCCGTTCTTTTCCGCGAAGCGGCCGCCGGCATGCTGCGGCGGCAGCTCGGCCGGCTTGACCGCGCTCGGCTGCACGCGGCTGGTGTGCAGGAAGGTCCCGCCCGCGCGACTGACCGTGCGCACGACCTGCTTGTCCAGCGGCTGCAGGCACTCGGCGCGGGAAGCGGCCTCCGCCGGCGCGAGATTGAGCAGGCCGGCCCAGCCGCGGCGGATGCCGAGCACCTCGATGTTCTCGTCCACCGCCCGCTCGACGACGGCGCGGATGCAGGGGTTGAGGCCGGGGACGTCGCCCCCGCCGGTCAGGATGCCGATCCGCTTGGCCACTCGCGTACCTCCAGTTATACTCCCGCCGCGCGGGCGCCGGCTGCGCTGGCGGCGCGCGGCAGTGTACCGCCAGTCTGGCCGCGCTACAAGCAGGCTGCGCGGCGGGCGGGCGCAATTGCGGGAGGTGCGCATGGCGCGCTTCGATGGCAGCGGGCGAGTCATCGCGCTCACCCTCGTCCTGCTGGCCGGTGGATGCGGCGGCATCGCGCTGAGGAACGTGGGCGATCCGAGCACCCAGACGCGCCTGGACTTCGAGGCCAGGCTCGACCTCGTGCACCCGGGCATGCCCGTCGACTCCCTGAGCGTGCTCTTCGGGGAAGCGCTCCGGCCGGGACAGGCCGGCATCCTGCGCCGCACGCGGCTCGTCACCGCAGCCGGCGAAAGCGGCAGCGTGGCCCTCGGCTGGCGCTCGGACCCGCGCCACGAGATCGGCCGCCGCTCGAGCCGCGAGACGGAAGTGGAACGCGCCCTCGTCCTCATCGAGGGCGCGCAGGTGGTTCGCATCGAGCGCCGGGACTAGCCCCCGCCCGGCGACGGCAGCGGCGGGCCGCGCGCCGGGCTAGGAGCAGCCCATCGAGTTGCCGCAGTTGTGGCAGCGGTAGCAGTTGCCGTTGCGCACCGTGATCGCGCCGCAGATGTCGCAGCTCGGCGCGTCCTGCTGGAAGCGCGAGAACTGCGAGTGGTAGTTCAGCTCGCGGTCGCCCTCGGAAATCTCCTGACGCGCCGGCGCCGCGCGCGTTGGGATCGTCGCCACCGGGGACGCGGCGGCCGTTTCGTCCTCCGGTTCGCTCTTGGTCGGCGAGACCTCTTCCTGGTGGAAATCGTCGACGAAGTGCAGGCCCAGCCAGCGGAAGATGTAGTCGACCAGGCTCTTGGCGAAGTGGATCTCCTTGTTCTGGGTGTAGCCGGCCGGCTCGAAGCGGCTGTGGATGAACTTGGTCACCAGCACGCGCAGGGGCACGCCGTACTGCAGGCCCATCGAAACGGCGGTGCCGAAAGCGTCCATCAGACCGCCGATCGTGCTGCCCTCCTTGGCCATCGTGATGAACAGCTCGCCTGGCTTGCCGTCGTCGTAGAGGCCGACCGTGAGATACCCCTCGTGGCCGGCGATGTCGAACTTGTGGGTGAGGCTGTGCCGGGTCTCGGGCATCTTGCGCCGCTGGGGCGCGATCAGCGGCGGCGCCGGCGCCTCGGCGGGCGCGGGCGCGGCCTGCTTCGGCTCGAGCTTCTTCGTGCTCAGCGGCTGGCTGCGCTTGGAGCCGTCGCGGTAGATCGCCACCGCCTTCAGGCCCAGCTTCCAGCCCTCGAAGTAGACGTCCATCAGCTCGGCGACGCTGATCTCGTTCGGCACGTTGACCGTCTTGGAGATGGCGCCGCTGAGGAAGGGCTGGACGGCGGCCATCATGCGCAGGTGGGCCATATGGCCGATGCTGCGCTTGCCGCCATTCGGCTTGAAGGCGCAGTCGAAGACGGGCAGGTCCTCGTCCTTGAGATAGGGCGTGCCCTCGATGGTGTCCTGTTCGTTGATGTGGTCGACGATGGCCGCCACCGCGGACGGCGAGTAGCCGAGTACCTGCAGGGCCTGCGGTACCGTGCGGTTGACGATCTTCAAGGTGCCGCCACCGGCGAGCAGCTTGTACTTGACGAGGGCGATGTCCGGCTCGACCCCGGTCGTGTCGCAGTCCATCATGAAGCCGATGGTGCCGGTCGGGGCGAGCAGGGTGGTCTGCGAGTTGCGGAAACCGTGCAGGCGGCCCTCGGCGAGCGCGCGATCCCAGCCGTCGCGGGCCGCGGTCAAGAGCGCCACCGGCACGTGGTCGGCGTCGATCTTCTCGACCTCGTCGCGGTGGCGGGCGATGACGGCCAGCATCGGGTCGCGGTTGACCGCGTAGCCGAGGAAGGGGCCCTTCACCGCCGCCAGCTCGGCGCTCATCGCGTAGGCCTCGCCGCCCATGATCGCGGTCAGCGCACCCGCGTAGTGCCGTCCGGCCTCGCTGTCGTAGGGCAGGCCGAGGGACATGATCAGACAGCCGAGGTTGGCGTAGCCCAGCCCGAGCGGCCGAAAGAGGTGGCTGTTCTTGGCGATCGGTTCGGTCGGGTAGCTCGCGCGATCGACGATGATCTCCTGGCTGAGGATGAACAGCCGCACCGCCCGCCGATAGCTCTCGACGTCGAACTCGCCGCTGGCCCGGCGGAACTTCATCAGGTTCAGGCTCGCCAGGTTGCAGGCCGAGTTGTCGAGGAACATGTACTCGCTGCAGGGATTGCTCGCGTTGATGCGGCCCGAGTTCGGGCAGGTGTGCCAGCGGTTGATCGTGCTGTCGTACTGGATGCCCGGATCGCCGCAGACGTGCGTGCCTTCGGCGATGAGCCGCAGTAGCTCGCGCGCCTTGTGGCGGCCGATGACGGCGCCGGTGGTCACCGCGCGCGTTTCCAGCCAGCCGTCGGCCTCGGCGGCGCGGAAGAAGCCGTCGTCGCAGCGCACGGAGAAGTTGGCGTTCTGGAACATCACCGAGCCGTAGGCGGCGCCGTTGTAGGAGCCGTCGTAACCCTGCTCGATGAGGGCCCAGGCCTTCTCCTCCTCCTCCCGCTTGGCGTTGATGAATTCCACGATGTCGGGGTGGCTGACCTTGAGGCTCTGCATCTTGGCGGCGCGGCGGGTCTTGCCGCCGGACTTCACGACCGCGGCCACCTGGTCGTAGACGCGCATGAAGGAGAGCGGCCCGCTGGGCGTGCCGCCGCCGGAGAGCTTCTCCTTCGAGGAGCGGATCGTCGAGAGGTCGGTCCCTGTGCCGGAACCGTACTTGAACAGCATCGCCTCGGCCGTTGCGAGGCGCATGATGTCCTCCATGTTGTCCTCGACCGCCTGGATGAAGCAGGCCGAGCACTGGGGGAACTCGTAGCCCTTCTCGACGCGGGTCAGCCGCCGCTGGGCGTGCTCGTAGCGGTAGCCGCCGGCGCTGCCCGTCAGGCCGCCGACATGATAGAGCCCGAGGTTGAACCAGACCGGGCTGTTGAAAGAGCCGTACTGGTTCACCAGCAGGTAGGCCAGCTCCGCGTAGAAGGTCTCGGCGTCCTCGCGGGTGGCCAGGTAGCCGTCCTCCAGCCCCCAGTCGGCCAGAGTGCGCGCGACCCGGTGGACGATCTGCCGCACGGAGTACTCGCGCTCACCGGTACCCAGCTCGCCGTAGAAGTACTTCGAGGCCACGACGTTGGTGGCGAGCATCGACCAGTCGGCCGGCACCTCGACGTCCGGCTGCTCGAAGACGACGGATCCCTGCTCGTCGCTGATGCGAGCGTGGCGGCGCTCCCATTTCAACTCGTCGAAGGGATGGCGACCCGGGCGGGAGAAATAGGCCTCGACGCCGAGCGGCCCCCGGCGGGGGCGGCTCTCACCGGAAGCACTACTGGCCGAGGACACGGTGTGGCTGCTGCTGGGCTCCATGGCGCTCTCCTGTGGATAATTCATCGCCAATCGTCGCTTCCTCGCGGGGGGCGTCCTTGCACCACCAATGATGGCTTCGCGGGAGGGCGAAGAGGCCGCGGGCGCCGCCATGGCGAAACGGCCGCCCTGCAGCCCGGCCAGTTCGGAGGCTCCCTGGCCGTGACGCCAACCGCTTGCTCGGCAAGGGGTTGGCGTCTGGGGCCCCAAGCACTAGATGTTGGGGTACCCTTGCTTTTACCTACGAGATGCGGGAGGTGTCAACGGGATTCGCGCGCAGGGCTCAAGAAAATTGCGCGGCGGCCGCCGCGCAAAAAAACCCCGAAACCATAACGGATTCGGGGCCTTGCGGTTGTCCAGCTGCGGAATCGGAAGGAGCGAACTCCTGCCCTCACTGGGACGCCCCAGTATACCATCCCCGCGACGAACCGGTCAACGCCCACCTGCCGCGGGCGCCTGGCCGCCCAGCCGGCGCGCCACCCGCTCGGCCAGGCCCGCCAGCTCCGCGGCCGCGGCCGCGCCCGGCGTCCAGGGGCCCCGCAGGCCATCCCCCCGCCGGCGGGGCAGCAGGTGCAGATGGAAGTGCGGCACGACCTGCCCGGCAGCGGCGCCATTCGACTGGTGGAGATTGAGCCCCTCGGCTTCCGTTTCGGCCATCAGGGCCGCAGCGACGCGCTGCGCGGCCGCGAAGATCGCGTCGCGATCGGCGGCCGGCAGGCCGAAGAAGTCCTCGGCGTGGGCCTTGGGAATGACGAGGGCATGTCCGAGCGTGCCCGGCTGGATGTCGAGGAACGCGAGCACCCGCGAATCCTCGTAGAGCCGGTGCGCAGGCAGGGCGCCGGCGGCGATGCGGCAGAAGACACAGTCCACGGCGGTACCTCCTGCAGCCAGTCTGCGCTCGGCGGCGCCCGCTGTAAAGCCGGACTTGCCGGCCGCAGGAAGCGAGCGCTATCCTCCCCTGCCGGCAAGGAGGTGACGCCTGAACCCGCTGCCTCGACCTCTGCGCGCTGTGCCGCTTCTGGTGATCGCCCTGGGGATCGGCGCTCCCGCCGCCGCCTTCACGCCGGCACGCGTCGAGACGACGGTGCGGTTCCTGGAGTTCGACGGCCCAGCCGGGCGTCTCGCCTACGAGGTGACCCTGCGCAATCTCTCCAGCCTGCCGGTCAGCGCCGTGCTTCTCACCGCCGATCCCCCCTGCCTGGAGGGCCCCTTCGCGGCGGCGGATCTGGCGCCCGAGGAGCAGCGCAGCCGGCGCTTCACCTTCGCGATGCCGGAGGCCGGTCAGATCTTCCAGCCCCGCTTCAGCCTCGAGTACCGGAACTTCGAAGGCGAGCGGATCGCGGTCGCGCCCGCGCGGACGCCTCTGCTCACCAGCGTCGACTTCGTGGCGGTGGATCTCGCCGCTGGCCGCGTGCGACTGCGCGTGGATTTCCAGAACCCGGGCATCGAGAGCCTGCTTTTCCTGGAGTTCTGGACGGAGCACCCCTGCCTTGCGGAGGACACGGTGCCCCTCGGCGATCTGGCGGCAGGGCAGCACCTCAGCCGGGAGTTCGACTTCGAGGTGCCCCCGGGGACCCTCCTGTTCAATCCCACCCTGCACATCAGCTACCACGCCTTCCACGCGGAGGGCACGCGGCTTCACCGGAGTTTCCTGACGCTGCTGCAGCCCCAGCTCGACCGGGTCGCCGAGGCGCTCGCTGGCAGCCCAACACCCTGATCGCTGCCGAGCCAAAGAAACGAGCCCCTCCGCTAACGCGGAAGGGCTCTTGCCACCACTCCTCTTGACTCTTGACTCAGCGAACCGAGTCTTTGCGGGAAGGCAGAGTCCCCATGACGCCCTGCCCTCCCTTGGCCTTTGGAATGATACCGGATACTCGGGCAGAACGGACCTTGCAGGATGTGTGCCACAGCCCGCGAATGGCAAAAACGTTAGCTGATGCAACCTGTTGATATGATATGAGTTAATATCTAGCGCCCGAGTCGGGTAGTGCGCGCGGCGAGGGAAGTCAGGAGGAACGCGTAAAGAACTGAGGGGACGTAAACCAGTTTTACGCCCCCTCCCGAATTCGGTCGCTGCTGGAGCTCGCCTGGAGCGGCCTAGTTCAGCTTCTCGTTGTGCCCAGTGACGTTGTTGCTGTCGAAGACCCAGCGCCGGCCACCGAGAACGCCATCGTGCAGAGTCAGCGGGTTGTGCCCCGCAGTCGTCCAGATGAACTTCACGAGGTCGGCGTTGTAGCCGTCCAGCGGCGTGATGAAGCCCCAGACCCGGCTAGGCGTGATGCCCTCGAAGTTGATCTCCAAGCGCTGGGTCGTGACGACGGTGAAGGACTCCCCCGCGTAGGCGAACTCGGTCATGCCGGGCTGGATGACGATCGAGTAGATGACGGCAGCCGTAGCCGGTAGGGCGAGACCGAGGCAGAGCAGGGCAAGGATGCCGGCGGCGAGCAGGTTCTTCATGGGCGAGCCTCCTCAGCGATGGACGGGCCGAGCCGTGCGCGCCGGCGGTCTCCCCACCCGGCACTCAGGGCGCTGCGCTCTCGTCCTGGCGCAGTGTACCATAGATCCGTAAGCGGCGGTAGAGGGTAGGTTTGCTGATCCCGAGCAGGCGCGCCGCCCGGGTCTTGCTCCCCACCGCCTGGACGAGCTGGTGGGCGAGGAAGGCCTGGAGACGCTCCTCCAGCGGCTGCTGCTCGGAAAAGTCACCCGAGGCGACGAGCAGCCCGGCCAGGGCCTCCAGGCTCTGCCCGCCGCCGGGCCCCTGGCGTGACTCCAGGAAGTCCTCCGGCAGATCCTCCGGCAGGATCACCTGCCCCCGGGAGAGCACCACGCTGGAGTGGATCACGTTCTTGAGCTGGCGGATGTTCCCCGGCCAGGGATGCTCCAGGAACAGGTCCCGGACCTCGGGGGAGAGCCGCTTGAGCCCCTGCGGGTGGCCGGCGCAGGCCTGCGCCAGGAAGTGCTCGCAAAGCTGCGGAATGTCCTCGCGGCGCTCGCGAAGCGGCGAGAGGTGGAAGCGCAGCACGTTGAGCCGGTAGAAGAGGTCCTCACGGAAGACGCCCTGGCGCACCGCCGCCTCGAGATCCCGATTCGTCGCCGCCAGAACGCGGACGTCGGCCCGCAGGAGCTGGGTGCCGCCGACGCGGGTGAACTCCTTGCTGTTGAGCACGCGCAGCAGCTTCGCCTGCATGTCCGCGCTCATCTCCCCGATCTCGTCGAGGAAGACCGTCCCCCCCGCCGCCTCCTCGAAGACGCCGATGTGCCGGCTCACGGCGCTCGTGAAGGCGCCTCGCTCGTGCCCGAATAGCGTGCTCTCCAGGAGCGCCACCGGGATCGAGGCGCAGTTGACCGGCAGGAAGGGGCGCAGACGCCGGCTGCTGCCGAAGTGGATGGCCCGCGCGACCTCCTCCTTGCCGGTGCCGGAGCTGCCGGTGATCAGCACGGTCGTCTCGACATCGCGCACCCGCTCGATGAGCTGCTTGAGCCGCTGCATGTCCCGGCCGCGGCCGACGAGCTGGGGCAGCTCGGCGGCCGGCACGCGCCCGACCGCTGTTCCGGTCCCCGCGAGAACCGCCGAGGGCTCACGGCGCAGGCCGAGGCGGAGCAGCCTGGCCAACCCGGCCAGGAAGTCCCGCTCGGCCGGGATCGCCGCCTCTCCGGCTCGCTCCAGGACGAGGACACCGCCCCTGCCCTCCGGCGCTTCTGCCGGCAGCGGCTGCAGGAGCAGGCGCCCCGCGGGGATCCCCGCGAGGGGCAGATCCTGGCACTCGGCGCTCAGCCAGAGTCGCTCCCCGAGCGCTGCCTCCGGCCCTGGCGTGTCATCGCCCAGCCAGACCGCCGCGCCCTCAGGGCTGGCCGGCGGCAGGCCGAGGCGTGCGCGACGGTAGCCGAAGGAGCCGCGCAGCAGGTCGAGGACATGCTCGAGCCCCTCGCGCGGATCCCCGCTGCGCTCGAGCAGGGCGAGCGCCTGGTAGAGCCCCGCCAGGTGCAAGCGCCCGTCGCCTTCGATGCGCTCGACGAAGCGGTCCAGGCGCTGCTGCAGGCGCTGCCGCAGCGTGTCCCACTCGGCGATCAGCGCGCTCACTTTGCGTCGATCGATGATCTCGGTCGCCTGGTGCAGGCACTCGCGCGCGCGGGGCTCGTTGCCGTCCTCCAGGCAGTGTAGGCCGATGCGGCTGTAGATGCGCGCGAGCATCTCGTAGCGGTCGAGGTTTGCGTAGAGGTCGGCCGCCTTTTCGAGCGCGGCCAGGGCCTGGGGCCGCGCGCCCAGGGCCAGGTGGAGATCGGCGGCGGCGGCCTGGATGCGCGCTTCCTCCAGGCGGTTGTTGATGCGCCAGACCGTCGCCAGACCCTCCTCGATCGTGGCCTGGGCGGCGGCGAAGTCGCCCAGCGCGAGCTGGGCCGGAACGAGGCGGCGCAGCATCGTCGCCAGTTCGGTGTGGGCTTCGATCCCGCGGCAGGTGGCGCAAGCGGCCTCGAGGTGCGCCTTGGCCGCGGCGGGATGGCCTTCGGCGAGATCGATCTCGCCCAGCAGGCCTGCCAGCTCGGCCCCCAGCTGGATGTTGCCGACGGCGCGGTTCAGCTCGAGGCACTCGCGGCAGTGCGTGCGGGCTGCCGTCAGGTCGCCCAGCTCCACGCTGATCAGCGCCACGTTGTAAAGGCTGATCAGGTAGCCCGGGTAGTTCTTCAGCCGCTTCTTGATCGCCATGCTGCGGTTGAAGCAGTCGATGGCCAGCGCGAAGCGCTCGGTCAGGCGATAGAGATTGCCCAGGTTGTTGAGGCTGGCCGCCACGCGGTTCTCGTCGCCGGCGCGCTCGCGCAGGGCCAGAGCGCGCTTGTAGTAGGCCTCGGCCTCGGGCCAGCGGTTGAGCGCCCACTGCGCGGCGCCGAGCGTATTGTAGGTCTGGCCCAGCTCGGCCTGGTGCGCCGCCGGATCGAAGAGGCGCAGCGCCACCTCGCAGCGCTCGACGGCGCGCTCGTGCTCACCTTTGCGGTAGTGGAGCCAGGCCAGTTCGTTGAGCAGCAGGCCGCGCTCGTAGCCGGAGAGACCCTCGCTGTAGGCGTCCAGCAGGCGCCCGAGCAGGCGGATCGCCCAGGCGAACTCGCCCCGCGTCTCGCCGATCTCGGCCAGCTGCCGCGCCAGCGCGCTGAGCGCCGGCAGCAGCTCGCCGCCGGCGCTGGGGGGCAGACTGGGCGCGGGCGTGCCGGGTTGCAGGAGGCGGGCAAGGTAGTCCTCGCTGCCCGTGAGCGCCTGCACGCCCGCCTGCAGGGCGGCGGCGGCCGCGTCGAGATCGCCAGCCTGGGCCAGGGCGCGGGCGAACTGGAGGTAGACGCGGCGCAGCCCGTCGCTGTCCAGGTTGGCGCGCACGCGCGACTCGCGCAGCAACTCGCCGAGGTGCGCGAGCAGCAGCGCCAGACCCTCGCGCTCCGCCCAGCGAAAGAGCGCCAGACCCTCGGCGGCCACCGCGGCCCAGTCCTGCGCCCCCCGCAAGTGCCCGAGGCGCAGCAGCGCCGCCCGCGCCGAGGCCGGTCGCGCGATCTCGCCGCGCTCCGGCGCCGGGAAGAGCCCGACCCAGAGCCGATGCAGGTCCTGGCGACGCGCCGGGCTGAGCGCCTCGCCGAGCTGTGCCCGCAGCCCGGAATCGGCGAGCGCGACGCGCAGGCCCCAACGGCCGCAGGCGGCGTCCAGTCCCGGTCGCCAGGCCAGCATCCCGGCCTGATCGAGCGCGGCGATGCGGCGCAGACAGGCCTCCTCGCCCTCGTCGAAGAGGCGGGCGAGCAGGCCGAGCGAGAGCGGCTGCTCCTGGACGGCGAGCAGCTCGAGCAGGGGCCGGTCTTCGGCCTCGAAGCCGGGCCGCGGCGCGTCCACCGCCTCGACCGGCTCGCCGAGCCGCAGCCGGCGCAGGCGCGGCCACTCCGCGAGCCGCTGCGCCGCCTGCCCGGCGAGACCCTCGCCAGTCGCCTGCGCCCCGGGCAGGACGAGGGCGAGCAGGCGCTCCTCACCGGGCGCCGCCCACAGCGGATCGAGCAGCACCGACAGCGACTGCAGGCTCTCGACGCAGCGCAAGGCGCCGCGCTTCCCCGTGCCCTCGGCGCTGAGCGCCCAGGGCTGCTCGAGGGCTTCCGCGCGCCGCTCGCCCGCACGGGCAAAGGCCAGCAGCGCGGGGGCGAGGGCGGCCGCATCCGGTAGCTCGAGCCAGAGGTCGGCACCGGTGCGGAACTCGCGCAGGCACTCCGCGCAGCGAGCGACCAGGCTCGCCGGCAGCCTCGGGCTTCGCGCGGTGACGGCGGCGGCGAGCGCGCCCAGCTCGGCGTCTCCAGCCAGGGGGCTGGCCTCGAGCAGGGCGAGGGCGCCCGGCCGGTCGGCCGGGTCGGCCGCGAGCAGGGCAGGCAGGACCCGCTCGCGAAAGGGGGCCCAGGCCGGGGATTCGGCCGTCCAGCGCTCGACCACGCGCCCAAAACCGTGCAGGTCCGCCTCCTGGTCCAGCACGAGCCCTGCGCGGAGCGCGGGCGAGGGATCCAGTCCCGCGGCCAGATCGAGGAAGCCGGGGAAGTGCAGCACGAGCGGCGGCAGGTAGAGGAGGCCGCCGCGCCCGTCTTCCCAGATCAGGTCCGGCGAGAGCTGGGCGATGGGCAGCCCCCCCAGGCGCGCGCGCAGGAGGTCGGTGAGCAGAACGCGCAGCAGAACATCGATCTGCGCGGCGGCCGGACGGACGAGGGGCGCGGCGTCCGCCGGCAGCTCGAAGAGCGCGTAGGCGCCGCCCTCGCGATAGCCGAGCCGGCAGGCCGGGCTGCGCTCGCCCAGGAGGGCCGCGGCGAGGTGCTGGCGGTAGGCCAGGCTGCTCAGGTCCAGCGGCGCCAGATCGCCCTGGGGGTAGAAGTAGAGCAGGGCGCGGCGGTCGCCGAGGACGTCCTGCAGCGCGAAGCAGCGCAGGAACTCGCCCTCCGCGAGCACACGCTCGACGCGGTAGCGGGCGAGGAAGGGACTGCCGACGCTGAACATCTGGCCTGCGACCTGTTAAGAAACTTGACAGCTCCGAGCTTAACGCATCGGCGGGTCCGCCGCCAGCCCTCCCGTCCCGGGCGGCAGGGCCAGCCTGCTCTGGTGCTCGCGATCGCATGTCACTATGATTCCGGCGCCTCGAAGCCAGCCGGAGGACCAGCATGTCGCGCCAGCCAGTTGCCGCAGGACTCCTGTATCTCGCCCTGCTCGGCCTCGCCTGCGCCGAGAAGGAGAGCCCGGTGGAGCACGACAGCGTCCTGAGCGTGCCCGAGGAGTACGCGACCCCCCAGGCCGCCGCCGCGGTCGCGGAGGGGGGCGACCGGATCGTCCTGCGCTACCGCGAGGCCGTGTACCTCGGGGACCTCGAGCTGCCGGAGGGCGTCTCGTTGCTCGGCCACACCCTCAACCCGCTGCTGCCGCGGATCCGCGGGCGGGTCACCGTGAACGGCAGCGACGAAGGCGTGCGGATCGAGCGCCTGCGCATCGAAAACCCGGACGGCGGCGGGCTGCGCCTCGTCGGCAGCGCCTGCCGCGTCGAGGAACTCTGGATCCACGACTGCGCCGGCCCCGGCGTCGAACTCATCGGAGACGCGCCCGCCCAGGTGATGTCCTGCGATATCCAGCGCTGCGCGCCCGGCATCCTGATCCGCGACACGACGCTGGGCGGCAACTACGCCGATGCCGAGCACCCGGCCGCGCGCCTCACTAGCAACAACCTCCTCGAGAACGGCCCACCTGGCGATCTCGAAAACCTCGTCTTCGCGAACATCCCGGTGCTCTACACGGTCTATGTGAGTCAGAATCACTGGGGAGAGGGAGTGATCGGCGTGACGGCAATCGACGCGACCATCTTCGACACCAAGGACCAGCCCAGCCTGCGCGGCCTGGCCGATACCGAGTACGAGGGCTTCATCTCCTTCCCCAACCCGCTCGACCGCTGGTGGCAAGACCGCTAGCCGGGGCGCTGGTCCTCGGTCTCCTCACCGCCCTGTCCGGCTGCGCAGGGGACGCGCCGCCGCGGCGCTATCTCTTCGCGAGCATGGGCACCCGCGCCAGCCTCGAGCTGCGCGACAAGGGCGGCGCAGGCGACAGCCTCGCCCTCGCGCGCGTGCAGGAGCGGTTCGCCGCCGTCGAGGCGGCGATGAGCGTCTGGGACGCCGGCTCGGAGCTGTCTCGCGCGAACCGCGCTGCCGTGGACTCCGCGCTGACGCTGTCGCCCCTGGTCGGGAACTGCCTGACCCTCGCCCACGCGCTGCGCGCGGCGAGCGGCGGCGCCTTCGAGCCGGGCGCGGGCCCCTTGATGCGGCTCTGGGGCTTCACGCGCCGCCAGGGCCGCCTGCCCGCCGCGGACAGCCTCGCCGCGCTGCTGCCTGTCCTCGGCGCCTACGACTACGATGCGGGCAGCCGCCGGCTGACCCGGCGCCACCCGGCCGTGGCGCTCGATCTCGGCGGCATCGCCAAGGGCTACGCCCTCGATCTCGCCGCCGCCGAGTTGCGCGGGCTCGGCCTGGCCTCGGCGCTCATCGACCTCGGCGGCAACCTCTACTGCCTCGGCGAGGCCGGGCGCGGCGAGGCCTGGCAGGTGGGCATCCGCGACCCGCGGGACCGGGAACGCTACTTCGCCGCCCTCGCCCTGCGCGACGAGGCCGTCGCGACGAGCGGCTCCTACGAGCGCTTCGTGACGATCGACGGCCGGCGCTACGGGCACATCATGAACCCGGCGACGGGAAGGCCCGCCGAGGGACTCCTCAGCGCGACGACGGTGTGCCGCAGCGCGGCCCTGGGCGACGGCCTCTCGACAGCACTCTTCGTGCTGGGGCCGGCAGGCGCGCGCCGCCTGCTCGCGGAGCGCTATCCCGAAGTCCTGGCCGTGCTGGTGCTGCCGGGCCCCGGCGACTCGCTGCACGTGCAGGCCAGCGCCGCTCTCGCGGGACGGCTCACGATCGCGCCCGCCGATCGCGAGCGCTGCCGGCTCGAGTTCTTCTAGACCGGCTGCCGGCGCGGAGCCGGCGCCTCCTCGCGGAGATTGCAGATCACGCAGTTGCCGCAGTCCATCTCGCGCGGGGGCTCGTAGGTCTCGCCGGCGCGCAGGGCGCGGCGCTCCTCGAGGCGATTCATGAGCGCGAGCAGGGCGCCCAGGGTGATGAAGGCCCCCGGGGGCAGGATCATCACCAGCGCCGGCTGGAACTCGGCGCCGAAGATCGAGAGGCCCAGGAAGCTGCCGTTGCCGAGCACCTCGCGGATCGTCCCCAGCGCGATCAGCGCCAGCGTGAAGCCCAGCCCCATGCCGAGGCCGTCGGCCAGCGAGGCGACGACGCCGTTGCGGCTCGCGAAGGCCTCCGCGCGGCCGAGGATGATGCAGTTGACCACGATCAGCGGGATGAAGATGCCCAGGCTGCGGTGCAGCGCGGGCGTGTAGGCGTGCATCACCAGGTCGACGATCGTCACGAAGCAGGCGATGACCACGATGTAGGCCGGGATGCGCACCTTGCGCGGGATGAAGTTCCGCATCAGCGCGATGATCACGTTGCTGCAGATGAGGACGAAGGTCGCCGCCAGGCCCATGCCGATGCCGTTCTCGACCGACGTGGAGACGGCCAGGGTCGGGCACATGCCCAGCACGAGCCTGAAGATCGGGTTCTCCCGCCAGAGTCCGCTCAGGAAGACCGTGCGGTGACTCACGGCATCACCTCCACCTGGCTGGTGTCGGCCGCGGCGGCGCGCGGCGCCGCCGCGAGCTGCGGCTGGTCCTCGGCGTACTGCGTCAGCGCGGCGCTGATGGCCCCCGCCAGCGCACGGCCCGTCACGGTCGCGCCGGTGACGGCGTCCAGGTCGCCGCCGTCCTTCTTCACCCGCCAATCCGTGTCCTTCAGCCCGCGTCCCGCATAGAACTGCGTGCGGGTTTT
>Ga0194127_10003620_pt1 | contig 19625 bp, 18 predicted proteins | sample TA2KigC100mmetaG_FD_148624 | JGI IMG/M metagenome (GOLD analysis project Ga0194127, IMG submission 148624) | Freshwater microbial communities from Lake Tanganyika, Tanzania - TA2015036 Kigoma Deep Cast 100m | ecosystem: Environmental > Aquatic > Freshwater > Lake | place: Tanzania: Lake...
AAAAAAATCAGCTTTTGAGCTGTTCGGAAACAGGACAAAGCCTGCATTCCGCAGCCCGAAAAGGCTTGTAGACGAGATCAGTATAATAAGCAAATATATAAACGCGCCTGTTTTTTTGCTTGGTGATTTAAACAGCAATGGCAAAGATTATGTAATGGAGTTTTTCAAGTCTGCGCAAAAACTTGATAAAAATATGCAGCTTTTTTTTGAGTTCTTTACACCACCTCAAAAATGGTTTTTTGATGAGGCGGCCAGGATTTTTAAGAATGTCTGTTATGAAATATCGCCTGACAGCCATGATGAGGGCATCAGGCGCAAGATGGGCAAAACCTATACAAACAGCCAGCTATATGAAAGCATTTCATATGCGCTTTCAAAGGGAGCATTAAGGTTTGACCTTTATTTTATGACAGGGCTTCCATACCAGGGCGCCGGCTCCATTCTTGAAACTGTAGATTACTGACCCGGTTTATATGAAAAGCTTGGCTGGGACAAAAGATTCATGCCGTTTATCTCACCTATGGCCCCATTTCTTGACCCCGGCAGCAGGATATTTGAAAATCCCCAAAAGTTTGGCTACACGCTTCTTTTTAAAGATTTAAAATCACATATAAAAGCAGTGACTAATCCTTCATGGAAATACATTTTAAATTATGAAAGCCACTTTATAACTGCAGATGGACTGGTGCGCTGTACATATGAAGCCGCAAAAGGCTTAAACCGCCTTAAAGGTGAAGCCGGCGCAATAACAGGCAATGTAATGCTTGAAAATGAGCAGAGGATTCTAAAGGCCCAGCAAATAATGAAAAAAATTGATGAAATAATGTCACTTCAGGACGGGCAGGTAAAGGAACAGAAACTAATGGAGCTGAAGGAAGATTTTTACAAATACAGCCTTTCCACAGTTTGTGAAAAAAAGGAGCTTGAATTCCCGTTTTCAAACAGGAATTTCAAATGGCTTGAAATAATAAAAACTTCAATTGGGATAAAATGAAAAACCAATGAATATAAACCACCCATCCTTTCTGCCGGAACTGGCATTTTTAAAAAATGATCTGTCAAGGCTTGAGGAATTGCTGCTAAAATTTACCGAAAGTCTTGATGGCCTATTGCATGAAACTGTCAAAAACACATTAAATGCCGGCGGTAAAAGAATAAGGCCCCTGCTCTTTTTAATATGTGCTGCCGGGAAAAATTATAATGCAGATTTCGTTCTGCCTGCGGCTGCCGCCATTGAAATGCTGCATACAGCCTCACTTATACATGATGATATAATAGATAATGCAGTGCTGCGCAGGGGTGAAAAAACAGTATATTATACCTACGGCAAGGATACGGCAAAATTTGTCGGGGATTACCTTTTTACCCAGACTTTCTCGTTTTTAAACAGCTACAGCAACCCGATTATACTTACGGAGATGTCTGATACCGCAAGGCTGCTTGTAAAAGGCGAATTTGACCAGATAAAGACAAAAAGGAAATTTTTCCAGGACCAGGAAATCTATTTTGAGAAAATAAGGGAGAAAACTTCCGCGCTGTTTGTGTTAAGCTGCGCCCTTGGCGGCATGCTTTCAAAATCAGGTAGCCAGGATATTGAAAACATGAAAAATTATGGCAATTATATTGGCATATCTTTCCAGATTAATGATGATTTGATGGATGTGGATGCTGATTTTCCAGCAGGTAAAGGTCTTGCTTCCAGGAAGGCAGGCAAACCGGTTGGAAATGATTTAAGGCAGGGAAATATAACTCTGCCTTTCATATATGCCTTTGAAGATGCAGGGTTTAAAAAAGAAGTAATGCCCCTTCTTAAAAAAGGAAATCTTTCAGACAGTGATTTAAAAAACGTCTATAAATTGCTGCTCAATACGGATGCAATTTACAGGGCAAAAAAGAAATTTGAATATTATCTTTTAAAGGCAAGGCAGACAGCAGGGCTCATTAAAGGCAGAAAGCGGCAGAAAGGACTTGCCGCTGTTTGTGATTTTATCCTGTCAGAAACAGGTGCAGGTAAAATTTAAACCTGTAAACCTGCCGCCTTTAATTTATCTTTTTAGCTTCTTCTATAACTTTTATATAAATTTCTTCTTTTAATCTAAAACCTGATTCTATGAGCTGATTTAAGATATCTAAAAAATCATTGAATGTAATATTTTTTAACTTTAAATTTTTCAAGAGAACATATAAGGTTCCCCTTGGAATAAGCCCAATAATTTTAGCAGCAGTACGTCCTAATGTTTCATCAATTAAAACCTCATTTATTTTTATTTTTTTTGCCAGCGATAAAGTTGATAATTTACCTAATTCAAGTTCAAGAGCTGTTTCTATTAGTTTGTTGACTTTTTTTACTTCGATAAAGCCTCTCTCTATCTCTTTTTCTATTAGTAATGCGTCCGGCTTATTCAATTTTTTTCCTTCATCAACTATCTCAATTTTAACTTCCTGGGAGATTATGATTTTATTATACAGGGATTTGAAAAGACTGTATTTTTTGATTTTAGCAAGATGAATAAGAGGGGTTGCATTTGATACTATTTCACTCATTTACTGCTCTCAAATCGTCCTTTAGATCCTCGATAGTATAAGGGAAATAAATTTTTTTGTTTTTGACTTCTTCTATTATTTCCCAGAGTGACAGGCCTGAAATTTTTGCAGCCTGTCTTAGTGTCAATTTGCCTTCCTGGTATTCTTTTAGAGATTTTTCTAAAAACCAGTTCTTTGTTGACTTTTCAAGAAATCTTCTTAGCACTGTAGACCTGTCCATACCTTCATTTTTTGCTATCTTATCTATTAGTTTTGCAAGGTTATCACTGACTCTTGTGGTTATTGTAACAGGCATTTTACACCCCCATATTAAATTTATTCATTTTAATACAAAATATAACAAATTTAAATCTAAAAAACAAAATGATAGTATCTATTTATAATTCGGCATATTGATTTTGTTATCAAATAATCATTAAATAAAAAACCTGTAATAAAACAATATGCAAAAATACACAGATTTTTAAACAGGGGGGGGTTATGCCTTCCAATATAAGATCCATACCCAAAACAGGTTTATACACTTACAGATTTACATAAATTACATTGACTAAAAGATAGCTCTTCCTGATTTTATTCCTGAGATTTACGTTTTTAAATTGTTAATTGAAAAATGACGGTTTATCATAAAAATTTAAGACAAAGATGGCAAAAAATGAGTTTACACCAACAGATGGCAAATTTTGGAAGTGAAGCTTCCAGGGCAACAGCCAGGCAGAAAGCTATAACCAGTTAAGCAAGTTAATCCCATTTATTTTGCTGAACTCCTTTACATTATTTGTAACAAGGGTATAACCTTCAGAAAGAGAATGGGCTGCAATCAGTAAGTCATAAGCTCCAATAATCTGTCCCCTGTTTTCAAGATCGGCCCGGATTTCGCCATAATAAACTGCTGCTTTATCTGAAAAAGGCAAAATATCAATTGGCGCAAGAAAATTAATCAGCGCAATTTTATTCTTTTCCTTATGCTCGCTTTTGAATATGCCGTATTGCAGCTCTGCATAAGTTATGGATGAGATACAAATATCCCCGACACTTAGAGAAGAAAAAACCTGGAAAATCTTTGCCGGTTTTTTCTTTATGATGTATATGCAGATATTTGTATCAAGCATGTATTTCATATTTCTTTTCTTTCCTGGACTGCAGGCTGGCTCCTCTGTTTTAAATAATCTGATGTAAAATAATCCACACCTGATTCAAGGACTTTCCAGGCAGCATCTTTCGGCACCAAAATTACCAGATCATTTATTTTCTTAACATAAACTTCCTGCACATCAAAACGGCAGCTTTTTGGCAAACGTACAGCCTGGCTCCTGCCGTTTTTAAATATTTTTGCAGTATCCATACCAATTCCCCCCCGTAATAAGAATATATCATAGTATATACCATTATAAAAGGCAATTATACCAAATTGTTATAATTGTTAGCATCTAAAACTCCGTGATAGTAATAAAGGATAATTCTAATGGCCGGGACAGGTATTTTAAAAACACGCAGTCTTTTTCCCGGCGTGGAAAAGCCAGCTCGGTTTTCAGGCTTTGCTCTCCTCCTGGTGGAGGAACCATGCCCGCTTAAGCCTTCAAATGGTTTTCTCAATACCTGTCCCGGCCCATTATTTTTTTATCACGGAATTTTAGATGCTAACATTTTTGTCTATGAAGTGTTATAACTATAAAAATTAAGATACAATAAGCATTATTTTAATACTACAGGGCAGGGACAGTATATTTGGAAGTTTTTTTTAAGGTGATACTGGAAGTACTTGGTGTTACATTTCCTGTATTTGCAGTAATTGCAATAGGATTTATCATAAAAAAGAAAAACATGCTTAAAGAGGAGCATGTGCCAGTCCTGAACAGCCTCACATATAATTTCGGCCTTCCTGCACTTGTATTCTCAGGAATTGTAAAAAACAGCTTCAGCCAGATATTTGACGCTGATATTATCAAAGTTATATTTCCGGCTTACTTCATTTATATTTTTTTTATTATTGCATCTTTTTATTTCTTAAAAATAGACAACCGGGTAAAAAGCGCCGCAATTGTATCCTCATTCCGGAACAATATGGCCTTTATTGGGCTTCCTATACTTCTTTATGCATATGGCAGCCTGGCTGCTGCGCGGGCAAGCATTGTCATAGCGCTGCTACTTCCGATCCCCATAATGCTTACAGCCCTTTTTTTCCAGCTTCAGGCAAGAGCAACAAAAACATTTAGAATCAAAAACCTTTTAAAGGAAATATTTCTTGACCCTGTAATTATTTCAGTAATTGCAGGGCTTATAATATCATATTTCAGTGTCACTGTGCCCGCACCTGCAGGCAGGCTGCTTGAGATTCTTTCAAATATTGCAGTACCTCTTGCCCTTTTATCAATAGGGGCGTCATTTAAATTTGCTTATATTAAAAATAATATAAAATACATTACAATTATATGCATTGCAAAACTGGTACTTTTTCCGCTCCTTACACTGGTTTTCAGTATTTTTGTATTTAAAGTGGCAGCGCTTAACAGGGATATCATATGCGTTCTTTTTGCAACCCCGGTTGCAGTGGCAACATACATTCAGAGCCGCAAATACAGCACTGACTCGGATTTTGTATCTGCTGTAATAATTATATCAACAATAGCGTCTGCGCTTACACTCAGCGGGTGGCTGTTTGTATTGAAACTGCTGTAAAAAATTCAGGGCTCAAATTATCCATAAAGCATTTTATAAAAATAATAACTGCCCATTACCTTTTTTACATAATTTCTTGTTTCTTCATAGGTAATATGCTCAATAAACTCATCAATATCCCTGTCTCCGAAATTGTTTATCCAGCGGTTCATGGCCCCTGGCCCTCCGTTGTATGCTCCGCATGCATAGTATTTGCTCTGGCCAAAACTTTCAAGCTGCCTGGCAAGATAGTATGCCCCCATTTTGATACTTGTCTCGGGATCATAAAGCATATTGTCGCTGAAATTTTTTATTCCCAGGGCATTTGCTATTTCCTTGCCTGTTGCAGGCATTACCTGCATCAGGCCAAGCGCCCCGGCATGAGAACCTGCATCAGGGTTATATCTTGACTCTTCCCTCATTACTGCAAGTATAAAAAGCGGGTCGACCCCGAACTGGCTGCTGTATTTATCAACATACTCTTTAAAACCATATGGATACATAAGATAGTGAAGATAATCCTTATATGGAGCCTGCAGGTTTGAAATTAATTTTGAATAATTCTTTGCGACTATTCTCTGTGAGCTGGTATAGTCTTTTGCCATTAGATATAATGTTGATATCTGGAGCAGCCCGTACTCATCGTCCTCATATTCCCTTACAGCTGCTTCTATCTCGATATCTGCGCTGCTGTAAAACCCGATTATTAAAAGTTCTTTTGCCTTGCTTGTGTGATTAAAAACTTTATTGGCGGTTTCCCCGCTGCTGCTGCCTGTCTCTGTAAAATCCCCGGTATTTATGCTCTCTTCAATTTCACTGGCTGTGCCTGTATCTTCAGTGCCAGATTCGCTTAAATCACTGTTGTCTTCATTAAATAGATTATCATAGATTTCAGGCAGGTATTTCTTTATCTGCTGGTTGTCAGGCTGGGCATTATTGTTTATTGACCCTATTGAAACTGCAATGCCTTTTTTTTCGAGAATGTCTTTTGCTGCAAATATGTAATATGAATAATTCTTTGAAGCCGCTATTTCCTTATAAAGCAAAACGGCATCCTGGACATTTCCTGCTTTTTCCAGGGATTTTGCCTGCCAGAACATGGCTTTTTCACCAAGATTGCTGCCCTTGAATTTTGCTGACATGTTTTTAAAAGTATTAAGCGATGCGCTGTAATCCTGGCTTTTGTAGTGGATCCAGCCAAGCTCCCAGTAAGCATCATTGATCTTATCCCCTGAAGGGTATATGTCTGCTATTTTCTGGTAGCTTTTCGCAGCATTTTCAAGATCACCGGCCAGAAAATAAATTCTTCCCATCCTGTAAAGCGCATCATCTGCGTAATTGCTCTGAGGAAAGCTTTTTAAAAGTTTTTCATAATTACTTATTGCAGAGTCCCGCCTGTCAAGATTTGTTTCCGTCCTCCCAAGAAAGTAAAGGCTGTCATCGGCAAAGCTTCCCGGTGGAGCTAAATTATAGCATGCAAGAAGATAATCCTTTGCTGATTTATAGTCCCTTAAATTAAAATAGCACATACCAAGCTTAAAAAGTGTTTTAGCCTCAAGGGCTGAACCTGCCCCTGATGACTTTAAATTTTCAAGCACCTTCATAAATTCAGGAATTGCGCTTTTATACATATACAGCTCAAAAAAACGTTCTCCTCGCCTGTATATCTGGTCATTGGTAAAATCAAATTTCATATCGGGATTTTTTTCTATTATTGACTGCATTGCAGAATAGGCGCTGCCTGCATACTCGCTTTCAGGGTGCAAAAGCCAGATTTTTTTATAGTTTTCCAGCGCATCGGTTAAATTTTCATTTTTTTGCTGGCAGACTGCAAGCTGGAATATACTGTAAGAAACCAGCAGGGATTTGCTGTAATTTTTAATAAAACTTTTATACTCTTCCTGCGCATTTAAATATTGCTCCTGCATAAAAAATAAGTCAGCATATTCAATGGAAGCCTTTTCCGAAAAAATCGAATCGGGAAAATTTTCTCTGAGCCTTAAATAATTTTCCTGCGCATAGTCAAACTTTTGGCGCATAAGCAAGCTTTTTGCAAGATAATAAATTATGTGGTCCTGGAGTATGAAGTATGTGTCTTTTACCTGGTTGAAGTAGTATTCTGCTATAACATAGTCTTTTATTTCAAGAGCCTCCACTCCCTTAACAAAATATTCCCGCTGCCTTTCAAGCTCCTTGATTCCGTATGGATTGGTGTCATAATCTTTAAGCGCGCTGTTGTATTTTATGCCTTTATCTTCAGAAGATTCAGGAACCTGCCCAGCGGTTTCAAGGCTGTCTTTGCCCGGCAAATCCTCTCGGGTGTCTTGTGCATGCAAAATGCCGGATTGTTCTGCGCTCTCCTGGCTATCAGTGCTGGATGCAGCATTTTCTTCAGGGACAATTTTATCAATAACACCGCATCCCGGAAACAGGGAGAAAAAAACAGCAAAAAGCAGAAGAACAGCCACTGTTATTAATAATGTGGAAACAGTTTTATTTCTGCAGTATGTATTTTTAACTTGCATATTTTTTTCCTGTTTGCAGTATAATAAATATTTAATGCAATTATATTTTTTATATATTGGTATATTAATAAAAACAACAATATATTTTCACTAATTCTTTTAATGTATTGTACCACAATTTTGTGCCGGCGCGCCAAATCTTAACAACTTTACGTTTATGCATGTAAATAAAAACTTAAGGTATTTTAATCAGGTTTGCAGGCAGGTGTTTTTTTGTTATGGATTTGTTTATATAATGCATAGCCAGATTTTTACTCAATATTAAAAAAGTTATATAATTTCTTTATATAAAAAAGAAGGATACATGGCTCTATTTAGAAAAAGAAAAATAGGAATTGCTCTTTCCGGGGGTGCGGCACGCGGGCTTGCGCACATTGGCGTACTGCAGGTTCTTGATGAAATCGGAGTAGAAATAAGTGCAGTCAGCGGCTGCAGCATGGGAGCAGTAATAGGCGCAGTTTACAGCCTCGGATACGACCTTCAAGAAATAGAGGAATATATAAAAAATACTGACTGGAGAAACTTCCTGTTGTTTTCAGTTCTAGCTCTCTCACGCGCAGGAATAGTAAATGATTACAAAGTTGAAGAAGTCTTTAAAAAATATTTTGGCGACAAAAATTTTGATGAATGCAGCAGGCAGTTCTGCTGTGTGGCAGTCGATATTATAAGCGGCAAAAAAGTTGTTTTAAAAACAGGCAAAATAAAGGATGCTGTAAGGGCATCCATTTCTGTTCCCGGTATTTTTCCCCCTGTTTACACAGATAACGGAATACTTGTGGACGGAGGGTTAATGGAGCCGCTGCCCACTGATGCGATAGGCGAGCTTGACTGCAATTATATTATTGCATCATCTATTTCCTTTGACAGGGATATTCCAGTCACTCAGGCAACAAAAGCAGGTGTGCACCAGAATGATAACCATGATATAAAAAAAATGTCCATACAGTCGATTCTTGATAAAAGCATGAACCTTGTCCACACTCAGCTTGTGCAAAGTTATATTTTTAAAGCCGATATTGTAATTGAGCCGAAAATAGGGGACTTTGGCTTTTTTGATTTTGTAAAGGGCCTGCAGATAATTGAAGCAGGCCGCAAAGCTGCAATTAAGAAAATCCCTGAAATAAAGAAGAAATTAAAGATAAGATAATGTGGTGTTTTCTATTCAAATTCCAGTGAAAAGTCTGCTGCCGGCGCAGAATGGGTAATGCATCCTGCAGATACTATATCAACTCCGCATTTGCATATTTCTTCAATGCTTTCAAGGGTTACCCCCCCGCTTGCCTCTATAAGGCATGCTCCCCGGGTTTTCCCCCTTATTATCTCTACTGCTTCTGACATCTGTTTTATGCTCATATTGTCAAGCATTATAATATCAGCTTTATTATCAATTGCTTCATCCAGCTCAGCAAATGTCTTAACTTCAACTTCTATTTTCAAATGATGGGGCGCCATAGATTTTGCAGATTTTAAAGCGCCTGCAATGCCGCCTGAAGCAATTATATGATTGTCTTTTATAAGCACGCCATCAAAAAGCCCGTATCTGTGATTAAAGCCCCCGCCGCAGATAACAGCATACTTTTCAAGTTTTCTAAGCCCCGGTTTTGTTTTTCTTGTATCTGTAATTTTTACATTATATTTTGAGGCAATTGCCGCAAATTTTGAAGTTAGCGAGGCGATTCCTGACATATGCTGTAAAAAATTCAGCGCAGTCCGCTCTGCAGAAAGAAGGCTTGCCGAAGGTCCGCTGGCCCTGCATATTATATCCCTGTTATTTAAAAAATCACCGTCCTTCTTCAATTTTTCAAATACAATGCTCTTATCAATCTCATTAAAAACAAACTGCATTATATCTACGCCGCATAAAACAGTGCCATCTTTTTCTTTGCAAACTGCAAATGCGCGGGAAATGCTTTGAGAAGGTACAGTGTATTTTGAGGTAATATCTCCGTAACTGCCAAGGTCCTCCAATAGGGCATGCCTTATAATTTCATATACCTCAAATTTTTCCAGTTTTTTTATTGCCGGTACTTCCAACTTAAAAACCTGCTTTCAAATCTTTTATAGCCGCTTAAAAATAAAATAAGCATTTAATAGTATGCGCCTGTTAAAATAAATTATAAATAAAATCTTTGCAAAATTCTGCAATAAAAAACATTACTCAACCAGTTCAAAATGAGAATTGTCATTTTTAAGTATAATGTGCTTTTTCCAGTTGACATCATCTTTTTCCGGCCAATCATTACGAAGGTGGGTGCCCCTGCTTTCGGTTCGCAGCAGTGCTGCTTTTGAAATAAGGCGGCCCACTGTCAGCATGTTGGCAAATTCTATTGTTTCTTTATTTGCCAAAACAGGGCGCAGGTATTTTTTTAATGTGCAGTCTATATATTGACGGGCATTATTTAAACTTTTTTCATCACGCAGTATACCGACATTTGCACTCATCATTTTCCTGAAACCATGTACCAGTTCAGCAGTATTTACTGGAGGGGGATTTGTCAGGTTTTGACTTCCGGAGCTGCTTTTTGCAAGCTCTTTTATTTTTGCTATTATCCTGTCGCTTGAAGGCTTATTTTTATTCTTTATTTTCTTTATTATATCTCTTGATATTTCCCAGCCAAAAACAAGCCCTTCAATAAGGGAATTGCTTGCAAGCCTGTTTGCGCCATGGGCCCCGGTTGCAGCTGTTTCTCCGCAGGCATAAAGACCGCCAATATCAGTTCTTCCTTTAAGATCAGTTTTTATTCCGCCGTTTAAATAATGTGCAGCAGGAAACACTTTAATCAAATCAGTCCCAAGGTTGAGCCCGTTCTCTTTAAGTTTTGCTATTATATTTGGAAACCTTACTTTCAAAAGTTTTTCAGGAATATGTGTTGCATCAAGAAATATAAAATTAAGATTCTGCGCCGACATAACCTTAACCATTTCCTTGACCACAATATCCCTTGGAGCCAGCTCCGCTTTGGGGTGTTTGCCAACCATAAATCGCCTGCCGTTACTGTCTCTCAGGTATGCCCCTTCCCCTCTTAAGGCTTCAGTGATTAAAAAAAGATGCCCGTCATTTGTTTTAAAAACTGTAGGGTGGAATTGTATAAACTCAATATCCTTAATAGATGCCCCTGCCCTGTACGCCATTGCAATGCCGTCACCGGTTGAAATTGAAGGGTTCGTTGAAACATCATAAAGCTGGCCTATGCCGCCGCTTGCAATTACAATATTTGAACAGGGGTGTATGTGTGTTGTATTGTCTTTTATATCCAGCGCAATTATCCCTGCGGCCTTGCCTGAGTCTGTGATTATATCCACTGCAAGATGTTCGCTGAAAAAATCAATATTTGAAAAAGTCCCGGAATATTTTACCAGCTTTTTTTCAATTTCCTCGCCGGTGGCATCACCGCCTGCATGAAGGACACGCGGATACGTGTGGCCGCCCTCGGTTGTAAGGCTTATTTCACCGCCTGTAATATCAAAAGCTATTCCAAGCTCCACAAGATCCTCAATCATGCGGGGAGCGCTTTTTACAAGTTTTTCAACTGCGGCGCTGTCGCACAGGCCCTGTCCGGCTTCAATAGTGTCTTCATAATGCGTTTTCCACCAGTCAGGCTTTTTAACTGCAGCAGCTATTCCTCCCTGGGCGTACCATGTGGTTGATTCGGAAAGATTGCTTTTTGTTAGCACCTTTACTTTGGAATATTTTGATACTCGTATCGCTGTGGAAAGGCCGGCTATACCGCTGCCTACTATTATGCAGTCGCTGAAGTCATGAATCTTTTTTATGCCGCATGTATTGATTAAATACCCTTGAATCATAAGCCCTTTCACCTAACTTAATTCGAGCATCCTGTCAATTGCGCGCTTTGCTTTGGCAATAACATCAGCATCAATTTTAATTTCAAAAATTTCCTCCTGAAGCGACCATAGGATTTTTTCCGCAGTTATCAGTTTCATATTGGGGCATATTGCTTTTTCATACGCCGGGTAAAATATTTTATCCGGGTTTTCCTTCCTTAACCTGTGCAGTATTCCTATCTCGGTCCCGATTATAAATTCTTTTTTTGGGGAATTCTTTACAAATGAGAGCATATGGGGGGTGCTCAGTACTTCATCGGCTGCTGCAGCAACGTCGGGAGTTGATTCAGGATGCACAAGAACGGCTGCATCCAGATGCTCTTTTTTAAGCGCGATGAGCGATTTGAGGTTTATCCTTACATGAGTCGGGCAGTAACCGTTCCAGAAAATCATCTCTCTGCCTGTTTTGCCCTTAACATAGCTTCCAAGGTATTTATCAGGGATAAATATAATTTTTTTATCATGCGGTATGGAATTTACAATTTTTACAGCATTTGAAGATGTGCAGCATATATCGCTTAATGCCTTTACGGCTGCTGTGGAATTAACATAACACACAACCACTGCGCCAGGATGCTTATTTTTTAAATCTTCAAGATCGCCTGCTGTTATCATATCCGCCATTGGGCACCCGGCATTTTCATCAGGAATAAGGACTTTTTTTTGGGGGGAAATTATTTTTGCAGTCTCTGCCATGAAGTGGACACCGCAGAATACTATCATGCTGTTCTGTGTCTTTGACGCCTCTATGCTCAGCTGGAGGGAGTCTCCGACAAAGTCTGCAATATCCTGCACTTCGTCTATCTGGTAATTGTGGGCAAGTATTACTGCATCCTTTTCTTTTTTAAGTTCAAGAATTTTATCTGCCAGGTTTTTTTCTTTATTCATAATTTAAAAAATTAAAAAGAATTGAATAATTTTTAATTTGTGTTTAAATTATATAGCGTTTATATTGTGTTTACATTTAAAACTTTTTTAAATATACGGAAAGTTAATTATATAGGAAAAGAAATAATAATAAAATACAGCAAATCCTGGAGGGTTTTTGAGGTTAATTATCAGTGAAAAAGAAATAGCGGCAAAAAGAATAGCGCAGATACTTTCAGGCGATGGAGTGCGTGAAGAAAAAATCTACGGCATACCTGTGCACTATATCAATTACAGGGGCATGGAAAGCGCTATAATGGGACTTCAGGGGCATGTGCTTAAGGTTGATTTCCCCCAGGAGTATTCAAACTGGTTCAAGGTTGACCCGGTTGATCTTATTGATGCAAGGATAGACAAAATACCCATACATAAAAAAATAGTACAGGCATTAAACAAGGTTGCAGATAAAACAGAGGAAATAATAATTGCAACCGACTATGACAGGGAAGGAGAGCTGATAGGCTTTGACGCCTGGCAGATAATAGAGGCAAAAAACAAGCTCTCAGGCATAAAAAGGGCAAGATTTTCTGCAATTACTGAAACAGATATAAATAATGCTTTTTCAAGTCCAGGCAAAATTGATTTAAACCTTGCTTTTGCAGGCAGGGCGCGCCAGGACATAGACCTTATCTGGGGAGCAGTGCTTACAAGATTTATTTCACTTGCTTCATATCAGGTAAAGGACAAATTCCTCTCAGTGGGCAGGGTGCAGTCGCCCACACTTACGCTTATAGTGGAAAGGGAGCTTGAGATTGCAGCTTTTGCTCCTGAGCCTTACTGGGTTGTTAATGTAAAACTGTCCACAGATAAAGGCGAGGAATTTGAAGCGTCACATAAGAAAAAAAGATTTTTAAAAAAAGAAGATGCAGAAAAAGCATTTGCAAAAATAGGCGGCAGGGCAACTGTAAAATCAGTTGAAGAAAAAATAAGAAATATTGCCCCTCCTGCGCCTTTTAATACAACCGGCCTTATTGTTGCAGCCAATTCAATAGGCTTTACTGCTGCAAAAACTATAAACACAGCAGAAAATCTTTATATGAACGGTTATATAAGCTATCCGAGAACCGATAATACTGTTTATTCCAATACAATTGATTTAAAAGGGCTTGCAAAAATGCTTGGCGGCTCGGAAGGCTTAAAAGAAGCTTCTGCGGCAGTGCTTGCCCAGGATAAAATTGTTGCATCAAGAGGTAAAAAGAGATCCACGGATCATCCTCCAATATACGCAACCGCAGTGGCGGCAAAGGGCAATCTTTCAGATGATGAATGGAAGCTTTATGAGCTTATTGCAAGAAGGTTTCTATGTACCCTGCTGCCTGCAGCCCGGGTAAAAAGCATAACGGCCTCAATGGACATAAGCGGCGAAACTTTTATTGCAAACGGTTCAAATCTTATAGATAAGAATTGGATAGCCCATTACCCGTATTACAGGCAGGAGGATGTTTTTATACCTGAGTTGAGGCCAGGCCAGGAGCTTGAAATAACAGGCAAGCAGCTTGAAGATAAGGAAACCAGGCCCCCTTCAAGATATTCACAGGGCAGGCTTGTCGAAAAAATGGAGGAACTGGGTCTTGGAACAAAAGCAACCAGGCATTCAATAATACAAAGCCTTATAACAAGGGGCTATGTTAAGGGCAATCCGCTTATACCCTCTGAAAAAGCTGTTGCTGTAGTAAAAGTTTTAAAGAAGCATGCTGAAAGAATTTCCACGCCCGATATGACTTCAGAACTTGAAAGCGACATGGACGGCATTGTCCGTGGAGATGAGACAAGGGAAGAAGTAGTTGAAAAATCAAAAAAAATGCTTAAAGATGTAATGGTTAAACTGAAAAAAGACAGGGCCGAGATATCGCAGGAAATAAAAAAAGCTGTAAAAGAGGACCTTATTGCAGGAAAATGCATTGATGAGGGCTGCAGCGGCAATTTAATAGTCAGGACTTCTAGAAAAACAAGAAAAAGATTTATCGGATGCAGCGCATACCCCCAGTGCACAAGGACCTTTTCCCTGCCGCAATCAGGGCTTCTTCTTACCACAAAGGATTTGTGCAAACACTGCGGTTATCCTGTTGTAAAAATAATAACAAAGGGCAGAAAGCCCTGGGAATTATGCATAAACAGTGATTGTCCCGGTAAAGATGAGAAATATAAAAATAACAGAAATAAAAAACAGCCTCAAAGTTCTGCTGATTAAAGCAAGTTTTGAGCTGCCTGGTGATATACTGGATGCTGTTAAGGCAGCCAGGAGCATTGAAACATCCCGGTCTGCGCAAAGCATGCTTGATATGATAATTGAAAACGCAGGTATTGCATGTACAGAAAAACTGCCCCTTTGCCAGGACTGCGGCACCGTTTATGTAAATATTGAAATGGGCCCTGATGTATGCATTGTGCCGGACAATAATTTGCCGGGATCTTCACAGGAAAAATTTCCTGGACAAAAAAATAATTTTATAATAAATGCAATAAGTGAAACAGTATCTGAAGTTTATGAAAAATATTATCTCCGTAATTCCATAGTGTCAGACCCGCTGTATGAACGCGTAAATACAGGCAATAATCTTCCTACAATAATCAATTTAAGCTTATCGGACAAACCAGGCTTTTATCTGGAAGTAAATTTAAAAGGCGGGGGAAGTGAAAACTGCTCCTGGCTTTTTATGCTCAATCCTTCATGCGGCGAAGATGATTTAAAGAATAAGGTCGTTCAGCTTGTAAAGTCTAATGTTACAAAAGCTTGCCCGCCTGTAATAATAGGCATTGGTATCGGCGCAACCGCATCTGAGGCTCCAAAACTTGCAAGAAAAGCAGCATTCCGCAACCTTGAAATAAGAAATGGACACAGCAGGTATGCCTGCCTTGAAAAGAGTATCCTTGAGGCTGTTAACAGTACCGGAATAGGCCCGCAGGGCCTTGGGGGAAAGACAACGGCGCTTGCATGCAATATTGAGTTTGCGCCATGCCATATGGCAACATTGCCTCTCTCGATATTTTTCGGGTGCCACTCCACAAGGCGGGCCGGGGAAAGGCTTTAAAAAAGGTTTTGAAAATAGTAAATATCCAGTAAGCCCTTTTGGCCAAAAAATCATTAAATGGGATAGAAATCCTGGCAATTATTGTATTTTATGCCCGGGGGATCCAGAATCAAGTTCTTATAAATTTAAAAATATCACCGCCGTGTATGTCATATGCCACAAATAAAGGCAGGTCCTTTACTTCTATTTTAAATATTGCTTCCGGTCCAAGGTCATTATAAGCTGCAACGCTTATTTTTTTTACTTTCTTTGCCAGGTATGCCGCCACACCTGGCGGGGCAATAAAATAAACTGCGCCGTATTTTACCAGGAGCTCTTTTAAGCTGTCGCTTCTTGCGCCTTTGCCTATAGTTGCGCACAGGCCCTTTTGCAGAAGTGGTTCTGTTAAACTGTCCATTCTTGCACTTGTCGTTGGGCCAAAGCTTCCGCTTGCTTTTCCTGGCGGGGCAGGGCTGGGGCCCACATAAAAAACAGCCTGGCCGCTAAGATTTACAGGAAGCTTACCACCCCGGTTCATTGCGTCTATAATCCTTCTGTGCGCCGCATCCCTTGCGCCGATTATTTCTCCGCTCAGAAGGACAAAATCCCCGGCTTTTAAACCTGTTATTTTTTTGCGCTCAAGTGGTGTATTTAATTTAATTGGCATTTAATAAAATAAAGTGTCTATAATAAATTAATATATGTAAAACAGTTAGCATCACCTGCTTTACAACAAATAATCAATCATCCCTGTCATCAAGAGGGCTGAAATACTGGTCCTTTTTAAAGTAATTATCATATGAATACTGCTTTGGCTTATTTACTTTTTTTATGCGCCTTTTCCTGCTGAATATAAGCACAAATATTAAAAAAATTATAAAAATACCAATAAGCCCAAGTACTGAAACAAGGACATAAGACAGGTATTTAATTTTTTTGCCTTCGATATAAATGTTTTGCTTGTCGCCAAACTCAATATTCCACAATGCAATATTATTCTCCCCGATAACATCAGCATCAGATTTAATTATCTTTACGGGAAATTTTACCTGGTATGTAATTTGAAGAAGCTCGTCATCGGCGCCAAAAAGCGCTGCAGTTCTTGAAAAATCCCCGCTGCTGCCCTGTGACTCAATAAGTGAAGGGTCTATTTCCATATCTATATAATCATAAAAAAAATACTCACTGTAAAAAAAGTAGTCTTTTTTTTCGATTTTTGCATAAAATCTTTCAGGAGGGTTTTCTGAATAATTGTCGATGGAAACATGCTGGAGAAAGTTGATGTCATCAAATTCAACCGTTGACTTAAAATGGGTGTAACCTTCTGCTTCATAAGTCTCAATATTACCCTCAGGAAATGCCCTGATTATCTTGTCATACATCGACTCCCTGTCTGTTAGCACAATTTCACCTTTCTGGAGATACTGTGTCTTAACAGCCAAATCAACTGTCCTTATGCCGGAATAATCCTCATTTAATTGGGTATAAACGTCTAAAAATGTATTGTCACAGGCGCAAGCCAGAAACATTACTACAGCAAGGATAAAGACTAAAAAAATTTTTACAGTCACTTTTTTGGTCATAGAATTATTATCCCCCATACAAGCCAAAAAGCAGAATCAGCAATATCTGCGCATATGTATTATTGAATTATACTAATTTTAACAAATATCCAATCATGTTAAAATATTGATAAATATATTTATAAGTATTGTAGCATATATCCCTGTATTACTTAATTTGCTGTCAATAATATATTTTTATTAAATAGCGGTTTTTTACAGACTGTGTGCTTTACAGGACATATATTTAAATTAAGCGTTTTAACAAATTTTTTAACCGGGGAAAACTTTGGTAATATACAAAAATAAAATTGCCGGTATTTCGGGTTCTGCCGTTGATAATGCCTCAAAAGGCATATTTATTACATTTGAGGGGGTAGACGGCTCCGGCAAAACGACACAGATAAAACTTTTAAATAAATTCTTAAAAGAAAAAGGTTTTAATTCTTTTATTACCCGGGAACCGGGCGGAACAGCGCTGGGCGATAGCATAAGAAAACTCCTGCTGAACCCTGAAAACAACGGACCTGTTGCCAGGGCTGAGGCACTGCTCTTTGAAGCTGCAAGGGCTGAGCTTACTGAAAAAGTAATACGGCCTGCGCTTGATAAAGGTAAAATAGTAATATGTGACAGGTATTTTGATTCAACGCTGGCCTACCAGGGATTTGCAAGGGGACTTGGAATCGACAGTTTGCTGGATTTGAGTCTGTGGGCAACATCGGGACTTGTCCCTGATATAACATTTTTGCTTTCGCTGGATGCTTCAGACAGCGAGAAAAGGCTGGACAGGCAGTCAAGGAAACGGGACAGGATAGAACATGAGGATGGCGATTTCAAGAAAAAACTCCAGGAAGGCTATAATGAGCTTGCCGGCAGGTTCAAAGAAAGGATAGTTTTAATAGATGCAAATAAGGAAATTAATAAAATATTTTGTGATATAAAGTTAAAAATGCTGGAATTGCTTATTAGCAGGGGATGGCTTACACAGTGATGATGGACAAACCGGATTATCTTGCAGAAAGCCTGAAAAATAAATCGAATTTAAAAGTTTTAAATAATGCTGTTGCACTGCGCAGTATTTCCCATGCATATCTTTTTTCAGGATCAAATACGGATTTACTGGCAGATCTGGCATTAAAATTTGCAGCAACAGTAAACTGCAAGGATGATGGCTGCGGGAGTTGCCGGATATGCTTAAATACCTTGAAAGGCATATATGAAAACATTCTTATTATTGAAGCCGAGGGAGCTGAAATTACCATTGATAAAATAAGGCAGCTTCAGCGTTTTATGGCAACAAGCGCACATCCCGGCGGCAGGAAAATATGCATCATTAAGGAAGCGGAACTGATGAACCAGACATCAGCTAACAGTCTTTTAAAAGTACTTGAAGAGCCGCCAGGCATTGATAGCATGTTTATTTTGCTGGTTGAATCCAGTTCATTGGTACTTCCCACAATATCATCACGCTGCATAGTTTTTGAATGGGATTTTAAAGACTCAGGAAGTCCTTTTGCAGGAGCTGCTGATACGGCAAAAAAATACCTTTTTGATTTAATTGATGCGGGTATTAAGGAAATACTTATGCCCGGCAGCAATTACGCCAGTGCAGCAGGCCTTTCATTAAGAATAACAGATTTTTTCAAACAGCAGCTTTCATTGCAGGATGATAACAGCAGCAGGCAGATTGAAAAACTAAAAGGCGCAGGCGCAACTTCATCAGAATTAAAAAAATTTGAAGACGCTTTAAAATCGGCTGCCAGGCGCAGGGAAAAAAAATATTATAATTTGGGAATGCAATTTGTTTTTGATATAATAACTGCCTGGCTTTCAGATATAGTAGCAGTAATTGCCAGGGCTGGACCAGAGGCGCTTAACTATCCGGCAAATTTTGGTTTTATTAAAAAGAATGCAGTTTCTATAAAAGTAGAAAAATTAATTGATATTACAGAAGTTGTGGAGAAAAACAGGTCATACCTGAAATTTTCTATATATGAGGAAATTGCAATAGACAATATTTTTTTGAAGCTCCGTAAAGCGCTGGAGCAGAATTAGAGGTATTAAGATGCCCGTTACTTTAGGTGTTATATTCAGGAAGAGCGGAAATATTTATTACTATAATCCCGGGGACATAGAACTTACAGTAGGCGACAGGGTTATTTGCCATATGGATAATATCACAGATATAGGTGAAGTGGTGAGCCCGCCTTCCGAGGTGGATGCTGCAGAACTTTTGCACCCTGCAAGCAAAATAATAAGGAAGGCCACAGAATACGACCTGTCTGTCCTTGATTTGAATAAATCAAAGGAAATGGAAGGATTTAAAAAATTTGAGGAACTGGCGCGTTTGCATAAACTGCTTATGAAACTTGTGGATGTGCATGTTCTCTTTGACAAGAGCAAAATGATATTCTATTTCACTGCCGAAAGAAGAGTTGATTTCAGGGATATGGTAAAAGAGCTTGCCTCCTATTTTAAAATAAGGATTGAGCTGAGGCAGATAGGTGTAAGGGATGAGGCAAAAATTGTAGGAGGGCTTGGCCCATGCGGAA
>Ga0194127_10003623_pt1 | contig 19621 bp, 13 predicted proteins | sample TA2KigC100mmetaG_FD_148624 | JGI IMG/M metagenome (GOLD analysis project Ga0194127, IMG submission 148624) | Freshwater microbial communities from Lake Tanganyika, Tanzania - TA2015036 Kigoma Deep Cast 100m | ecosystem: Environmental > Aquatic > Freshwater > Lake | place: Tanzania: Lake...
GAAAAGACCAACTGGACGCAGTCGCATCGGGCCTGGCTGGCTGCGACGGCCCGGGAGCTCACGGGCCCGCTGGGCCTGATCATCACCCACCACCTCGAGCACCTGGAGTACCTGGAGAGCCAGAGGAGCGCCCTCGATGCCGCCATCGAGCGGCTCGCCCAGCAGCCGCCCTGGCGCGAGGGCGCCGAAGCCCTCTGCTGCTTCCGCGGCATCGCCCTGCTGACGGCCATGACCCTGCTCACCGAGCTCGGCGACATCCGCCGCTTCGCCTCGCCGCGGCAGCTGATGGCCTACTCGGGCCTGATCCCCGGCGAGCGATCCAGTGGCGACATCCAGCGGCGCGGGCCGATCACCAAGAGCGGCAATGCCTACCTGCGGCGGGTGCTGGTCGAGGCTGCCTGGCACTACCACCACCGGGCCGGTGCCGACCTCATTCTCAGGCGCCGGCGCATGGGTCAGGATCCGGGCGTGGTCGCCGTGGCCGTGAAGGCCCAGCATCGGCTGTACAAGCGCTTCTGGCACCTGCGGGCCACCAAGCACAAGAACCAGGCCGTGACGGCCGTGGCGCGCGAGCTTTGCGCCTTTGTCTGGGAGGCCCTGAGTATGCTCAGCAAGTAGCGGTCAACAGGTTTGGGGGCGAGGCATGGCAGGGGAATCCTCGATTGAAGTATGCGTTAGGGTCCAGCCCGAGCACGCGAGACTAGATGGAGGCAGCCCCGGGCGAGCCTCGTAAAGTGCGTTAGCCAGCACGCGGATATCAGTGTGACTCGCCATCGAAGCTGGCCTCGCCCCCATTGAAAAGCCCGGGCCGCCGAGGCGACCCGGGCCGGAGATCATGAGCCGGCTTGACACCGGCCGTTCCATATCACTTCAGCAGCACCATCTTGCGCGAGTGCAGGTGCTCGTCCATCGCCACGCGGGCGAAGTAGACACCGCTCGGGACCGGCTTGCCGCTCTCGCTCTTCCCGTCCCAGATCACGCTGTGCGCGCTGCCGCGCGGCAGGGCGCCGTCCTGCAGCGTCGCCAGGCGCCGGCCCAGCACGTCGTGGATCGTCAGCGTCACCTGGACGCTGCCCTGTCCTGCCGGGGTGGCGAAGCTGATCTTCGTGCTCGGGTTGAAGGGGTTGGGGAAGTTCGCGAAGAGGCGGCCGGCCGGCGCATCCGTCGGCAACTCCTCGCTGGCGACGATCTGCTCCTCCGGCGTGAAGACGCCCGTGCGCGCCGGATTCGCCCGGAACATCTTCCACTGGGCGAGCCCGTTCTTGTAGAAGACGTTCATATCCCACACGTAGCAGAAGGCGTCCCAGCCATAGAGGGCGACGTCGAGATCGAGATCGCCGTCCAGGTCGTCGCCCGTCGGGCAGCTGCGCAGCTCCGCGTCCGTCAGGATCGGGAAGCCGGCGACGTCCGAACCGTCCTCGTTGAATGCGAAGAGGAAGCCGCTCTCCATGCCGAGCAGGATCTCGAGCTCATCGTCGCCGTCGACGTCGAGCACCACCGGGCTGCCCTCGCTGCTCTCCTCGAAGTGCTTCGGCCAGCCGGGGCGCGGCACGCCCGTGCTGCTCAGCACGGTGAGATCCATGCTGTGGTAGGCATAGACGCCCGCCGCCACGATCTCCATCTGCCCGTCCTGCTCGAAGTCGACCAGCGCCGGGCTTGGCGCAAGGCCGGCCGCGTTGCTGGCCAGGAAGACCGGGAAGCCAGGGTAGCGCGTGCCGTTGTGGTTGAACACGTACAGAGAGTCGTTCTCGCAGAGGAAGACGATCTCCATGTCGTAGTTGCCGTCGAGGTCGCCGATCGAAGGGCTCGAGTGGATCTCGGCGCCGAGGAGGACCGGGAAGCCCGGCACCGCCGTGCCGTTCGGATTGAAGGCGTAGAGCCGCCGCGCGCCGCCGCTGCCGAGGATGATCTCCAGGTCGGCGTCGGCGTCGATGTTGGCGAGGCTGGGGCTGGAGCGCGACCAGGTGCCGAGGCCGCTGGCGAAGATGCCCGTCGAACCGATCTGGGCCGTGCCGTCCCAGTTGTAGGCGCGCAGCGTGCCGTCGATGCAGACGGCGAAGATCTCCGCCAGCTGGTCGCCGTCGACATCCGCCACCGCCGGCGTCGCCCAGCACCAGTTGGGCAGGCTCCGCGGCCAGCCGGTCACCAGGCTACCGTCGCCGTGGTAGACGTAGAGACCGTTGGGCGCCCGCGAGGCGCCGATGATCTCCAGGCCCGGGTAGAGCGTGTCGACGTCGGCCATCGCGAGGCCGGCGGTGAACTGACCGCCGTTGGGGCTGAGCGCGCCGTAGGTGCTGGAGTTGCCGTCACCGTCGGCGATCTCGACGCCGTCGTGGTGCCAGGCGTAGAGCAGCTCGGCACCGACGGCGATCTCCTTGTCGCCGTCGCCGTCGATGTCGCCGATCACTGCGCTGCTCGCCGTGCCGAAGTTCGTCTGCAGCGGCCAGCCCTCCAGCATGGCGGGGTTGGTGCTCCAGGGGAACTCGGCGGTCGGCGCGCTCCGGAAGCCGGAGGAGTCCACGCTCTCGACGATGAAGTAGTAGGTCGTGCTCTCCTCGAGTTGCTCGTTGCGGAAGTAGGCGTAGCGGGTCGGCTCGGTCGAGACCAGCGCGTAGGGCCCCCCCGGCGCGGTCCCGCGGTAGACCAGGTAGCCCGCCGGCGCCGGCGTCGGGATCGGCCAGGAGGCGTCGATGACGGTGCTCGCTTGGCTCGAGTCGAGCATCAGGAAGAGCGGCGCGCTGGGGCGCCGCACGGTGATCGTGTCCAGGACCGCCTGGCCGAACGGTCCGCTCAAGGTGAGCGCGAAGCGGTTCGGGCTGGCGACGCTGGTCTCCAGGAGGCTGATCCCCGCCGAGCTGCCGCGGCCGAGCAGGCCGATGGCCGGCAGGGCCACCGGACCGCTGAGCACCTGGCCGTCGGGATCGATGGCGCTCAGGCTGGCCGTCCAGCCGGCGAGTGGCGTGCTGCCGTAGTTCTTCCACTCGGGGAGGAGCGTGTAGGTCTCGCCGGCGTCCGGCTGGCCGTCGCCGTCGCCCGCAGCGTCGTCGATCTTGAAGGCGAAGAGGCGCGGCAGCGGCGCGTGGCTGACGATGTCGAGCTGGTCCTGCTCGGCGCCGCCGGTATAGCTGAGCGCGAAGTCGACGAGCAGGTTCCGGCGGTCCGCCAGACTGAGCGGCGCCGCGAGCAGGAAGCTCGCCGGCAGGTCGATCTGGCCGCCCGCCGGCACGCTCTGACCGCTGATCACCTGCCCCTGGAGCACACTCAGTTCGCCGCCCGGCAGGCTGATGTCGAGGGTCAACGCGGAGGCCGGGGCGCTGCCCCTGTTGCGCACCCGCAAGTTGAGGCGCACGGTCTCGCCGGCGTCGAGGAGCCCGTCGGCATTGCCCACGACCTGCGCGTTCAGGTTCGGATCGTCCACGACAGCCAGCAGTTCGACCGCCAGTCGCGGCCCGCTCGCCGCCCCCACGTTCACCTGGCCGAAGCCGGGCAGGTCGTTGCGCGAGAGGGCGCTGGTCTTGATGAAGCCGAGCGTCTCGGCGTGGAAGGGGATGTCCACGCGCCCGTTGGCGTCGGTGATGCCTTCGCCCCGGTGCTCGCCCGCCTTGTCGGCGATCACGCGCACGCCGGCCAGGGGCTGACCGCCGCGATTCACCTGGAGCTTGAGCAGGCTGCTGCTGAGCGTGTAGGGCTCGACGAGCGCCGTGCTCAGGGTCTGCGGCTCCTGCAGCCAGACGTCGACCGAGGGATCGCCGATCAGGACGTAGCTCATCTGCGTCCAGCGGTGACTGCCCTCGACGGTGGCGAGCAGGTACCAGTCGTTGTGGCTGCGCGTGAAGCACTCGCCCAGGCTCAGGCTGTCCCCGAAGAGATAGCCGAAGAATGAGTTCTGGTAGTACACGCTGGTGTTCGGGAAGGCCTCGCGCATCGTGCCGACGACGGCGATGCTACCGCCCGCCGGGGCGAGCAAGGCCGACTCGCCGAGGCAGTTGTAGTCGATCGCGCAGGACGTGCAGTTCAGCGCGTAGATGAAGGAGAGGTGATCGAGGCCGTTCGTGAGGGCGAACATGTCGTTGGCGACGACCGGACCCGTGCCCATCGACATCGTGTAGCGGAAGCCGTGGCCGACGTGGAGGACGACGTGCGCCCGCGTCCCCAGGTCGTTGAGCGCCGCCGTCGGGGACTCGGGTTGCGTCCCCGGGTAGAGCCAGTGGGTCTCGTAGAGCCGCAGGACGTCCATCTGGGGCGTCACGAAGGTGTCGTTGACGTCCTCGGCGTAGTCGGCCCCGTTGCGCGTGATCAACTCGACCGGATCGCCGATCTGCCAGTCCGCCGGGAAGAGCACCTCGGCGTAGAAGCTCATGTTCGTCGTGTACTGCGGGTCGGGCGCGCTCGAGTAGGCGATGATCTTGTCGACCATCAGCTGCGCGTCCTGGGCGTCGCGCACCGGCAACCGGCCGAGGAAGACGTCCGCGATCATGTCGGCGGCGTCGCCCTGGGCGCCCGCGTAGTTGGACTCGCCGAAGTGCTGGTCGCCGTCGCCGTTCCAGGTGCCGTCGAGCTGGGCGTAGTAGAGCTCGGCCGGGATGTCCTCCGGCGGGTCCTTGAAGTAGGAGTGCACGAAGCGCACCGGCACGAAATCGGTGTCGGCGGCAATCATGACGAAGCGGATCCCCCACTTGGCGAGAGCGTCCTGCAGGAAGAAGCGGATCGTCTCCTGGAGATCGGCCCCCTGGGGATAGTTGGCGCGGATCCAGTCGGTGTCGCGCACGACCGTCGGAATGCCCAGGCTCAGCTTGAAGTCGGCCAGGGGCTGGAAGATCGCCGCGTGCTCGGGCGCGCAGACGATGACCATGTCGACGCCGCTGCCCTCGAGACTCGGCAGCGAGCGCGGGGCGAAGATCCCCTCGTCGCGGCGCGGCGCGCTGGCCGGCGCGAAGCGCGCGACGTCGGCCTTGTTCGCCGCCCGCGCGCGCAGGCGCTCGCTCGCCTGGGCGAGCTCCTCGGCGCGCTGGCGCAGGGGCAGGACGGCGCCGGGATCGGGCTCCGTCACCACGCTGACGCGCGCGGCGAGCAGGCGCTCGAGTTCCGGTCCCGCGGCAGTGACCGTGTAGCGCAGGGGCGCGACGGCGATCTCCGCGCTGGCGAAGCCGCGATAGCTCGCGGTCGCGAAGCTGTGGACGAAGTCCGCCGCCGGCTGGCTGGGGGCGCCGCGCTGCGGGCCGTTCTCGCCGAGGATGGCGGCCGGCGCGGGCAGGGGCGCAGCCAGGGCGATGCGGTCGCTGAGGACCGGCTCGAGACGGACGCTGACGACGCGCTCGCCGCTGGGGATGGCCAGGCTCAGCGGGTAGAGCGGCAGCGCGGGCTGATCGGCCGCTTCCGTCTGCCAGGCGCGCCCGGCGAGCAGGGTCGCGAGGTCCTCGCCGTTCGCCAGGGCGCGCAGCGCCGGCTCGGCCTGCCAGGTCCATTCGACCTGGGCCGCCGCCGCGGGCAGGCTGGTGGCGACAAGCAGACTGATGTGGAGAAGCAGGGGCAGGCAGATGCGAGGCAACGGGTGAACAAGACGAAGGCTCATCCGGGTCTCCTGCATGGTGGTTTTCTACCCAGCAACCTGGGAGAGGGGTGGCAAGCGCTGACAATGGGGAAGAGTATAGCACGCGGCACGAGAGCGGCTCAATTTCCGCAAGCTCTTACCTTGCAAAAGCTTAGAAGGACGATCGGGGAGCCGACGGCCTGCCGGCTCCCCGAGATGCCTGAGAACTTCCGATAGACGCTAGAAGTCCGTGCCGCTGCTGAAGCGGAAATCCCGCACCCGCAGGTGGGGCAGCACCATGCCGCCGAGGGCCTGTTCCTGCCCGAGCGCTTCCACCCGCCCGAAGAGCTCGAGCAGGCTCTGGTTGAAGCGGAAGTTCTTCACCGGCCCCGCGATCGCCCCGCCCTCGATGAGGAAGGTGCCATCGCGAGTCATGCCCGTGACGATCATCTTCATCGGATCGACGACGTTCGTGTACCAGAGCCGCGTGACGAGCACGCCGCGCTCCACGCCGGCGATGAGCGCCGCGAGGCTCGCCTCGCCCCCCTCCAGCAGCGGGAAGCGCATGAAGGCGCCGTAGTTGTTGGGCTGCGGCAGGCCGTGACCGGTCGGGGCCTGTCCGGTCAGATGCGCGCTCGTGCGATCGTGCAGGAAGCTCCTCAAGACGCCCCGCTCGATGAGGGCGATGGCCTGCGTATCCACGCCCTCGCCGTCGAAGCCGAGGCCGAAGAGTCGCGGATCGGCCGGCGCCTCGCGCAGGGTGATGTTCTCGCCGAAGACGCGCTCGCCGAGGCGATCGCCGAGCGGGCTGCGCTTCTCGGCGACCGCCAGGCCGTTGAGGCCCAGGTAGCCGAGGAAAAAGATCAGGTCCTGCGCGGCCTCCGCCTCGAAGACCACCGTGTAGTCGCCCGGCGCCAAGCTGCGCGGCGCCCGGCTCTCGAGACAGCGGCGGCAGGCGTCGCGGGCGATCGCCTCGGGATCCACCGCGGCGGCGGAGCGCGCGAGGATGCGGCTGCGGCCCGCGCCATCCGCCTTCGCCGCGCTCACCTCGAAGATGGCGCGCGTCTTCCGGCCGAAACGGAGGAGCCCCGTGCTGTTCGCAACGGCGAAGGGCTCGATCTCGCCGTAGTCGCCGATCGAGCCCTCGCTGGACAGCGCGATGCCCCCCAGTTCGATGCCCTCGCCGGCGGCCACCCGGACTGCGGTCTCCACCCAGCGCGCGCGCGCCGCCGTGTCGACGACCGCCGTGTCGGCGGCCCAGGCCGCCTCCTCGCGCCGCTCGCCGCCGGCGTGGAAGGGAATCACCCGCTCGCTCTCGGGCTGGATGCGCGCGAGCGCCTCGGCATTGGCCACGCAGCGCTCCAGGCCCGCGGCCGAGAGGTCGTTCGTCGTCGCCAGGCCCTGCCGCCGGCCCAGGCGCACGCGCACCCGCAGCTCGTAGCGCTCCTCGGAGACGTTCTGCGTGATGCGGTTCTCGCCGAAGCGCGTCAACTCCTCGCGCCCGCCGCCGAGGGTGAGCTCGGTCTCGTCCGCCTGGCTCGCCTTCAGCACGCGGTCGCGGATGGCGCGGAACTCCTGCTCCTGGATCATTCGCTCACCCCCACGCGAATCTTCCGAAAGCGAGCCGGCGCGGAGCCGTGCGTCATGCGGGCGATCTGCCCGGGCTCCCCCTTGCCGCAGTTGAGGACGCCGAAGGGCCGCCACCACTTGTCGCCGCAGATGGCGTCGCAGGCGCCCCAGAAGTCCGGCGTGCGCCCCTGGTAGGTGCAGCCGCGCAGGAGCCGCGTCTTCTTGCCCTTCTTGATCTCCCAGCCCAGCTCGGTCGAGAACTGGAAGTTCAGCCGCATCTGGTCGATGCTCCAGCTGCGGTTCGTCTCCATCCAGATACCGTCCTCGGTGTCCGCGATCAGGTCGTCCAGCTCCCAGCGGCCGGGCGCGAGGCCCAGGTTCGGGATGCGGACCCCCGGGATGCGATTCCAGCTCTCGGCCCGGTTGCAGCCCCGGCTGCGGGGGTTCTTCTCGACCGCGGCCAGCTCGCGGCTCGTGAAGTAGGCGGCGAAGCGGCCGCCCTCGACGACGTGGAAACGCTGGGCGGCGACGCCCTCGTCGTCCCAGCCGCGCGTGGCCAGGCCGCGCGGCAGGGTGCTGTCCGCGACGAGATTCACGATCGGCGACCCGTAGGTGAAGTTGCCCAGCTTCTCGGGCGTCAGGAAGCTGCGCCCGGCGAAATTGGCCTCCATGCCGAGCACGCGGTCCAGCTCGCTGGCGTGGCCGCAGGACTCGTGGATCTGCAGGCCGAGTTGCGACCAGTCCAGGAGGATGTCCTTCTCGCCCACCGGGCAGGGATCGGCCGCGAGCAGGGCGACGGCCTCCTCGGCCGTGCGCCGCGCGTTGCCCGGCAGGTCGAATTCGGCGATCACCTCGTAGCCGGCGCCCAGGTGCATGCCGCCCGCCGAGTCGGGGAAGCTGCGCCGCTGGATGGTGCTGCCATCGGCGGCGATGGCGACGAGGCCGCCGCCGCTGGTGAGCAGGTCCTGTGCGAGCTCGGCCCCTTCGCTGGAGACGAGGAGTAGCTGCTGCTGATCGAAGAGCATCTGCGCCTGGGCGACCTTGACCCGCGGGTCGACGTGCAGCTCGGCCTCGACCCCCGTGAGGAGGTCCAGCTTCTCCTCGCGGGCGACCGCGAAGGGATCGATCTGCCTGGGCGTCGCCCAGCTCGACTTGAGGGCGGGTTCGGCGGCGAGCCGCACGGGCTCGCGCATGACGCGGGCGCTGGCCTCGGCCAGCGCGACGGCGCGCGCGGCGGCCGCGTCCAGGCTGTCGCCTTCGAGCCGATCGGTGGCGGCGAAGCCCCAGGCGCCGCCCTTCAGCACCCGGATGCCGACGCCCTGCGTCCCCCGCAACTCGGCGATCGCGAGGCTGCCGTTCTTCACCATCAGCTCCTCGGTGCGACTCTCGACCCAGCGCGCATCGGCGTAGTCGGCGCCGCGCGCGCGCGCGGTCTCGATGGCCGCAAGCAGCTTGTCCTTCATGGTTCTCCCGTGGGTTTGCCGCGCGGGGCGGCCGCGGGCGCAGCGATGATGCCCGATGCGAACAGGCAAGTCCAGGCGCGAGCGCGAGCGTCAGGCCTCGCGCCGCGCGCCAGGGCCGGCGAGCAGGCGCCAGTAGTGGTCGAGGACGCGGGCCAGCCCGGCGAGCGCCTCTTCGGGGCTCCGGATGCGCGCCTCCCAGCTCGGTTCGCTGCCGGTCTCGAGGCGGAAGAGGTCGCGGTGCAGGTGGAGCACAGCCAGGACCTGGTCGTCGAGGCGGTAGACGTGCCGCAGCGGGCTGGCCTCCACGCGGATGCGCGAGTCGAGCTGGGCGAGCTGCAGCTCGAAGCGGCGCAGGAGCACGGCGATTACGGGCTCCATGGCCGGCTCGCGCTCGTGGCTGGCCAGGGGCAGGCTCACCAGTACCCCTCCCCCCGGCCCGGCGCGGGCAGCGAGCGCAGGGCCTCGAGGAAGCCGCCGTAGCGGCGGCGGACAGACCCCTCCCCGGCGCGCAGGGCCGCTTCGCCGCCCCGCCCCGGATCGAGCAGCTGGTGTCGGGCCAGCGGGCCCCAGATGCCCGTCACCCCTGGCCGCGGCAGGGGCGTGCACTCCAGGCCCAGCAAGAAGAGCGGCGCCCCCGCCGCCAGGGGCAGCGGCGAGTCGGCCGTCTCGAGCAGCGCGAGGATGGGGCTCGCCGCCGGCAGGGGCGTGCACTCCAGGCCCAGCAAGAAGAGCGGCGCCCCCGCCGCCAGGGGCAGCGGCGAGTCGGCCGTCTCGAGCAGCGCGAGGATGGGGCTCGCCGCCGGCAGGGGCAGGCGCTCCTCGTCGAGAGCGAAGCGCCAGCGGCAATCCGGCGGGGCGGCGCCCCCGCCGCTGCCGGTGAGCCAGAGCCCCGGCAGCGGCTCGAGGCGGGGCAGCGGCCCCTCCCCCCGCCAGCCCAGTCCAAGCGCGGCCGGCGGCGCGCCGAGCAGCCGGGCGACGACGGCCAGGCGCGCAGCGGGCAGCTCCAGGCAAGCGCTCTCGCCCCGCCGCCAGGCGGCGAGGCCGAGATTCGCGGCCAGGGCCAGGGGCCAGGGCGAGCCGGGCTCGCCCCAGAGCCGGCAGGTCGCGCTCGCCGCCTCGAACAAGGGCGCCGCGGGCCGGCTCTCGCCGAGGAAGAGCCAGGAGATGCTGCGGATGTGGTTGTCCCGGCGCCGCTCTCCGCTCGCGAGTCCCATCGGCGCCCCGGGCTTCGCCTAGCCGCCCACGACGAGCAGCGAGTTCTCGACGCCCAGCTCGTTGAGGCGGGTCTGCTGGTGGCTGGGATCGGTCACCCAGCGCCCGTCCACGATGTAGCGGTACTCGTAGTTGCCCGGCGGCAGGGGCAGCGTGACCTCCCAGGCCCCGCTCCCGCCCGGCAGCGGCTTCAGCGGGATGCCGCCCGGGTTCCAGTGGTTGAAGGTGCCCGTGAGATAGACGTCCTGCGCCTCGGGCGCGCGCAGGCGGAAGCGGACGCCCTCGTCGCAGAGCTGCGGGCCGAAGAGCAGCGACTCGAGCTCCCGGTCGCGCTCGAGGCTGAGCGCCGTCAGGTGATTCCAGAGCTCCTCGGCGAGGTTCTCGAAGTCGAGGCGCACCGGCCCGGGCTGAGCGAGCCGCATCACGGGCACGCCGCTCGCGGCGGCCATCTTCACGCGCACGCTGCTGCGCACGCGCGACTCGAGCAGGCGGATGCGCGAGTTGGCGGCCAGCTCGGCGTAGAGCTCGCGGCTGAAGAGCGTGCGCGGGTCGAACTGGTTGGCGACGACGAAGCAGGCCGGTCGGCGGCGCGTCTCCTCTTCGAGGACCTCCAGGGTCTCGAGGATCTTCTGCAAGCCGTGCAGGGTGAAGGTGCTGCTGTCGACGGGAACGAGCAGGGCATCGGCGGCCACGAGGGCGTTGAAGGTGAGCAGGCCCACCGAGGGCGCCGTGTCCACCACCACCCAGTCGAAGGCCTCCCCGTGGCGCAGCAGCGCACTGCGCAGACGGCTCTCGCGGCCCGGCTGGCGGGCGAGCTCCTGCTCGGCGGCCGAGAGGATGATGCCGCTGGGGATGAGGTCGAGCTGCTCCGCGACGGGCACCACCATCTCGGCGAGGGCGGCCGAGGGGTCGCTCAGGAGATCGTAGGAGCCGCGGGCGCAGTACTCCACCTCGACGCCGAGGCCGAGGGAGGCGTGGCCCTGCGGGTCGAGGTCCACGAGCAGGACGCGGAAGCCCTCCTTGGCCCAGGCCGCCGCCAGATGGATAGCCAGCGTGGTCTTGCCGCAGCCGCCCTTCTGATTGACGACCGCCAGTACCTTCATCCCGTCACCTCCTGAGACCGGGTGCGTGGAGGACCCGCCGTGGAGGATGCCCAGGAGCCGCCGAGCCTCCAGGCGCGGATGGTGCGGCGGCGGCGAAAAAGCGTCAAGGTTTTCCTGGCGGCGGCCGGGCGGCCGGCTCAGCCCCGCACGAGGAGCAGGGTGACCGCCAGTCCGAGCAGGAAACCCCAGGCCACCTCGCTCCAGGTGTGGCCGAGCAGCTCGCGCGTGCGCTCGCGGGCGAAGTGATGGCTGTCGATCAGCTCGTCGAGAATCTCGTTGAGCACCCGCGCCTGCTTGCCCACCTCCTGGCGCAGCCCCGTCGCCTCGAGGATGAAGTACAGGCTGAAGACCGCCGTGATCGCGAAGAGCGGCGAGTCGAAGCCGGCCACGCGCCAGGCGCCGACGGCGAGGCTGGTCACGACGGCCGTGTGGCTGCTCGGCATGCCGCCGGTCTCGAAGAAGCGGTAGAGCTTCAGGCGCCGCGCGCGCAGGCTCTCGGCGACGACCTTGTAGAGCTGGGCGCCCAACCCGCTGATGGCGGCCGCCAAGAGGATGGGATGGATCACTGCGCGGCCTCCGCAAGGGCGCCGCCGCGCAGGCGGCGCAACAGCTCGCAGCCGCCCGCCACGGCGAAGACGAGCAGCAGCGGCTCGATCTCCCAGCGGAAGCGGCTGCGCACGAAGTAGAGCCCGTAGAGCAGGCTGTACTGGGCGAACAGGAAGTAGGCGGGAAAGAGGCGTCGCCAGCGCGGGGCCCAGAGGACGATCCCCGCCAGCATGAAGGGCAGGCAGAACGCGTAGAGCGACTGGTAGCCGACGCTCCAGGCGGTCGGATACCCGAAGCGGCTGACGTCCTGGCACCACCAGAAGTAGTAGACCTTGCGCAGGAAGAAGCCGAGCGCGTGCCAGGGATCGGCGGCGATGTAGGCGAAGGCCCGCTGGTAGAACCAGCGCTCGAGGGCGGGCTCGGGCAGGCGCTCCACCTGCTCGCGCTCCACCACCCGCCAAAAGTTCTCCTCGAGCGTGAAATCGCCCCAGGTGTAGCCGCCGGCGTAGGGGTTGTTGCCGACGAGGAAGTTGAAGCCGCCGTTCGTGCTCGTCGGGAGCAGGGTGCCGTGGACGCGCGCATTGCGCAGGATCCAGGGGCTCCAGACCGCGAGCAGCACGCCCAGGTAGGCCAGCGTGCGCCGCAGACGGCCGGGATGGCGATAGCGCCAGAGCCGAAAGAGGAAGAGCAGGCCGAGCAGGCCCAGCGGCGGCGAGCTGAGGATGCCCAGGGCGTGGAAGAGCCCGGTCAGCGCGCCCGTGCGCAGGGGCCGCGGCTCGTCGACGCGGTCCATGAGGTTGATGAGGACCAGCACCCAGGTCATGATCAGGGTGGTCGAGAAGATGGCCAGCGAGTAGATCGCGAAGACGGGGTAGAGCGCGACGGCGAAGAAGCTGACCGCCATCGCGCGGCGGCCGAACCAGCGGCCGGCGATCTCCGCCGCCAGGCAGGCGTTGGCCAGGGAAGCGAGGATCTGCAGGGCGCGCAGGAGGGTCACCCAGTGCTCGCCCAGGGTCTTGAAGGCGGCCATCAGCAGCGGATAGAGGGGCGGGATGAAGGAGCGGACCGGGACCTCGCTGAAGTAGAAGGGCATCACGTAGCCGCGCCCGGCGAGGAGGTTGTCGGCGATCACGCCCGACTCGTAGCCGTGCGCGGGCAGGGTTGGCCCGAAGAGCAGCCAGGCGAGCAGGCGCTCGACCAGGCCGAGGGCGAGGCCGAGCCAGAGCAGGCGCCGCGGCAGCTCCGCGAGGCCGCTGGCACGGATCTGGGGCAGGGCGCTCACGCGGACGCCTGGCCGAGGAGGGCGAGCAGCGCCGCCTCGGCCTCCGCGGCGCTCGCCACGGGCAGGAGGCGGTCCGGGCGCCGGTCGTCGATGGCCGCCCCGGCCAGGCGCTCGCTCCAGCCGCCGAGCCCCGTCGCGGCCAGGATCGGCTTGCCGTAGCTCCAGGCGTAGGCGATCTCCGTCAGCGTGCCCGCCCGGCCGCCGATGGCGACGACGACGTCTCCGGCCAGGGCGGTGAGGCTGTTGCGCGTCCAGCCCATGCCCGTGGGCAACTGCACCTGGCAGTGCTCGTTGCCGGCGCTGTCGTCGGCCGTCGGCAGGATGCCGACGACGATGCCCCCCGCCGCTCGGCAGCCGCGGCTGGCCGCGCCCATCACGCCTTCGCGGCCGCCCGAGATCAGCGCCCAGCCGTGGCGCGCGATCGCGCGGCCCAGGGCCTCGGCGAAGGCCTCGGCGGCCGGGCTGGCATCCGCGTCGCCGACGATCGCCACCTGCCGCAGTCTCATCCCGCCGCCGACCTCCTCGTGACGCCCAGGCCGGGCGCCTCGCCCAGGGTGAAGACGCCGGCCGGCGCCGTCAAGCCCGCGAAAGGGTCCTCCGCGAGCAGCAGCGCGCCGTCCAGGTCGGCCCAGCGCAGGAGGGGCGCGAGCTGCAAGCCCTGGGCGATGCCCAGGCTGCTCTCGATCATGCAGCCCATCATCAGGTCCAGGCCCAGCTCGCGGGCGCTCTTCGCGATCTGCAGGCAGCGGGTGATGCCGCCCAGCTTGGAGATCTTCAGGTTCACGCCGTCGGCCAGCTCGCCGAAGACCTCCAGCCCGAGGGCGCCGTGCACGCACTCGTCGAGGACGATCGGCAAGGGCGCCCGGCCAACCAGCGCGCGATAGCCGGCGAGGTCGTCCATCTCCAGGGGCTGCTCGACGAACTCGACGCCGGCCAGCGCCAGGCGCTCGCACTTCGCCAGGGCGTCGGCGGCGCGCCAGCTGCCGTTGGCGTCCACGCGCAGGCGCGCGCCCGTGGCCGCGGCGATCGCCTCGACGACCTCGATATCCCGCTCGCTGCCCGCCTTCAGCTTGAGGATGCGGTAGCCGGCGGCCACCGCCTGCTCCGCGCGCGCCAGCATCTGGGCCGGTTCGGCGAGGGCGATCGTGAAGGAGCTCTCCAGGCGCAGGGGCTCCGTGAAGCCGAGCAGGCGCCACACGGGCCGCCCCTGCTGCTTGCCGTAGAGGTCCCAGAGCGCGCCGTCGAGGGCGGCCTTGGCCGCCGGGTTGGCGGCGAGCTGGCGATCCGCGCGCGCCATCAGATCGGCGATCGCCTCGGGCGAGAGCGCGCCCAGGGCGGCGGCGAGGGGCGCAGCCAACCCCTCGAGGAGGTAGCCGAGGGCCGCTTCGCTGATCGCCCGCGTCTCGCCGTAGTAGTGCGTGGGGCTGCCCTCCCCCTCGCCGACGAGGCCGTCCGCCTCGATCCGCAGCAGGAGGTTCTCGAAGACCTGCGCGCCGCCGCGGGCGATGACGAAGGGGTGCGTCGTGCGCAGGCGCAGGATCTCGACCGCCGTCTTCATGCCGGCCTCCTGGCGGCGTCGAGGGCCGCGATGAGGGGGCCGGCGCCGAAGCGCAGGGGGTCCGTGGCCGGCAGGCCGAGGGCGGCCGCCGTCTCGGCGCAGGCGGCGCGGGCCGCCGGCTCGTCCAGGGCCGCCGTGTTCAGCGCCACCGCGATCACCGGGGCAGGCTGGAGCCAGGCGGCGGCCGCCTCGACCTGCCGCCGCACCTCGACGAGCGCGGGCAGCGGCCAGCTCTCCGTGTGCGAAGTGCGCCTGCGCCCCGCCTCGTGGCAGAGGAGCAGCGCCGCGGGCGCCGCGCCGTGCAGGAGACCCAGGCTCACGCCCGAGAAGGCCGGGTGGCTGAGCGAGCCCTGGCCCTCGACGAGCACCCAGTCGGGCGGTGCCTCGCCGGGCGCCGGCCGGCAGAGGGCGTCGACCTGCTCCTGCACGGCGCCGGCGACGAAGTCGGCCGGCAGCGCGTCGACGCAGACGCCCTCGCCCGTGAGGAAGAGACCCGTCTGCCCGGTCGCCAGGACCCGCGGGCGCTGTCCGCGCTGGACCAGCGCCTCGGCGAGCAGCAGGGTGACGGTCATCTTGCCCACCTTGCAGTCGCTGCCCACGGTGAGCAGCACGGGCGCCCGGCGCGGCCCCGGCTGCGAGGCCACCCGCAGCGCGGCGGGCGGCCGCCGCAGGTCCCAGATCCGCGCCCCCCCTGCCTCAGCCCGCGCGCGCCAGGCAGGATCCTCCCCGAGGAAGCGGTGCAGGCCGCTGGCGACATCCAGGCCCGCGGCCAGGGCGTCCGCGCAGAACTGCGCGTAGGCGGGCGGCAAGGCGCCGCCGGCCGGGGCGACGCCGACGAGGAGGCTGTCCGGCGCGAGCGGCAGGGCCTCGGCGACGCTGGCGAGGATGGGCAGCTCGCCGCCGTAGCCGAGCACCGCCTGCGCGCTGCGGCCGGCCGTTTCGCGGTCCAGCAGGGCGACGGCGCGCTCGGGCTGGAAGCGCAGCACCGCGAAGGCGGTCTTCGCGTTCGGCGGCGCGAGCGCGCCGTCGGCGAGCAGCAGGACCCGCCGAAAGCCCTCCGGCCGCGGATTCACGAGCCGCGCCGCCGCGGCCCGGGCGGCGCCTGCCCATCCTCCCGCAGGCCGCGCCGGTAGTAGCCCCAGTTGCCGTACTCGTCGCTCGCGCGCAGCTCGAGCCGCGTGGCAGCGCCCGCGGGCCCGAGATCCAGGTCCAGGGCCAGCGCCTGGCGGTCCATCAGACCGTCCGCCGGCGCGAGGCTCCGCCAGGGCTCCTCGCCCAGCCGCAGCTCCACGCGCGTGAGCAGGCTGGTCGCATCCTCGACGCGGCCCGCAAGGCGCAGGCGCCCGCCCTGGCGCTCGAGCCGCAGGGCGCAGGTCGGCGGGGCGCTGTCCAGGAGCACGCGCTCGCTGAGCGCCTCGCTCGCGCGCGCGAAGCCGGCGGCGTTGTCCAGGCCGTCGTCCACCGTGAGCCGCAGGCGATACTGGCCGTCCGCGAAGCCGCGCGTGTCCCAGGTCCAGGTGTTGCTCGTCCAGTCCTCGACGAGGGTCTGCCAGGCCGGCTCGCCCTCGCGCTGCAGCTCGATGCGCGCCCGCAGGCGATCGGCGTCCGGGTCCAGCCAGTCCCAGTGCAGCTCGCGCAGGCCGCGCAAACCGGCGAAGTCGGGATCTGCGGACGGCTCGGGCTCGCCCTTCTGCTGGTACTGCACGCGCACGCCGCGCTCGAGCACCTGCGTGACGGGCCGCCCGCCGAGGTCGATGGCGTCCTCGAAGGGTCCCGCCTCGGGCCGCAGCAGGGCGAGGTTGCCGATCAATGGGCTGCGGTTGAGCGGCAGGAAACTCGCCGTGACGCGGTAGAGCCGCGGGCTGCGGCCGTCCGCGCCCGTGAAGTGGACGCGCCACTGGAAGTAGCGCGCCGCGGGCAGCGCCAGCCGGTGGCTGACGCCGACGCTCTCGCCCGGAGCTTCGGTATCCGGGCGCGCGGGCGTCCAGTCCGTCCAGCCCTCGCCCGGCTCGCTGCCGTGGCCCGCGCGCCCCTCGACGGCCAGGCCGCAGCCGCGGGGCAGTTCCGCCTCCAGGCGCAGGGCGCCGGCCAGGCTGCGGTTGTTGAGGTCGAGGATCTCCGAGGTCAGGGTGCCCTGCTCGGCGCGCCCGCCGATGCGCGTGAGCCGGGCCGGCTTGGACTGCAGGAGCCAGAGCGTCTCGCCGTCCGCGTCCAGGGCGAGGTCGCTGTAGTAGCGCTCCGGCTCGACGGCCAGCACCTCGCCGTGGTAGGGCGCGACCAGCCGGTCCAACTCGCCGGGGTCCCCCGCTGCCACCCAGATGCCGCCACCGGCGGCGGGCAGCAGGTCGCCGATGAAGGCCGAGTCGGCCCCGAGCATCTTCTCGAGGCGGCCGTCGGGGGCGAGCGCGTAGACCGCCGCGCAGTTCTCCTTGCAGTCCTCCTCGGCCTGGGCGACGGCCACGGTGATCGTGCCATCCGCCCCCGCGACCAGGGCCTGCACGTCCTCCGCATCGAAGTCGGCGAGCTGCTCGCCGGTGCCGTCGGGCCGGAAGCGGTAGAGCAGGCCGGCGCCGCTGGAGCCGGCGAGCAGGCGGCCCTCGCCGTCGCGCGTCAGGCAGAAGGCGCTGCGGTCGGGCAGGCTCGCGAAGCGCGCGGTTTCGCCGCGCGCGAGATCGTGGCGGAGGATGAGACCCTGGCTGCCCGTGGCGATGTACAGCTGCTTGCCTTCGCGCAGCAGGTCCCAGACGAACTCCTGCTCCGTGCGCAGCAGCTCGCTGACCTCTCCCCGCGGACTCACGCGGTAGACGACGCCGCCGGGCCCGCTGCCCACGGCCCAGCCGCCGTCCGCGAGGGCTTCCACGCAGCTGAAGAGCAGCTCGGGCGCGCTGTGGATCTCGCGGCCGCGCTCCGTGCGCCGGTCGAAGAGGATGAGGGTGCCTGGGTTGCCGCCGCCGGCGATCAGGAACTGGTCCCCGGCGGCCGCCAGCTCGGAGAAGAAGTCGATCTCCGCGCCGAAGAGGTCCTCCCAGCGCGGACCGAGACGCCAGCTGCCGTCGTCGGCGAGGATCAGCTCGCGGAAGCTGGCGTTCTCGTAGTCTTCCATCCGCGCGTAGCGGAAGTACTCGGTGCCGACAAAACCCGCGCGCAGAGGCAGGACGAGGAGGCTGCCGAACAGGGCGAGGCCGGCGAGCGCGGCGCGGGCGGGTGTCATCGGGGTTTGCTCCTTCGCGGGGTGTCCAGAACCTTGACCGGCAGCCCGAGATGGCCTTCCGCCGCCGCGCCCGGCGCCACGGGCAGTCGCTGCAGCGCGACGATGCGGCGCGGCTCCTTCGCGCTGAGCAGCTCGTCGCGCCGCGACAGGGGCGCCAGGGCACGGTAGCGCAGGGGCAGGCTGAGCTCGGCGCCGCCGAGCACGGCATCCTCGCCCGGCGCCTCGAGCCAGATCACCCATTCGGCGCTCGAGGCCAGGCGGGGGAGCAGGGCGAGCAGCCCGGCGTGGTCGGCGATGTCGTAGAGGGCCGGCTGGCGCGCGGCGTTCCAGCGCTCGAAGCTGGTGCCGTCGGCGACGTGCAGCCGGTAGTCGCCCGGCGCGAGGGCGCCGCCGGCGAGCCGCTCGATGGGCGCGCGCCGCGCGTCCGGAAACTCGAGCGCCAGCTCCCGCAGCCCGGCCTCGCCCTGGGCGAGCCGGAGCCGCAACTGCCAGGGCTCGCCGGCGCGCTGGGCGGCGCTGCGCAGGCCGAGGTCGTGAAGGCGCAGCGGCTCCTGGTCGGCTTCCCAGCCGAGATCGAGGGCGAGGGAGTCGAGCCCGACCGGTCCTGCGGGGTTGTCGGCGAGCAGGGCGAGCACCGAGGCGAGCCAGGCGGCGGCCGCAGCGCCGACCCCGCGGCCGCCGATGCGCTCGCCGAGGCGCAGGGAGGACGCCCCCGCGGGAGCGAGGCGCAGATCCAGCGCGAGCGTGCCCAGCTCCTGCTCGCCCAGGCTCCCGGCCAGCCAGCCGTCGACGGCGAGCCGCGCGAGCAGCGGGCCGAGCAGCGCGTGCCGCGCGAGCCCGAACTCGGCCTCACGGGTCCGGCCGCCCTCGGTGAAGCGGACCCGCAGCGGCAGCAGCGCGGGGGGCTCTCCGCGCCGCCCGTAGATGCCGGCCTCGCCGTCCGCGAGCAGGGTGCCGACCGGCTCGCCCAGGGCGCCGAGCTTGAAGGAGTTGAGGAGGCTGGGCAGCACGGCGTGGATGCGCGCCGTCGCCAGGGGCAGCTCGCTCGCGCCTTCGCCGAGGAAAGGGTGCCCGAAGGCCCAGAGCCGGTCGCCCTCGACGTGGCTGAGGGTGCCCAGGGCGGCCGTCGCGATGGGGCCGCGCAGGAGCTCGACGGCCAGCGCCGCGCCGGGGGCGAGGGCCGTCGCCGCCGGCGCCGTGCCGGCCGCGGCGCTGCCGAGAGGCATCAGCTCGAGGCCGCTGGGCCGGTAGCGCTCGGCGAAGCCGGAGAAGGCCGAGGGCGCGAGGCCCCCCACCGCCAGGCGCAGGGGCAGGGCGGGATCCAGGCGATCCGCCGGCGCGGCCGCCGACCAGTCCGGCGCCAGGTAGGCCCAGCGCCGCCCCGCGTCGCCCGCCGCGCGAGCGCCGGCGCGCCGGCCCGGCGCTGCCTCCTCGGCCAGGGCCAGCATCGCCGCCGCCGGGGTCACGAGGGCCAGGGGCTCCTTGGCGAAGCTGAAGTTGAAGGCGATGGCGCCCAGCCAGCGCCCCTCGATGTAGACCGGGCTGCCGCTCATGCCCTGGCTGACGCCGCTGCGCGCCAGCTCTTCGCCGAGACAGCGCACGAGCACGAGCTCGTGGGGCGCCCGGCCGCTGATGCGGTCGAGCACTTCCACCGGGAAGCGGCTGATGCTGTCCCCGGCGAAGACGCTGAGACCCTCCCCGCGCAGGCCCGGCCGCAGCTCGGCGAGCGGGAAGATCTCCACCGCCGCCGGGGCGCCGCGCGCCAGCAGGCCGAGCGCGGCCAGCGCGAGCGCGCGGGCGAGGTGAACGCGAGGCGAGCGGCGGGTCATGCGGCCGTCCTTGGCGCCCCGCTGGGGCCGGCGGGGGGAGCGGGCGAGTCTACGCTTCCCCTTCGCGCCCGGTCAAGCCGGCGCGGCCTCAGAGCGCGCGGGCCGCGAAGGCCGCGGCGGCGAGCAAGTCGCCTGGCGCGACGCCGAGCCAGAGCACGAGCAGCACGGCGCCCGCCAGCAGCAGCGCCACGGCCGCGGGCACGGCGATGGCAGGCGCCTCCTCCCACTCTTCCTTCATCGTCATCAGGTAGATGACGCGCAGGTAGTAGTAGACGGAGACCAGGCTGTTGAGGACGGCGATGATCGCCAGCGGCAGCT
>Ga0194127_10003624_pt1 | contig 19620 bp, 20 predicted proteins | sample TA2KigC100mmetaG_FD_148624 | JGI IMG/M metagenome (GOLD analysis project Ga0194127, IMG submission 148624) | Freshwater microbial communities from Lake Tanganyika, Tanzania - TA2015036 Kigoma Deep Cast 100m | ecosystem: Environmental > Aquatic > Freshwater > Lake | place: Tanzania: Lake...
CGACTTGACACAGCTCATTCTGGGGTTGGACCGCGATTCAGAGAAGGTCGCCCGCCTCTTTGATGAAAGAGATCCTGCGGTCAAGAAGATGGTCCAGTGGGTGATCGAAAGGGTGAAGAAGAACGGCAGGAAGATCGGCATCTGCGGGCAGGCTCCGAGCGATTATCCCGAATTTGCGGAATTTTTAGTCCGGTGCGGCATCGACAGCATCTCCCTCAATCCGGACACAGTCATCAAGACCACGGAGAGGATCTTGCAGGTTGAGAAAGAACTGGGGATTCCGAGAAGGAAAGAACCTGAGAAAGTAAAGTTAGCGGCAAGTTAGTTAATCATCAGGAAACATCCTGATAATCACCAAACTCCAAGCACCTGCCTTCGCCGAAGCGGCTTCGCGCAGGCAGGCCAATCATCAAATAATAACCAATTACCCAATTACAAAAATAAAAATTGTTTGGTTATTGGTCATTGGAGCTTATTTGGAATTTGCCTGCCTGCCGGTAGGCAGGGGATTTGGTTATTGGAAATTGAATGAAGGTTCTTATCCACATTTGCTGTGCCAATTGCGCTACTTCTCCCATTGAAAAAATAAAGGAAGAAGGGAATGAAGTCGTTGGCTATTTCTTTAACCCCAACATTCATCCTTATCGGGAATATCAGAAAAGGCTGGACTCGTTGAAACAGTATTCGGAGAGGGTTGGGTTGAACGTGATCTATCGGGACGAATATCTACTTGAAGAGTTTTTAAAAAATGTATCCCATCGTGGAAAAGAAAGATGTCAATATTGCTATTCCCTTCGGCTTGAAGCTACGGCTCAGGAAGCCAAGGAAAGGGATTTCGAACAGTTTTCAACCACCCTTCTTCAGAGCACACATCAGAACCATGACCAGATCAGAGAGACCGGAGATCGGATAGGTAAAGAGGTGGGGATCCCTTTCTATTACGAGGATTTCAGACAGGGCTGGAGAAAAGGGTTGGAGATCTCAAAGGCTTTGGGATTATACCGCCAGCAATACTGCGGCTGTATCTACAGCGAGAAAGAAAGGTTTTTAAAAGAAAACAAAATGTCAAATGACAAAGTTCAAAGGAGGGAAGGCATAATAGAATAATAGGAGGATTCCCCCTCTTTGGCAACCAGGGGTGAGGGGAGATTTTCCATAAGTTGTTTTAGAACCAACGTCCCCTCTTTTCCTCTTTTCCGAGGTTCATGAACCTCAGGTTGAATACATCGTATCTCATAAGAATCGAAAACAGGGGTGAGTCCAAGAGGAGCCTTGGGGCCAGGCAACGGCAGTATGGTATTGGCGATTCAAATTGCGCTTGCCCCGACCCAGCCGGTGGAATTCAGATTTCAGATTTCGGAGTTAGATTAACGATTCAAAATTAAAACTGAAGTATTTAACTGATTTTTCAGTCAAGACCTCCAAGGTAGTTGACTGGCCGGTAGAATAAGGTGTCAACTTCTTAAAGCTTGCCAATTTCTTCTCCTTTTTGTATCATACTTGTATCAATAGGGATCTTCCCGTTGTTATCTTCGAGAGAATGGAGGTTTGATATGACCATTACCGATCGAATCGAGATTAATCCAAAGGTAATGATGGGGAAACCTGTCATTCGTGGGACCCGCCTCACCGTGGAACTCATCCTCCGGAAACTCAGTGAGGGTGCGGGAGAAGAAGACCTCATGGATGCCTATCCGAGACTGGCCCGGGAGGATATCCATGCTGCGATTCGATATGCTGCAGATATATTGGCCCATGAAGAGACCATTATCCTAAACACAACCAAGAGGGTGGCCAGGAAATAAACCGTGAACTTTCTCGCTGACGAAAGCTGTGACTTTGCGGTAATCCATGCTCTTCGGACAAATGGTTATGACGTTGTTGCAGTTTCCGAAGTGACTCCCAGGGCAGAAGATGCCGAAGTGATAAGGCTGGCTGTCCATGAAGGAAGGATTCTTTTAACAGAGGATAAGGGTTTTGGTCGTTTAGTCTATTCCCATGGTCAAAAAACATTAGGTGTGATTTTCCTTCGATTCCCAACATTTGCCCGTAAACAGATTTCAAGGGATGTTCTTAACTTAGTGAAGCAACATGGTGACAGATTAGCTGGAGCTTTTATTACTGTCCAACCCGGTCGTATCCGTATTAGTCACGCCCCTTAAAGTCAATATAAAAATAGAAGTTAGGTCTTCCAATCAGGCACCTTCAAAATCATAATTGAATTTGCCTCAGAGAGAGTATTTCAACAAAAAGCTGTTCCTTCAAATTACCGCATAACGATCTCGGGGCCAGGCAACGGTCATTCGGTATTGACGATTCCCATTGGGCTTGCCCCGACCCAGCCGGGTGAATTCAGATTTCGGATTGGGGAATTAGATCAAAGCTTAAAACTTAAAGAAAGACCAAACCTCATGACTGGCGGGCAAGGTGCTCTGCCGAGTGCACAATCTGAAATGATATTTACCCCGTTAGAAATAATCCTCCGCTCGGTTTCCAGTCCTGCTATAGCGGGACTGGGATTTCTAACGGGGTGAACCTCTCCGGGAAGCACTATTTTGTGATGCTTCCATTTTTCAGTCAAACTCTTTCTCCTCCCCTTACCGAGTTTCTGAGTTCGCTCTTTAAACCAGGTTAAATTCCCCTTGACTTGAGTTAACATCAAGGTTAACATGATTTTGTGAACAGAACCGTTATCTTCTATAGAACTGCTGATGGCAAATGTCCCGTACAAGAGTTTGTCGATTCTTTACCTGGAAAAGTCGCACAGAAGATCGTTTGGGTTCTTAAGTTATTGGAAGATCTGGAAATTGTTCCATCTTCTTATTTCAAAAAGCTTGTCGGCACTGAAGGGATATGGGAGTGCAGAATCCAATTTGGCTCTAATACCTATCGCATATTTTGTTTCTTTATGGATCATTCTGTGATACTCACCCATGGATTTGTTAAAAAAAGTCAAAAGGCTCCTGCTGGTGAAATAGAGAGGGCAGAGGCTTATCGAAAAGATTTTCTTAAAAGGAGGGTATAAATGAGTGACCTAAAGCAATATATCAGAGAGAGGAAAAAGAGGGACAAAGCATTTGCCAAAGGCTTTGAGGAAGGTTACGAGCAGTTTAAAATCGGGGTTGTTCTCCGTCAGGCTCGTGAAGAGGCAGGAATAACCCAGGAGGAGTTAGCTCGTCGTCTTAAGACGAGGAAGACTGCCATATCAAGAATTGAGAACCATGCAGAGGATATCAAGTTATCCACCTTAGAACGTGTTGCTGGAGCCTTAGGGAAACGCCTGCAAATCAGTATTGCCTAAAAATAAGTTTCGCTGAGGTGTCCTCCCTAAAAAAGTTGGCCCTGCCTTTAAAGAGGGGACATGAGGAGATGGGGAGAAGCGGAGAAGGGGAGATAAAGTTCTTCAAACAACATACTGCCGAGGACAAAGAACATAACGCCAAGGGCATAACTCCATGGGTAATTGAGTCTCAGAGTTGTTGATGAATATCTGGCTAGATTCTATAGTCATAGCTTCGATACCCTTTGACTGAATTATTCAGTCAAAGGGTATAAAGTTGACACTTCCTGCTACTTGTCTGGAATGACTCCATTGAAGAATTAAGGCTACCTCTAAAAATGTCATTCCGGCGAAAGCCAGAATCCAGAAACTCTTGATATGACTGGACTCCGGTTTCCACCGGAGTGACGAATTTGGAATTATTAGAGGTTTCCTTAAGTGGCAATCTCCCTAATAATCTCCACCAGCACCTTCGTTCCAAACCGTATATTTTCCAGTTCGATCCGTTCGTTGTTGGCGTGGACATTCATCAACTCTTTTTCTGTCAATTGGAAGGGACAGAAGTCGTAAGTGAGGATTCCTTTTTCCCTTAAGAAACGGCTGTCGGTGGCGCCCGGAAGGAGAAAGGGGACGACCGGACAGCCGGGATGATTCTTCGAGGCAAACTTTTCAATCGCCCGATAAAGCTCTGAATCGAGGGAAGAGGGGGGAAGGGATTCGCTCTCTGAAATGACCTCCACCTCAATTTCATCTCCCACTCTACGCTTGACCTCTTTTAGAAATTCCTCTTTATTTGTGCCGGGGATGAGCCGGCAGTCGAGGGTGGCAGTGGATTCCGAAGGGATGACATTGGCCTTGCTTCCGGCTTGAAGCATGGTGAGGGAGATGGTATTTCTCATCATGGCATTGAAGATCGGGTTGGAGGTCAACCAGGTGGAGAAGGTGGAGTCGCTGAGCCCTTTCTCGATGTCTTCAAACAGAGGCCTCTCATAAGAAGGCTGTTTCGGAGCCATCTTATAGAAATATTCTTTTACCGTGGGGATAATGTGAAAGGGGGTCTCCCATCTCGTGAGGGTCTCGAGGCCTCTGATGAGCTTCACATTCGGGTTGTCCGGATGGGGCATGGAGCCATGGCCTGGCGTGCCTCTGGCCTTTAGTCTGATCTGGAAGATGACCTTCTGGCCATTGGAGATGGCATAGCGGTCAGGGACTCCATCATCATTGAGAATAATATGTCCCCCTTCATTGAGGGCGTATTCCGCCACTCTAATAGAAGGGACATTCTCCGTAGCCCATTGAACACCCCATCTACCGCCGGTCTCCTCATCCGCCGTTGCAAAGAAGATCAGGTCTCTTTTTAAGGATATATGTTCTCTTTTGAGGATCAGGAGGGCCATCATCTCGACGATCCCCAGCGATTTGCAGTCGAGGGTTCCGCGGCCATAGAGGTATCCGTCTTTGATGATCCCTTCGAAGGGAGGAACTTCCCAACCTTGCTTCTCAACAGGGACGACATCGATATGGCTGAGAAGAAGAATGGGCCGCTTTGCCCCATCTCCTTTCAGTGTGGCCAGAATACTCCCTCTGCAGGGAGAAGGCTCATAGATTTGGCAGGGAATGGCTTCTCGATCGAAGATTTTTTTAAAAAACTTTGCCCCCTCTATTTCGTTGCCCGGAGGGTTGACCGTATCGATTCGGATATAATCTTGAAGATAGTGAGTGGCTTCGTTAAGTAGGTTGTTCCAGTCCATAAAGCCTCCATTTAAAATTGCAAAATTAGCAATTAGCAATGATCAATGATGATCTCGCAAAAAGTCGTCTCACCGGTGAAAACCGGTGTCCAGGGTTTTGTTAATTATATGAAATTACTGGATGTGCTCGCTCGCTTCGCTCACTCCGCCTCCCTTCGGTCGCCCGGCTGGAGTTTACCCCGTACTTGATACGGGGCCGGAATGACGATCTTTAACTTTTTTCGACTTTTTACGAATCCCTCATAAAAGGGAAATCGAAAAAATACACTGCTAATTTTGTATTTTTCAATTTCCAATTTGCAATGTTCTTTAATCGTTTTCACCAAAGACCGACACGATCCTGAATTGGTTTACATCCACCAATCCCCTGTCCGTGATCTTCAACTCCGGAATGACAGGCAGGGAAAGGAAAGAAAGGGTCATCAAGGGGTCTGGAAGTTTGCATCCGAGGTTCCTTATTACTCGTTGGAAGCTCTCCAACTTTCGGTAGACTTGAGAGACCGGTTCATCAGACATCAAACCGGCGATCGGCAGGGGAAGGTCTGCAATCCCCTTTCCCTCCGAGACAACGGCCAATCCTCCGCCCATCTTCCTGATCGTTTCAACAACCTTTAACATATCCTGATCGTTCGTTCCAATGATGACGAGGTTGTGGGAATCGTGGGCGATCGTTGATCCGATGGCTCCTCTCTTTAACCCGAATCCCTGAACAAAGCCGATTCCGATATTTCCTGTGGCCCAATGCCTTTCGACCACGGCTATTTTGAGGATATCCTCTTTAAGGCCGGGATAAGCCACTCCATCTTTTAAAATGATTTTCTTCATCACTTTCTTTGTGACAATTTGATCCGGAATCAATTGGATGACTTTGGCGATGGGTTCTGTGCTTCGGACAACGAAGGAGTCCGCCTGGAGAGGCTTTATCCGAAGAGATTGCTTTCGCTTAATTTTTACCGATGCCGATGGAACGATCGAGCTGAATAACATTTTTCCATTGTCTGACACCAGGATGCCATCTTTAAAAACTTTTTTGACCTGAAACCGACCCAGGTGATCAAAGGAGATAATATCTGCCAGATATCCCGGGGCAATGGCTCCGATGTCATCAAGCCTGAAATATTCTGCGGTATTGAGGGTTGCCATCTGAATTGCCAGGATAGGATCGAGCCCTCTCCGGATCGCTTCTCTCACCATCGAATCGATATGGCCCTCTTCAAGAAGTTCTTTGGGATGGCGATCGTCCGTGACAAAGAAGAACCGCCTTCCGTTTTTAGAGTTGACCAGAGGGAGAAGATCTTTGAGATTCCTTGCGGTTGAGCCTTCTCGCACCATAATCCACATCCCGTTCTTCAATTTTTCTTTTGCCTCTTTTGAAGTGGTGCACTCGTGGTCGGAACGGATTCCTGCGGTGAGATAGGCATAAAGACCTTTCCCAGAAAGGCCGGGAGCATGGCCGTCGATTCGTCTTCCCCCTGCCATCTCAATCTTCTTCATGACCTCCGGATCTCTGTAGATCACACCCGGGAAGTTCATCATCTCTGCCACCCCGATCATCCAGGGTTCTTTGAAAAGAGGCTTCAAATCATTCGCCTTGAGATTGGCCCCCGCAGTCTCCATATGGGTGGCAGGGACGCAGGAGGGAAGCATCACAAGCACATTGAATGGGACTCTCTTTCCAGACTCGGCCATAAAGCGGATGCCCTCTATGCCGAGGACATTGGCAATTTCATGGGGATCGATGACGGCTGTGGTCGTCCCGTGGGGCAGGACAGCCCGTGCAAATTCAGGGAGAGTCACCATGCTCGATTCGATGTGAACGTGGCCGTCAATCAGTCCAGGGCAGAGAAAATCGCCCTTCACATCGATGATTTTTTTCGCTTCATAATCTCCGAAGCCAACCACGATTCCATCGAAAATAGCCACATCCTTCTTTTCAATCTCGCCCGAAAAGACATTGATGACCCTTCCGTTTTTAATAAGAAGATCAACTTTTCCTTCCCCTGATGCGGTCCGTATTCTTTCCTCCAACGAGGTCATATCCACATTTCCTCCTGATGGCTTTCATAACAAATCCCTTATGGATGATCAAGGAGAGAATTCTGAAACCTAAATTGAGCGATTCACCCTATCTCACAAGGGAGACCGAGATGCCTCAAACCCTTTTAGAATGCGATACATTGAAAGAAAGGGCAATTGGCCATAATGATTCACCAAACAGGTGATGATTGAACAGGCCGCTTGGTTAATTCAACCTATTAAAGGTAATCGCTCTAAAAGGCTTTTCGGCCTCCCCGCCTCCCTTGTGAGGGGTGAAAAAAATGCTCAATTTAGGTGAAAAAATCCAGAATTCCGGTAGCGTCACGGCAGGAGCACTTTCTGTCCGATCAAATCTTCCGGATCGGCGGTGATGACCAGGTTGCGTGTCGAATTTTTGCCTTTATACATTGCGTGGTCAGATAGAAAGATCAGTTCCTCCGCGCTCTGGGTGTGGATAGGATAGGCGGAAACTCCAATACAGGCGGTAATCAGGACATTCAACCCCTCACGGCTCAGGAAGAAATGTCCGGCCAGCATGGCGCGTATGCGTTCAGCGATCTGTTCGGCTGTGGTCAGGTTGGTGTCTTTAAGCAAGACAATAAACTCATCGCCGCCGTAGCGGATCACGATGTCGTCATCCCGAACGCAACGGCGAAGCACTCGCCCAACCTCCTTTAGTAGTTGGCTGCCCACCTGGTGGCCGTGAAGGTTGTTGACTTGTTTAAAATAGTCGAGGTCCAGAAACAGCACGGCGAAGGGGGCCCCCGACTCCCTGCTATTGGCGATTTCGCGGTCGATAGCCAGCGGCAGGTAGCGGGCGTTGTATAGGCCGGTCAAGGCATCCTGGAAGGCCATATTTTTAGCATTGGTGTAAAGGGAGGCGTTATGCCAGGCAAGAGCGGCGTGTCGTCCGATGAAATTAACCTCATCGATTACCTTTGCCGGCCAAGGGTTGTCTTGCTCGTGGCGCAAAAGGATGAAAACACCCAATAACGACTCGAGATTGCGCAAGGGGACAATCAATCCCTCGACGAAACCATTTTCAGGCAGATTCTTGAATTCCCCGTCTGGATTATTGAAAACGATTGTGTAGGCTTCACTTATATCGGCGCGTTGGCGAATCGATGGGAGAAGTTCGTCCAAAAAGATTTTAGATTCGCTCTGTTCCAAACCCAAACGTTCCTCAATTCGTGGTGCAGTGGCGATGGATGGCCAGTCCAGATAAAACGCCGCTCGAGAGCCTGCCTCCGCAACAAGGGCGGTTAACGTTGCAGTGCGCACCCCTTCCTCCTCCAGTTGGGTCGTAATTCGCTGGCAGGCGCTATAGAGCTTCATATAATTCCGCAGTCCCTCGTTTTCTTTGAGTAAGCGGTCTTCCTCCAGAACTCGGTGTAAGATCATCAGCATCAATCGCGGCTCGACCGGCTTGGGCAAGATCTCGGCTGCGCCGGAGCGAAAGGCTTCACCGGCGAAACTGAAATCCTCCAATTCGACCAACAGAACCACTGGAGTGGCTGGCCGGACCCGTAAAGCCTGAGCGATGTATCTTTGGGAATCTTCTTTGTGCGGCAGGTCGATCAGCACGAGATCGGCGGCAAAGCAGGCGAGGATCGTTTCCAAATCGCTCAGGGCTGCGCCTTCTGCCAGATAACCGCCGTCGTTGAGGTTTTTTAAAAACCAGTCGCGCAGAAACCGATCATCTCCGACAAATAGGATCATTTTTTTATCCGAAGTGAACATAACGATTTTTCCCTTGGGATCGAAAACCTGATGCGAACAGGGACCAGATCGTGCCCATTATCAGAATCATTAAACACTGATTTTTATGGCACCTATCGCCAAATACATTTTTGTAACTATACACCATCTCATATGTTTTTGGAAGTGAAACTAAAAAAAATATTTTTCACATATTTGACCCGGGAAGTAAATTTTGGAAAGAGTAAAAAGCTGCGGGAGAAGCCTATGAGGATTTAGAGGGCCCTGAACGTGCAATTGAAGGCAATATGTTGAATAAAAGAAGAGAATGGTATATAAAAATCATTATGATTTTTTCTAAATATTAAATTCCCGAATAAATATAAACGGATAATAAGTTTTTGATCTCAAATTAGTATATGTTAAAAAGGAATCGTAAATTCCATTTAGCGAGTCAAAATGGAATTGATGTTAAAAAAAGGGTTAAAAATGCCACTTCATTCGCTTTCAAAGGAAAAAGATTTTTATGTCATCTCGGTAATCGGGGAGGACAAGGTCGGGATCGTCTCAAAGGTGACCCAGTTTCTCTTTAAAAAAGGATTTAACATCCTCGACATTGAGCAGACAGTAATTCATTCCCAGTTTACCATGGTGCTTCTCATCCAGCCGCTGCGCTCTCGGTTTCTGTGGAGCGAAATCAGAAGGGGACTCAGCCGTATCGCCGAAAAACTGGAGATGAAGATTACGATCACGCCCCTCCGGGAATTTAAAGGGTTAAAACTGGCAGAGACCAAGAGGCCATATGTTTTGACCATTTTGGGCACGGACCGGGCCGGAGTGGTCGCCGGGTTCTCCTCCGTCCTAGCGAAACATCATTGCAATATTGATCGGATTAAAATGATTGCCAGGGGTGAATTTCTTGCAATGGAGATGTGGGTGGACCTGCGGCAAGCCGATTTTTCGCTCCTTCGCCAGGGTCTGAACGAGACAGCAAAGAGAGTGGGAATGGATATCATCGCCCAGCCGGAATCGACTTTTAAGAAAAGGAGAAAGGTGATTGTCTTTGATATGGATTCGACGATTGTCGACGGAGAGATCATCGATGAGATGGCCAAATCAGCCGGTGTGGGAAAAAAGGTTGCGGCCATTACCGAGAGGGGCATGAAGGGTGAGATCGATTTCTCAGAGTCTCTGCGAACGAGGGTTTCTCTGTTGAAGGGCTTGAGGATCAAGAGCCTTGAATCAATTGCAGAGACCGTTCAACTCACCAAGGGAAGCGAAGAATTGATCGCTGCCCTGAAAGAGATGGGTTTTAAGGTGGCGCTCATCAGCGGAGGATTCACCTATTTTACGGATATTTTAAAGAGAAGATTGGGGTTCGATTACGCCTTTGGAAATGAGCTGGAGATCAGAGGGAGAAAACTCACCGGCAGGATCAAAGGAAAGATCATTGACGCCCGTAGAAAGGCTCAGATCATGGATGAGATCTGCAAGAGGGAAGGAATCACCCGCGACGAGGTGGTGGCAGTCGGCGATGGCTCGAACGACCGGATCATGTTAGCCAACGCAGGTCTTGGAATTGCTTTCAATGCCAAGGAGATCCTTAAGAAGGTGGCTGACGGAGCCATTACGAGAGACCATATGAAGGGCGTGCTTTACTGCCTGGGAATTACGGACAGGGATATAAGAAAAGGAACGGAATAATGGAATACTGGAATGATGGAATGATGGGTTTAATCCAATATTCCATAATTCCAACATTCCAAACAACAAGTGTTAAAAAAAATAATTATGGATGGTTTAGAAAAACGAGATCAACTTCAAAAGGTTAAAGCTGTCATTTTTGATTTTGATGGAACGCTGGCTGTTCTCAACATCGATTTTTCACTGATGAGGGAAAGGGTATTTGATCTCATACAGAAATATGGGATCAGGGAGGATTCGATCCGAGAGCGATATCTTCTTGAAATCATCGATGAGGTCTATCCGATCATTGAGAAAGGCACCCCCTCCAGAGCAAAGGAGTTTTATGAGAAAGCCCATGAGATTCTGCACAATGTCGAAATGGGTGCGGCCAGAGATGGAAGAATGATTTCAGGGGGAGAGGAAACCTTAAATGCTCTGAGGCAGATGGGGATGAAAGTCGGAATCATCACCCGAAATTGCGAAGAGGCTGTTCGCCAAGTCTTTCCAGAGATTGATGAACACTGTGATGCATTCATTTCAAGAGATTCGGTCGGGAACGTAAAACCCCATCCAGACCATCTCAACTCCATGTTGAAGGCGTTAAATGTTTCAGGAAAGGATTCAGTTATGGTGGGAGATCATCTGATTGATATTCAGGCCGGAAAAGGTGCAGGGATGATTACCGTTGGCGTGTTAACCGGGAGAATCAAGCGGAATGAGTTTGAAGAGGCTGGCGCAGACTACATTTTGAAGGATGTCACAGAAATCGATCCTTTATTGAAGGAGGAAATATGAAGAAAGTGATTCAGACGGAAAAGGCGCCGAAACCGATTGGACCCTACTCGCAGGCCATCCAGGTGGGAAACCTTATCTTCCTATCGGGGCAGATTCCCGTTGATCCGAAAGGAGAATTGGTCACAGGGGATGTAAAAAAACAGACCCGGCAGGTTTTGGATAACATCAAAGGGATACTTGAATGTCAAGGGTTGGGAATGGAGAGTGTGGTCAAAGCGACCGTCTTTTTGACAGACATCGGAAACTTCAGCCAGATGAATGAGGTCTATGCGACTTACTTTTCCTCGTCGCCTCCTGCAAGATCGACGGTTGAAGTGTCGGGGCTTGCCAAAAACGTTGATGTCGAGATTGAAGCAATCGCTTGGATCGACAGATAAGACCATTCCATCTCGTCATTCATACTTAATTAGCGATTCGGTACATCCCTGGCTTTGGCGGGGGGATACCGAATTAGTGAAGATCAGCATTTGATTGTACAGACATTGTCAAATGTGGTGGTGACTCCTTCCTGTAAGAAATGGTTGGCAAAATCTAAAAGCAGATGCAGACTTCATGCGGAAAGAAATAGGAACTGTAGACCCTGTAATAGACTCCGTAGTAAGACCCTGTAGGGTGGATCGAGCGAAGCGGATCCACCATCCCCATAAGGCATGAGTGAATATCGCCGTCTTTATCAACCCGGAGGTTGCTATTTCTTTACAATCGTGACCCACCAACGAGCTAACATTCTTTTTCTACCAGATAACATCACTCGGCTCAAATCAGCCTTTGACAAAGTAAAAGGGAAATATCCTTTTACCATGGAAGCATTTGTAATCCTTCCAGACCATGTTCATTGCATATGGTCTATGCCGTCCGGGGATTCTGACTTTTCTGTACGTTGGCGGTTGATTAAGAGCTATTTTTCAGCCGGGTTGAATCACCCGGTGAACCGCCGAGGTGAAAAGGAGATCTGGCAGAGGCGTTTCTGGGAACATCTTCTCAGGGACGAAGAGGATTGGAGAAGGCACATGGATTATATTCACTACAATCCAGTGAAACATGGTTACGTTCAGAACCCTTGGGATTGGCCGCACAGTTCCTTCCGGCAGGCTGTTGGGGAGGGATTATACTCGCCCGATTGGGGCGCCGTTACCCCCGGTACCCTTTCTGGAATGGATTTGGAATAAAAAAGGAGAATCCGTTTAAAGAAGGTGGATCCGCTTCGCTTGACCCACCCTACTTAACTACTTAACTTTTCCATTCAAGACTTCTATCGTTAATCTTCAGTCTCCGAACATAGGTCAAGTTGATTAGTAGTAGGTGAAGTCCGCAGGAAGGCTTAACTTGATAGTGTCCGTCAACTTAAGTAATAGCCAGGAAAACTCATTTATTACTGAATATTGATTTCTTACCCGATTCGGGATTTCAGCATACCTTCCACCAAGGTTTGGTAACCGTATTAAAAAGATTTTCGAGAACTTCCCTCATCAAGCCGGGGTCCAATTTTTCAATATTCTCCATTTCGCTTACATCCTCAACATATTTTGTTCTATCTTCTTTTTCAAAAATTCCAAAAAACAGGCCGACACGCTTCTCAGGCCATATTCCATAATATAAGTACTTAATCCCGGGAGGTTTTATTCCTTCAACCTTGATCCATCCCAGAGTAGCTCCTCCCAATCCCGTTGGCTGTCCCTTAACATTTAACTTTTCGGTAGTTCCCTTTATCACCGTCTTGGTGTCAAAAAACCAAGTTGACTCGATTTGTTTAGAAGGGGAATACTTTTCATCGCTGAAAAATTTCTTCCAGTTATGGCTTCCGACAAGAGGATTTGGAACCCAGCTGTCAATACCAGAATCAATCAGGATTTTATCATCCGGTATCCGATTTGCCTGACCATAACTTCCAGAATGAATTCCCACAACCATAAAAACCAGTATGAGTGATACGATTGCAATCTTTTTCATAGGACTCATCCTCCTGCGGTGATTCATGCGATGTTTCAAACTGCATCCGCGTTAATCTGCCCGAAATCGATTGCTTCTCTTGTTTTACGTAGTTTTAGAGGAAACCCCTCATTCCGATCAATACTTTCTTAACAGCATACCACAAATCAGGAATTTAGTAAGAAAGAAATGAAATATCGGATTGTAGATTCCAACTACTGAATTTGGTGTAAAACTTTAGCTGTTTAAAAAACATTATAAAATCCCTCCCGACCTCCCTTTGTCAAAGGTAGGAGAGAAGAGTTTCTCAATTTGAAAAAAGGGAATTTTAGGGGTCAACGATTACAGAAAGAAACCACATTACTTGAATTCAATAAATGAAAATCATATAACAGTATTTATCCCTCCAGAAGAAAGAGCTTAAATAACAAATACTTAGAATAGGTTTACCTAAACATTATTTAGTATTGACTAAACGTTCTGAATAATTTATATTAATTAAAAAATACTGAACTAATTATCACATTAACTTCATAGGAGATAGGGTGCCATGGAAAAAAAAGAACGAAGGTTCGAAGAGAAGCACTTTATCGAAGACGCAGGACTTCTATTTGAAGAGAGTGGACATCCACGGATGGCAGGTCGCATACTAGGTTCTTTGCTTATTTCCGATCCTCCATACTTGTCCACAACCGAGTTGGCTGAGATTCTTCAGGCAAGTAAAGGTTCGCTTAGCACCATGACTCGGTTTCTCCTCCAAATGGGATTGATTGAACGGGTCGGATTGCCGGGACGCCGACTCGACTATTTTCAAATCAAATCCAGCGCTCTACCGCAACTGGTCCGGCATGCTATCCATGAATTTTCAGCCTTACGACAGTTGACTGAAAGGGGATTGGAATTGATGGAAGGGCAAAATTCGGAATTGAAGAAGCGGTTGCAAGAAGCTCACGATCTATTTGGTTTTTTAGAGCGGGAATATCCACTGTTGATCGAGCGTTGGGAGAAGGAACGTAAGAAGACTTTAAAATAGTTAAGGGATGAAAGGGGCTAATGAGCAGATCTCCAATCGAAAGACAAATTGAATCATCTCCAATAGATGGGAAAATCGTCTTTAAAATAAAAGGCTTGACAAAGGTCTATGGGATGGGGGAGATAATGGTGCATGCCTTGCGGGGCGTGGATCTCGATTTTTATTCCAGCGAACTGGTCGTCCTCCTCGGTCCTTCGGGCAGCGGAAAGTCAACCCTCCTCAATATCCTTGGAGGACTCGATACTGCAACCTCCGGACAGGTTACCTACCGGGAAAGGGATCTCACACGGGCTAATGAACACGATCTTACAGAATATCGGAGGTTTCATGTCGGTTTTGTATTCCAGTTCTATAATCTCATTCCAAGCCTGACTGCTCTCGAGAACGTAGCCGTCGTCACAGAGATAGCGACCCATCCCATGAAGCCTGAGGATGCCCTTAAGATTGTTGGGTTAGGGGAGAGGCTCCATCACTTCCCTGCCCAGCTTTCAGGAGGGGAGCAGCAACGCGTGGCCATTGCCCGTGCTATTGCCAAGAACCCAGAGGTCTTGCTCTGTGATGAGCCAACAGGAGCGCTTGATTTGGCGACAGGGGTTGTAGTGCTCGAAGCGTTAGAACGGGTGAACCGGGAGCTTGGAACAACTACTGTGATCATCACCCATAATTCCGGGATTGCTGACATGGCAGACCGGGTGGTGCACCTCAGCAACGGCCTGATCTCAGAAGTCGTCCAGCACACGGTGAAGAAACGACCCGGGGAGCTGCAGTGGTAGAATCGTGAAGGCCATCAACCGAAAACTATGGCGGGATCTCTGGAAGATGAAAGGGCAGGTTTTTGCCATCGTCCTGATCATTGTGAGCGGGGTTGCGACTTATGTCATGTTGATCAGCACCATGAATTCCCTCAATCAGACGAGGGACAGGTTTTATCTCGAGTACGGCTTTGCCGAAGTCTTTGCCTCACTAAAACGAGCACCTGAAGACTTGAAGACCCAGATCAGTAAAATCCCGGGGGTAGAGCATGTTGAGACCCGTGTTGTGGCCGATGTCAAGCTGGATATCCCCGGCTTTGATGAACCGGTCACCGGCAGACTGGTCTCTGTTCCAGATCATGGGAAACCGCTGCTGAACAAACTTCATATCCGGAAAGGGAGGTCTGTGGAGCCTCTGAGGGAAGACGAAGTGGTCGTCAGCGAGACTTTCGCAGAGGCGCACAAGATGTCGTTAGGAGATCGTTTTGGTGCGGTCATCAACGGCAGATGGAAGACCCTGGTCGTCGTTGGAACAGCCCTTTCTCCCGAATTCGTCCTTCAGGTGAGACCGGGCGCCATCAGCCCGGACTTCAAGCGCTATGCTGTCCTCTGGATGGGGCGAGAGGCTCTCGGAACCGCTTATGACATGAAAGGAGCTTTCAATGATGTGTTGTTGACCCTTTCTCCGGCAGCCAAGACGAGTGAAGTCCTCATCCAGCTTGACGGACTCCTTGCACGATACGGTGGCCTCGGTTCATACGAACGGAAAGATCAGATGTCGCACCGCTTCCTGACGGAAGAATTCCGGCAGCTTGAAAGAAGTTCAAAAGTATTTCCCCTGATCTTTGTTGCCGTGGCTGTATTTCTCCTCAATGTCGTGATCAACCGGACGATCCAAATCCAGCGGGAACAGATCGCCATTCTGAAGGCGTTCGGTTATAGCCATCTGGACATCGGCTTCCACTATTTCCAGATGGTCCTCTTGGTCGTCTTGTTCGGCGTGGCAGGGGGAATTGGGGTAGGGGTCTGGTTCGGCAAAGGTCTCGGCAATATCTACATGGAGTTCTACCGTTTTCCATACCTGATCTATGAGTTGGAATGGAATGTTGTGATGACTGCCGTTCTTATCAACTTGGGTTCGGCCCTTCTGGGGACGTTCCATTCTTTGCGGAAGGCGTCGATGTTGCCTCCTGCGGAGGCGATGAGGCCCGAGCCGCCTGCACGTTATCGCAAAACCATCATCGAACATCTGAGATTATGGCATCTGCTTTCCCAGCCTGCCCGGATCATCTTCCGCAATATCGAGCGGAGGCCCATCAAATCATGTCTTTCGATTGCCGGAATTGCTCTGGCCTGTGCGATCCTGATCGCGGCCATTTTCTGGAAGGATGCCGTAGATTTCATGGTGGAGGTCCAGTTCAAACTGTCGCAGAAGGAAGATCTGGCAGTCACATTTGTGGAGCCGACATCGAGGAAAGCCATTTATGAGCTGAATGGCTTGAAGGGGGTTCAATATGCAGAACCCTATCGGTCTGTACCCGCCAAGTTCAGATTCGAGCACCGAAGTTACCGGACTGTCATTCGGGGGATTGAGTCGGGGAGTCGGCTCCATTCCCTTCTCAACACGGATCTGAAACCTGTCGAGCTTCCGCCGGAAGGAATCGTTTTAACCGACTACCTGGGGACCCTTCTCGGCATCCAGCCGGGCGACCAGCTGACCATAGAGGTGCTCGAGGGGGCGAGGCCTGTGCGTCAGGTTCCAGTGGTTGGGCTCATCAATCAGTACATCGGGGTCATGGGTTATATGGATATGAATGCCCTGAATGTTCTCATGAGAGAAGACAGTGCGATTTCAGGGGCCAATTTGATGGTTGACCCGCTTCATCAAACAGACCTTTACAAGAAACTGATTCAAATGCCCCGTGTGGTAGGCGCTGTTGTCAGAGAAGATGAAATAAGAAATTTTTATGAAACCCAGGCAGAGGCCTTCCTCTTTTTCACATTTATTGCCACACTTCTTGCGGGGACAATCGCTTTTGGAGTCGTCTATAACAGCGCACGGATCACCCTGTCGGAGAGAAGCCGGGAACTGGCAAGCCTCAGGGTTCTTGGATACACACGGGCAGAGATCTCGTATATCCTGCTGGGAGAGCTGGGTCTGTTCACGCTTGTGGCCATTCCACTCGGATTGGTTGGCGGGAGGGTAATCTGCACCTATCTGGCAGCCACAATGGGATCGGACCTTTTCAGAATACCCGTGGTGGTGTACCCGGCGACCTATTCCCTTGCGGCAACCGTCGTGGTGGTATCTGCCTTCCTGTCCAGTTTGATTGTGCGCCATCGATTGGACCACCTTGACCTGGTGGCAGTTTTGAAGACAAAGGAGTGAGATGAGATGAGGTTAAAGAGATGGATCATCATGATTGTTGTTGCAACAGGAATCATCCTGGCTATTGCATACGGTTTTTTTCCGAAGCCCGTACCGGTTGACCTGGTGAAGGTAGCAAGGGGGCCCATCAGGGTGACGATCGAAGAAGAAGGAAAGACAAGGGTCAAAGACCGGTATACGATTTCCGCCCCGGTGGCAGGATTTATGCAGAGACTCGAGCTCGAAGAGGGGGACCCTGTGAAAAAAGGGCAGGCATTGGTTAGGCTCGAATCTCTGAGGTCAACGGTTCTTGACCCCAGAAGCCGGGCGGCAGCAGAGGCCGAGGTTTTATCGGCAGAGGCGGCGCTCCTAATGGCAGAGAAGAAGGTCGCTGCAGCCAGGGCGGATGAAGCATACGCAAAGTCTAAAATGGAACGATTCAAAAAGCTTTATGAAGGGAAGTATATCCCCAAAAATGACCTGGAGCTGACAGAAGCTGAAGCGCAAAGGACGGAGGCAAATCGCTTTACAGCAGAGGCGGCGGTGAAGGTTGCACAACATGATCTCGAAAGAGCCCGGACAGCCCTCCGGTATTCGCCCGCCGAAGGCGTTAAGGACACGGGGAAAATCGTATCGATCCATTCACCCGTTGCAGGCCGGGTGCTCAATATCCATCGAAAGAGCGAGGGAGTGGTTCAATCAGGAGAAGGTTTGATCGATATTGGAGACCCTCACTCATTGGAGGTGAGAGTCGAAGTCCTTTCGGCCAATGCGGTACATCTCAGATCGGGCACGCCCGTGCTTTTTGAAAGATGGGGCGGAGATTCAGCCCTTTTGGGAAAAGTCAGGACTGTGGAGCCTGCCGGATTCACAAAAATCTCCAGTTTGGGAGTTGAAGAGCAGCGGGTGCCGGTCATAGCAGATATTACTTCGCTTCCGGAGAGCTGGAAGAAACTGGGAGAAGGCTATAGAGTAGAGGCCCGTTTCATTATCTGGGAAGGTAAAGATGTGCTCCAGATTCCGGCCAGTGCCCTCTTTCGTAAGGGGGAGAATTGGGCAGCGTTTGTGGTTAAAAACGGGAAGGCTAAAGAGCGGGAAGTGAAGGTCGGCCATCGGACCGGTTTAGTTGCAGAGGTCCTTTCTGGTCTCGTTGAACATGAGGAGGTCATTGCCCACCCTGATGACTCAGTCAAGGATGGAAGCCGCGTCCGCTCGAGGTGAGCGGCGAGTTTTCATCATAAGACTTTAAAGGGAATCCCGGTTATTCTCCCTCAGCGTTCTTCCCACTTTACTGTCTTTTTATCTCCATCCGGAGGGTTTACGTGGATCTCGAAGGTGATGGATTCGGCCTTTTCCTTTTGGATTTGAAAACCGAAGATAAGCACCCTGCCTGTTAGAGGCGGCAGGGGTGATGAGAGAGCAACTTCCTGTGGAGCAGGGGTGAATTCCTCAGCAGGTTTCGGACCCGCATAGATTATTTCCTTCTACGATACAACGGCTTTGATCGAGTTGGCCGGGGCAGTCGCCGTCCGGCTCCGATTCAAGAGTTCAGTATAAATTTCGAGGATTTTAAGGGGCGAGGGAGAAGACTCGATCTCTCGAACCCTGAAGGTGATTTCCCCCAGTTTAATGATTGGCGTTTCTTTGGAAACGGGCTGGGAAAGAGTTCTGCCCTGTCCGATGAAAAACAGGAGGGTTAAGAAAAAGAGAAAGGCAACAGTCATTTTCTTCATCTTAAACCCATTCTATATTTTCGCGCTGGAATTTTCAAGAACTTTGTGAATGAACCCATCCTCCTCACCTTTCAAGGGGTGAGGGTTTTTAATATTCCACCCGATAAGCGGGACATTCTTGTCCCGTCACTGTTGGATGCGGGGTTAAAAACCCAAGCCTGTCTACCCTGCCTATTGATGAAATGCTTCCGATGACTGAGGAATTTCCTTGCGAAGAGCTGTTTTATTGTATGATGAGAGGGGTTGTTTTATAATGATTCTCAACGTTTTGGAGCAATCAACCATGAAACCCATTCTTGCCATCGTTGGAAGGCCTAATGTCGGAAAGTCCACCCTGTTCAATCGGATTACGGGCGGAAAGAAAGCCATCGTCTATAACGAGCCCGGCGTCACACGGGACCGGAACTATGCCGATGTGATATGGGAGAAAGGCTTTTTTACGCTGATCGATACGGGCGGGTTTGAGCCGGTCTCAAAGGACCGGATCTTCGTCCAGATGCGCGAGCAGTGTCAGTTAGCCATGGAAGAGGCGGATGTGATCCTCTTCGTCATGGATGG
>Ga0194127_10003627_pt1 | contig 19613 bp, 18 predicted proteins | sample TA2KigC100mmetaG_FD_148624 | JGI IMG/M metagenome (GOLD analysis project Ga0194127, IMG submission 148624) | Freshwater microbial communities from Lake Tanganyika, Tanzania - TA2015036 Kigoma Deep Cast 100m | ecosystem: Environmental > Aquatic > Freshwater > Lake | place: Tanzania: Lake...
GAAAGTGGAAGTAGTGCAGCAGCTTCGGGTAGTAGGCGATGCCGGCCTCGTCGACGTCGCCGAAGCGGCACCGCAGGGCCGTGCGGAAGGTCATGCGCCAGCGCCGCCCGCCGCGACCATCGCGGGGTCGTCGTCGCGGTTCCGCGCACTGTTGCGCGCGCACCATTCGGCGAGCGCGGGCACCTCGCGCGGCAGGTCCGTGTAGCGCTGCAGCTGCGCGAGCAGCACGTCGATCGTCGCCTGCACGTCCTTCTCGGCCGAGTGCGCGCCGTCGAGCGCGCTCGACTCGAGATCGCCGCGCAGGTAGAGGCGGCACGCGGCGCTGAGGTTGCGCGGGCCCATCAGGAAGCGGTCCCAACCCGTCTCCTTGACGTTGAAGATCACCTTCGCGTCGATCTGGTGCCGTCCCTTCAGGTCGAACGCGATGCCGTTGCGCTTGCACTCGGCGAGCCAGAGCGGGACGTCGTAGTCGATCTGGTTGAAGCCGCCGAGGTCGCTGTCGCCGAGGAACTCGACGAGCCGCTGGCCGACCTTCTTGAGCTGGGGGCCCCAGAAGATGCTGTTCGCGTCCTGGTCGTGGATGCCCGTGACCGCCGTCGACTGCTTGCTGACCGGGTGGTCCGGCCGGACCCGCTGGTGCAGCGTCTCGCGCGTGCCGTCGGGCAGCAGGCGCACGAACGCGAGCTCCATGATGCGGTCCTTCTGCGTGTCGAGACCGGTGGTTTCGAAGTCGAGGAAGACGAGCGGACGCGTGAGCTTCAGGATCATCGGCGAAGGGCTCCGGGGGCCGCGCGGGCTGACCGGCCCGTGACCGTCGCGGCGTGCACCAGTCCTTCCATCATGCGCGCCGGACGGGACGGGGCAAGTCGCGAGCCCGAGGTCGGTCGCCCACGCCGGCAGGACCACGATGCAGCGCGCGCGGCTTCCGAGGAAACGCCGCAGCGGCGCCGAGTGCGTGCTTCGCCCTGGAGGTATCGCCGCGTTGCGGCGTACGGAGGCTCAGGACGCCCACCGCCGCTCGACCCCGGCCAGGCGCACGATCCACGTGTCGCGGCCGGTGCGGCCCGTCTCGAACTGCGCGAAGGTGATGCCCCAGTCCATCTGGTCGTCGGCTGGCACCGTGCTGTCGCAGGCACCGAACAGGCTGCACTCCTCGATCTCCAACATGCGCTGCATGCGACTCCCGAGCGCGCCGACCGAGTCCACGAAACCGAGCCGCTCGTCGGTCGTGAGGTCGCCCGTCGGCTCCCAGAACAGCACCAACGAGTGCACGAGCTCGACGACCTCGTCCTGCACGCGCAGCAACTCACCGATCAGCCCGGCGCACCGTTCGTCACCGTGCATCGTGAGCGCCGGCCAGACGACCTCGTTCTCCTTGCGGAAGTGGATGGCCAGCACGAACTCACGCAGGAACCGCAGCAGGATGGCGGTATCGCCCTGCGGCAGTTCGCCGCCGTTCTGCACGTGCCCCGCGATCGCCCGGAGGATCCGCATCGCGCGGCGCACCGCACCGTGCTCCGCGCGCAGGATGTCCGTGAATCGGGGCATGCGAAACTGGCGTTGGGCGAGCGGCCCTGGCATGTCGACGGTCAGGAACTGCCCCGCCGCAGGAAGATTTCCGACCCCCGACATCGCGGCGGGGGAGTGGGCACAGAGGCTGTGGAGCAGATTCCACGGATTCGGCTTGCGTTAGGCGAACAGATAACTAACGTCTGGCGAACTGCTACCGAACCGAGGCCCCCATGCACTTCGCTCGCCAGCGTTCGCTCCCTTTCTTGCCGATCCACAGCCCGGGTCCGTCGGTCGTGGCACGGCCTACGCCACCTGCAGCCGAGGCTGCGAAGCGGTCTGGGGCCAGCCCGCGCGGGGCTCGAGTCCTGTTCCCACCGCCGCCACGCGGCGACCTGCAACCGGCGAAACCGCGCACTCGGGCGCCGCTGCGGCGGTTGCCCCTGAGGTTCCCACCGCCGCCACGCGGCGACCTGCAACCGGCGAAACCAGGCACTCTGGCGCCGCTGCGGCGGTTTCGATTGAGGTCGCTGGATCCGCCGCGGACCACCCCGCGTGCCACGCCGGCGGCGGTTCCTCTGCGCCAGCCGATTCGCGGAGCCGGCTTCGCGGCGAAGCGGACACAGCATGCCGTCGAGTTGTTCGGGGCCTGTATGATGATCGCCTTCTTCCTGTCGCTCGCCCTCTTCGCGTGAACTCCACCATCCGGTTCCGCGGGGCTCGCGGGCCGGTCAGCAGGAACCACTTCGCTCGACACGAACGATCGCCGAACCTCGGGAGGGACTGCCGTGAAGTTGATGCTTACGGAGAAGCAGATCCGTGTGCTGCGCTACTTCCGTGACTACCGCCGGGCGAAGGGAATCGCCCCGACGCTCGATGAAGCCGCGCAGGCGCTCGGCGTCAGCAAGATCACCATCCACGAACACCTGAACCAGTTGACGCGCAAGGGGGCGATCCACCGGGATCGCGCGAAGGCGCGGGCCGTGGCCATCCTGCACGATCCCGATGCTTCGGACGACGGCGTCGCGACCCGCGGAGCGCCGACGCTGCCGCTGCTCGGCATGATCGCGGCTGGGCGCCCGATCGAGGCCCTCGAGGACAGGCAGGATCTGGGCCTCGACGAGTTGGTTCCCACCGGCGAGCGCATCTACCTGCTGCGCGTGCGCGGCAAGTCGATGATCGAGGACCACATCGACGACGGCGATCTCGTCGTGGTGGAGAGGTGCGAGACGGCGAACGACGGCGACACCGTCGTGGCGATCCTCGATGGCGAGCAGGCGACGCTGAAGCGCTTCTACCGCGAACGCAACGGGTCGATCCGGTTGCAGCCGGCGAACTCCAGCCTGGCGCCGGTCTTCACGTCGCGCGTGCAGATCCGCGGCGTCGTCCGAGGCGTGATCCGTCGCTTCCGTTGAGGTTCCCACCGCTGCGACGCGGCGATCTGCGGCGGACGAAACCGCCCGATCGAGCGCCGCGGCGGCGTTCCGATCGAGGCAGCCCAGCCATGCCAACCCCTCCAGGCAAGAAGCAGAACGGTCCGTTCGTCGATCAGTGCGATCGCGGCAAGCACGCCTGGTGCCGCTGCGAACGCAGCGCCAGCTACCCCTACTGCGATGGCACCCACCGTGGCACCGGCGTCACGCCGCTGAAGGTCGTGTTCGACGAGCCGCGCACGGTCGCGTGGTGCGCGTGCGGTCGGTCGGGGAACAGGCCCTTCTGCGACGGCACGCACGGCAGCTCCTGACCGGCCGGGCGAAGGACCCCGGTCAGGACGCTGGCGGCGTCGGTCGCAACCACCCCTCGCGCAGCGCCACCTGCCGCGGGTCGGCCTTCGGATCGACCTCGAGCACCGGCGTGCCCGGTCCCGGTTCCGGCACCGCGGTGCGGCGCAGGATCGCGCCACGCCGCGCCAACAGCACTTCGAGCGGAGCACCGATCGCCGCCACGGCCTGGAACACCTCCTGCCAGCGCTCGCTGTCCACGCGCAGATCCTGCAGCGCCAGGATCTCGTCACCGGGCGCGAGCCCGGCGCGGTGCGCCGGCGCGTCGGCCTGCACCGAAGCGATCGTCGTCTTGCCAGCGTCGAAGGTGATGCCGAGATGCGGGCGTTCGGCGTCCTTCGCCGACAGACGCACACCGAACGCGCCGAGCAGGTCCGCGAGGTCAGGATCGAACGTGCCCGACGTCCATGCGTCGAGCGCACGCACGCCGTCCGGCCCCAGCACGGATTCCACGGCGGCGTGCACGTCCGCGAGCGTGTAGCCGCGCCCGGCGCCGTAGGAGCGCCGGAAGAGATCGCGCAGCACGTCGTCGAGGCAGCTCGCGCCGTCCGAACTGCGGCGCAGCAGCAGGTCGAGGCACATGGCCGCGATCGCGCCGTTCCCGTAGTAGTTCTGCGAGGAGTTCCTGGTGTTCTCGTCGGGCCGATAGAGCCGGATCCACGCGTCGAAGCTCGATTCGGCGAGCGACAACCGGAAGCGTCCCGGCGCGTTGCGCATCGTGGCGATGTTGCGCGCGACGGCCGCGAGGTAGTCCTCGGCCGGGACGAGCCCGGCGCGCTGGCAGAGCAGGTCGTCGTAGTAGGCGGTCCAGCCCTCGACCAGCCACAGCAGCGCGCTGTAGTTCTCGTTCTCGTAGTCGTAGCGCCAGAACTCGACCGGGCGCATGCGCTTCACGTTCCAGGCGTGGAACAACTCGTGTGCGGCGAGCGACAGGAACTCGCGATAGCCCTTGTCCGACTTCCAGGCCGCGCGCGACGCCAGCAGCGTGGTCGACTCGGCGTGCTCGAGACCACCGTGACCCTCGGCGGCGAACAGGCACAGGAACAGGTAACGCTCGTACGGCAAGGGACCGCCGAACACCGCGGCGGCCGCGCGCACGATGGCCGTGAGGTCGTCGGCGAGCCGGGCCGGCGGCGCTACGGTGCGCAGGCCGTCGAGCGCGAGGCCGTGGGGGACGCCTTCGACCTGCCATTCGAGTCGGTGGAACGCGGCGACCAGGCACGGCGAATCGACCGCGTGGTCCAGCGACCGCGCGCAGAGGGTCACGGGGCTGCCGCCAACCGGTGCATGGAACAGCGCTGGCCCGGCGCGCCTCCCGTCCGGAGATCGGCCAGGCAGGCTGCAGGCAACCTCCCAGCCAGCGGGAGCCAGGATCGTGATCCGGGCCTCGATCTCGGTTCGGCCTGTTGGCCACAGCAGCACGCAGGCGTGGTTCCAGTAGGCGTGCTCGTCGGTGAGGTCCGCGGTCCGCACGCTGAGGTCGTGGGCGTAGACCGTGTAGGCAACGCGCAGCCGCCGCGTCGCGGGTCCCGGCTCGAGCGCGAACCGGTTCTTGGCCACCTTGCGGCAGGCCAGCCTGGTTCCGTCGCTGGCATCGGTCGCCTCGACGCGAGCCAGGTGGCGAGAATACTCCCGGATCAGGTAGCTGCCTGGGGTCCAGGTCGGCAGGAACAACACCAGTTCGCCGCCTTCGTCGATCGCGTCCGTGCGCTCGAACTCGAGGGAGACCAGGATCTGGCGCCGTTCCGGCTCGCGAACGTCGATCGTGAAGTCGAGACCTGCCACGTGCCTCCTCGTCGATGCAGGCCTTGGAACCAGGCTTCCGGCGGGCCTGCTGCGCATCCACGGGCCTCGCGGCTTCTCGACCACGCCCGCACGCGACGCCGCAACTCCAGCACCAAGAGGCAGCTATGGCCGTCCATCGAGGGAGGAACACCGGGCCGGGGGGGTGGCACGCCCGACAGGAGTTGAACCTGTAACCTCTGCCTTCGGAGGGCAGCGCTCTATCCAGTTGAGCTACGGGCGCCCGCTTCCAGCACACTAGCGATGGCAGCGGGGCTCCCGCAAGAGGAACGGACCCCTTCTGTCCCGGGCAGGATCCGCCACGGGGCCGAGGGGCTGACACGCAGGGCGAGGTCCCGCGGCCCATGCGGAGTTCGGTCCTGACGGGAGTTGCCAACGGGCGCTCCGCGGAGTTCAATTCTGTGTGCAGCCCAGTTCTCCTCTCCCCACGACTTGAAACCCCCCACGCCGTGAGTCCTAGTACATCACGACGTCGAGTCGCGGTAGCGGAATGACCAAGACCCTCCATTCGATGCTCGCTGCGACGGCCATCGTTCTCGGTGGCTGGTGGGCCCTAGCGCCCTGGCGGGCCGAGGTGCTCCGCGCTGGCCTGGAGGACACGGTCCTCGGCGACTCGGATCAGGACTTCCTGCCGGACGTCGTGGAGTGGGCGGTGCTCACGAACGCCGCGAATCCCGACACGGACGGCGACCAGTGCCCGGACTTCGTCGAGGTCGTGCAGCGCGGCTCGCCGCGGCAGCCTGGCGTCGTACGGGCCCTGGACCACGAGATGCGCGTCGTGGTCACCGCTCCGCCGGAAGGGTCGCCCGATCCGGAACCGACCTTCCTGCACCTGCTGTTCCGATTCGTCGGCCGCGCATCGCTCATGACCTCGTTCCAGGTCTGGGCCGAGTTGCCGAGCCTTCCCGGTCTGCAGGTGCCGCTCGACCTGCTCGGGTGCGCGCCGATCCACTTCGCGGAACGGGCGACCCCAACCGATGGCCTGTGGATCCGGATCTCGGTCCCGATGGTCTCCGAGCAGATGCTGCGCACGATCCTCCCGTGTTCGATCCAAGCCAGGGCGATCATCGGCGGACGTTGCATCCGGGCTGGCGCGAGCCTGTTCGACCTGCAGGGCGTGATCTGCGCGCTCGTCCCGTACATCGGCAGTAGCAACTCCGGCGAAACTGTCGCGCTGCAGCCCATCGGGCGCCTCTCGAACGTGCTCACACCGGGCACCAACAAGATCTGCCTGTTGGAACTGCAGCGGGTAGGTGTTGGCTCGGGCGGCGCGGTCTACGAGGTCGTGGACGCGGCATGCGAAGACTGCAACGAACTCGAGTGCGGGGTGGCCTGCCCGTTGTCCCGCGGGTGGATCATCTCGATCCCGGGAGGGCTCGAGGCAATCACGGGTGGCTGAAGCCGGGTCGCTGCATCTTCCTTCCCACGGGCCGCTTGCAGCATGGCGCGATCCGCCCTGGTTCGCGAAGGGGGTGGGGAATCCAGGGAACAAAGCAAAGCCGCCCGCTCGTCTCTGCTGCGTGGAACTGCTTCGTGACCCGGACGCCGAACTCGTCGCTGCCTGCATGCAGCCCGAAGGCGCCGGGTTCGAGCGGGCCTTCGAGGAGTTGTTCACAAGGTATCGCGACCGCGTCTACGCGATTGCCTTCCGCATCGTGGGTTCTTCCGCCGATGCGATGGACATCGTGCAGGACAGCTTCTCGCTCGTATTCCGCAAGCTGCACGGCTTCCGGGGCGGCTCCCTGTTCAGCACGTGGCTGTTCCGCATCGTCGTGAACTGCAGCATTGACCACCGGCGCCGCGCTGCGCAGCGTGGCGCCGTTCCGCTCGGGATCGATGGCGAAGAGGATCCCATCGATGAACGGCCCAGTCCGGGCGACAGCGCGGAGGCGCGCGAACTCGGCGACCAGGTACAGGAGGCGATCTCGCTGCTGAGCCCGAAGCTCCGCGCGATCCTCGCGCTGCGCTACCTGGAGGGCATGGCCTACGATGATCTTGCCGCGACACTCGGGTTGTCTCTGGGGACTGTCAAATCACGCCTTGCGCGTGCCCACCTCGGGCTGGAGAACATCGTTCGAACCAGGTTCCCGCATCTCGACCTGGGTGCCGCGGCCCCTGATTCCGTGGAGGGCGTCGGATGAGGCCTGACCACGCACCACGGCTCGGCCCCGCCTGCCGCGCCTTCCTGCGCGAGGGGATGCCCGACGGGCTACCGTTCGACGCGCACGTGGCTGCCTGTGCCTTCTGCTCGGCGCGTGCCCTCGCTGCGCGCAAGCTGGCCCAGGTGTTGCGGCAGCCGGTTGCAACGCCTCCAGGGCTGCACAGCCGTGCTACGCTCGAGGCCGTCCAACAGCGGATCGTCGAGCAGAGCGAACGCTCTGGCCTGGGCATCATGCTGGAGTTCGGCATGCCGGTTCGCATTCCGGCGGAGGTCGAACGGACGTTCCCCGCTGGTCTGCTCGAACCTGGCATTGCCCAGGGCGCGCTGCAGGGGCCCGAACCCGTCGGCGTTCTCGCCTGGTCGCGCCTGCGAACCCGGGTGCTCGGCGAGGTGCGCGCCTCCCGGACGCGGCGACTACGCACTCGGGCGATGGCCCTTGCAAGCCTGGCCGCCGCGGCAATCATGGGCGGGCTGCTGTTCTCCGAGAGGTCCTCGGATCAGCCTTCGATCGTCATCACCGACGTGGCCGCCATGCCCTCCGCGGACTACTCCCCGATGGCCGTATTGCGGCACGGAGGGGCCCGATGAAACTCGTCGCACGCCGCGCGAAGACCGTGGCGTTCCTCTCGATCGTCGGAGCGAGTCTCGCCGGCGTCGGTCTTGCCCAAGGTGCCGGGAAGGGCGTGTCCGCCCACTCCGGGAGTGCGCCGCAGACCTCCGCTTCGATTGGCTTGTCTCTCGGCGCGATGGAAGCGGCCGCCCGCAGCGTCGCCCGCACCATCGTGCAACTGCGCCGGTTCTTCGACGGCAAGGGCGGCGTGGTCACGGTGCGCGAGGAGTTGAAGGTCGATGCGAACGGATCGGCGGACGCCCCGTACTCCCTGACGTTCCTCGGCGTCGAGGGCGAACCGGCCGGCTCGCCGATCTCGCAGCAGTGGGCGCAGAACTACGTGCGCTACGGCAGCCTGTTCCACCAGCACGGCGGCTTCTGCGTGCGCGACTCCGCCAACGCGCAGCACAACTACGCGCTGCACGACTTCGGCCCGGTCGTTCGCGCCGGCCGGGCGGCACAGCGCGTCGTCGTCTTCCCGAACCGGCTCGACAAGGCGATCTGGTTGCTGGACGTCGACGCGGTGACGATGGTCCCGCTCTACACCGCGGAGTACGACGCATCGTGCCGGTTGCTCGCCGAGATCGAAGCGGTCTCGTTCACTCCGGCTGTCCAGCTGCTGGTGCCCGACCAACGGACGATGACGGTCGCGGTGTTCCCGGACTTCGCTGCCGCCCGGCAGCACATGGGCACTGCGGGCCTCGTCGAACCGAGCAGGTCGTTCACCGACGAATACGCACTGCACAGGGTGCAGGTGACCGACAACCCCCTGAACGGACGCCGGTCGCTGGTGCTGACCTACTCGGACGGCATCGACGAGTTCTTCGTCGTCGAAACGCCCGGCGCGAGCGACTACTTCGCCGGCCTGCCGAGCCAGGGCAAGAGCTCCGCCAGCCAGACGAACACGATGGCAAGGTATCGCGATCCGTCGATGACGGTGTTGGTGTTCTGGGACGAGAACGTGGGCTTCCAGGTCGCCGGCCGCGGTTCCCTGCGGCGTCTGGACGGGTTCGCGCGGTCGATCTACACGCAGGCCCTGCTCACGCACTGACCCCGTCGGGCCTCGCCGGGGTCGGGATGCCGCGACGGCGTTGCATCGGCAGGACGGTGCGCGTCCTGCGCCCGCGACGCTCGGCGGTTCGGGCCTTGCGCGCTGCCTTGCCTTCTGCTCGCGATGGCCCATGCCATGGGTTCCGTGCAAGCCGCCGGAGTCTGGCACGTGTGGTGCTCGGCACGGATGGACTCGAACCGCACCCCTGCCGATGGACACCAACAAGAACGACAACCCGAACCTCCCGGAGGCCCTCGGCTCCGTCGAGTACCGCGCTCGCTTGACCACCAAGCTGAACTGCCTGATCGCGGTGCTCGAGGTGGCCATCGCGAAGATCCGGAAGAGCATGGATCTGCCCGGCGCCAACGAGGAGCGGCTGCAGAAGATCCGCAGCAACCTCGAGAACACCCTCGCCATCTGCCATCGCGCGAAGCAGACCCTGGACCGGACCGCCCCCGGCGGCAAGCCGGCGACCTCGCGCGCCGACCAGCCGCAGATGACCGCGCGCGACTACGTGGAGCTCACCAGCATCGACGAGTACCGCAAGTTCAAGAGGATGGCGCCGATCACCAAGGAGGAACTCGGCGGCATCGACTTCGACGAACTGACGCGTCGCCTCGCGGGTTCCTGAGCCGGCCGCTTCGCCATTCCCGCGGCTCGCCCTGGAGCGCGTCTGCGCGCTGCGCGCCATGCCAGCGGCGTCTCGGCGGACGGCACCGCGGCCGTGCCGCTCCACCTTCACCGACCTGGCCCCGAATGCCGATCCAGTTCCGGGAATCGGCATGACAACGGCACTGATCGGGAAGGTTGGAGCCACCGCGGTGACGGCCCGCGTGGCCCTGGTCACGAGACGCGGGACTCCGAACTGGGCGACCTGCATCCTGCGCGGCGGGCACGAGTTCCACGAGTTCGCCGATTGGAGTTCGCTCGCTGCCGCGTGCGACCAGGCGCTCGATCTCGTGTTCTTCGACGACGAGATGGCGACCACGTTGCCCCAGGATCTGGAGGTCCCTGCCGTGCTCGTGACCGATCGACCGGAGGCAGCCACGCGGGGGACCTACGGCGCCGTCGCCTCGACCTCGATCGAATCCGCCGTCGAGCCGCTGCTCGCGCTCGCCGCCGATCTGCACGCCGCGGTGTCGCGCACGCGCGCCCTCGAGTCGATCGCCGAAGGTGTCCGCAGCGGCAACGCCCTCGTGGGCCGCAGTCCCGTCATGCGCAGGTTGCAGGGAACGATCAGCCGCGCGGCCGACTGCGATGCAACGGTGCTGATCGAAGGCCCGCCCGGCTCGGGCAAGTCGCTCGCGGCTCGCATCGTGCACTGCAAGAGCAGGCGGTCCCCCTCGCCGGTGCGGACGGTCGACTGCGCCACCCTCGACGCGGACCGGACGTCGGCCGCGCTGCTGGCGGCGCGCGGCACGACGCTCGTGTTCGAGGACGTCGACCGGTTGCCCGCTGCGGCCCAGTCGGTCCTCGTGCGGCATCTGAAGGAACGCTCCGCCGCGCGCAACGACCAGCCCCGCATCATCGCCACCACCGCCGCGCACCTGCCCGAACTCGTCGCTCGCGGCGCGTTCCGCGAGGATCTCTACTACCGGCTGCACGCGTTCCCGATGGTGATGCCCGCGTTGCGCGAGCGCTGCGAGGACGTTGCGGCGATCGCCGAAGCCGTGCTGGCCACCGGCGCGGCGCCCAGCGGGCGCACGGCGCCGTGCCTCACGCCGGCGGCGATCGCGCAGCTCGAGGCCACGTCCTGGCCCGGCAACGTGGCCCAGCTCGAGGCGGTCGTGCGGCGGGCGCAGGCAATGGCCGGCGGTGCCCCGATCGACCGCGAGCACCTCGTGGTCCAGACGACGGTGGCGGCCGGCGTTTCGCCGACTCAGGCGAGCGCGAACCGGGACGGCCACGATCCGGACGAGCAGGTGACGGAGGACTCGATCCGGCCGTTCGAGGAGGAAGAGCAGCACATGCTGACGCGCGCGCTGCGGGCAACGCGCGGCAACGTGCGGCGCGCGGCGCAGCTGCTCCGCATCGGCCGCGCGACGCTGTATCGGAAGATCCAGCAGTACAAGCTGCGGCTGCAGTGAACGACCGACCGGGGCTATCCTGCCTCGGGCATGGCGACGGTGCCGATCCTGTTCCTGGACGACCACCTCGTGGTGGTCGACAAGCCGGCGGGCTGCGTCGTCGTGCCCGCGCCGGGCCGCCGCGGGCCGACGGTGGTCGAGCGGGTCACCGCGCAGCTCGGCCGGCACGCACAGGCGGTGCACCGCCTCGACGAGGACACGACGGGCGTGCTGGTGCTGGCGCTGGACGAGCCGGCGCGCACGGGCCTGGAGGCGCTGTTCCGCGCCCACCGTGTGGAGCGCGAATACCTGGCGCTCGCGAGCGCCGCACCGTCGCCGCCGGCAGGTCGCATCGAGGCGCGGCTGCAGCAGGACGATGGCGGTGTCATGCGCGTCGTGACCCGCGGCGGCGAACGCGCGGTGACGCACTACGAGACCCTCGACCGGCGCGGGCGCTGCAGCCTGCTGCGCTGCCGCCTCGAGACCGGCCGGCGCAACCAGATCCGGGCGCACCTCGCGGCGCTCGGCTGCCCGCTCGCCGGTGACCGCAAGTACGGTTTCCGTTCGCGTCCCGGCGAGCACTTCGCGCGCGTCATGCTGCACTCCTGGCGGCTTCGCTTCGAGCATCCGCTGACCCGCCGCGCGGTCGACGTCGCCGTCGCGCCTGCGGAACCGGTGTTGCGCCCCTGAACACCGAACTGCGCGAGGCCCGCCGCCACTGGCAGGCGGGGAACCGTTCGGCCTAGAATCCGCAGCGCTTGCGAGTCCCTCTCCGGATGTCCCAGGAGTCGCTGTTCGGCTTCCTGACGAGCACGCGGTTGCCCATCGTCTCGAGTCTCGCGGCGTTCATCCGGTGGCTGTCGCTCGGCCTCGGCGTCGCCGGACTCCTGCATGCGGGCTTCTGCCTGATTGCGTGGGAGGACTCGTTCTGGTCGCCGGCCGTGCCGTGGTCGGGGGCCTTGCCGGCTCTCGTGGCTTCGCCCCTGTTCCTGGCCGCATGGTGGTTCTGGCGCGGCAGACGCATGCAGCGCGCGGCGACCGTGTTGATCGGCGCGCTGTTCGCGCTGGCGATCCTCGCCAACTGGCCGCGTGGGGCCTTCACCGCGGCCTGGTACCTGCACCCGTTCTTGTCGCTGCTGGCCACTCTGTGCCTCGGCGTCCTGCCCGGCTTGTCGCTGCCGCTCGTCGCGGTCGTCGCGATGCTGGCGCGCGGGCTCTATCCGCCGGAGGAGGTCGCCCCGGCGTTGGCCACCCACCTCTGGGTGCACGTGACGAGCCTGGCCAGCCTGACCCTTGCGTCCGCGCTGGCCGGCGCGCTCGCCAATCGGCTCGTGTTCATGGCGCTGCTGACGGCCGAAGCGCAACGCCGCCAGAACCACGAGTCGAGCCGGGCGCTGCGCCACCGCGAGAAACTGCTGCGCCACGCCCTGCGCGTCGAGACCGTCGGCGACCTCGCGGGCATGGTCTGCCACCAGCTGCGCAACACGTTCCAGGTGCTGCACGGGCACGTCACGCTCGGCGGCATGGCGGACGACGAGGAGCGGATCCGCCGCCTCGGCCTGATCCAGCGGACCCTCGAGGAGACGCGGCCGCTGCTGGACCAGCTGATGACGATGGCCCACCCGGAAGAGGGCACCACGGTCCTGTGCGACCTCGTGCCCTTGCTCGCGCACTTCCACGAGCAGGCGCGGCTCGTGCTGCCGCAGTCGATCGAGATCGCCTGTGCGCTGCCGCAGGAGCCGCAGCAGGCGCTGTTCAACCCGCGAGGCCTCGTCCACGCCCTGTGGAACCTCGTCATCAACGCGCGGCAGGCGATCTCGGGCGGTGGGCGGATCACGCTGCGCTGCGCCGGCGACCGGCAGCAGGTCTGGGTGGAGGTCCGCGACAGCGGCTGCGGGATCCCGAAGGAGATCCAGGAACGCATCTTCGAACCCTACTTCACGACCAAACCACCGGGTCAGGGAACGGGGCTCGGCCTCACCGCCGTCGCGCGCTTCATGCGCAGCAGCAACGGCCTCGTGCAGGTCGAGAGCGAACCCGGCCAGGGCGCGACGTTCCGGCTGCGTTTCCCGCGCGCCGCGCCCGCTTCGCGGCTGCCCGAGCGCACGGCGACGGCGTGATTCAGACCCGCACCTGCCGGCCGAGCCGGCGGGTCAGGATCTCGCCGAGGATGGCCCGCAGTTCGCCGCGGTTCCTGGTGTCGGTCCAGGCCTGCGCGCCCGGGTCGAAAACGAAGTGCCAGGCCGAGGCACCTTCCGCGAGCCAGATCTGCTGCGCCGCCGACTGGCGGTTCACGATGCAGTGGCGGCCGTCCGCGAACCGGATGCGCAGCACGCCGCTCGCGAGGTCGGCTTCGAGTTCGTCGGGATCGAAGGCGTCGAGCGCCTGCTGGATGCTGGCGAGGCACAACTCGCAGCGCTGGCCGAAGTCCTGTTCGCCGGAAGCCATGTCGCGATGATGCGACAGGCCGGTCGGGTTCTCCAGCCAGGCCTTGCCGGGCTCGCACGCTCCCCGGGCTTCCGGCAGGTCCTCGGGAAAAAAAGAGTGGCCGACGATCCTCTCCCTGGATCGTCGGCCACGGCTAGAGGTCCCGGCCGCGCCAAGTGCCCTCTCGAATCGACCCCGGACCCACCGCTCTTGCGAAGTTGCGGGTCCGAAGCCGCGCGGCTGGGACCACTCGTCCCATGCACCCTGGTAGACGTAGAAGGGGGCGGAACTTTCCGCGGCGCAGCAGATTTTTCTGCGACGCGGAGGACCGCATGTTCGCGGCGCGCTCGGGTCGGGCGGAATCGGGCCCTGCAACGAAACTGCAACGGCCTAGCGCGCGCGCCTCTCGGCTTCGCCGCGCCACGCCGGCAGCAGGTCGCTGACGCGCACGCGCTCCGCGTCGGCCTCGAAGCCGAGCAGCACGCGGTGCTGCAGCGCCGGCAGCAGGCACTCGTCCAGGTCCTTCTGCACCACGGCGGGTCGCCCGTCGAGCAGCGCCCGGGCCTTCGCGCCGAGCACGATCGCCTGGCCGGCGCGCGCGCTCGCGCCGTAGCGGACGAACCGCCGCGTGCGTTCGTCGGCGCTCGGCAGGTCGGGGTGGGTCACGAGCACGAGTTCGGCGACGAACCGCAGCAGGTGGCTGCCGCAGAGCACGCTGCGCACGATCGACTGCAGCTCGCGCAGTTCGTCGGTCCGCAGCCGCACGGTGGGCGCCGCGGTCGCGTTCGCGGTGGTCGCGGCGAGGATCTTCACCATCGCAGCGGCGCCGGGCGTGCGCACGTCGAGCCGGAACAGGAAACGGTCGAGCTGGGCCTCGGGCAGCGGGAACGTGCCCTCGAGTTCGATCGGGTTCTGCGTCGCCACGACGTGGAACGGGTCGGGCAGCGCGTGCCCCGTGCCGGCGACCGTCACCGAATGCTCCTGCATCGCCTCGAGCAGCGCCGATTGGGTCTTCGGGGTCGCCCGGTTGATCTCGTCGGCGAGCACGAGGCCCGCGAACAGCGGCCCGCGCTGGAACCGGAACGTGCGGCGCCCGCCGTCCTCGTCGACGACCTGCGTGCCGGTGATGTCGGTCGGCATCAGGTCGGGCGTGAACTGGATGCGCGAGAACTCGAGCCCGAGTCCGCGCCCGAGCGACCGCACCAGCAGCGTCTTGCCGAGGCCGGGCAGGCCCTCGAGCAGCACGTGGCCGCCGGCCAGCACCGCGCACAGCAGGTCGTCGACGAGCGCTTCCTGGCCGATCACCTGGGCCCGCAGGTCGGCCCGCAGCGCGTCGACCTTGGCCAGCAGCTCCGTGGCCCGCGTCTGGATCGGGTCGGTCGCCATCAGGGCTCCTGCCGTGCGGCCCGCACGCCGGACCGGCCGCCGGGCGGTCCGGGCAACCCGGCGGGATCGGCAGCGCTGCACACCATGCGCGCAAGCGTAGCTTCAAGTCCCGGCCGGGCCAGACGATGATGCGCGGATGCGTCGGACCCCGCGGACGATCCCCTGCATCGCGCTGGCCCTCGCCGCGGCCTGCGCGGGCGTTTCGGTGCGTCCGGAAGCGGCGGCGATCGACGACTTGCCGGTCGTCGCGCTCGATCCGGCGGCCACGGCGCGGCGCGACCGTCTCGTCGCCTCCTGCGTGCAGTCCGTGATGCTGCGGCGGTACGGCGACGCGGAGCGCGAGGCGCTGGCGGCCCTCGCGCTGGATCCGCGCGCGGCCCGGGCCCGGGCCGCGCTCGGCCTGGTGCAACTGCAGCAGGCCAGGCTGCAGGAGCCGCCCGATCTGTTCCTGCAGAACCGCGGCGAGCGCGAGACGGTGCTCGCCGAGCAACTCGCGCCGGAGGATCCGTTCGTCGGACGGATGCGCGCTTCGTTCCTCGCCGAAGTGGGCCACCTGAGCGCGGCCGCCGCCGCTGCCGAAGCGGCGCTGGCGCGCTGCGCCGCGGCCCCGCCCGACGAGCGCGCAGCGCTGCTCGGCGCCGCCGGCACCTACCGCTACGAACTCGGCGAATCGCGCACGGCGCTGCCGCTGCTGCAGAGTTACGTCGGCATCCGGCCCGACGAAGCGACCGCCCACTTCCGCATCGGCAGCTGTCTCCTGCGGCTGGCCGCGGTGCCGCTGGGTCCGGACGGCGAGCGCGATGCGCAGCGACAGGCCGAGACCGCGGCCCACGCGTTCGCGCGCTGCTTCGAACTGGCGCCCGGCGACGAGGACGCGGGCCTCGCGGCCGGCGCGGCCCTGCTGCGCGCCGCCGAGCTGGCCGCCGCGCGCCGCGACGCAACCGCGTGCGACGGGCACCGCGACGCCGCGGCCCGGCAGTTCGAGCGCCTGGCGGGCCTCTTCCCGGGCAGCGCGGAGGCCCCGTTCCGGCGCGGCGTGGTCGCCGAACTGCGCGGCGACGCCGCGGCCGCGCGGGCCGCCTACGAACAGGCGCTGCAGCGGGACGCGGCGCATCTCGGCAGTCTGCTGAACCTGGCGGCGCTGGCCGACCGCGACGGACCCCGCGAGCAGGTCGCCGACCTGCTGCGGCGCGCACTCGCCGCCCCTGCGCGCGGCGACGGCCTGTCTCCCGCGCAGCGCCGCCGCATCGAGACGCGGCTCGCCGAGCCGGGCCGCTGACGGCCGCAGCGGGAGCCTCACACGCCCATGATGCTGTAGCCCGCGTCGACGTAGATCGTCTGGCCGGTGATGCCGCGCGCGAGGGGCGACAGCAGGAACATGGCCGCGTTGCCGACGTCCGCCTGGTCGACGTTGCGCCGCAACGGCGCCTTCTGCGCCATCGTGTCCAGGATCGAGTTGAAGTCGGCGACGCCCATCGCCGACAGGGTCTTGATCGGCCCGGCCGAGATCGCGTTGACGCGCACGCCCTTCGGGCCCAGGTCGCTCGCGAGGTAGCGCGTGTTCGCCTCGAGGGAGGCCTTCGCGACGCCCATCACGTTGTAGTTCGGCACGACCTTCTCGGCGCCGTAGTAGCTGAGGCAGATGACGCTCGCGTTGCGGCCCGCCATCAGCGGCAAGGCACCGCGGCACAGGCCGATCAGCGACCAGGCGCTGACCTGCTGCGCCAGCTGGTAGCCGTCCCAGCTCGTGTCGACGAAGTCCCCCCCGAGCTCCTCGCGCCGCGCGAACGCGATCGAGTGCACGAGCCCGTCGAGCGGGCCGAACTCCGCACCGAGCCGCTCGAAGTATCGCTCGATGTCGCCGGGCACGGTGACGTCGCACGGCCCGAGCCAGGTGTCCTGCGGCAGGTCGGCGGCGAGCTTCCGGACCGGTTCCTCCATGCGCTCGTTCTGGAAGTTCAGCGCCAGCCGCGCCCCTTCGCGATGCAGCGCCTGGGCGATGCCCCAGGCGATCGATCGCTTGTTGGCGATGCCGAAGATCGCCACCTTCTTGCCGGTCATCAGAGCCATCGTCGTCCTCGGTCGGAAGGGGGTGCCGGAAGCGGGGGAACCATAGCACCGGGCCCGCGCACGTCACGCGCCGGCCGCGCCGCCGCCGAGGGCGAGGCGCAGCAGCTTGCGCGAAGGCGTGGTCCAGGGGGTGGCCTCGTCGAGCGGGAACCACGCCAACGAACCGCCCGCCTGGACCGTGGCCGCGTGGGCGTGCGCGGTGATCCGATGGCAGGTGATCGCGTGGCGCACGGTCGCGACGACCGCGCCGCAGCGGAGGCGCGCGCCGAACCGCGCGCGCACGGCTGCCGGCAGGTCCGCCGCGGCGACGGAGACGAGCATGCCGGGGCCCGGCAGTTCCACCTGGCCGGCGTTCGGCTCGCCGGCGGGGATGCGGGCCGCCAGGGCGCCGCGCCGACCGAGCACGAGCGCGACGCGCGCGGTGATCGCGATCGCCGGGCGGGGCCGCGCGCGCACGGGCAGCGCCGCCGTGAGCCCCTGCGCGAGCGCGGCGCAGTCGGCCGCGACCGGGCATCGCGCGCAGTCCGGCCGGGCGGGCGTGCAGACCACGGCGCCGAGCTCCATCAGCGCCTGGTTGAAGTCGCCGGCGCGGCGCGGGTCGAGCCACCCGGCCGCGACCGCGCGGACCTGTCGCCGGGCCGCCGCCGATTCCAGTTCCTGCCGCAGGCCGCGGTGGCGCGCGACCACGCGTTCGACGTTGCCGTCGACCGCGGGCACCGCGTGGCCGAAGCCGATCGAGCCGATCGCGCCGGCCGTGTAGTCGCCGACGCCGGGCAAGGTGCCGAGCGCCGCGAGCTCGCCGGGCACCGCACCCTGGTGGTCGCGGACCACCGCGCGCGCGCCGTCGCGCAGGAGTCGCGCGCGGCGGTAGTAGCCGAGCCCCCGCCAGGCCGCGAGCACTTCGTCGTCGCTCGCCGCGGCGAACGCCGCCGGCGTCGGGAAACGCTGCAGGAACCGCGCGAACGGCTCGCGCACCGCGGCCACGCGCGTCTGCTGCAGCATCACCTCGCTGACCCAGATCGCCCACGGATCGCGCGTGCGCCGCCACGGCAGGTCGCGGCGGTGCGCGTCGAACCACGCGAGCAGGCGCGCGGCGAAGTCCGTTCGCGGTCGGGTGGCCATCCGTTGCTCAGCGGCCTCGCTGCGAGGCGCCGGCGGACCGCGGCTCCGGGCCGACGGTGGCGTGGCCGAGGCGGGGGTCGATGGGGTTCTGCAGGGGCAAGGTCCGTCGGGGCAGGTTCGGATCGGCCGGCTGCGGCATGCGCGCCGCACGCGGCCAAGGTGTAGCCGGCGCCCCCGCGTTGTTGAAGCCTCCCGAGCAGCCCGGAACAATGCCGGTTTCGTCGACGATCCCACCCGGCCCGGACCCTGCGCTCATGACCGATCCGACCCCGCCCGCTGGCGGCCGCATCACCGACCTCCTGCTCGAGCGGGAGATGCGCGAGAGCTACCTGAACTATTCGATGAGCGTGATCCTGAGTCGCGCTCTGCCCGACGCGCGCGACGGCCTGAAGCCGAGCCAGCGCCGCGTGCTGGTCGCGATGAACGACCTCAACCTCGGGCCGCGCAGCAAGCACAGGAAGTGCGCGAAGATCTGCGGCGACACCTCGGGCAACTACCACCCGCACGGCGAGTCGGTCGTCTACCCGACGCTGGTCGGCATGGCGCAGCCGTTCTCGACCCGCTACCCGCTCGTCGACAGCCAGGGCAACTTCGGCGCGATCGACGGCAGCCCGCCGGCGGCGATGCGCTACACGGAGGCCCGGCTCGCGCACCCGGCGATGCACCTGCTCGAGGACCTCGACAAGGAGACGGTCGACGAGGTGCCCAACTACGACGGCTCGCGCATGCAGCCCGTCGTGCTGCCGGCGCGCTTCCCGAACCTGGTCTGCAACGGCTCGACGGGCATCGCGGTCGGGATGGCCGCGAGCCTGCCGCCGCACAACCTGCGCGAGGTCGCCGCAGCGATCGGCAAGCTGCTGGACAACCCGGACGTCACGCTCGACGAACTGCTCGAGGTCGTGCAGGGCCCGGACTTCCCGACCGGCGGCACGATCATGGGCAAGGGCAACATCCGCAACGCCTACGCCAGCGGCCGCGGCAACGTCGTGGTGCGCGCGAAGTACCACGTCGAGGAGAAGAAGGGGCGCAAGCTGCTGGTGTTCACCGAGGTGCCCTACCAGATCAAGACGACGACGATCCTGGAGCGCATCGACCACCTCGTGAAGAGCGACCAGATCGACTCGATCGCGGACGCCAACGACGAGAGCAACGACCGCGTCGGCCTGCGCCTCGTCGTCGAACTCAAGAAGGGCGTCGAGGACGAGCAGGTGACGCTGAACCAGCTCTACAAGCTGTCGCCGCTGCAGAGCACGTTCTCGATCATCAACCTCGCGATCCTCGACGGGCGCCCGCGCACGCTCGGCTTCAAGCAGATGCTCGAGTGCTACCGCGACCACCGCATCGACGTGATCCGGCGGCGCACGCGCTTCCTGCTGCGCAAGGCCGAGGATCGGCTGCACGTCATCGACGGCCTGCGCCTCGCGGTGCAGAACATCGACGAGGTCGTCGAGATCATCAAGAAGTCGGCCAACACCGACGACGCCCGCCAGCGGTTGATGTTGCGCTTCGCGCTCTCCGACGTGCAGGCGCGCGCGATCCTCGACATGCGGCTCGCGCGCCTGACCGGGCTCGAGATCGAGAAGCTCGAGGCCGAGCACAAGGAGGTCACCGAGAAGATCGCCTTCTA